>ERZ1034878.81-NODE-81-length-48321-cov-25.015083_pt1 | contig 48321 bp, 58 predicted proteins | sample MGYA00520593_ERZ1034878 | MGnify/ENA primary metagenome ERZ1034878 (study PRJEB33766, sample SAMN09781724) | gut metagenome | biome: gut microbiome | host: Homo sapiens | place: Madagascar | study: EMG produced TPA metagenomics assembly of the PRJNA485056 data set...
GTTTTAGAGGAATGTGCAGATATTTTAGCTAACGCACGAGAAGAATATTATATCGCACTTTATAATACGATTAAAAGAGGATATAATCACGAAAGTTCGGCTAAACATAAACGCTTATCTGAAACTACAAAGAAAAAAATTGCTGAAGCTCAAATAGGCGAAAAAAATCATATGTTCGGCAAAAAAGGCGAATTATGTAAAAATTCAAAAAAATGTATTGACCTTACCACTGGTAAAATCTATAACTCAATGCGCGAATGCGCTTTAGATGAATTTGGCGATATAAAATATGTTAAATATATTTCACGTATTTGTCAACCACATACAAAAAGGTTCGGTTATAAAGGTCATACTTATAGACTGATTGATGATGAAGGTAATATTATTCCCAAAGACGCTGACGGTGAAAACCTAAATGAATTTAATTCACATGGCGATACCGTGCCAAGCTCATTGAAAAATGAGAAGGTGTAACGACTATCCTGTAAGGGAGTAAAATCATGTTGTGATACATGAAAGAAAGACAAGACAACTTATGTAATTTTTATAAGTTGAAAAGATAGTCTAAACCGTCTGTTTTGAGCAGAGTTAAAGTATTACGAAAGTAACGGTATAAAATGTTCACTAGTATCTCTTTTGGCCTAGATACAGATAGATTTGAGTCTATGATTTCTTCTGTCTGTCTTAATGTTCGTAAGAATGGCCAAGGCAAACCCGGATTTAAGCATCCTGTTCTATTTCCAAAGCTCAGCTTCTTCTATGATGAAAATTTGCATGACGAAGGCAAAGAACTAGAGTGGCTTTTTAATGAAGCAGTCGAATGCAGTCGTAAATGTATGTACCCTGATTTTCTTAGTTGCACTGGCGATGGCTATGCTCCAAGTATCTACAAGAAATATGGCGTAACAATTAGCAGAATGGGTTAAGAATGACATCACAGCCCATATAAAACTTCGTGAACCTACAAAGTAGGGTGTGGAAACAACGTTAGTTCAAGTAGAAAATGACTTGTTAATGTTTCTGCTAACAGGGAAGGTCTGTATTAACAGAATAATCACTGTGCTAAAATATTATTTGTTGTGTATTAAATTAAAATAAGGAGGTGTAAAAATGATTGATAAATATAGAAGAAAAATATATTTAATATGGTATAATATGCTTAGAAGATGTGAAAATCCAAATTACAAATCTTATCAAAAATATGGAGCGAATGGAGTTAAGGTATGCGAAGAATGGCATAACTTTGAATGCTTTTTATCAGATATGCCAAAAATAAGGGGGTTTAATAAAGAACAATTATTAAATGGAGAATTGTCGTTTGATAAAGATATTTATGGCGATTCAAAAGAGTATTGTCTCGAAAAATGTTGTTTTGTGTCAAAAGAAGAAAACAATAAGCATAAACCAAATCAGCAAAAACATATTATTGGCATTTCTCCTAATAACGAATTGTTTGAATTTTTTAATCAAAGTGAATTTGCTAAAAAACATGGTTTAAGGCAAACTTCCATAGCTGATTGTCTTTCTGGGAAATGTAAAACACACAGAAAATGGCGATTTTATTTTAAATCACAACAAGTAATATCAAGTCCAACGACTATCGAAAGGGTATCTGATATGTAATTTGGGTTGTATCAGAAAGTAACTGAGTAGAGTACATGATAGGTGCAATTCCTATTATGGAAGCGCGAAGAATTGACCAAACAATTATGATATAGTCTAAGAGGCATTGTTGCCTCTTGTGTCGAGCTAATCTATCTCCTTGGTACGAACATGGTGGTATGTATCCAGCAGATGAAAATGACAAACCTGTTTACGAAGGACGTTTTAATTTGGGCGCAATCTCGCTTCATTTCCCAATGATTGTGGCAAAAGCCCAACAAGAAAATAAAGATTTCTATGAAGTTTTAACTTATTACCTTGATATGTGCCGTGCTATTCACAAACGCACTTTCAATTATCTTTCTCATAAAAAGGCTGGAACCAATCCTCTGGCTTATTGTCAAGGCGGCTTCTTAAATGGGTATCTTGACCCCGAACAAGAGCTTGGTGAAGATTTCCTTCGGCCTATGACTATGAGCTTTGGTATTACTGCGCTTAATGAAGCAAGCGTCCTATACAATGGTAAATCTATTGTAGAAGATAATAGCTTTGCTATTGAAGTGTTAAAGTTTATCAATGATTATGCTGAAAAGTATAAGAAAATTGACAACATTCTATACGCCCTGTACGGCACCCCGGCGGAGAGCCTGTGCGGCCTTCAAGTAGAACAGTTCCGCAAGAAATACGGCATTATTAAGGGTGTATCTGACCGTCCTTATACTTCTAATTCTTTCCATTGCGGCGTTTGGGAAGATATTTCTCCCATTCAAAAGCAAGATATTGAATATCCTATGTTCCATTTGTGTAATGGTGGTAATATTCAGTATTGTAGATACACAACAGACTATAATATTGAAGCTATGAAAACACTAATCCGCAGAGCTATGAAAATGGGCTTTTACGAAGGCGTGAATCTACAGCTTGATTACTGTGAAGATTGTGGAGCTTCTTTTATTGACCACGATGAATGTCCTAAATGTGGTAGTAAAAACCTTACTCGAATTGAACGTATGAATGGTTATCTTGGTTATTCTAAAGTAAAAGGCCGTACAATGTATGCCGACCACAAACTCGCTGAATTCAAAGACAGAAAGTCAATGTGAGGTGATTTAATTGAATTATCTTAAAATTGACAACTGCAACATGAATAATGGCGATGGGCTACGATGCGTTGTGTGGGTAACTGGTTGCGAACACAAATGTAATGGTTGTTTTAATCCCGAAACTTGGAACATCCAAAATGGTGATAAATGGACAGATATTCAAACTAGCCAATTATCCAATACATTAGAACAAGATTGGTGTTCTGGTGTTACATTTACCGGGGGGGACCCGCTTCATCCTTGTAATCGTAATAAAATCTTAGAATTGTGTAAATATATCCACGATACATTTCATAAATCTATTTGGATTTATACTGGTTACAAATACGAAGAATTAAATGAAAAACAACTTATTGATATTGATGTCTTAGTTGACGGAGAATTTATTCAAGAACAACTTTCACCTTTCAAGCATTGGGTTGGCTCATCTAACCAACGAGTAATTGATGTTCAAAAGACTATTGCACAAGACAAAATTATCTTATACGAACAATAAAACACTTGACAAAAGCCCATTGAGTTGTTATAGTTAATACATCCAGTGGGCTTTTGCCCTAAAGAAAGGAGAATATATATGACACCTATTCGTGTATACCAAGGCCGATTTAGCGAAGAACATTTTTTATTTGAAATTCCTTCCCATATGAATTATGCCCCTAGCAAAGGTGATTTTCTATTCCATCACGGGACATCTTACAAAGTCCTATATATCATGCTAGACGTTGACGATAATGAATACATTGTATTTGTTCGTGAAGCTGTGGAGGAAGATTTTTGATGAAAGTAACACTACTAAACCCCGAGCAAGTCAAAGACCTTTTTAAGAATTGGTCTATCACTTCTTCTGTGTGTTATGGCTCTACAATCAATCCTGATAAGCCTGAAGCAATCGGCAAACATTGTATGAAGTCAGGCCATTTTAGTGGCTCAAGAGGCGATTTTATCAAGTTCCGAATTGATGATGTACCTCGTTTTGAAGTTGACCAAGCAATTAGACATGAAGTTGGTGTGTTTAAGAACGTAGCTTCTTTTAGATACATTTCTAAAGATAACTTTAGATACTCCGCACCGACTGGAATCTTCGACAATCAAGAACTGTTCAATCGTTACAATGAACTCATGGACAATACCATGGAACTATATTCTGATATTCAAGATTATGTATATGAGAAAACAGGTTCTCATGAACGAGCCAATGAATCTGCACGGTATTTGCTCCCCATGTCCACCCACACCAGTTTTGTAATTGGGTATACCATTGAAGCATTTATCCACCTATGTAATTCTCGCCTATGCGTTCGTGCCGAAGATAGTATTCGTGAAATGACCACACTTATGAAACAGGAAGTTCTAAAAATTCTACCTGAGCTAGAAGAAGACCTTGTTCCTAACTGTGTCAAACTAATGTATTGCCCAGAAGGTAAAGCAGGATGTGGTGCTTATCCTACTAAGAAACAAGTAAAAGAATATATTAAGCTAGGCAAGCAAATTGCCATGGAGGAGTAAATATGTCTGACATTATTCTACCTAACAATCCTAAATTCGCAACTCTAGGCCATCTGCCTACCAACAACCAGCCTCTTCCGCCTGTTGATTTAACTCAAGTTATGGCCCAAGTAGCCGCAGATGTCTTTGAACAAATGCTAACAGCTAAAGTTAAAGTTAAGTTTAAGAAGCTAACTTCAACCGCAAAGACCCCTACCTATGCAACCAGTGCCGATACTTGTGTAGACCTATACGCAGATGAAGAAGTTGACATTCCTCCTCATACTGTGGGCAAAATTTCTACTGGGCTTGCTTTTGAAGCTCCTCCTGGCGTTTATTTCCGTATTATGCCTCGTTCTGGTATGAGTTCTAAGGGTATTATTGTGACCTCTGGCGTGGTAGACAATGCCTATAGAGGAGATATTATCGTGGCTCTTCACAACTCTACTTCTGAACCCTATCACGTTTCAACTGGTGACAAAATTGCACAAGTTGAACCTCGTACCTTCCATCAAATGGAACTAGAAGAAGTTAATGAACTAAGTAATACGGACAGAGGACAGCGTGGGTTTGGTAGCAGCGGAAAGTAAAGGAAAATACTATGATTATTACTGTAGATTTTGATAATACCTTATCCTTGGGTACTAGGTATCCTTATATCGGAAAACCAAATACAAAGCTATTTTCCTTATTAAATTCACTACAAAAACTAGGCCATACACTTATCTTATGGACTTGCCGTGAAGGCAAACCTCTTGAAGAAGCTGTTGCTTGGTGCAAGGAGAATGAGCTAGAATTTAATTATGTAAACCAAAACGTGCCATGGTTGGGCTTTGACTGTCGCAAGGTTGTAGCTGATTGGTACATCGATGATTGTGCCGTTCATGTAAGTGATATTAAAACACTTAAAGCCATTGTAAGACAAGCCGAGCTTGACGATGAATATCATTCATAATTTGTTCATAATTTGAAAAAAATAGGGAACTTAGACAAATCGTCTAAGCTCCCTAAAATTTTAACCTTGAGGAATTTCTTCTAGTTCAATAGTCAGAGTTTGGTCTTTGTTGTTAGTAATGGTAGTATGCTTACCAGTATAGCCTTCCTTTTCAACATTAACACCATATTGGTCTCCAAGACCGCTTAGCAGAAATACATTAGTCTTACCAGCAACAGGCTCAATTTCAACAGAATCAGCATCCACAACTTTAATGCTTGCGGTATCCGGGGTCACATTAACAGTTAGTAGAAAACCGTCCTGTAGGCTCACAACGCCCTTGTTCAGCTTAAAGAAACGGCCATCAAGACCAACGCCACAATTTCCTTTTGCAAACACAGGCTCACCAATTTCTTCGCCTTCACTGTTGTGTAGAGTAATAATCTTGCTATCGCCAACCTTGGCTACAGCAAACAAATCACCATCCCAAAGCTGACCACAAGTAGAAACAGCCTTACTCATATCAACAGTAGAAGCATTTACATCACAAATAACACCCTTGATAATTTTCAGAGATTCTTTATCTAGGGCGATTCCACCACAATATTTAGCCATATATATTACCTCCTATTATTTAGCAACCCAAGCCAAAGCACCATTAACAATACCCAACACTTTACCATTATCAGCCTCAGTAAATGAGGGCAAAATAGCATCAACATAACCTTTGGTTACAGCTTCATTATTTTCAGTAGGAGTACCAGTCAACTTTAGCTTGCCTACCATAGTACCACCAGATTTAAGGATAGCGCTGGCTTGAATAACACCTGTTTTACCATCAACATAAGATTTAGTAGCGGCATGATAAGTCTGTGTAGGCTCACCAACGCTAACAGGCACATATTCATTCTGTGTACTTGCCTTGACAAAGGCCGCAGAACCATCACTAGAAGCGGTTAGTCTAGGCGAATTGGTCTCTACAGATTCAATCGTAGGCCCAATATACAAAGGCGCAGGGCCATCAGTAGAAATCTTATGAACATTAACAATAGCGTGTTCGTCCATGTCAAGTTCGCTATCAATCTTGCCATCAGCACCTAAAACAGACCGCTCATCAACATACTTCTTTGTCGCTGCATCTTGTTCGCTAACTGGGTCAAGCAAATCTGTAATTTTATGGTTATTCAAACTAACCTCAGATTCAATAGCCATACCACTATCAGTGTTACTAATAGACTTTACGCCCATAATAGCATTACCCGACATATACAGATTCCCTTCCATCGGAACAGAGCCATCAGCCTTGAAATCGCCACCTCCAGCTGCACCAGCTTGTGCAATAACATTTAACACTGGACGATTTAATTCATCTTTAGTATACTTAAATTGTTTGCCATTAAGCAAATAAGCACCATCTTTAGCACGAATATTAGCCACAGTATTCCTCCTTTTTAATTTTTCATTTAAAAAAATAGCTTCACAGGATACCCCATGAAGCTAAATATTTAACCAAATAGAACAGCACGATAAGTTCCTGCTGCGAGCGTTCCAGTACCAACAATGGTAATAGTTACATTATAATTGGTTTGGTCTACGGTCACGTCAGCCATAACTTGTGCGCCAGTTGCTATTTCATAAAGCTGAACAATGATAGCATTGCTGTCAATCCCGTGCGTAGTCTTAGGAATGCTCCAACTAAAAGTGCCACCACTAGCAGTAATAGCTGTATTGGTAGCTGTATACTTGTGAAAACTTTCGGGCATAGCAGACCACGTAGGAGCGCCAGAGCCATTAGAAAGCAAAACTTGTCCCTGAGTCCCGGCATCTACAGGCGCATAAAAACTAGGATTAGCATTAGCAGTACCATTTAGAGTAATGGCATTTTTGGTAGCACCTTCTGCAATGCCATTTAGTTTGGCTACCATTATACTAGTCATAGCACCATTGGCGTTTTCAGAAGCCACACCCATCTTAACGCCAGAAGCATCAACAAATAAGCCGTTTTCAGCTACGACTTTTACAGAAATAGCATTAGCTTCACTAATCTCAATACCATTCCCAGCTGTATACACATCTACCAAATCTTGGACGTTTAGATAAATATGGCTTTCTTTACCAGTACCGGAATCGGTATCATAAGTATTAACAACAAAGTCAATATACTTGGTGCCTTCAGCAAAGCCAGAAGGGTCATCCGCAGTTGCAGTCTTAATAGAAGCAGACTTCACAAGATAGTCTTTAGGGATGTCAATAGTATCTCCAACAGGAGTACCATCTTTTTGTAGCTGATAAGAAGCAAGATATCCATCTGTAGCAGCCTCTAGCTTTACAACGGAATATTCGGCAATGGCGACTTCTTCAGCATTGGTCACATGACCAGCTTCATCAACAGCAACTTTAACAGACTTAGTAGCGCCACCATAAGTACCGGCAACAACACCACTTAGACTATGCCCAACAGTAACTTCTTTGCCTTCACCAGCAATATCAACCCATTTATTTCCAGAAGCAATAGAAAAAGTATCAGTCTTAGCGTCAGCCCGTAGTGTCACATCAGCAGAAGCCCCCACAACAGCAGTAGAAGCCGTAGACTGCTTTTTAACAGTGATATTCGACCATGCATTTTGGTTGACTTCACCACCACCAGCCACAGCATTCTTCACAGCAGTATCAAGTGCGGCAAAAGCCTGTTGCATAGTCATATCAGCAGTTACATAGCCATCCGTGACAGGCTTATAACCAGTCAAAGTTAGCCCTGTAACATTGGTAGTAATTACCTTACCAGTAGCGTCAAGGCCAGTGATAACCGCGCCTGTAGTAGAGCCTTGATTATAAACAACACCGATAGGCCCCCAATCAGTACCATTATACCGATAAATGAACTTATCAGAGCTATTGTAATAAATTTGCCCTTCAACCGGGGTACTGGGGGGGGTGGCAAGGGGCTGAATCACAGCGTTTTGAAGCTGGTTCTTGTTCAAATTCAACGATGTTAATACGTTCATATATTCAATTCACCTCAATTTAAATAAGCCTTTCCGCTGAAAGCACTAGAAAAAGTGAGCCTTACATTATTTTCATCAATATAAGTCACATCACCAATCACAACACTATCAGCACTATCAACGACAGTAACACTTGGATATTTGTTTAAGTCATGCTTAATTTCCCATACATCGCTTGCAATAGACTGAACAAATAAAAAATGTTTGTCCCCTTCGATTCCAAGGTCTTTGTTTGTCTTGTTACCGACTAGTGTAACGCCGTTGATAGAAGGCTTGTTATTTAACTTGCTATAGTCACTACTTACAGCGTTGACTTGTCCCATTTTAGAATTAAAAGTACCACTAGCAGGAAAAGAAACGTTTGCATTAAAACTCACCAGCCAACACCGCCTAACAAAGTAGAACTAACAGGAACATTCATAATAATGCTTGCGGGTTTATAGCCATTTTGCATCGTAGCTAAAACTTGAATATTTACTTGAGTTCCTTTAAAAGATAAGGTTTCTTCTTGTGTTAAAGAGCAAGTCAAAACGCCTTCTTTTACTTCAATATCTTGCCCTTTTTTATCAATCACGGTTGGGCCAGAAGTGAATACAATATGTGTGTTTTCAATATCTATGTTTTCAGTTTCAAGGCAAACATTAAAATTAAACGTGGGGGTAGAGCCTTTAAAAATTAGATTTAATTCTTCATTACAATTAAAATCACAGACTGTTTCCATTATTCCACCTCCAATAAAAAAATAAAGAGAGGTAAAAACCTCTCTTTTAAACGCTTAAAATATCCTTTAACTTTTGAAAAGCATCTTTCACATACTTACAAGCGGCAGTAACAAAAGCACCAATAATCACAATGCCATCCATCACTTGCATAGTCTCATCCGCAATATCAATGCCTACATAAGTCATATATTCAGGCAGTACACTAACCACAATAGACATTAGACTAATACCTAGTCCAAGCACAACAAACTTTAGCACACTTTGACCAATCATCTTCCAGTCAAATTCATAACCTTCAATCTTAACATTACGCCAAATCCCAAGGCAAATATTGCTTAGATAAGCCCCCAGAAAAATAGCGACACCAAAGCCGACCTTTTCCAAATTAAGTAGAACAAGAGTAATAATGTCCATACAATCACCCCAATAAATTTAATTTATCTAAAATTTTTGCTAATTTTTCTTCTGTTACGACCCGATTAACAGAATCAACCAAACCCATTTTCTTGGCTTTATCAAATGATGTTTCAGTCTCATAAGGTAGTACGTTCATGCTAATATAATTCTTCACATCCGCACGAAAGTCATCCATAGTTTTGTTATGCTTACTAAAGAAATGAGCTACATCAGCGTGATTTGAAGCAATCCCAAGTTTATATCCTTCTGCGTGTGAAACTATAGTATTTTTATCTACGTTTTTAACGTACAATCGGTTTAAAACATAAGCGCAAGTAAATATAGCCTTACGATAAACGTCCTCAAAATAAGCCTGATTTTCCTTTATATTATAAGACATAAAACTATCTTGTCTTTTCTGTAAAGCATGAAGTGTAGCCAAACCAACAGAGCCATCTTGCTTTAAGCCGTTGTCTTCTTGAAAAGCAAGCACAGCGGATTTAGTTACCGGGCCAAAACTACCATCAGCATCAACTTTGTATCCCCAGGTATTCAATTCCTTTTGTAGCATAGTCACAACATACTTGGTATTGTTCTTACCGCCATAACTCAAAGCAAGCCAGTTTACATCAATGAATCTTGCGTTCTCAGGCTCACAAATTTCACACCCTACATGGGTGTTATTAGCACTACCGCCGCAATGCCATGTCTTGATACCAATAGGCATAATTTGGTAAATACCAGTTTCATCAATAATAAATTCAACTTCTGCTTGGGTAGAATTTCTATTCCATCTATTGATTAAATCTTTAGCTTTTGCTCCAGGCGCACCCGTACTATGCTGCATATAAGCCTTTTTATTTCGTTTCGTTTGGGTCTTATATCTTGGGTTATTTGTCATCAAAGATTGTGTAATAGTATATTCCATACAATCTCCTCATAAATAAAGAGGGCCAAAGCCCTCTTTTAATCTTATTCTGTGGTCTTATATTTATCGGGCACAAAATCTTCTAGCCCTTGGTCAATAAGAATCTTAGCCACATCAGCCTTTAAAGATTCGGGCACATTCTTAAATTCAGTCTTGCCTAGCACAACTCTTTGTGCAAAAAATTCAGCCATCATAATGTTTTCTCCTTAATACACTTTGGTTGCCATTTCAGCAATGCAATCTTCAATAAAATCTGAACGCTCAGACATTGCTTGAATTTGGGCTTTTAGAAGGATGTTTTCTTTCTGAAGGTCGGGAATTGTAGTATCTTTAGGAATTTCGGGTGTTTCAGGCAGTTCACCCGGAATCCATTCAGTAACGGTCATCATCCCAGTTTCTTTATCTTCTTCTGCAATTACTTCGCCGAAAGGGAAATTGGGTAGTTCCATATCATCAGGAATTAAAGCCCAGCCTTCAAACAGTTCACCATGACAAGTTTGGTTTAAATGAGAGCCATTAGGGCGTTTTTTAATTTCTAATATTTGCATATTTACTCCTTACTGTCTAACAGCCAAATAATAGTAAGTAATGTTGTTACCATTTGTGCTTGCGCTGTTGCAACTACTGTCGTTACAGGCATTTAAAACATGAACATTAAAGCCATTTGTAACAATTTCAACCAGCGTCGCTATTATAGAATCATATGAAACATAGGCACTCTTCCCCGTGACAGCCATACCGCCATATACTGTAATTGTTCGAGGGGAATAACTGGGATAACCTCCAAATATAATACCGTCATCAGGAAAAATAATAACGCAAATAGGGGTAAAACCTAAATTGATTGTCCTATTGGCTTCTCCATTGCCTACATACCACCCAGAGACAATGTTCACATAACTTTTTAAATTCCCCTGATTTATAGCCGTACTAGCATCCTGCTTATTATTTATCTGATTCTGTAAACTTGCTTGAACACTATCAATTCTTTTATTCACAGTAGTAATTTGATTATCAGCCCCAATCACCTGTTGCCAATATGTTTTAGGGTACAAAGGCTGATAAACCCCATCCACTTTTTCTTGCATGGTAAATAATTTACCCAATTATTTCACCTCATATCATACCTGTCACTTGAAACCAAATTTCGCCATCATTTTGTGTAGGCTGGGTTTCTTGAACAGGAATATTATCTTGTTTAAATGTATCGTCTTTCCTGTTTTGAATTCGAACCAAATAATCAGTCAAATCATTAAGCAATTTTGCAGTTAAGCCTTTTTTGGCTAATTGCTCATCTGTCAACATACCAAGCGTATTGGTAAAATTATCATTCTTCCAATACTGTTGATATTGGCCCCATTTAGTTTTATCGTCTATTTGGATATCTGAAAATCTCATTATACTTCACCCGTGACCTGAAACCAAAAATCGCCGTCTTGTTGATTAGTGGGCTGAGTTGTAGATACGATATAACCGGGAGAGTATCTGTTGTTAAAATATTTCTGCACGGCTATAATAGTATCGTTGATTGTATTCAGATAATCGGCTGTGATAATCTTGTTTTGATTGTTTGGGATTTGTTGAAGAATATTTTGTGCCAAAGCAAGATTGCCTTCCATCATTGCGTCTTGATATTGCTTGATTAAGGCTCCATCCGAAGCTGTGATTTCAATCATGTTTGGAAAAACTTGTATACTATTTGGGAAATTTGTAGCCACGCTATCACTCCTTTACAATATTGGATAATAAGGATAAAATGTAATCATTGTAATACTCATTGTTGAGCTTACGCTCCCGTAGTCAACAGAATAAGATTTAATAATATACCTATTCGTCACGTCACCTTGTTTTGGCGCATGGGACACTACAATATTTACATCTATCCATGGGATAGGAACAACATTCAATGTGATATTATCGTTTAGTCTGCATTTCCAATATCCTTCAAGTTTAGCTCTTTGCTGGGCTAAAGCATCGGATGTAATATTGTCATAGTCTCCACCACATAGAACTTCACGGATAATGCCTACAGGGCCGTTTACATAAAATGGGCTTTCAGGGTTTGTGTCTGACCAGATTGCTTTTGCTTGGAGGCCACCTAGGAATTCAAATTTTTCGTTATTGCTATTCAGCGGAATTCTCTGAATAACATAATATTGATTTGCTTGCAATGTACCGCCTCTAAGCAACAAAGCGCCTATTGCCGTATTATTAATACTAATATGAAGTATCCCTCCACTAGGCCCACCACTTGGCAAAGTAAAGCCTATTAAAGAATATTCTGAGTCTTGGTAACCGGGGATATTAAATGAAACATTCCACATTACTTGTCCAACGTATGTGAAGATAGGACTAGCATCATAATATTGCACTTCGTGCGTCCGACCATAAACTTCAATATAATTTTTTACTGTAGTAAAGTCTGTGCTAATCGTCTCACCCGTGACAACACTATTCCAAATATCATCTGTAATCAATACAGGCTCATCTTTACCGCTTGGAATTGGCTCATAATGGAAAACGCCATTCACATCAAAATACATTTGATACTTGGGCATGATATCTCTTAGCTTAGACAGAATATCAAACACATATCCGCCTTGGTCAATTTGAATATCATAAGGTACAGGCTGAATAACCTTATCAACTTTACATTCTTCTACAATGTATTTGGTAAATCCGCCTAAAGCAAGCGTAGCAATGATAGCTTGTCTTACATTTTCGCCTTGTTTAATCACAGTAGTCATTCCGGGAAGTTGGCCGTTCCTAGCGCCTGTTAGCTTAGACATCAAATCAAGCCCTGCAAAAGATAGCGTATGTGTAGTTGCATTATATTCATAGCTAGGTGCATCAATCAGATAAATTCCCTGATTATACCATTGAATTTCTTGGGTGTAGATGTTTTTAAGGCCAGTGTAGAGTTGGATATATCTATCTAAGAAAATTCTGTTTCCTGCACCGACTTCATACCCACTATCCGTCACAACAAAGCTCACATTGCAACTTCGCCTTAAATCACTATCTGCATCACATCGAACACTACATGACAACATATTGCCACTTAATTCATCAACGATATTATAATTAAAATCAAGTAGATTTAATTTGATATATCGTTCTGTATTTTTTTGTTTGATAACATTATAATCGTTTTGTGTAATATTTAACATAGCGTCACCGCCTTGTGGGGATTAAGCCATTTTCAAACAAATCATCCTTATCGTTAACGTTCCCCACTTCTGTCCATTCAGCACTGATTTTAACCATACCTTGCCCAAAGCTATTGTCATAAGAAAGGTTGGGATTGCCCGTAAAATAAGCAAGCCAACTATTGCCATTCATATCTTTAATGATTTTAGGCTTTTTATTGGTCAAGAAATCAAGCACAACTTTTTTCTCTTGCGTGATACCGATTCTATCAACCTCGTGCGTCTTTTCAAAAGATTCAGGTAACACCCATCCACCAATAGAGCCTGTTTGATATCGCATGATACTATTGCTTACAACAACAGGATATTTTCGGCCATAAGGCTGAAAAACGCCAATTTGTTGATTAGCTGTATTGTTATTGTATTCTACGCCAGCTCTCAACTTAATAATAGTATCAATATCCCCAATAAATACGCCTTCAAATTTTGACATAATGGATTCAATAATATAACTACCTTCAGTATCCTGCGTAACAGGCACAAAAGCATATTCATACTCAGTATCATATGCGGCTAAGTTATCAGTAATAATAAAGCTCAAATCTTCGACTTTATTAACAGGCAATTCACGAATTGTAATCCAATCAAACGTGCCTTTAATTCTCCGTTTAATACGAACAGACGTTACATCATGGGCAATTTGTTCAACGTTACCAGCAGAAGCGTTGCCATTAAATTTAGCATCCATAATCGTATCAACATCCCATGCTGTAGGGATGATTGAATTATAATCAAAAGCAACATTCTTTGTTACGTTAAAATGGTCAAAAATGCCACCTTGCAACTTTGTGTTTGTTAAATTTTTAATAGCTGTAGGCGAGGGGTCGAGGGCGTTCCCATCGCTACAAAAATTATATCCAATAAAGCCTATCACGCCTCGACACCTCGATTCTCTATCTTTAATTCATACAAATTGTTTATTTTTCTTAGCCAACAAAATACTTGTTCATTATCAGCAGGAAGGCTGATATACTGGGATTCAATGGTATATCCCCATATAAAATTCTTATTCACACATCGCATTTCAAAATAGGCTTGCGTTGTTGTTTGCCGATAGTAAATGCTAACAATATCGCCGTTCGCACTAGAAAATCTAACAATTTCTTTATCGGGTGTAAATTGTCTACCCCACATTCTCATTGTCCAATCTCCCGAAATTATATAACCATCGGCCCATTCTACATAATATCCATCTTTTCTTAAATCAATTTCTTTATTGTCAATATATGTAGGATTTTGTGGGTTTGTTATACCATCAATACCAACAATATTTGATTCAATCGTGATATACCCACCACTACAGTTATTCGTTAAAAATAAATAGCTGAATGTATTGAATGTACTATAATTGGTAGTGAACTTAATCCGACCAGTTGTAATTTGAGTGCCGCCAGACGTTACGCCATTGACTTCGATAAAATAAGTAGATTTATCTTCAAAGCCACTAAACAGATAAGTGCCAGTAAATGGTAAAGTTGTACTTGAATTGTATAACGTATTGCTTGTGCTGATTAAAGCTCCACCAGCATTATACAGGTTAAATACATAAGCATTCAATGTTTCGCCTTGTTCTTGATTGTAAGTAATACTAAAAGCGAAACTGCTATTTGCAATAATATTGCCTACAGGCATATTACTGATTGCAAAGCTAGGTTGAGTATAACAATAAAATTGAATTGGCGCAGAAGCATTAGATTTATTGTTTTGTGCATCTACAGTTTGTAAGGCTGCTTGGTAATAAGTACCATTTGTTAGTGTCCCAGCAGGAAGTGTATGCTCAAATTTGTATGTGTTCTGCTGCTGTGAATACACAGTTGCAAGCGTAGCATTGTTCTTGATTGTTAAGATATTGCCGGTGACCTGATTCCCGCCAATAGAATAGAATGTGAATACTTGAGGCTGACTTGCATCAAATGCTGGAATCGAATATAATATAGGTGTTGTTAAAGACATTGTATTTCACCTACTTTTTGTTTCTTTAATTAAAAATAATAACACGAAAGACTTAATGTTTTGCCAAAATCTTGACTGCTACTAGCTAACCACCTTAAGCCAATAGTGCTGCTGATATTTGGGGAATAGATAATAATAGGAGGCGCTAATTGAAGCGCATTTATTAGCGGGACATAAAAACTATTGTATTCCGTAACAACATTATCTTCGCTGTCGACCATAGTCCCTGTTCCACTCAACCTGTTTTCATATAAAACACCTGCAATTTTTTCTTTACTGCTAGAGGAAGTTATTTTCAGTGTCAACGTACCTGGCTTCATAGTAAGTAATTGTTGAATTTGCTTTAAGTTCACTGCATCACTATCTTCTGTTCCATCAGCCACACCAGTAATCCTAACATCATTTACCATAAGGCTACCGCTAGCACGTTCTGTGGTTTCCAAGCTAATAACACCATTGCTGGCTATAATCATATGAGTAGAAGCATTTTGATTGCCATTGTTTACATACATACTTAAAGTGCCATTAGTGCCATCGGTTCCGCTAGCTATATATACGCCTTGCTCAGAATCACCTTTTGAAATCAGGAAATTACCGCTAATTTGAGTAAAATTATAGTTTCCATCACCATAGCCAATAGAATAACCTCCATTGAGTGTAACAGCACCATTCTTAACCGTCAAAGGCCCCACAACGCCGCCCCAAAGACCTACGGGACCGGTTACATATCCTCCACTTAACTTCAAATACTTCCCATCAGGGTTAATATCATTAATTCCAACACTAGCCACATCGACCTTGCCACTAGCATTACTGACTAATACTTTACCCGCAGTCAAGTTATTTTCAACAATCGTACTAGCTGCGCCAACAATCGTATCTTGCTTTGAGGTTAATGCAGTCTTAACACCGTTTACGTCTGTTTTTAATGCGCCTACATCTGTTGTCAAGCCCTCAATATCACTTTCAGCCATTGCGATGTTATCTTCGTTTGTTTTTACTCTTGTTTCAAGGGAATCTATATCTATTTTACGAGGGACAGATAAATCTTGATTATATTGCCCTATATTTTTCATTGTTTCACCTCGATTGGTTTATAGGTTCATTCATGCAGCTTAATATCCATGTTATTACCTCCTTATAAGTCGGCAGTCAAAATAAAATCCGCATTGAGTTTTACACGGAAATAATTGGAGGATTTAAACGCCTGACCAGCTTTGCTAAATTTTAGGATTTGGACTCCGTTAAGTGTTCCGTAATTTTCAAGAATTGTGTCAACCCCCTGACCGCCCAAAACAGGCTCTAACGTCACGCTTATATTGCTACCAATGTTGGTAGATGGTAATGCGCGCAACTCATATGGCAACATCGCGATACAATACCAGCCATCCTCCAATGCAAACGCGATACACGGCAGATACTCCCCGGCCCTATACACCCTGCAATACCTCTGACACCTCCGCAGCTGCTCCCCATAATCCGGGATTTCATTCAATACCCAATTACCATTTTCAAGATGAGCTAGAGTTTGGGGGGAGCCGAGTTCGAGCTTGGCGGCGAGGATAGTAACGTCTGAATTTACAGTGTTATTTACAAGTGTAAAATCCACTAACTCGGCGGGAGTGTAGTTCCAACCTAAAGAAATTCCACCACCAACATTTTGTTCATGATAGGTGTCATTTTTGATAACAAAGCTAATGGAAAAAAGCCCGGAAGTTGTCAAAACGGAGTAAGTGAGCGCACTTCCTTCTGGAATTTGCGTTTTAGGGATTCTTTGGTCAAGGTACATGACACCGTCAGTTCGCGTTAACTTTAGCCCACTTCCAGTTAATAACATTGTGCCATTCGCCCCATCTCCAATCCTCCACCTATCCACCGCATACCCATTGCTCATATACCCCCGCACAACTCCGGTGTCGCCGATTTTGCAATAATAAGTTGCGTTACTTGTAAAAGATACACAGATAGCCGATATTGCTCTTGCTGCATACGGCCCTCCAGCAACTTGTCCCGCTATTGTAGTACAGGATGCATCCGAGTACAGATTTGCGCCAGCATACACTACATACCCGCCCCGCTGGTCCACTGGCCGCCCGAAATACCAGTTATCCAGCAAATTGGGATTTACTGTAAACTGAGGCGGAACAATAACAAAAGCCCGTGACATATTATTACTAGGTACAAAAATTCTATATAATTCATTTACTTCAGGAGGACCCCCATAAAATTGTACTGTCCCACTCACGCCATTTGAATCCATAACGCAAGTATTATTATTTATATTCACAGACTTGCAAATACCTGTTAAAACTTTTGTAATGTTTTCTCCAATTTTTTTATCGGCGAGAATTTCTATTGCATCAAGAATTTCATTATTCGTATCCATGCGTTCACCTCTTTATTAGAAGAGGGCGCATGGTTACGCCCTCTGATATGCTCTTTGATATGCCATTTGCCGTAGACCAGTAATAAAATTTTGTGCATTGGTCACACTAGGCAAAGACAGATTATCAATGTTAAATACGTTATTCATGCTTTGCGCAAAAGCACCAGGATTGATTTTGCCCCAATTCCATAGATTCCTAGTGATATCAGCAGGAATGATACCTTCTCCACCACCTAAGACTCTTAGTTCGGGGCCTCTTTCGCCAACTAAGGACAAGCCAGGTTCAGCATTCAGAGTACCGTTTGCATGGCCTCTTGCGGCTGCGGCATTAGACACCCAATCAGGCGCGCCATTGTCTCTAAGCCAATCAGAATCAACATGGCCATCTCGGTCTTTGTCCATGTCTTTGCCGGGGCTATCATCCTTATAGTCAACTTTTCCATCGTCTCTTAAAGAACCGCCCGGACCAATACCAGGGTCATACCCACTACCACTCCATGCAGTACCATCGCTATTCAAGCCTTGGCCTTTGTAATAATCTTCAAGCGTTTTGGGATAACCAGCATCCAGCTGAGATAGGATATTATTATACTTATCAACAAAATCTTGAACATTCGTCAATCTAGTTTGCCAATTCTTTTGTTCAAGGTCAATGCCCAAGACTTGCTGGGCAATGAGTTTATCTTGTTGTTCTTGATAATCAGTTGTTACTTTTTCCCATTGTTCACGATACTTTTTCCAGCCTTCGATTTGTTCATCAATGGCCTTCAAAGCATTTTCTTTTTGCTTGTTAAGATTCTCTGTCTCTTTTCTTAGGGCTTCTTCACGGTTATAAGCGTCAAGTTGAGCCTGTGCTTCTGCAATAGCTTCTGTATCTTGCAGATATTGGAATCGACCATCTTTAAAAACATACAGAGTCTTATCTTGGGCTTTGGCAAGATTTTCTAGCAACTGCTCTTTTTGAATCTGCCTATCAAGCTCATCGTTGGTATCTTGTAGAGCTTGAATTTGGTCATCATAGAATTTTTCTGTTTCGTCTCTTTGCTTATTCAGCTTTTCGACTTCTTCATCAATCTTCTTTAAGACAATATTTACAGCAGTTTCATAGTCAGATTTTTGCTTTTCTAGCCTTTCTTCCCATAACTTCTTTTCTGTTTCGTATAGTTCTTCTGCACGGGCTTTTGCCTTCTCAAGACGTTCTTTTTCTTCTTCTTCATCTTCATCGTCTTGCTTTTTCTTCTCATCTGCCATCTTTTTACGAAGGGCAGAGATATCATTAGCATAATCCCACCAAAGGATACCAAGTTGACGGACTTCTTCGCTTTCATTTTTAAGATTTAAGGCTCGATATTTATCTGCTTGCTCATGGATGGCTTTTTGAATTGCTATCATCTGGTCGATTTGGTCTTGGTCTGTTGCACCAGATTTTTCTAGCAATTCAAGTTTGTCTTTTAAAAGAGATAATTGTTCTTTCCACGCTTCTGTGGATAACTCTACAGCGGTTTTTTCTTTCTTTTGGGATTTTGCTGCTGCATCGAAAGATTTTTTAGCGGATGTCCCGACAGAGGACGGAATATACGAACTGCCCCCTGAAGTAACTTTTGAAGTAAAATCAACAGAACTCATCCATTTATTCCACAGACCACTTAGGATTTGGTTAGAAGCATCTTCCATCTTCATTCCTTGGTTGGTTAAACGTCTAAGGCTTTGATTATATCTAGCTTCACTAGAACCAAACCCGCTAAGCAAGTCTTGTGTCACACCAGCCGCAGCCGCAATTTGCTTTAAAACGGTTAGCTTTTGAGTGCCATCGATTGCTTGATTATTAAACGCAACAGTTGCCGCAACAGCGTTATACATTTCTGCAACTTCTTCTTTTGTTGCGCCAGTTACGCTTTTTAGAGCTTCTACATTTAAATAATGTAACCCATTAACTTCACTAATCGCAGAAGAAAGTTGAGGATATTTGTTTGTTAAAGCCGTAATTTGTTGCTCAGTTAATGCGGTTTGCCCCGCCGCATTACTTGCTAGTGTTGTATAAGTTTCATACGTTGTATTTAAAGACTCAAGTGTATCTTTAGCATTATTCTGAGAATCACCAAGAATATCATGAGCGTCTGCTAAATCGCCAAGTTTCTTAGTTACTTCTTCATAATCTTTTTGTTGCTCAGTAGTTAATTCATGATTGCTTTTTAACGCTTCATCAAGCTCTTTAGCTCGGGCGATAAGCTCATTTTCATAGCTGTCGCCAACTTTGTAGACTTGCTGTTCATTTGTTTCAAACACAAAGCCAAGTTCTTCAAGTTCCTTTTTTGTTTTTCCAGCCGCTTCGGGAATAATAGTCCCTAAATAATTTGCTAACTGTTCATAACTAGAAAAGTTTACGTTGGTAACTCTTGCTAATTGTGCCGAGCTTAAACCTGTAGTATCTTTAGAAACACCATACCTCGTTTCAGATATAGTGCCTCCAGCCACAGCATTTTTAGCCTTCTTTTGCTGTAACTTTTCATACTTGTCTATCTGTTTTTGAAGTTCTTCGTTTTCTTTTTCAAGAGCATCTTTTTCAGATAGAATTTCAGTAGTTTTTTCGTTCCAAGGAAGAGCGTTGATTTCTTCAAGACGTTGTTTATTGGTTTCTATTTTGCTTGTGTTTTTCTCAATATCTTCTCCAAGCTCAGAGAAAGATTTACGAGAATCAGCGGTTTCTGCATCAATAGCTTTAAATGCGGCGATAAGGCCAACACCAGCAACAGCAACAGCTAAAACCACAGGCAACAAAGACCCTTCAAGAACAAGACTCGCCGCTGCCGCTGCATCTGCCATAGAAGTAATTCCACCAGCGGCTCCAGCAGCGCCAGCTATAGCTCCTAAATTAGTAAATTGTCCAACAATAATAGGCAAAATACGAGATACTTTAACTAACTCACCTAGCCCCCAAGTTGCAGTAGAAAACAACAAAACTTGGGTTACAACCCGGCCAAGGTCTGTATTGGCAATTTTTAGCAATCCGTTTGCTACATCTAGTATTTTCTTTATGAAGTCATCGCTAATAACATTATTAGATAAATCTTGAAAAGTAGATTTTAAAGCCGAAACCTTGGCTTGAATACTTTCCATGTATCTATTGTTTTCTTGAACAGCAGAACCTTGAGAATTTAATGCGGTTGTAGTTGCTTCGGTTGCGTGTTCAAAATTATTCATTAGAGCTAAGAAATTGTTTAACTGATTTGTCTATTTGTTAAGACAGCTCGTCAGGCTGTCCAAAGAAAGTTGTGTTTAATTTTCTAATGTAAGTATCTTTGTTAAAATCCCAAAAAGGCAATCTTAATAAAGCATACCCTTTTTGCTTGCAATAATTAGTTTTTATTTCATCTTTTCTCTTGCGTTCTTCCAAAGTAAAATTAGTAAACATAGGGTTTTCATAAAAATGTTGACACCCATCTACTTCAATTAAAACAAGACTGTCATTTATCCACACTACAAAATCAAATAGCAGAACTCTTTTATCTCTACAATCTTCAAACCAATATTCCCGTGCATACACTAAGTTATTTTCTTTGAGCCATGTATCCACTAAAAACTCATAAGATGATTCTTTTCTTGTACAAGCAGGACAAAAATGGCAATCATTTTTCTGTCCAATCTAGTGGCACCATTTCTTTTTATATTCTTTTCCGCATTTTGGACAAATAAAACGAATAGATTGATTTGAAGCATTTCTCAGTTCTTCGTCCGTAGATAAAATTTGCACTTCTTTTTGGACCATACTTGAGTATAATCTCATATTGTGAGGTTTAAAAGGATTTTGCTTTTTAAATTTATCTAAAGAAGTAGTTCGTTTATCTCTTACCATATCATAAGAGGCTAAATATAAGAACCCTTGTTTATCCTTACATTTAATTTTTACTTTTGTATTCTTTATCGGTTCCAAAGGTTCATAGCCTTTTTTAATAAACAAATTATCATAGTTTTCTAATTTATCCGTTTATATTACTCCTATATTTTTTACAACTTTCTTTCCTATAGCTTTCCTATAGCGTACAGACTATATCTTCACTACATAAAATAATGTCAAGGCATTTCCATTTAAGGGATTTTCACCCACCCTATGACTAATGGGGCCGTACTCCTATTGCTGGAATGGATACCCAGCCTATGGGATAGTCGTTGAGCTTTCATCCGTTCTGGATGCTTAGTTGCGGATTCCCCAATCTTCATATATTTTACCATACCATAATGATTAGTTATGCCACCAATATATTCCCATATTGGTTTGGTTTATGAAGCTCTAAGTGGGTTCCCGTCAATTAACCTTGAAGGGGCGAAATTCACCCGCAAGAGTAGTAGCAATATACTTTTGTGTATTGGTGTCCAAGCCAGGCCATTTTTCGCTTAACTCGCTTAATAGGTCATAACCACTTTTAAGCTGGCCATTGGTATCAAACATAGTAAGGCCAAGATTTTTATAAATATCAAGAATCTTTTTGCCATTGGACGAATTTTCGTCCAAAACTTGCGCCAAGTTAGCAAAAATTGTGTTAGCGCCACGAGCCGCCTTACTAGCCGAGCGTGTCTGTTCTGTAATTGCAGTGACCACAGCAAGGGTTTCTTCAAAACTATTACCCATTGCAGAGGAAGAAGAGGCCACAATACTTAACGCCTGTGCCAAATCCCCAGAAGAAACTGAATAGGCATTCGACACAGCGTTTACAGCATCTACGATATGTTCAGCATTCTCAACAGATTGTGGCCCAGTGCCATTAAACGCAATAAGTTGAGAAATAAGAAAATCAGCAGCATCACCAGCACTGATTTGTTCGTCTGCTACATTTTGGAACATAGCAGAAATCTTAGCTAATTGTGCTGAATCCTCATCATTGAAACCATTCTTACGGTAGGAGGTTGCTGCTTCAACCATTTCTGACGTTTAACTATTACATTTATTTATACTCAATGATTCCCCAATCATTATCATATTTTTCTTGCTTCTTCTGCTGCTTAATCATCTGGTCTCTTTGGGGCTTATTTCTTACTTTATTACCTTCGGTTATGGCAAGCCCAACAAACACGAATATAATCAAGTTAATTAAAAAATAGGCCATCATATCATCAGCCGTTCCAGAAGTCGCAAGTGTAATAAATAACGCAATCAAACCCGGAGTAAAAAATATTCCTATTAGTCGCAACATATTTATTTCCCCTTTCTTTGATTGAATCATAACACACACCTAAATAAATGTCAATAGTTTTTCCAAAGTTTTTCAGACTTTGCCTGAGTAATTCTTCACCCATTATTTGGAGGGCCGCCCTGTATACTCGATTGACACACCGCTCGTCACGGCTTTGCGCCCAATCTGCCCTTTTTAACAATACTTAGGTGTTTCCACCATATATCATCCTTACAGTTGTAATAGTTTCCCACATTCATATAGACTTATCTCATTCTATATTGTAGTTGTAAGGCTCTTGAGGCTTTCAAGGGTTTAGGGGCTATTCTCTATGCACATTTACCATCTGTACATACCGGCTCAGACCGATTTGGTTTACCGGTTCTTGCAACATCGCTACCCATGGCAGACAGCTGAGTCACATAATCGTCCAAAGAATCTCCTGACAAATCGGAGACCTTCTTGAACTCTGTCAAAGCGGTATTAAGTTCATAAACTTGACCCACCATATTTGTAATTATTTTCGTTGATTTTTGAAAAAGTTCGTTTGCTACATTAAATGTTAAATTTAAATCGTTTCCTGCATCAGATGCTTTTTTTGTAGCAGAAGCGATACTATCCATTGTAGAAGCTGTTTGCTTCCCGTTTGAAACATCAGTTTCTAAAGGAATCTTTTTGTCAAGACTTTTGACTAATTGATTTAATTTGCTTTGAACATCGTTTTTTATAAAATCAACGTCAACAACGATGCTATAATTCGTAGCCATAATTCACCATCCTTAATCGTGATTTTGGCTTATAATTTGACTTAAACCTATCAATATGGCCTCTGCTTCATCATCTTCCGATTTCTTGCTTTTAGGCCCATACCATTTTAAATTCAAATCAAATTTTTCATTCGCCATAATAATAGCTTTTTCTTTCAATACTTCACGCTTCAGCCCAGCCCTAGTTCCGTCATAAAGGCCAACAGCCTTTCTCCACTTTGAAGGCAACAAAAATACAGGTTTGATTTTATACCCTGCGCAAAGACATAAAAGCATCCCATGTACTGCACCGAGGGTCTCTAGTGTGTGGCTTCCAGGCTTTAAGGGCATCGCTTCAGCGCAAATTGCATCAGGATTATAGTCTTGAATCAATTTCATAAAAAATACAGATTCTTCCATAATCCTGTCACGCCAATCTTTAGCCTTTGGCTTGATACAGCCATGTGCTATCAAATTATCATCTTGAAACACAGCCCAACCAGAACTAGTAGTAGAAGCGTCTATACTAATAATTATCATTTTATTTACCCTTTATATTTACCATTCCAATACCCGCTTGTCGCCGTTGAAATGTTATACCTTGCTTACGCATTCCTTCTTCAAATAGTTTCCTCATATTGTCTTTTCCAAGCCATTTAATTAAAGCTGTCCAAACATCACGTTTCTTCGTCCATGCTTGGCCTTTGAAGCGAGGAGCATTCTTAGCATAACCGGATTGATAAATAGCACCAGAAAGCCCCTCATAAATCACTTCTGCAAGATAAGTTGTCATAGGCTGTCCATCAATAATCGAGCCATGATGCTCACCGTTTACAGTTAATAATCTTGGGTCAAATTTAAATGTGCCTTCAACCACATTTTGCACAGTTTTAACATCTGTATCCCAGGCTTGCTTAAACTCGCCTGTACGGCTATATTCTTCAGGAGTATAGCTTTCATAGACAATTTGACGAACTAATTCTCTATTTTCATTCCATATCTTTTGTACAACATAATCAACAGCGTTTTTAAGCAATGGCATGAATATTCTATCTAATTCAGCATCATTTCTTGCGCTTTGCGCCATCCTTAATCACGCCCTCAATCTGCTTTTGATACTTAGGCCAAAGTTTAATAATATCGCCAATAAACTTGTTCATCGAGGTTGCATAACTAATGGCTTCATACAGCTGGTCAATATTCTTAATAGAACACATAACCTCTTCAATCAAGCCACTAGTAAGCAAAATGTTATGACCATATTTTTGAAGCTCATCCATACTAATACTAGCCGCATACTTCAGTACAAGCATATCAATATTAGTTTGTCTTTCGGCCCAAGAGTCTAGTTTTACAACAGAATCAGCAATAGCCTGAATTTCAGCATAAGTCAGATAATCATAAACTCTTACACCAAAATCTTCAATTACATGGTCTTTTCTCTTAATTTCCTTCATTTTCCATTTACTCCTTATTCTAAGAAATCGTTCTTTTCGAGACGTTCCTCATAATTTCTTTTGATTAGTCTAGCTGTGGCCTCGGTCACATTATTAGCAAAATTTTGATGCACTTGACAATATTGTTCATATTTTGTAATATTCATTAAAGTTTGGTCGAAATGGTCTTTGCTATGTCTGATACCATGCCTAAGTTCATCCCCAAATCTTGTAAACTGTGTTCGACAATTCACAATAGCATTTTCTTTGACTTCTGTATCTAAACAATCAATCTTATTCTGAACATTACTTAAATTCTTTTCAATATCTTCAATTTTCTTTAACATTTCGCCGTTAATGCCCCGGCCAATAGCTTTTAAAATAACAGAATAGGGGTTCCATTTAATTCCTGATTTTTCAATAATACCAAGGACTACAGCTATGATTGCAGCAATCCACCCAAAATTTTTGCTCAAATCAATGCTAAAAGTCTCCAACATTATCTCACCCCACACCGTTTATTATTTACGAATTTTATAACCTTCTTTTACCTTTGATACTTTTACATATAAAGGCACTTCGTCAAAAGGATTCTTGACTTTAATTGTAATATCATTATAATCAATATAAAGATAATTTTTGCGCACGTTTACAACCTTGTAATACCCTTTTGGGATTTTTGCCTTTTCTTTGATTCTACAATTTAAAGGCATATTTTGAGACGGCTTGAAAGCCTGAATTTTATCGCAATAATAAACATAAGGGCAGACTGTTTGTGTGACTCGGCATTGATTTTTTTCCACATATTCACACATTTTTATCACCTTAAAAAAAGAGGATAGGCAAAATTGCCTATCCTCTCAATATTTAAATTAGGTTACGGTTACATTAACATATGCAGGGGAAACATTGGAATCTTTTAGAGCTACTTCAATTACCGCAACGCCAGAAGTAGCGCCAGCCTTTACCACACCATCCGAGCCAACAGTTAGGTCAGTAGCGGTAGCTACAGGAGACTGTTCCTTGGTAAAGGTGAAGTTGCTATTGTCCTTCCGCTGAGAAGCCATGCCCTTACCGAACACGGCACGAACAATTAGAGCTTCAGAAGCACTAGCAGCTAGTTCTAGGTCAGCGTTTTCCACAGCGATAGCCACGACTTCGTTCTGCCACTTAGCGCCAAAAATCTCTTGGGTCATAGTGCCATAATAGGGGTCATCTTCGCAAGAACCACCATCAAGAACAGCCAAAGCCATACCAGTTAGGTTGATAGTAGCGGCAGAAGTGGCGGTTAGAGATAGATTCTGAGAGCCTTTATGTTCATATAGGTTCGCTACGCCTATACCGTTCTAAAAAGAACAGCTCATGCTTTCGCATGAGAGCAGACTATATCTTCTTCTTAATTATTCATATCAATATATCCAATAGAATGATTATCTAATAAATAATCAACTTCTTCTTTTAATCTTTCGGCGCTTGGAATTTCTTCTTTTTTGTTCCCAAGTATTCGGAGAATTTTATACCCTTTGCTTATTAACCAATGATTGCGTTTACGGTCATAATCTTTTGTGTTTTGATGCCAGTACCAACCATCATATTCAACATCGATTTTTTGGTTGTCAATCGTTAATAAGCAATCTAAATTAACCTTATCAACAGGGAAACCAGAATAACAATTTTCTTGCCCATATAAATCGCATAACACTTGGAAAACTTGTCTTTCTGGCTTAGAAACTGGAACCGTTCCATTTTTAAACATAGAAAATCTTGCCTTCGCCATCATTTCGGGGCAAAAAGATGGATTATCGTAACCATACTTTCTTTGCATAGTCTCCTTAAAACTTTCTTTCCCCTGACTTGTCTGAAAAGCATATTCGGCTCCATATCTTTCTTTCATCACTTGTTTGGCTTTTTCTTTACAAATTTCAGAAGCGCCTGGAGAATTTACTCCAAAATGTTTTATAAAAGTTGACTCTATTTTCTTCTGCTTGCATTCTACACAACAATCTTTTCCACGTTCAATCCCTTTGGTGTAACAAGCATAAGAAGTAATATATTCTTTCCCACAGAAATCGCAAATTACTTTCACTTTAGAGCTGCTTTTGTTTTGCAATTCTTTTGCAAAAACTTTAAAAGTATCGCTTCTTTTAGTAAAGATATAGCCTTTTGATTTGAAATGCTTTATGTTATTAGAATTCCATTTTACTTCGACCAGTTGGTTTTCATTAAACATATATTCACTCCTTTCTTTTTAATTTTTAATAATAGATATTTTAGATAGTATGAATAATTAAGAGCTATATTTTTCAGCCCGCTTGGGCTTACTCTCCCACAAGGAGATAGTCGTTGGGGGTCTCCCATGTATATTATAACATGTTTATATAATATGTCAATATATTTAGGGCTTTCCCTGCGAAACACCCATTTACATTCACTTAGGATTTAACCTTATGAATATCCCTTAACTTTTTTCCGTTTTCACATCCACACAGCTTACCTTTTCAAGTTACTGTTTGGGCATAAGGGCTTTAGGGATTAAACGCATTTAACATAGAGTTTATACCAATCACTTGATATAAAGGGCTGTGATTTTAAGCAACCTACTTAAAAATTTTACCCTCTAACTGATACTGAGGTATATCAACAATCAGACGACCATAACGAGTAGCATCAGATTGAGAGCCAACCTTGCCAGAATACAGGTCAGTCATAATAACCAGATGGACAGTAGAAGGTACATACTGAGCCTTAATAGTAATAAAATCAGCATTCTCATTCTGATAGAAATACTTCACGCAATAAGTAGCAGAAGCGCCGCCACCAGGAATATTCATCTTTTTGCCGTCAATAGTACCAACGGTCCAATTATCATCGGTGGGCTTTTTATACCAACCAATCATAGAACCATCAAAAGCAATGGGCGTTTCAGTGGTAGTAACACTACCATCAGCGCCAGTAGTTAGTTCCTCTTCCTTTACAGAAATGCCGCCCTTTTCAACAGGCACACCCAGAGAAAGAGCCATATATTGAAGGTCGAACATTGCATCGGTTAGGGTGCAAGTTAGAGAGCTATCATGGAAATATCTTCCAAGTAGGGAATTTCCCTGTCCACCTCTGATATCTTCAGCAGTGATAGCAAAGTCAAAGGTGCTTTCGGTCAAAGTTTTTGCGGTAGCAATTAGTTCATTGCCTTTAAAAATAAGGGCTGTGCCCACTCCTGCAAGGAAATGATTTTGAGCCATATAACATCCTCCTTATTTATTTATAAAATTATCATATTGTTGAGATAAATTATCTCCATAATCAGTCCCAGAAGAAGCCTTAATCGCATTTTTATCTCCGCCCATGCTTTTTGCATAAGTATCTGCATCAGTCATATAACCCGCATACTTATCTTTCTTTTTCTTATAAATCCAGTGTTCCATTTCACCGTCTTTACCAGCATAAATTCGCATAGCCCGAGTAGACATGAATTCAACTTCTCCATAAACTTCCTCAAACAAAATAGAATGACTTCTGTAAGTCATATCCATTTGTTCTTTTTTTGTCATCCCATTGTGAGCAGAAATAATAGCCATCTTTCGTTCTATGCTTGGCAAATCAAAACCAGAATTTTTAACAGCATCGACTTCGGCCATCATTTTCTTAATCTCAGGATTTATATATTCATCATCATAATGAACTAAATTCTGATACAAAATCAATCTACGCACATTTTCAAAATCTTTCGATTTTATCACAATGCCCGTATCTTTATCCTTTAAAAATGGCTTTTGATTCTCATCATAGCCAATTTCAGGATTTCCAATATGTAAACAATATCTTAATATATTTATAAATCTGCTTATATTGATTTCGTCTTGAAACAAAATCTTATAAATAAAATCAAGATACGACATTTGAATGATTTCAACAGAATCAGAACTATTTTTATCAGTATCTAATATAGACACGCTGGACAAAAAAATTTCACTGTCCTTCACAAAAACAGGATGAATATATAAAATTTTATCATTTATAACATAATCAACAGGCTTATCAAAATAAAAATATGCCCTTCGATACAGGTCAATATTAAGTTTCGCACCCATAAGATTCTCCTGTATCACCAACATTTACAGCCATAAATAATTGAACGCCTGTAAAAGTTTTAGAATTGCCAATGACTGATTTCCCTAGCACATATCTTGACATATCGTCAAAAAATGTTAGCTTCCCTACTCCACCAACATCAGCACCGTTTAAAGTAGCAAGAATCTTATTCATAAATAAATCGCCTCTGGAAACAGGCGTTCCATTGTATTCAACAAGACTCATTTGCCCACCATAAAGAAAATCAAAAGCATATACTGTAGTACCGGTATACAATTCATTGGCATGAATATAATAATTATACAATTTAAAAATGCACTTAGATTCACAAATCAAATCTTCCACAAGATTGGTGAAGAATACACCATACTTTTCTTGCGGCCCCGATTTCCAAATCAATTCCAACTTTTCATCAAAAGTTAAATTTGGTTTGCTAAGTGCGTCATAACTATTATATTTTAACATCTTCCAAATATCTTCCGCGCTATCTTGACGTGCAAGATAAATAAGTATATTATAAGGGATATAAGGTAACGATGACATTGAATTAAACATCTATTTCACCTCACCCCATCATACTTATAGCTTTAATAGCAAATTTTGTCTTTTGCTTAAAACTAGGCGAATCATTGGATACTTCAACCCACATACATTGTTCAGATTGACTTCTTTTCAAACATTGAATTTGCCATCCAGTCGTAGTTTGTTTAATTACTAGATTCTCATTGCTCATAACTTCTTTATATTCATCTAAACTAATTTTTACTTGTGTGGGTTTATATTGATTTCCCAAATAAAAGGCATAAACATTAAAATCAATCATTTGATATTCTTTGATTTTATCGAACACAGGGTCAATATAAATTTCCGGGCTAACAGCACTTTCATCCACTATAATAATACTAATAGTATCAAAAGCCTGTTCATTCCCTTCGACATAAGCTACAATATCAGCGCTTTGGCCTTGCTCACCTACGACCTCATATTTACCCGTATCATCAATAGATACGATTTTAGGGTCACTGGAAACCCATAAAATATTTCGTTCAACTTCAACACCGTTTAATGTAACATCTGCCTCTAACGTCCCTGACGCTCCAGTGTTAAGCATCATGCTTTGAGCATTGATTTGAACTTGATAATCATAATCGCCATTATCAGCTATACCATTTTCTAAGTCATCTTTATCATGAATTTCATCAAGGTACAAATCCAAGTAAAGTAAAGTTGTGTCCTTTGAATCCGCTGTGTTCAAAAGAGCATTTTGATATGCGTATAACTTAAATGGGCGGCCTCCAAGAATATATCTTGTATTGATTTTAAACAACCTTAGAGTATCTTCATTCCCCTGCACAATGACCGACGCATGATTATTCGGTGTTACAACATATCTGCTTACTTGACTAGAAGGACTAGACATATCATAATCAATAGCACAAGGGATAGCAAAGATGCTACCATTATTTGGGTCAATAATTTTAAGATAATTATTACAACGTCTTACAACAACAGTTTTTGTCAAACTCTCATGCTCATCATCAAACGTAGTAATCCAAAAATTATTTTCAAATTGATAATACCTACCTCTAACAGTAAAATGGTTGATGTCTCGAAATGCAAGTTGCACAAAGTCATGTCCATTTCTATCAGAAGTACCTTGCCCTACAACATAATTCATCCACGCTTCGATTTCTTCAAAACAATCGTTCGTAAAATTACCTTGACAATCTAAACGCTGTTGATAAATGGTTTGCTTTGCACTTGTGTTATCCCACTGTTCGTTGACAAAGGCTTGTTGCAACTCACGATAATAATCATTGGGGGCCTGAATCATTCCAGATTGTAAAGAATTCTCAAAATAATCTAAACTCATCAAATTGCCCCCTTATCAATAATTTTTATCATATAAAATACACTTGCTTTTACGTTAGTGTGGGTTGCGCTCATGCCCAATCTAATCAACCCATTAAGATACTGGGTAATTTCACTATTTTTAGAGAATAGCACGTACATTCTATTTAAATAACTTAAATAGTCGGTTTCAGATACCAACGTTCCGGGATTTTGAACATCTTCATAAAGCAATAATACTTTATAAATATTCTTAATCATTTTGGCTTTATACATCCAACCCCTCCTTAAAAGGAAATGTTGGACAAATCACCAACTTGGTAATCAGTGATACGTTGATATACACGCTCTCTTAGACGGTCAAGCCAAGAAGTCTTTTCTTTAAGGTTTTGCGCTTCTGAGAAATTTCTGAAACTGCTCGAATTCTGAAGTTTGGCTTGAAACTGCGAAGAATTATTAACTTTCTTACTAAACCATTGAATCATCCAGAAGTCAGATAAAATTGCAATTTCTTCGTTTGTCAAATCATTAACAAACTCTCTTACTTCAAGGTCATATTCAAGGCTTTGCCTACAATCCTTAAAAAAAGACACAGCAGTAATTAACATACCGTCACAAAATTTTTGGAATTTTTTAAAATCATTAGTATAGAGTTTACTTAGAGCATAGTCATCAATTTGACCAAGCCCCATATCCTCTATAACATCGAAAGAAGTAGCCATATAGCATATCTCCTTTCTTTTTAATCTTCAATATGGACTAAATCTTTTCCGCAAAGTTCGCCAAGCTCAGTTAGAATGTTACCATCAATCTTTGCCCCGGCTTTACGCTGTTCAATAATCATATCAATAATAATTTGCTTCTGATTGTCAGAAACATTTTTATATACATCAATGACATTCTTTGCGTCTTGCGCCAGTAGGCTCTTCATATCTGTATCAGACAGCATATTCACATAAGCGTCCGCAAGGTCGTTCTCTTGCACAAAATCAGCATCAGTAATGTAAACCATACCAGAACGAATCATGTTAGGCATATTGTTTACAATAATTCGTGCTTCACGCTCTAGAAAAGCTCGGCTTGCATAACGACCTTCAAGCGCCCAATTTTGGTTCCCCCGTAGAACAGCAGTACCATTAGTCAAATTGACAAAAGTAATCATGCGGTCATTCTTGGTGGAACGGACAGGTTCATTGGACTTATTGGCCATCATTTGAGCCATAAGTTCCATTTGAGCCTTCATTTCAGCAATTTGAGCTTTTAGGACTTCATTTTCAGAAACAGCATTATTAGTGGCTTCGGTAGCCATGGTCTCTTCCTTTTGAGACTTAGTAGCAGTTCTTGCCATAATCATTTTCTCCTATTTTCACTTAATTTCATTGAAAGGGGTCGAAATCGACCCCTTTATATTGAATAAGATTAGTCAGTAATCTTATATACCCCTGCTTTAGCCGCCGTGGCGAAAACAGCTTCCCAATTTTTTCTCATCGTATAGTTCTGGGAAATATCTGCCGCGTCATAGAATTGATTGCTATTAGTCAGAGCATTACTCACGGCAACCTTAACTAGCTTATCAACAGCAGGGGACACCACAAACACAGTGTCATCGGGTAGGACTAGGCCACCGGCCTTGGCAGCAGCATTCTTTAGCCGCATAACGTCATAACCATAAACATCCTTGATTAGCTCGATGGAACCACCATTGGCATCAAAATTGCCACGATAGCCCAGAGTAGAATCGGGTAGAACCTTCATCAGGGCGGTAGCAGAACCGACAATCATAGGACGAGAACCAGCATTGTAAACTTCAACGGTCTCAGCCATCTTGACTAGCTTGCCCATGTCGAAAGCACCGGTAACATTATAAGTGCCTTGAGGAATGGTGGCTAGACCAGTAGTTAGAGCGTCCAGAATGTCAGCATACATAGATTGCTCAATAGCCAGAACGACACGGCGAATGAAGTCAACAATGTCCTCCTTGCCAGCCATTACACGATACATATCAACGTATACAGTGACAATATGTTCAACAGGAGAAATCACGACATCAGCGGCGAAATCCTTCTGACGATGGATTGTGCGTTCTCCAGTACCACCCTTGGAAACAGTAAAGAACTGATTGGGCATAATCTTAAACTTCACAATGTCACCTAGAGAGACAAAGCGTAGGTCGGCAATTAGACCAATAGTATCAGTCAGGATATTGGGCAGAATAGCGTTAATAACAGCCTCGGTAACAGAGAAAAAGCTCCAACGATAAGAGGGATGAGACAGTAGAGCTTCAGTAGACAGACCTTCAGCGTTTACACCAGACTTGGCATTGACTTCAGCAAAGAAAGCCTTGTTTAGCTTTTCATGATTCTCAGAAGTCTGAACAGCCTTATTGCAAAAATAATCTTGGAAAGCCACATAGCAATCAGTATTGCCAGCAGCGAAAGTTACAATTTCCTGATTTAGCATATTATCAAATCTCCTTTTCTATATTTAATTTTCCTTAGTTGGACTCGCACTGTAGCAGAGCGGTTTTCATAACGCCCATGCCCACAGCGACTTCATTAAAGCCCACAACGGAGAAGTAGGGCTTACCAGCGGCGGCGGCAGCAGAAGCAGCCACATACTTGCCACCAGCACCAATAGTAACATACTTCTGAGCGGTAGTAGGCAGAGTGCCGCCAACAAAGCAATTAGCGTCAGCTTCGATAATATCGGTCTTGGGATTTAGATACTTTAGAGACATGGGACGGCCAGCTTCATTATAGAAGTAACGGGGGTCGCTCATCATCTGCATTTCGATATTAGTACCAACTTCGGGAGTGTCGACTAGCCACACAGAACCAGTAGTATCAGCAGTAGCGGGAGTTACAGCATAGTTAAAAGCGGTAACAGTGCCATCGGTAGACTTGGTAATATCACCCAGAGTTACAAGTACACCATTATCTAGGTCACCAGTGGTATAAATACCGACACGATTAAAAGAATCTACATTAGTACAAGCACAACGCATAGTAGACACGTAGCCGTGATTATTCATATATTTCAATCTCCTTTATTTCTTAATTATAGTCTGTCCCAAACAGAACCAGTCTTTTTAATTTCAACAGGGGCGCTCATGCGAGTAAAATCCCCTTCCTTGGTAGAAGCCTTGGACATCTTATCAAACACGGAAGCCTTAACCTTATTAGCCCAAGCGTCCACAGCAGAAAATTCGCAAGTTAGTCCCTCTTTACGAGATTCTTCAGCTTGTGCCTTATCCATAAACTTAGATACTTCGGACATAACAGCTTCAACCTTAGAGCCTCGTTCAGCTTCCATACAAGTTTGCTTAAAAGTCCGTAGGTCGGATAGTTCAATATCCTTTTCCTTCATAGATTTTTCATTTTCCATGATAATATTATCACGCTTTTCAATTTCGCTCTCAAGATTAGCAATTTTATCCATCGCTTCCTCTAGAGACATTTCTTCCTTTTCAGGTTCTACTTCTGCAAACTTTTGGTACTGTTCAACATTTTCAGGTTCAGAGAACTTTCTAATATTATCAGTATCAATGAAGTCTTGCTTGACCTCAATTACTTCGTCAGCAACAGTCATACCATCTTCAGTTAGGCTAAAATCAAGCCGATATAGCTTGCCACTGCCATCACGCAGGACAGCAAACTTTTTATTATCTTCCTCAAATACACCATCAATGCTGTACTCCCAATGACGGGTCTCATCAATCTCATGCCATAGACGGCTCCACAGGTCGCCAATGTTTACAGCACTAAATTCAATCTCAGCCATCTTTTCCTCCTTTCCACCTTCATTGTCATCCAAATCAAGTTTCTTATAAATCTTTTCAATTTTATTTACAACGGTAGTCTCGTTCTCTTTCTTGGCGTAACCAAGAGCAGAGGCAAGGCCCTGACGAGAATAAACCCATTTTCCGTCATAAAGCATCATAACAGAATATCCAAGTTTAGTAACTTCTCTATCCTCCCAGCCTTCTTCCAGTTTCATACAAACCTTTGGGGCCAGAGTTTTAAAGTTCTTTTCTTTAACTAAATCTTGTTTAGCCTTTTGACCGTCCCATGCACCTTCATAAATATCATCTTTAGAAGTGCTGATAGGATGGTTTACATAATCTTCTTTAGCCATACTTGCAATACGCTTCTTGGCAAATTTCTTTAAAGGGGTGAGATTATGTTCATTCAATCCACTAAAGTATGCAGTAGCTTTTTCTTGAGAAAACCGAACAAAAGACACGTCTGATTCAGGAATTGATGGACGAACTGCCTTACCCAACGTGGTCACACCCACAATAGTAAAAGACAATACTTTATCGTCCATATCTTTACCATTTTCAGTGTTACACTTCATCTCAATGCTGACTGCGCGTTCATTATCACTATCAAACATTTTGCAGTAATCTTTTGCATAAATCTTTGAAATAACAGCTGTGGCATAGGCACGAATATATCCGTCCTCATCTTCCACAAATTCAACTTCTTGGTCTTTTGGGAAGAAACCGACAATATGTTCATGGGGGTCATGCCCCTCCGCATCCAAGCCCATAAAGTCCATTTTAACAACCATCCATTTGCCTAAGACAGTGCTTGCATTTTCGCGCAATACTTCTTCGGAAATTTCTAATTTATGGGAGTTAGGACGATTTGACATAAAACCTACTTTAGCGATTGCAAACTCTTTTTCATCATAATCATCAAACTGGATTTGTTCAATATCCTCAACAGCAAAATCAATTAGCTTTTCCAACGTCTCACCTCACTTCCTTTTGTAAAATTATATAAAGGCTCAAGAAACCCCAAGCCTTTTAAGCACTTTTTCTAGTCTATTAGACTTTTTAAAATATACAGCCCCTTCGTCAATATAAGAGGGCTTTATTCCTGCTTGCTGAATTTCAAAAGCCAGTTCCCCATCGGCCATAAAATACTTTTCTAGGTCAGAAGGTGTATCTCTAATAACCATTATTTATCTTCTCCTAGAATCCAAAAATCAGGAATGTCATGGTCATATGCTGGACTGTTACCGTAGATATCAATTTTATCAGAAAGCAGGATTGCTTGTGCCGTGACCTTATTTACATCTTGTAGCAGTTCCAATAGCTCAGAATAAACATGGATATCATTGTTTTCAAAAGCAATTTTGGAACAACCCATCATCATGCTTTGAAAACTAATAATTTCCTTTTCAATTACCTTTATAATTTCTGTAACAGAAGAATAATCTTTCTTCCCCTCGGGGGTAGCAGGGTATTCAACAGAAATATTATAATATTCTAAAGTAGTCTCTCCAATTTCATCGCTTAATTTTGGAAAATAATGAGCAAGCCCCTTATGAATCAAATCGGCAGATTGATTAAAAGCAAATTTTGTGCCTAAAACCGACACACACCGGTCTAAAATACGATTTAGCCGAAAGCACTCACCGATTAGTTCCGTAATTGCATTTACAGTATTTTGTGTTACTAACATATTTTCACCTTTTATTCAAGACTTTCTCTACTCATTTCGCCCGAATCTGTAAGCGAAGTGCTTTCCTCTCTAGGTCTACCACCTTCGCCACCATTCTTTGTAGTATTCACATTAAGCAATAGACTTAATTTATCAATCATTTCACCAGCGTGGCCTTCAAGCAGGCTCTGATCAAAATCCTGCGGAGCCATGCCCAAAGCAGAAGCATAAGCAGAGCTATTTAGCACAATACCTTTATCTGCCATTTTTAGCAGTCTATCAAAACGATTAGCTCTATCAAATTCATAAGCACAACCATCAAAAATAAACTTAAACTTATACTTCTTAGTCAATTTATTGACAAAGAAATTTAAGAAATTTTGGAATTGACTGTACATAGGCCGCATGATATTATATTGTTGTTCAACAGCATACTGAATTTCAGCGTTGCTCATGCGGTCAGAGCTATAAATCACACGGCTGATACCACCGCCTTGGCCAGCAGACGCTTTAAGCTGATTTTCATAGGTATTGGTGTTGGTATCGCTATATTGATACATTTTGGTATTTTCAGTGGGCATAGCGACAGCCTTTACATTATCAGGCAAACCAGCTTTAACCTTCCCCATAAAGACACCTAGTGTAGTGGGATTGATAGCAAACTGGTCAGCTTTAGTACCAGATTTTGCGTTGTCAAATAGGCGCAATTCACCAGCCAGAATAGCATAAGCAGAAATCAGGTCTTTATTATATTGAAGTTCTTCAATTTCATTGTTCCGCAGTGTAGACAGCATATACGGAGCAAGGAAAGGTGTGGTATTAAAATTACTCATGTTCATTTTCCACGCCCAAGCTCCATCAGCGGGGCTTGTCTGTGTCCACATAGCATAAGTGCCCGTGCGTTTATTCAGCACGTTTGAAGGGCGATAGTTCAAAATACCGTCCGATTTTACAAAAACCTTGTTGTAATATTTTCTAAATACAGGGTCAAAACCATCAATATCAACACCAGGATTTAAGAAATAAGTGGTATCGAAATCAAACAGCAAACCTTTTTCCCAATAACCCGTAAGCATACAAAAATCTTGGGGCAGAAGTTGTAAAGTGCATTTCATGCCTTTATTGCCCCACTTGGTTTTTCTAAACCAATAATACCCAACTTCCGTAGTCATGCACTGCTGTACAACACGTCTAAATTCAGCTTTATAATCAAAGCCATTTAAAAATTGATAAACACGTTGTTTGTCTTTCTTATATTCATCAGATTTATAATCATCTTCGGTAAAAGCATTAGAACAAACGATTTGGAGGTCAAAAGCTAAAACATTTGCATAAGATTCCAAAGTTCTTGCAAAAATAATATCCCAATGCTTCATAAATTCTGTATAATCTTGCAGAGTAGAAGCATTTTCCTTATAAGACTTCAAAGCCTTACGCAAATCGTTCATAGTAAACGGCTTTGCAGAGTTATTAAGATTATTTAACAACTGATTGCTCATCCAAGGCGAATAGAAACCTTGTCCATATCTTTCAGCCGTATAGATTGTTTCGGCAAAATTGATAACATCTTGAAGCTGAGATTGAGTTAATTTTTCTGTTGGCATTTTGCACCTCCTTTCGTTTTATTCAATTATAGTTTTTCTAATTGTTTAATACAAAAATCTTGAAAAGCCCAATAAGAGGCAGGGCCAAAAGAACCGTCAATAGCTAAATTATATCCAGCCTTCTTTAACTTTTCTTGAACCCACTTAATATCATTACCTTTAACATTTTTATACAAAGTTCGTGTGGGTTTAGTATTCGTAGTGGTTGTATTATTATTCACAGCAGTTTTCTCCTTAATGATTAAATATGCGTTGTCCATACGATTTTCAGTCATCGTATCAATCACAGTTCCATTATACTTCATATGGTAAGAACCGCCGCCATCTAATTTAATCACATCATAAAAGCCCATAGCAGAAAACTTTCGATATGCTTCGCCACTAGAAATCATGTTCCCTGTGCTAGATTTCCACCCCATAATAAAAATGTTATTATTATTCTTCTTTAGCCCAACAAAAATATGTTTGGTCGCATAAAGAGTGGAAGCATCCCAACCTTGACTCCGAACGTAAGTGGCAAACTTGACATCTTTTCCATTTCTCATAATGGGAACGCCAGCAACAGCATATTGGTAAGAAAAGTCAACATGGGTCAAATCTAGGATTTTGGCTACGCCATTTTGAATAACAAACGTAGATACAGCCTTTTTGTAAAGTGGATTATTATAACTAAAATTTCCACTATCAAAGCAATATTTGTTGCCTTGAAACTTGCCCCTTTGCTGACATTCATACTTGCATGGAGCGTTAATCCCATCTATGTCACATACTAAATGGCCAACAGGCAAAGTAAATAGTTGCCCTTTTTCTTTGAACTTCGCAAAGAAATTGCCATTGGTATATGTAGAATCTTTTAAATTCTTTTTGTATTGTGTTTTCATTACAATACTTAGCTCATCTGGTGAGCATTCAATAATGTTCACATTATTTTGTTTATAATATTTCATTCTATCCTCACCAAACTAATTGAATATTTTCATAATCTATGACTTCATCATAAGCAGACTGATTATATTTATTTTCAATTTTGCTTGCAATATAATTGCCATATGCTAAACATACAGCTCTATCCTTTGTCATACTGCGTGGCTCTCTAAGTTTCACACGACCATCTTTAAATTCAGCACTCAAATTAATAGCTTCTGTAATTAAAGATTCAACTTGACCATAAGGTAACATTGCTTGTGCAAATTCTTCACTTGTCATATCAAAATATTCTCCGCTATCTTCAAGCTGAGTTTGTTTTTCTTGACAAGAAATTAAAAATTTAATATTATTACTTTCAAGTTGTTTCTTTAATTCGACCCACATTTGAGCGTTCAAATCGGCTGTACCAATCATCGGGACAATACAAGGCAAAGCATTTTTATCAACTGTACGGTCAATCAAATCTTGGATTTTATTGTCGGGGACAACTTGCAAATCTCTTTCTGTGCTTACAGTAAGACCACAAGCTCTTCTGTTGCCCAAAACTTTTTCTTTGTCCCAAGGCATCGTCATACGATTGAACAATGTTTCTCCCCCCGACCTGATATCGGGTATAAAATAATCTGCTTCATAGTCCCAAAACAATTCTCTGGCTCTATCGGCAGCACCTAAACTATCACTCGCTGGATGGCCTTCAATATAATCAATATGACGTTCAAATCTATTGCCCCTCCAATGTAAAGACATTAACAAAATAATTGTATTGTCATTCTTTTGGTTAGAAGTTGTATTTGCAAAGGCGTAGTCTGTTATAACCAAACGAATTTCGTTATCTTGTTTTTCTGCGTTGCCTAAATCTTTTTGCACATACAAATCAATACTACTAGGTGGAACAAATGCTTTTTCTATAAGTTGATTATTGTTAAAATATTTATAAGAAAAGAAAGAATCTTCCGCTTCGCCAATGGCTTCATTATAAAGTTCTTGCCGAACAATAATCTCAGGGTCATTTCGTAAAGATTCAATCAAATATTCTTCAGTCTTTAATCCTTCTTCAATAACATTAAAAATATCAAAAGCAAATACTTTATAACTAATTCTTTGGCTCATGTAATACCCAGTTACACAGTTAGTAAATTCTTTATAGGCCCAGTCTGCTTTGTATCTATTTGAAGTGATATAAGTAACTTTTGCTTGCTCAATCCATCGCTTATTCTTTTTAAATTCTTCATTGGTTCGTAAGAAATCAGCTTGCCGAGGACGGCGCATAGGATTAAATACGGAAGAGATAATATGTTTCTTTAATTGCATAGCTTCTTCCAAAATTAACCAACAGCACCGCTCGCCCCTACTAGAATCCACCATAGCCAAAACTCTTATACTTGACCCATTAAAAGGAAACAGTACAATAGCAATATCATTATCTCGTTTAATTTGAATCATACCAATTTCCATAAAATGCCGTAAGACTTCTGAATGCTTCATGATAATCTCATCGCGAATCTTACGTTCAATCATTTTATTAGCCTGGTCAATCGTAGAAGCGGTAATTACAATTTCTGTATTTGGGAAAAGCATACATCTGATAACAGCGCCTAAACCCAATACATAAGTTTTAGCCGAGTTACGGCTACACATATCAAACGTAACTTGAGCATTGAACATTTGCCATAACATATAATGCTGATATGGCATTAACTTCATCTTTAGTCGCCATTCGGCATAAATACCCGGATTATATCTAAATAATGTTGTCCAATCAATTTGTTTTTCTTCAGCCTCGTTGGAAGCATATCCAAGAAATTTTTTACCATCATCATCATTTGTTAACTTGTATGTTTTAAAAGAAGCAATCTCGTTTGCATTTGAAACAAAAGCCATAATATCATTCCTTTGTCACAGTGGGGTACTCGCGTGACCCCGCAATGAGATTCCTTAATGGCCTCATAAGTTGGTCTTCCAAATGACGACAACCACAAAAATCTTCATAAGCACTAATATCTTCAAGTTCTGCTGGTTTATATTTTTCCATCATAGCAATTTGATATTCAAGTGTTTTTTCAACTTCTGTCTTAGTGTTACTTTGAAAATTATTTAATTTTAGCAACTCAAGCATTTTTTTAATATTTTCTTGAGCCTTTGCAATAGCGTTAATATCACCAGACTCATCTGCTTTACGCTTGCTAAGTTCAGCTTTACACAGGTCTCTATATCGTAGCTCAACAACAGTATCCAAACTAAACAAGTCCTTAGTGTATCGGGCAAATAAATCATTCAAAAGCTCATAATCTTCTTCTTCAAACTTGCCCCAAATTCTTTCTTGTTCTGCCAAATCAACAGCCTTTTCTTTATCTTCGGCTATTTCGTCCGTTTTGGTATCTAGTTCAATAATATCATCAAGCATCATATCACTTTGCCAAAATCCGTTGATTTGAAATCCTTCATCTTTCAAAACACCATGATAAATCACAAATAAATTTCTAGTATCAGTACCCTGCTTTTCTAAAGCCATGTCATAATATTTTTTGATAACAGGATAGCTCATCTCAGAACAAACGCACCACAAGGCTCCACCATCGGAGTTCAGCACGTTTTTATAAGTCTTGAATCTTGCCGTAAGACAAGTACGACATAATGGCAGAAACCTATCATGAACTGGACTTAGGCTTTGAATAAAATATTTATTTTCTTTTGCTGTTTGGCAACTAGGGCACCAATTTTCTTTGGTTCTGTTAAATTCTGCCATATTTTCCCTTTCTCCTCATAAATATAAGGCAAGAGTGGTGTCTTGCCTTATCTATGAAGGAATTCCATTATTTTCAGGTACGAAGAAAGACGATATTTCTACCGTCTTTCCTCAAAGTATTCAGTTGTCTTTAATACCTTGATTCTCAAGGGCAAACGGCGTTACGCCTACTTTACTGACAGTTTGGCTTTAGACCACTTATCAGAGATATGGGCAATGCCCGAATCACACTCCTTTCATACTTTAGTCTGGTAGATGCAGACAGTTGGACGCAAGGTTGTGACCCTCCTCTCTTTCGAGAAATTCCAGACGGCAATGATTAGTACCGTCGCTTATAAAGACTTACACCCCGAACATTTATATACCGTATATCGGTCAACGGTAATCATTGTTGGTTTTATTTAGTTAAATGTCTTGCCTTTCGGCTGACAAAATCAGTTGGGGCCGCAAGCCCGTAGGCCCTTGCAGTAGTCCCATGTGATTTTAATTATGGCTCCGGCTATATCACAAACGTATTTTGTGCCTCCACAAATACTGCCATAACAGCATTTGCTTCATCGTATTGTAATCTCAAGCCAATCACCTTATCAAAAACTTGAGATTATATTCAAACCGCATAGCGGAATGAATCAAAGGTAATAATTTCGGCTCCAAGTTTTGCCGTTATCTGTATATAAAGCCGCATAAGCCGAAGGTCGAGCCGATACACGAATTTTCTTAGCGAAGCTATCAATCCCTACAATAGACCCAACCCGTGTAAACGTTCTATCTCCTAATTCTGTGATACCAATAGCTTTGCTTTCGGGCCGATGCAAATGACCACCGTAACCTTCATCAATATCAACATTGTATAGATTACTGAAATAATCCATGGTTGCAGTTAGGTCTTTATCTTCACCATGGCAGAACATCACGTTAGTACCACGAATATTTTTAATGGCAATTTCTTGATAGTCATTAATATCAAATCCGGCAATACCTTCAAATCGTTGTTTAACGTAAGCAACAACAAATTTTGTTAAATTCTCATCTTCAAAGTTGGGCCGACTTTCGAGGAGACGCTGTGTGTCGTGGTTTCCTCCAACTGTAATAACCTCAATATTTGTACCAAGTTTCATTTTCAAATGAACAAGCCAATGACACAAATCTTCAGAAAATTTAATTACAGTATCAATCACTGGTTCACGTAATTTCAGCAAAGACGAAGAACGAATGATATTTTCAAAGCAGTCTCCCAGAATAGCTACCTTGCAATCCTTAAAATCAATACAATCAGCTTCAATCTGGTCGATTAGATTATAAAGCCTATGCCACATGATGTCATAACTGTACTCGTTCACAGTCTCACCATAGAGACCAGATATCTTAAATGTAGACCCAGCATGAAAATCAGACAACGTGATAAGCAAAGCCGAGTTACTAACTTCATAAGTATTTTCATGCTTTGGAATCTTTAGTGGCTCCAGCCGCTCAATGGCTCGAATCAATTCTTCTTTGAACATATCGTTTCGAGCTTCTGCTCGTTGAATCGCATTATATTCAAGATTTGCTGTGGATACCTTGATTCTTTCGGCTTTAATTTGCTCAAGCAGTTGCTTTAATTCTTCTGTGTTATCTTTATCATCAACTTGATTTTCAGCATTTTTCAAAAAGATGCTAAATACCTTGCAAGCTCTACGCAAATATTCATCCGAAAAAATATTTTTATACTCTGGGCCAAGAACAATCTCAGCCCAATCTTGGTAGTCAATTATTTTATCTTCAAGGTTCTGTGTCGCTATCTTTACTTTTGTTAGATAACTCATCTTCTTCTATTTCCTTTTCAGCATATTTCCATCTATATCCATTTGCCGTTTTTCGGCCATAAAGCCCACTGCAAGCACAAGAAATATGAGTGGTATCAATTCCTGTTACCCGTGTTGCTTCTTTCATGGACTCAAATCTAGCAATCTCATTCCCATCTAAGTCCATTTGAATCACCGGAACAGCATTATTAGTCTTTCCTTCGTTCCGCTTGTTGGCTTCAATTTTCTTTAAACGTTTTCGTGCCATAAGCTCTTGAAATTCTTCTTGTGCTTTTTCTCTGCGCATTTCAACCATATCGCTAACAACATCAATCATCTTAACAGATTCAGCTCTAAGTTCACGTTCGTAATCTCTAGCTTTAAGTTCACCTTTTTTAAGCCGTTTCCTATAAGCCTTAGTCACACCTTGCATATTGACATCATTAATAAAATCGTCCTCTGGAGCAAAAAGTGGATAAATTCTTGGAGGTACTTTGTAAGAAACAATTTGTCCATTCGCCATCCGTTGAGTTTGCGTTTTCCCTTCTTCTTGCCTCACTGTAAATGTTCCAAGCCCCGGAACACGACATTTTCCATTATAGAAAACTTCACGAACAATAACTTCCTGAAATGCAGCCCACCATTCAGCAGCGGTTTGTATTGATTCCGTATCTTTCCAACGACACGCTTGTTTAAAAAATTCTTTGTTTGTTATCATCATAGCGTTGGTAGTCTGTTTATTCGCCATCTTCGCTTTCCTCTGTTTCTTCGTTATCAATATCTTCTTCGATATTTTGAGTATCATCTTCCATGCCAAAAAGTGCAGGGTTTGTTTCTCCAAATTCAAAGCGTGTGGCCTCTTTTAGCTTTTGTTTCCAACTTGAGCTAAATCTAAAATTAGCCTTACAATATCCTGGAGTATCTTGCAGTTCACTATAACACTGCTTCGTCATGCTCCAAATAGCGACATCTTTCTTTGGCTGAATTTGTTTCCAAGTAAGAAAACCAAAATTTCCTACTGGAACCTCCATCCCACCAAGCAAGCCTTCTTCAGCAATTTCAGCCCATAGGTTCATCGTCATACGGATGAATTCAACAGGTATACCACTACGCTTAAAAATCTGTGTTTCAATTTCTCTATATGTTAATCTTGGTTTTGTTTTCATTTTTTATTCGCCTTTTTCCCTTATGGCTCCCTATTAGTCTTTTATTTTAAGGGGGATAAGTTTCAAAACCCTTGCGCCCCAACGGTTTCAAGACTTATCCGCCACAGATAATCCCTGATTTTCACGTTTCCTTTGGTAATCTGATTTTCGTTTGCATTCTTCACTGCAACAAACTTGATTGTGAACATTTGGCTCAAAACGCTTGCCACAAATTGGGCAAACATTTCCGGTTACATTGCACTTCAAATTCTGTACAATTTCTTCGCCAAAGCAAGCCCAAAGCATTTTTTTATTACTGCCTTTTTTTACCGTATAAGCATAAACCACAAGACTATTTACGACATAATCAATATCTTCATTAGCTCTGTTAATTATATCATTTCTAATCGTTTGATATTTATAAAGCTCATTCTCATTGATATGCTCATCATCGCCATAACCAAATCTATATTGGTCTTTTAACCATTGATTGTATAGCTCAATTACTTTGCTATTCTCTCGAACAGTATAATCACAATCCTGATTTAAAAGCATTCGCCAATCGAATTTGCCGATTGTTTTGCAATACTTGATTCTGGATGAAGGAATGCTATTGCAGAGACGGTTCATTACTGAGTCATTAATTTTTTCGCACTGCGTTTCTAGTTTGTCTTTGGCGAATTGAAAGAAATACGGAACATTAGCTTTGGTATAAGATTTAATGATTTTGTCAATTTCTTTAGGGCGGATAGGTAGCCAACCAGTCTTAGCACAATCTATGACTGCGTTGTTTTCAAAGCACAACCATTTTACAACGTCAATTTCTTGCTCAGTAATTTTTTCATGGTTCCAAATCTTGGTAATATTATTTGACACGGGGCCGATATTTCCGGTTGTATATGCCTTAATCATTCCCTCATACATAACCTCGTTGTTTAACATATTACCTTTTGCTTTCTTCAGTTCATAAGCCAAAGGAACAATGTTTTGCATATTACGTTTAGCGATTTTCGTTAGGGTTCGGTCTTTAATTACCAATGACTTATCTCCATCCACATCACACATGATATATCGAGTAATTAAGTCATGGCAACTGGTATAAACACACTTTGTCATACCAAACCACTTATCCAACTCTTCGTTTCTAACGTTCTTCCTAATCGGCCATTCACGATACAGGTGTGGGCTTCTCAAACAGGCCAACTCATCACCGTCACGATAATCTCTACAATAAACTTGACCATCTTCCAACAATCCCTTTGGGTTTTTTTCACCTAAAAACAGCCATTCACAAAACGCATACAAATCGGGGCTGAGGAAAGTATAATGTCCATTAACTCTAAGCCGCCCAGCCTTCGCTTGCTTAACCAAACTTTTTTTGGTTCGCTTTAAAACATCTCTTGAATATTGTTCTTTAAACAACTCAGGATAAATCATTAGGGCTTCTTGAAAATTGCTTTGATTGGTATTATAATCAGTTGCGCCAAGCAATCTCATCGTAGTTTGATAATCATTCCCGATAGAATCAATTTCTTCAATAGTTTTCTTTGTGATAATTCCAATTTCATCATCGGTCATATCAGTCAAAGTTTGAAGCATCTGGTAATTGATTCTGGCTTTTGGGATATAATCTTCTTCAATATTGCAATAACAAATTTTACAACCGAAGTTTTTAAACTTTGCTTTGTAACAATTCCAACTACTGTAATATTTTGCCATTTTAAACTGACTTTTTGTGAATATATATTTTATATCTTCTGCAATGATATTATGTTTATCCCCATAAATATCATAAACGGTAGCTTCACCACCACATTTCTCTTGAATAAATTTATCAAACGGGAATTCCACTAAAAGCCCTTTTATCCAAGGCCCACGCACCATCCGGGTTTTTTCTCCCAGCATAATTCCACAACCATCCATATGCGGAATAGTAACGCCCATTTGCTTACGTTCAATTTCATAAGTGACATCACTAATATAGTCCACAAGACCAGGGACGTCAGTTTCAAAATCATCTACTACAATGGCCTTGTCGATATCAAAATCTTCCCAAACATCAGTAGCAGAATTGTTAAGGGCCAAATAAGCAAGATATTTATTTTGATTTACGCCGCCATGAAAATTAATAATATCAAAATCAAGACCGCAAGTCAATCTATCCTTAACTTTGTCATAAGCAGACTCTTTGATAAAAACAGCTTTCTTTTGCCGAATTTGCCCAGCAGACGCAGTTAAAAAGATATATTTTTCGCCTTTATATAAAAATCCATCAAGTACAAGATTTTTAAATACTTGAAAGAAAAATACATTCACAATAATTATTGATTCAGTCAACTCATTCGGTTTTAAATTCAAAGCCCGTGTTAAACTAGAACAAAACAAAGAAATAACATTTTTTTCTTTTAGGCTATTCGGGTTTAACTCTCTGGGCGTTCTATCTTTCGCCCTTTCATCAAGAATACTGGATAATTTTTCTTTTTCTTTTGTTAAAACACGGTTAATAGCTTTTTTTCGCCATTCTTTGGATTCTTGCCACCATATGGCCTTATTTTGCTTTTTTTCTTCTTTTTTGTACTCGCTTCTTGCTTTGTATAACTTTAACAATCGCCGATGATAATATTGCTCTTTTTCATCATAAAAAGCGTCCGTTCCAATGGAAAATGCATGTACCTGTTTAGACAAACTCATTCAACCATACCGCCTAATCTTCAATACTTGGTTCGTTTTCTTTATCCCATACTTCCGGTTCTGTTTCATCGGAATTTTGAACATAAGTCTGATAACTCATCTCTTGCCATAACACTTGTTTATCACCTCCATTATCTTGAAATGAATTTACAAAATTTTTCCATATACCCATGTTCATTTAACCATTCAATCTTTGAAATATTTTCTCGTTTTGCTTTGGTGTCAATATTAAAACCAATCTCTTTGCTAAAGTCAATATACCATTGCTTCCAAAGCAGATTAGCATTTTTATTATTTAGCCCTAACTTACGAACTTTCTTCCTCGCAATCTCAAAACACCCTGCGCGGTCAAACTTAACAGGACAAAATTTGTCAAACTTCTTTTCAGTGTCAATATACTGGCCTGTTTTACGGATAGAGGGGAGAACTTCGTAGTAGACCCAATCTTTGAACTTGTCTAATAATTCGATTCTTGCTTTTATTTCTTCATCAGATTTACCTCGAATATTTCTAGGCTCAAAAGAAAAGATTGTTCTATACAGGCCAGGTTCATTCACAAGAGTAAGTTTTGGAGAACCACGCTTCTTCTGATTTAGGTCCACGGCGTGGACGTTAATCACTTTCTTTTCATTTTCTCTAAGACGTGCCACTACGTTCTTATAATTTTTCACACCTAAAATATCACAAACATCTTTAACAATAAACCAAGGTTCACCCTCGATTTCAACCATGCGAATGCTTTGTGTAGTATAAGCAAATTCTTCAAATTTCAGGCCATTTTCACTCATAAAATCACTCCTTTTGGCCAAAATTCTTTTCACATACAATATACCACATTTAAGTCAATCTGTCAATACTTTTGTTGAAAATTTACAAAAATATTCGTTCACAAAAAGTTTACAATTTTACTACTTGACAAATTACTAACTTTCTGTTATAATTTAATAGGAATATATAAATA
>ERZ1034878.82-NODE-82-length-48084-cov-18.356514_pt1 | contig 48084 bp, 45 predicted proteins | sample MGYA00520593_ERZ1034878 | MGnify/ENA primary metagenome ERZ1034878 (study PRJEB33766, sample SAMN09781724) | gut metagenome | biome: gut microbiome | host: Homo sapiens | place: Madagascar | study: EMG produced TPA metagenomics assembly of the PRJNA485056 data set...
GTTTATATTATTCCCCTGTATTACCTATTTGTACAATAAAAAACATTTTATTTTATCGTATCTTCTACTATGTGAAAATTTCACAGAATAGGAGATAAATATGAGCTTTAATCCACTAAAAGAAAAAGGCATCAACATTGAAAAACAAATCAGAAACTGGCATCAAATTGTTGGAAAACCATACAACAAGACTGATGTTGACTGTTATACAAGAACTCGACAAATTCTTATGAATGGTATTGAAATCGAAGCTTGGGGCTTTAAACACCAATTTAACCGATTTATGCCTAACAATAATGAAAAACAATTACTTGCCGAAATAAGCAGGATTGAAGATTCCCAACAAGCAACCGCAAATTGGCTTGGACCGGCAGATCAATCCGTACTAGAAACAACACTAGGTTATGAACAAGTAGCTGTTGATTTAACAGCATGGCTTGCTCAAAACGAACCCGACGAATACGTTAAGGAAACCTTTGATTTTGGTCTCCTTGAAGATTTTGACCACCTATACAGGTACAGTCAATTTGCATATATGCGAGAAGGGATTAAACCAAATGACATTGTACAAGCACAAACTGATGTTGTTATAGGACGCCCAACTCAGCACCATCACAACGACAACAGTTTGAGAATTCGTAAGCACTATGATAAAACAACTGCCACCCCTCAAACGAAAGTAAACATTTTGACAGTTTTGTCAGGGGAACAGCAAACTCATAATTATTATGCAGAACATGGATTTATGTATGGAGATCACGTTTTGAGAGAAACTTACGCTGAAATCAAAGACGTTGAAGAAGAACACGTTACAATGTACGAATCTTTGATTGATCCAACAGAATCAATGTGGGAAAAATTACTTATTCACGAATTCACAGAGGTCTGCAACTACTACACTTGCGTCGAAGATGAAGTTGATGAAAGAATTAAAAAAACTTGGGAACTATTTCTTGACATTGAATTAGGGCACCTTCAAATTGCGGCAGACTTATTCAAAAAATATGAAAAACGCGATCCGGAAGAAGTTATTGGTTCGGAAATTGTAATTCCATGCCGATTTAAAAGTCAGAAAAACTACGTAAAAGAAATTCTCAAAACCCAAGTTGACAAACGTCTTGAAAGCGAAGGTGAATTTACAACAATCAGCAAACTTTCAAGCAACTGGCCGAGTTATAAAGTTCAAGAGAAACAAAATGAACTTGGTGCGCCTAGTGAAAATGCAGTTAATCTATCAATTTCACACTACGGTCGAGATATTACAGCAGGAGATAAATCTTTACGAGACAACGACGAACTTGATTTTCTGAAAAATGGCTTGCAAAAAGATTTTATTGCTCCAAACACAGTCATGCCGGACACTTTAAAACAAAAAATTGAAATATATAATTCAACAAAAACCCAAAAAGATAAATTAATCTAAAATTTTATTTTTAAGAAGTCGAATTCAATATTCATATTTGAATTCGACTTTTTATATAAAGCTAAAAAGAGTTAAATTTTCATGTTGACAACGCTCGCAAAAAACTTTAGAATACAAGTATGGCAATAGCGTATTTAAGTTTAGGTTCAAATAAAGGCGACAGAATTGGTTTTGTGCAACAAGCTACAAGCCTGCTAAATGCTACTGATGGAATTTCTCTAATCAGAACTTCAGCTTTTTATGAATCTGAACCTTGGGGAATGAAAACTGAAACTTGGTTTGTTAATGCCGTTGTTGAAGTAAAAACGACTCTTTCTCCACAAAATTTACTTACAGAATGCCAAAGAATAGAGACTCAGCTCGGGCGCAAACGCACAGAAGGGGAAAAAGACTATAAAGACAGAACTATTGATATTGATATTTTATTCTACAACAAAGAGATTATAAATGAAGAAAACTTAACAATCCCACACAAATATGTGCATTTGCGTGCATTCACACTTGTTCCGTTATTGGAACTTATTCCTAATTTTGAACACCCTGTTTTGCACAAAACAATCACACAACTTCACAACGATTTAGAAAACCCCGAAATGGTATTTTTGTATGGCACAAGAGTTGAAATCTAAGGTCGTTATCATCGGTGGTGGTCCTGCGGGGTGCATGTGCGCGTATTTTTTGCAAAACGATTTTGATGTTACCGTAATTGAAAAGAATACACCATTAAAAACCATACTTCCAACAGGGGGCGGAAGATGTAATTTATGCCATGCTGAATTTGATTTTAAAGAACTCGCAAAAAATTATCCTCGGGGTGAAAAGTTTTTGTACTCTGTTTTTTCAAAATTTTCTACAGCTGATACGATTGATTTTTTTGACAAAATCGGAGTTGAAACATATACACAAGAAAATATGCGTATTTTTCCAAAATCTAATAGCGCAAAAGATGTGCGTGAACACTTTTTACAAGCACTAAAAAAAGTTCGATTTATCAAAGAAAATGCTTTGAGAATTAATCGACAAGACGAAATTTTTTCTGTTGTGACCAACATGGGAGCGTACAAAGCAGACTTTGTTGTAATTTCAAGCGGCGGACATGCATCTTATGACTTGATAAAAAAGCTTGGTCATAAAATCATTGAGCCGAAACCGGCACTTGTCGGGCTTTTGACAAAAGAGAATTTTGCATCAATTAGCGGTGTCTGCATAAATAACATTTTGTTCACACACAAAGGAATTTCAGGACCAAAGATTTATGAAATTTCATCACTTCTAGCAAGGGAAAGTTTCCCATACAAGTTGAATTTTGATTTCATTGGGGAAGTTGATTTACAAACAGAATTAAACTCAAATCCTCACAAAAGCATCAAAAACCTCTTGTCAGAACACGTTCCCAAGTCCTTTGCAGAGTTCGTTTTGACAGAATTAAAAATTAATCCTGATACAAAAAGTCACATGATTGACGGCAAAACCCGAGATAAAATTCTTACAAAACTGCAAAATTTTGAGATCTGTGTAATAGGTACTTTCCCTGACGGCGAGGTTGTTACAGCCGGTGGAGTGGACTTAAAAGAAATTAATCAGAAAGATATGCAATCAAAACTTGTTCCACGCATTTATTTTTGTGGAGAAGTTATGGATATCGACGGATTTTGTGGCGGTTTTAACCTTCAAAACTGTTGGTCTACCGGTTATTTAGCCGCACAAGGAATTATTTCTGTTCAGATTTAGCAAGCATCTCTTTTTTCAAATCTTCCTTAACTTGGAACCCTTGATTTTTGTCAAATTTTCTCATCGCAATCATCAATGCCGGAGCCAAAATCCCTAAAGCACCGATACATGCACCGATATTTGTAATGATTGACGTTCTTTTCAGTTTTTTAACGTTTTTCAAAAAGGCACCCAAAGTATTATCGACATTTTCACCATTGATTTTTTCGATAATTATTCCGTGAATATTTTTGAACTCTTCAAATTTACCCGCTAATTTTTTCAATTTTTCTGCAACACCTTGAAACTCATCAAGATCGATAAATTTTCTGTAATCCACATTATCAGCCTGAGTTGCGTGTTTTAATGTTGGTAAAATATCTGATTTTTTTGCCATTTGCACAACAAAATCATCAGGATTGTTATGGATATATTCAAGCATATTTTCATAAGTTTTTAATCCTAAAATATTGTCGGCACTATTTGTTAAAGTTCCGTTTTTAAAGGCTTTTGCAAGTTCTTCGCTTTCAATTACTCTTGCGTCCAAATCGATTGAAGCAGGTTTATTCTTTTCAACTCTGTTTTCCAAGAATTTTTGAATAGGTTTACTCGCAAAGTACATAAACGCCCAGAAAGAACCTTCTTTGATTGAATAACCGATAAATTCCTGTTTGTTTCTCGATTCTCCGAGTCTTTCAGCCGTAATAGAACCGTCCAAAATCATTAGGTTTTTCACCGGATTGTACATAAAATCTTGGATACTTCCTGTGAAAGCCGGCTGTTTAGATTGTTGTTTTTGGTGAAGATCTGCAAAAGCTTTCTTTTCTGACGGATTTGTATAGAAGAATTTGTCCTGATTATCTTTGTTCATCAGCTTCATTTCTTCCATAATCTCTTTTTGAGCCGCTTTTTTGGTTTGATTATGTCTGTATTTAGTCAAACCTGCGTATGAAAGGATTGTTAATGCAGTAGATACAACAAATTTTCCCATAGCAAGATTTTTGCTGAATTTAGGGTTCTTTGTCGCATTTTTCAAGCTCTCTTTGATAGAAGAATCTGCGTATTCTATTGATTTTTCAAGAATTTTGCCTCTGTTTTTAGCAAAATTTCTAACATCGAAAGTCGGATCGATTTTCAATGCTTTGTAAAGTGTTAAATCTAATAATTTTTTATATGCCGGAATTCCAAAAAGCCAAATAGCTTGTGTTCCGAATTCATCTAAAAATCTGTCTTTGCCTTCAAGCTTGTCGCCTGTAATATAAGAACCTGCCGTAAGTCCGACACTGTTAGCTATGTCTTTGATAGCCATAGGGACAAGGGAGTTGCTGTTTCCTAATGTTGAATATATGCTGCTTGCAGTAATTGCGGGTATCATTTTTTCCTTCCCGTGGCGAAAATCACCACTCAATAATTAAGTACTATAGACCCCAAATTAAGTTCATTAATTTGACGATTGGGGCATTCGCCTTGATTATTGAGCGTCGTCGGATATTTTTATGCATTCTTCTACCTTTCACTTTTTCTATAAGTAACATCAATGTTTATTTTTGCCTAATAAATTGAATTTGTTTACGATTATTAACAAAAAAAATGACCCTTCGGGGGGAAAGGTCTTGAAATAAAAAACTTTTTTACAACGAATGTAAGCGTGTCTTATAACAAGCCTTTAAAAATCTCTTACATTTCGTCGTGATTGTCTGTTCATATAACTATGATAGTATAAATAAAAATTTTGTAAAGAGTGTAAAAAAAAGGAATTTTTTGTAGCAAAAATTTTTATTCACGTTTTTTGAATGAATATGCAAATACAAAACAACTCTTCAAACAATTTATCATTCAACGGAATTAAACTCTCTAACCCTAAATTTGAGTCCGTTCGAAATGTCGCAATGCATCTTAAAAAGACAGGATTTTTAAATCTTGGGCATAAAACGATTTACTGCAACAATGTAATGACCGATAAAATGGCTGCTGCAGCAAAAATTCGTGCTAAATCAGGATTTTTTGACAAAGAATTTGGCTGCGTTTTCTTTCCTTGGAGCAAAGAAGCCTATATTATGGCATCTCCGGAATACGAAAGATTTATGCTTCCCATAATCAAACAATACGACAAAGGTGCCTGCATTAACTTTTTGATATAAACATTAACACCGACTATTACAGAATTTTTGCCTCTACCGGACAAAATTAAGCAAAATTGTACTGCCTATACCAAAATTTCAATTTCACCGACTTTTTGACCGTGAAGAGTTTTAATTTCTTTATCTTCCGGAATATTTGCCCAATGAAGATTTTCCAAAACCTTTGCAACCACTAGCTCTCTCGCTTGCATATTGCAATCGCAAATTTTCACAACAAAAGCTTCTTCCGTTGCAACATTTACAACAACACAAAGTCCGCCGGCTCCAACTTTTGCAACAATATTTTTTGAATTTTCAATAATCTTTGTATCGCTTCTGTCCTCACCACCGATTATGTAAGGATTATTCAAAAATGCATTTTTGATTTTTTCATATTTCGGATTACAGAACAAGTTCAAATACCCATGTAGCATATTTGTCAAAGGCATAGACATTATCGGAACTCCACACCCGTCAGTTGTTACAGGATACTCCTTTTTCACTTGACAAAGTTTATAGATTTGCTCTTTTATTGCCTGTTGAAGCGGGTGTTCAGACTTGTCATAAGTTTCCAAATCCCAGCCCTTCATCTTACACAATCCAAGCATCATAACATGTTTTCCGGAACAATTGTTTTGCAGCGCATGGACAGGTGCCACGTTTAACAGCATTTTTGCTTGCTCTGTCTTAGATAAGGGTTTATGTAAACCACATTTCAAGAAACTTTCCTCAAGTCCGATTTTATCTAAAAGAGCTTTTGCTGTTTTTACATGAATTTCTTCTCCGGCGTGAGATGCGCAACAAATCGCAATTTCCGCCTCTGTCATATCATAGAATTTATCCATTCCATAATCTATCAAAAGACTTGCTTGCAAAGGTTTTGCGCAAGATCTTAAAAAGAACGGATAACTTTTTGCATCACCTGTAAAATCAAAGGCTCTGTTTTTGTCCGCAAGCACGATAAAGCCATAATGTTCTTGTTCTACAAGCCCATCTCTTACAAATTCTACAAGCAATTCTGGTTCTGTATTATTATTGACCATTTTTCTTTACCAATTCCAGCAATTGAAGCATTTTTCTCTTCAATTTAATATTTTCGTCTTTTAGTTTTGCAACTTCATCTTCAAGTTTTTGAGTATCATTTGAATATGTTGTTGACGGTTGAGGAACAGATGTATAATCAAGAATAAAACGTTTTTTTGCTTCTTCTTTCAATGCAAGAACCGACTTCAATTGTTTTTCGGTTACAAATTTTAAATCAATCAATATTTCTCCAAAATTCTTCTCTTGACCTGCATCTTTAGCATTTCGATACGCCAAAATAGCCTGTTGCAAATCATCAACCGTGATATCTTCTTTTTGTTTAAAATACTCGCCAATCCTAAATTTTCCGGCAATATAGCCTGCCATTGCATGAATTTCTTTCGACTCTGGATTTTTAACAAAATTTTGTTCCAAGCAAAGTTCATAATATTTTGCAACTTCTTCCATAGAAAGGAATGTGTTGACAGAAATTTCAATCATACAATATCCGTTCGCACAACCTTGAAGAAAATTATAAATATTTGTATCCAGTCCATAGCGATGCTCTGCTAACTCCGTTTTTCCTTTGAAAGTCAACGTCGGAACAAAAGTTGAAAAAATATCGTCTTTATGTTCTCGCAAAAAATCTTCGCAAGATTTTTCCCGCATCTCTTCTGCAAGCTTAAGATACATAACTTGCTTAATCCACAATGGGACATTCAAAACTCTGTTTAGAAACATCTCAAAAATATTTTTTTTCAAATCAACCTCTCGAAAAATACTACGTGTCCTAATTATAACATATTATTAATATTTATTCAAGTACCTGAATTAAACACAAAAACTACCCAAATAGAGGATTAAAATATTCTTCCTTGCGGTATTGATTTATTTTTGTAAAAATTGTATCATAACGTTATTGATAGGAGAACTTTATTTATGGAAAAGGCAATGAAGAAAAAGATTTCAATCGCGGCAATAGCACTTGTCGGCATAATTACAACAATTAAACTTGCTATAATTTATTATAGCGCGAATTTTGATCAGTTTGCGCTCCCGAGTTTTTGTTCAATAAATGAATTTATTGACTGTGACGGGATTGCAAGAACCACAGAATCCCAATTTTTAGGAATTCCACTGGCATATTGGGGAATGTTCTACTATGCATTTGTTTTTGTAATGCTTTTTGCTGACAAATTAAAAAACATAAAACTATTTAAGTTTATGGAAGTTTTCAAAAATCCACTTGATTACATCGCATCATTAGGCTTATTTGCATTCATTGTTTCTATGATTTTGTTATGTTTAAGTCTATTTGACATTAAAAAGCTATGTATTTTGTGCGCTTTCACATACATCTTGAACCTCGCAATCGGTTGTGTTGCAACGGATTTCCAAAACGGCGGCTTTGTTCATTCTATTAAACAAAGTGTTCAAGACTTTTTAGATGCAATCAAAATCAAAAAATATTTAATTGCATTTATCGCTGTAATGGCAGTTGCTGTCGGTTTTTTAACATACACAAGAGTTACGTTTAAGTTCGCTCCGCAGGTTAAACGACAAATGGAATTCAAAGAATTTAGACATAAGAAAAATCAATATGCCGTAAAGGGAAATCTTTTGGGTGATGAGAATGCAAAAGTTGTTGTAAACGTATATTCAGACTATCAATGTCCGATTTGCCCTGTGCACAACGTTATGATGCATAAACTTGCAAAAGAAATGAAAAATGTCAAAATCGTTCACAGGAATTATCCGTTGGATACAGAATGTAATCCTTACTTACAAGCTCCATTCCACGTTGGCTCTTGCGTAGATGCGAGATATTCTGTTGCTGCAGAAAAACAAGGACGTCTATGGGAAATGAATGAGATTTTGTTTGAAAACAAACCGCAAACAGAAGAAGCAATTTTAAAATTAGCAAAAAAAGCAAAATTTGACACTCAAAAACTTCAAGAAGACGCAAACAGTACTGAAACTTTTGAAAAAATTAAAGCAGATATTGATTTTGCCGCTCACAAAGGCATAAACGGAACTCCAACAACTATGATTAACAACGAGGCTTACGTTGGAGTGAAAACATACAAGGAATTTAAAGAATGGGTGAAAAAGTATGGAGCAGAAGAAAAATAAAATAGTTCTTCACGCCTGTTGCGGAATTTGTTCCGGATATCCTGTGTCTAGCTTGATAGATGCAGGATATCAAGTTGTTGTGTATTTTTACAACCCTAATATTTATCCCGCAAAAGAATACCAAAAACGGCTTGATGCAGAACGCACACTATGCGCTCATTTTGGCTGCGAGTTGGTTGAAGCGGAATATAATCCCGAAGAGTTTTACAAAGTCGCAAACGGCTTAGAACTTGAGCCAGAACGTGGAAAAAGATGCGACAAATGTTTTGAACTTCGCCTAAAAAAGACGGCAGAATTTACAAAATCTCGAGGAATAAAAACTTTTACCACCTCAATTGTAATTAGCCCTCACAAAAACTTTCAAAAACTTTCAGAAATAGGTCAACAAATTGCCCAAGAAAATGATTTGGAATTCCTTGCAATAGATTTTAAAAAGAAAGACGGATTTTTAAAAACAAACAAAATTTCCAAAGAATTAGGCTTATACAGACAAAATTACTGCGGCTGCAAATTTAGCTTACGATAAATCATCTGTTTATATTATGAATATTTGGGAAAGTATAATATAATAGATGTGAAAAAGTTTGATTTAAACAAAAAAATAATTAAAAGAAGAGAAAAAGGATATAAAAATGAATAAAAAAGTTTTGTTAGCAATTGGATTATTATTGACTTTCGGCTCAATGAGCGTATTCTCAGCAGGTGTTGAAAACTTACCGCCATTGAACGGTTCTGGTAGTTCTGATTCTTCAAGTTCTACTTCCACCACCACAACAACAATCGATTTCAATTCACAACGAGCTTATTACCCGAACGCTACAACAAAAAGTATTGCCGCAAAATACAAGATGGGCAACTATTCCGGCTGCATGCAAGAAATTTATTCATTATTAAAGAAACAACCTTCTAACGCTGTTGCCTACTACTATTTAGCTTTGGTAAACACTCATTTGGGCAAAAAAGAGGAAGCAGTTGCTGCTTATAACAAAGTTATCGCACTTAATCCAAACCAATATTTAGTAAACTATGCAACAAAAGGACGTGATTGCTTGACCGACGGACCGGCTTGTCACCCGGAAGCACAAGCCACTAAACAAGAAGAACAACTTGATGATTTGGATAAATTCATCAAAGCACCTTATGGCAACGGACTTTCTCCAGAGTTGAATAATGAAATTCGCCAAAAACAACTCACAAATATCAAAGAAACAATTAACCAAAAAGACAACCTTGAAAACAAAGATATCCAAAGAATTAAGAAGTTTGACAACAACAAATCAGAAGCAGAAGAAACAATTAAAATCGCACAGGTTTCTGATGAAGAAGTCTTGAAAGCTGTTAATACATTGAAAGAAGCCGGACTAAATGTTTCTGTTCAAACTGAAAACTCAAATCCTTATGCGCAAATGTCACAATATCAAGATCCGAGAATGACTGAAATGAGTATGCTTTTGGGTGGCAACAATAACAATAATAACAACATGATGAATACCGTTTTACCGATGCTAATGACACAAGCTCAGAAAGGTGAAAACGTTGACCCAAGGCTTATGCAAGCTGTTATGATGAATTCAATGATGTCAGATTTTAGTTTCGCAAATAGTAACAACAATAATAATTATTAATAGAATTTATGGTTTTAAATTATCAAAAAGCAAAAGAAGAATTGTTGACAGGAAAAATTGACGACTGTCAGCAATTTTTCGTCAAAAACGGTAACATGCTGGAATTAGCATACGCAAGATTGCTTTGTGAAGACGTAGAAGGGGCTAAAAAACTGTTTTCTGCAATTGAAAACAATGATATTCGTGCGCATTGGGCACTTTTTATGATTTCTTTGATAGAAGGCGAAGCACAAGAATATCCGTCATATTTTGAGCTGAGAAACTTTCTGGAAATTGATTTGAACATTCTAATAACCTACTACAAGGGCGATTATGTCGAAAAAATTATTCGATATGCAGACTATATGTACACCATTAATCCTGAAGTACACAAATTTATCGGCCGAGTTTTGTACAATAACGGACTTGTTGAGCAAGGACTATTCTTCTTGAACAGAGCAAAAAGTTATTTTTATCACGATCCGGAACTTCACTATTTACTTGGCTACATCTATTTTAGCCAAGGCAAACTTGATGAGGCGCAAAAAGCCTTGGAGAACGGTTTACGGATATTACCCGAATATTACCCTACTGAAAATCTATTAAAAAATATAATTGAAATAAAAAATAATTTGTAGAGTTTAATTGTTCGTGATACACTTATTTTTACAAAATACTTTATATAGGAGAAAATTTTTATGATTATAATTATGGAGCGCAATGCTACCAAAGTTCAAGTCCAAAGAGTTATTGATTTTTTGAAAGACAACGGCTTTGACATAAGATTTAATCAAGGACAAGTTCACACTGTAATTGATGCAATCGGCGACAAAACAACAGTTACTCCAGGGCGTGTTTCAGCATTTGACGGAGTTAAGGAAGTCAAAATTATCAGAGAACCTTTCCGTTTAGCATCTCGAGACAGAAAACCCGATGACACAGTTATTGAGTTTCCGAACGGCGTTAAAATCGGCGGCAACAACAAACCTGTTATGATGGTTGGTCCTTGTTCAGTTGAAGAAGATTATGAAGGATTACAAAAAGTTGCATTTGCGGCAAAAGAAATGGGTTGTGAATTTCTTCGTGGCGGTGCTTTCAAACCGAGAACTTCACCTTATGACTTTCAGGGTTATGGTGAAAAAGCATTGAAATATTTGAAACGAGCAAGCGAAGAGACAGGTTTGTTAACCGTTTCAGAGGTTATGGACGCAGCAGATTTAGACATGATGTGCGAATACGTAGACGTTTTACAGATTGGTGCCAGAAACACTCAAAACTTTAAATTACTTCATGCAGTTGGCAAATGCAAAAAACCTGTAATTTTGAAACGAGGCTTAGCAAGCACTATCAGAGAATTTTTACTTGCGGCAGAGCACATTTTGTACAACGGAAATCCAAACGTAATCTTGTGTGAACGCGGAATTAGAAGTTTTGACAGCGCATTCACCCGTAATGTTATGGATATTGCGTCAATTCCTGTTATAAAAAAATACTCCCACTTACCTATAATCGTTGACCCTAGCCACGGAACAGGACAAAGATATTTGATTGAACCTATGGCAAAGGCAGGACTTGTTGTTGGAGCAGATGGTGTTATGATGGAAATTCACCATGATCCTGAAAATGCGTTGTCTGACGGAAAACAAAGTCTTCCATTACCTATGTTCAAAGAGGTCATGGGAAGAATTAACAAGTTCACCGAAAGCTTGCACTACGAGAAAAACTGCTTATCAGCGGATATTCAGTAAATGTTTACAGAATTATAAACGGGGCCAGTTGCAAGGCAAAGCTTCTCTCCCTCAATTAGGGAGAGAAAGAGAGTGGGTAAATAGCATAAAAAATTGTATATATTTTCATTACACAAAAATAAAACCTTCTAAATGAATTTAGAAGGCCGAAATCTTTAATGATTCTCGTGTAAAAGGTAGGTAGAAAGTGTGTAGTAGGTAGTGTAGAAATTTATTAATTATTGCTTTTGCAATTTGTTATTTATGTCTTACATATATATAAAGTATTTCTGTATATAAAAATTGCATAAAGTTGATATTTATGTTACAAAAGTTAACAAAGAGCTGTGTTATAGCAAAATAAATTATTTTTGGATATTATATATAATATTCAGTGAAATAATAAGGAGTGTGTATTTATGCAAGTAACATCAGTAAATAGTGGTTTGTATTCACCTAAATTCAAGGGAAATAAAAATGGATATGAAAATCCGATTAACAGAAAGTCTGAGAAAAAATTAGCTATATGGGGTGCAATTGGCGGTAGTTCTGTTTTAGGTGCAACAGCTGCTGGTCTTACAACTTGTTTAACAGAAAAAGGTTCAAAATATAGAGGCTGGAAAATCGGTGGAATTGGTATAGCTGCTGCTTTGGCGTATTTGGCTATAACGTTGCCTGCAAAATTATATAATACAAAAGTTAATGCATTTGCACGAGAAAAAGAAATGGACGTTTTCAGTCGTGATAGAGATTTAAAATCCAACATTATGGAAGAAGTAAATAAAGAGGTTCAAGATGAAGACGTTGATCTTGATCAGAAAATCAACCACTATACTTCTGTTCAAATGGCAAATAAAGGCAATGGCATGATTGTTAAAGGAGCATAATGAGAATTAGTCCTGTTAACACATATTCATTTAAGGCCAATACCCCTCAAAAACAGCGAGAACAACAAAATCAAAACCCTATATCTAAAACTGGCGAAAAAGCAAAGCTCGTCAGAGCAACTTTTATAGCCGGATTGGGGTTCGGTACAAAATTGTTGTTTGAACTTGTTGATGACTTTGATTTTGTAGGTGAAAAGTTAGGACAAAAAGCTTCTGATATAGTTAACAGACAAAATAAAAATGCAAGTAAAAACAAAAAAATGTTGTTGAAACTTGGAGCCTGGGCAGGATTTATTGCAACATTTGTTGCCGGTGCCGCTTTTTTATATACATTGTTCAAAGCTCCAAAAATTAACTATCAAGGCAATATAAATGCGTTTCAAAAAAGTAAAGATATGGACGTGTATATAAAAGGAAATACTGCTGAAAAAGAAATATATACTCAAATGAATGAAAAAGCAAAAAATGCGAATGAAGAAGAGAAAGAAAAATTAAGAGAACAGTATATGCAAATGCAAGTTGCAAAAAATAAAGTACCTGATTTTGTAAAATTGAAAAAATAGTCAGGTTTTTAATATATTGAAATAAATAAAAGTATTAGAAATAAAAGACGTTAGGACGATAAGTACGAAACAGAAATAGCTGCCATCAGTTGTCATTGCGAAATTACGGACGAGTGGGAAACTCGGGGAGCGAGCAACGAAATTCATATCTGCAACAACAATATGAATGGCAGTTACGAGCGAGAAGTAATTTCAAGACGCGAGGCGAAACGTTTAGTGTAGCCGTTGCAATCCAACTTTACCACTCAAACAACACTCGTTTGCTACGCCCGTAGCCCTCTGTAACAACATTCATTCATACTCCATATATTGGTAAAAAGTATTTGCATTTAGCTAAGAATAAATTTTCTTGCTATTCAAAATCTAATTTACTTGCACATTTACAATGTTGTGCAAGTATGCTCAATCTACAATTGAGTACAAAACTGCACCAAACAATTTATATAATAAACTCTATTTTTGAAACTCATCAACAAATGCTTTGCCAACCGCAAGAGCTTTCAATTCCGGTTGCTCAATACCTGCTTCAGCGTAACGTTTTTCTGCGACTTCGGCAACTTCCAAAGCTTTTTGAGCCAATTCCGGGTTTGCCGCAAAAATTTTCAAATCATTTTCTAAATTATCAACCTTGATAGTTGAACGATCTGCGGGATTTTCAGGAATCTCCTTAATTTCTTTTGGCTGTACATCGGGAGAACTCTGAGCATTTGCCTCTACAGCATCTGTTTTAACTTGTTCAACTTTGATAGGTTGTTGTGGAATGCTAGGACCTTGTGTATTTTTAGGAATTTCGTTCATAGTCATTTCCTCTTTCTTTCTCGGGATTGCGATTGTGCAATTTTACATACTCTATATCTCGTTTGTTGCTTTAAAACACAAACAAAAATTTTTTTGCTAGTTTGAAATAAAAAAATTACAAAAATTAATAATCTTCTAAAACAAACCAATTTATGCTATATTAAAAGTACAGAACAGGTATAGTATATAAAACTTATATAAACTATACAACATAAAAGAAAGTATTGCAACCATGAATTTTGCTAATTTTTTTAGTAATATAAACTCTCGAGAAGTCATCAAACATCTTCCTGATGCTGTGTTCGTAACCGATTTAGATGGGAGAACCGTCTGGGTAAATGACAAGGCGTCTGTTATTTTTGAAGCTAAAATCGACAATATCAAAGGACATTATCTTGATGAATTCATTGTAAACGGAGTGACAACTGCCGAAAAATCGTATTCTAAAAAGACCGCAATCGTAACAGGAGCCTATACAGCCGATGGCAAAGAGATTTACGTCGAATTAAACGCCAAAAGATACATTGAGCAATATTTCATAACAGTTCGCGACGTTACCGCGATGACAAATGTTTTAGCCATCGCTGAAAAAACAGGTCGACTTAACAAAGAAAAAAACGTTATGCTTGTAAAGCTTTCAAATGAGTTTAAATCTCCAATTCAGTCAATCTTAGGGTTTTCACAAGCTTTACTGGACGGCATGGGTGGTGAATTTTCTGAAAAACAAACAAAATACATCAAAATTATTAACAAAAATTCAGCTGAACTTTTGCATTTTATGGATAAATTTTTGGAATTTTCACAAGCAGAATCTTCTCTTTTCCAATACGAAATCAAGCCTTTTGACTTATTAAACACAATTCAAACAGTTGTAAAAAATAACGAAAATATTTTATCTGCAAAAAATTTGATCTTAAATATTGATGCCGATGAATTCAACAAACAGGCAATATACAACGACGAAAATGTTATCAAATTAATCTTGCAAAATGTGCTTGAAACTTCAATAAAACTTACTGATGCAGGATTTATTACAATAAAAATTGACAATCCTGAAATTGATATTGTAGAACGCAGTGGTGCAAAACTTGCGCCAAACGCGACAAAACAGTCTTATGCAAGAATTCTTATTTCTGACACAGGAATGGGGCTTGCAGAAGGCGAACTTAATGGAATTTTTGAACCTTACACACAAATTGAACAAGGTAGAAAGAAAACTATTTTGCGCTCTTTCGCACTTGGCACAGTCAACACAATTCTAAAACGAATGGGCGGAGCAATAAATATTCAATCAATCATTATGCAGGGCACAACTTTTGAGATAATTTTACCAATAGAAAAAACAAACTAAACTTTGAAAAACAGAGGAATAAAATGAGCAACGTAATTTTAAAAAATGTCACTAAAATTTATGACAAAAAAAAAGTTATAGATAACATTGATTTGATAATTAATGACAAAGAATTCGTCGTTTTAGTCGGAGCATCGGGCTGTGGAAAATCGACGCTTTTGAGAATGATTGCGGGGCTTGAAAATATTACTTCCGGAGAAATTTATATCGGCGACAAAAAAGTAAATGACGTACACCCCAAAGACAGGGACATAGCCTTTGTTTTCCAAAGTTATGCACTATACCCACACATGACAGTTCGAGAAAATATTGCTTTTGGTTTAAAAATGCGAAAGGTAGACAAGGCAACTATTGAAAAAAAAGTTCAAGAAGCTGCTGAAATCTTAGATTTAGGAGAATATTTGGACAGAAAACCGAAACAATTATCAGGCGGACAAAGACAACGCGTGGCACTTGGTCGTGCTATTGTGAGAAATCCAAAAGTTTTTTTGATGGACGAACCGCTTTCAAACCTTGATGCAAAGTTGCGTGTACAAATGCGTTCAGAAATCAAAAAATTACACGAAAAGCTCCAAACAACATTCATTTACGTAACTCATGATCAAACAGAAGCTTTGACAATGGGAGATAGAGTCGTTGTTTTAGATAAAGGAAAAATCCAGCAATGTGCAAGTCCAGAAGAAATTTATAATAACCCGTCAAACACTTTTGTAGCCGGTTTTGTAGGATCTCCACAGATGAATTTCATTGATAGCAAGGATTTCCCAAACCAAGGAAAAGACAATGTAATTCTTGGAATTCGTCCTGAAAAAATGGTTTGCGGCGGAGATATAAAATTAACTGTTGATGTGGAAATTACAGAACTTTTAGGAAGCGAAAAAATTGCATATTTCAACATTGGCGATAAAAAATGCTCCGCAAAACTTCCGGCAGACTATAACTTAGAAAAAACACTTGAATTAAGCATAAACCCAAGCGACATCTATTATTTCGACAAAGAAACAGGGGTTAGAGTATAAAAACAGGTGAGTTTGTGAGCATTCAATCGCAAGCGTACACGGCTATTTTAACATATCTCTAATCATTTGTTGTGATGTTTTGCCTCCTTTATCAACCGAATACCAAGTCGGCTGTAACTTATACATTTTGCCGTCTGAAACAGTAAAGAACGAAAATAAGTCATAAACTAATTTATTCTTTTTGTGCTAAAATTCTTCTATGGCAGAAGGACAGATTTATAAAATTCATTCAGATTTTTACTACGTTGATGACGGGAATTCTTACCACGAATGCAAAATCAGAGAAGTTCTAAAAAAGCAGCGCGAAAGAATTCTTGTAGGCGATTTCGTAGAATTTGAAAATGGCGTTATCAAAAACATTTTACAACGCAAAAACTTTATCAAACGCCCTAGCGTCGCAAATATTGACCAGATAATTATTGTTTCTGCACTGAAAGAGCCAGAACTGGACCTTCACCAGCTCAACCGCTATATTGCACTTGCAAAATATTACGACATTGAAACTGTTTTATGTTTTAACAAAGACGATTTAAAATGGGATAAACATCTTAGGGAAAAGATAAAAAAAATCTATGAACCCCTTGGCTACAAAATCGCTTACACATCTGCAACCGAGCATAACGGAATTAAAAATTTCGAAAAAATTTTAGATGGTAAAACAAGCGTTTTATGCGGAAATTCCGGAGTTGGAAAATCTAGTCTTGTAAACGCTATCAACCCAAATCTTAACCTTCGCACAAAACAAGTTAGCGAAAAAACTCAACGAGGAACTCACACAACTCGTCATTGCGAAATCATCAAACTAAATGATACTTCCAGAATTGTGGATACACCGGGATTTAGCAATGCAAGATTTGACTTTTTACTACCTGCTGATGTAGATTTACTTTTCCCTGATATTGCAAAATTCAGAGATGAGTGCAAATACTCAGACTGCCTACACATAAACGAAGACGGCTGTAATGTTTTGACCAATATTGAAAAAATCGACCCGACGAGATATGAAAGTTACCTTACCTTCGTCGACGAAGCGAAAGAATATAAAGAACGAGTCAAATATGAAGGTAAAAAACAAGAACACGCAAAAAAACTTGTTCACAACCGTCAAATTGCAAAAATTAGCGAAAAGAAACGCCAAAGTGCTAGAAATACACTAAAACAACAGATTTACAAAGAGATAGACCGTATTAGTGAGTAGTGAGTTAAAAATAGTAAATAGTCATTATACTTAATCCACCACTTTGCAAAAATGCACCACTCACTACTTACCCAAAAGAAAGGTACACAAAATGAAAATGAACGAATATATAGACCTTGTAAACAAAAAAATTGACGAATTCATGCCAATTTGTTATCCGCAAAAGATTTTTAAATCAATGAAATACACTGTTACACTCCCAGGGAAAAGGCTTCGCCCTGTAATGTGCCTTGAAACTTGCAGAATGTTTGGCGGAAATATTGAAGATGCAATTCCGACAGCTTGTGCAATCGAGATGCTACACTCACAAACACTTATCCACGACGATTTACCCTGTATGGACAACGACATGTACCGACGCGGACAACTTACAAACCACATGGTTTTTGGAGAAGCTCACGCCGTACTTGCCGGGGACGCTCTTTTGACTTTTGCTCCACAAACAATTTTGAAAAACTCAAAAAATCTCGGAGCTGAAAAATTAATTAAAATTATGGAAGAATATTTTCAGGCTGCTGGGGCTTATGGTGTAATTGCAGGTCAAGTTGTCGATATTGAGAGCGAAAAATTAATGCAAGCTTTTGAATATGGAAAAGACGACGAACAGTTGCCTGAAATTTTGGATTATATCCACACCCACAAGACTGCAGACTTGTTTAAACTTGCTTTGAGAACAGGAGCAATCATTGCCGATGCAACAGAGAAACAGATTGAAGATATTACAAAATTCGGTCAAATATTAGGAGTAGCTTTTCAAATTGCCGATGATATTTTAGATGAAACTTCGACTTTTGAAGAAATGGGAAAAACCATGGGCAAAGACAAAGAAGAAGGAAAGCTTACTTATACAAGCCTTTACGGGCTAGAAAAAGCTAAAAAGGATTTGAATAACTTAATCAATAAATGCTATGAAATTTTGGCTAAAAACAATTTGAAATCAGAAGTTTTCGAACAGATTTTGGAAAAAATCAGGATAAAATAAATTTCATCATTCATAATGTAAAAGTATGGCGAGGTACTTACCCCGCCATCATGAATTGTTAATAAGTATACAAACCTACTAATATTTAAATATTGAACGACCTGGGGTTCCTACAACTTATACCTCAACACAGAATTACTTCCTTGAGAAGAAACAAACAACAAATCGCCTTTTACATGCAAACCGTAAGGCTTTTGAATGTTTGAAACCTGTACAGACACAACCCCGGTCGGTGAAATTTTTACAACATTATTACTGTTGTAATTTGAAACATAAATATTTCCGACATCATCACTGGCAAGTGCAATTGGTCCATTTATACGAGAATCTTTTACGTAAACAATACGTTTTTCGTCAGGTGTAATTTTGTAAACCATATTGTCAGAAAAGCAAGCTACATAAAGATTTCCCCTACTATCAGTCGTAACTCCCGTCGGACTTGTAATATTATTGTACATTCCGTTTGTTTCAGGAATTTTTGGAGCCTCAACTGCAGAATTTACCTTTGCCTCTTCGGCTTTAATGGTTTGCATATCCGCCCCCATTGACGTTGCAACGGATTGCGCTTTTGTATAAACCGCACTTTCAGGTGGAATTAGTGACAAATAAGACTTTGCCTTCGCTGTTTGTCCAAGCTTGTTGCTGAGTTGAGCTGCTTTGTAAACAGACTCGTAATCATTTGGATTGCGTACAATTATTTGCTTAAACACCGCAAGTGCTGCATCATCTTGCTTTAAATACTCCAAAATTGTCCCGAGATTATAATAGGCATCAATATAATTCGGATCAAGCTCGATGGCTTGCCTAAAAGATGCCATTGCCCTGTCGTATTGCCCGATTTTGTAATAGTCAACACCTTGATTATATTGAAGTTTTGCCTCGGTCGAAGGTTCATAATACTCGTCAAAATCAGCAAATGCGCAGAGGCATGTACTTGTCAAGACTAACAAAGTTATTAGCAGTTTTTTCATTTTCACTGTTGAACCTCCTTAAAATTTTTGATAAATGCCCTCTCTCAACGGAGAGGGCATTATTTTTTCAACTTATAAATTATTAGATAATTTCTTCTAATTTTTCAATCACCTTTTTATTTTTTTCCGCAAATTCGTGTCCGCGTGCTTCAATTGCCAACTTCAAAATATTTGCAAGATTAATCGCATTCAATTCCTTGTAGTTGTTCGGCAATCTCAAGCTCCAGTTTGCATCACCGGCTGTTCCAGGACGGTTGTATACGTCATAAATATTAAAATAATCAGTAAAGAAAATTTGAATATTTTCTGCCTTAGACGCAAACAGTTCAACCAATTTAGTTTGTGCTAAAAAGTCTGCATCATCTGTTAAGCGAACAATAATATCATCTTTGTTTTCAGCTTCTGCAAACAAGTCATCAACAAGGTTTTTAGCATGCAAATAGCCAACGTGACTGTGAATATTTTCGTTAGCCCACATTTTAATCGGCTCGTTGTCATGAGTTCCAACCATTGCCCAACAACGATTGTCAATATTGCAGCATCTGTAAGGATCTTTCGGCTTGTCAGCTTCTACAAACTGAGTAAGTTTCATTCCTTGCAAACCAAATTCTTTCATAACCGCAGCAACAGGATTTGTCAAAGTTCCCAAGTCCTCGCAAACAATTGCATCTTTGTTCAAACCTTCTTCTTTTGCAGCGGCAATAACGATTTTTTCGATTAGTCTGCCATAAGCCTTAATTTGGTCTTTGCTAAGTGTTTTTACACGTTTTTCTTTGTCTGCTGTTAATTCAGTATCTAAATCTTCCAATTTTGCAATCGCATATTTTGCAAGTTCCGGGTGCTCAGGAGATGAATACAATCTGCCTGCACCTTGTTCAATTTTCGGCTTTTTGCCTTGTTTGTAAACCCAAGGGTCAATCAAACCTACAATGTGGTCGATACGGACACCACCAGGGTTTTCTCTAAACATTTTTTTGTATAAATTCTTTAATAATTGTCCGCCTTCATCTAATGAACCGTCAGCATTGTACATTCTTTCAGGATCCATTACAGGAAATCCCCAAGCCTGACCGTCTTTTGAGAAATAATCAGGTGGACAGCCCAAACACCAGCCTTTTAAGAACAAAGACTGATATGCCCAACAATCACGATCTGAAAAAGCAACTTGTCTGTCTGCAATCATTTTAATATCATGTTTTTTGGCGAATTTACGAGTTTCTTCGTTTTGTTTGCTTATAACAAATTGAACGAACTTGTAAGCTTCAATTACATCTGCATATTTTGTTTCAATTTCTTTAATTCTGTCACCAAACTGCATTCTTTCTTCGTTAGATTGAGGATTGAACAAGTTTTTGTCAGTTTCTGACTTCCACATAGGCCAGTAATCGTTACCATGTTCAACAGACAATGCTTCGTACAAACTATCTTTATCTAACCAAAAATCATTTTCTTTTTTGAAATGCTCAAATTCTTTGACAAGTTTTTTGTCAGGTTTAGCCTTAAAATTGTTCCATGCTTCTTGAAGAGCTTCATTTTGTCTTTTATATATATATGTATAAGCTGTTTTATTTGTATCTTTATTTGGATTAGAAGCTACAATATCGTTATATGTTTCTTCTGAGAGAATTTTACCCCAAGTTTTTGTGGTCAATTCTTTCAGGTTAATAAATAATGGATTATCAGAGAAAATCGTACCTGTATACGGTGAAGAATCACAAGACTTCGTTTTTCCTGCAGGTCCGAGCTGAATTGCGTCAAACAAACCTGATGCATATTCAATAAATTCCTTACCGGCATCTGAATTTATACTGCCAAAACCGGTGTTTTGCCCTTCAACAGACGGGAAACTTCCATTATGCATAATAAATGCAAGATTTTTTTTGCCCAAAACTTTGAGAGCTTTTCTAATTGTTTTTTTAGCTCCATCAGTAAAAACGTTTGATTTGTGTTCTAATGTACAAGTCATGTTTACCCCTTCTTAAATAACATATCTCTCTATCCTACGCATTTCCGCGCAAAAAGATATTACCATGACAGATATTTTTTTTCAAGGAAACAAAAAGTAGTTCTTTAGAATTAGTTAAAATTAATTAATAATTATTGTAAAGCTATTGACTTTTTCTATAAAATACTTTAAAATGTGAATACAAAAAGATTTCGAAGAATAGTTTTTATGCAGTCTATTTTAATGGATTTAATGATATAGAGAGATAAGAGCGTAAGACAATTTGAGAAATCAGAGAGTTTTACAAACAAGAAAGGTGAAAAGATTATGACAAAAAGATTCGGTTTTACACTTGCAGAAGTGTTGATCACATTAGGTATCATCGGTGTTGTAGCAGCTATGACAATGCCTACTTTGATGAACCAAACACAAGGTGCGCAATATAAAACTGCTTACAAAAAAGCATTATCAGCTTTGTCACAAGCAGTAACATTGAACGTTGCTTTGGATGAATGGAACTTCGCTGATGCTGATAACTCTACTTACAAAATTCAAGACATGCTTTCTAGCAGAATGAACGTTGTAAGAACTGAAACTGGTAACACTAACCTTAAAGATGCTAAAGGTAATGAATACAAAATCGGTTATAGTGCAGCTGGTAAATTACAAGGTATTTCAGCAGCAACTTCTGTAGGAACAAACAACGCAACATTGTTCTTCAACGACGGTATTATGTTCTCATTTGACCCAACAACTCAAAAGAACTGTACAAAAGCAGAAGGCGCAACTGAAAACGTATGTAAAGGTTTCATCGACGTTAACGGTGTAAAAGCTCCTAACAGAATTGTACAATGTGACAACTCTGATGCAACAGCTTCAAAATGTGAAATCAAGAACCCTACAGATATTTATCCTGTAATCTTCTATGATTCAACAGTTCTTCCAAACTCTGTTCCAGCTAGAGCAGTATTGTTCAGCAAATAGTAACAAGTTAGGATAAAAAGATTAACGAGCGACTTTGAATATTCAAGGTCGCTCGTTTTTATATCTATCCTCTCTCCTAGGGAGAGAGGATACCACAACTAAAACAATTGTAAACAAATCTTAACAATTTCTGTCAAATTAAGCAATTTTTTGGGAAAGAAATACTTAGTATATACATAAGGAATATCAATAAGGAATAGTTTAAAAGTTTTTTAAAACTCTTTCTCACACACAATAGGAATTAATATCACAGGGAGGACACCAATGGCAATAGGTGCTGAGGACTATATTGACCAACTTTTGGTCAAAAAATATGCAGAAGAAAAAGTTGACAACCATGATAGCATGGAATCTATGGTTGATCCTGAAAAAATGATGGGCGCAATGAATGATTACGCCAGCATGTACCGCAATATGATGAACCTTAAACAAAGGTTAAACATTGCGTGCTATGCAATTAATGCGAGAACCGCAAGATACAATAAAACTTCCCAGTATCAATAAAAAGTTTCTGTTCTTATTTTTTTCCTGTATAATTGCAGGTAAAGAAAGTGAGAACAAAATGGTGGGAAAAATTATCCTTGCTTCTTCTTCTCCAAGGAGAGCGGATATTCTGAAAAAACATAATATTGAATTTAAAATCATTCCGTCACCGTATGTGGAAGACCACTCGAGGACGGATTTTTCTTATGATTTTATAGAGAATTTGGCGTATAACAAAGCAAAAGCGGTTGTTCCTTTAGTGAAAGAACAGTCTTTAATAGTCGGAGCAGATACAATAGTAGTACTTGATGGAAAAATTCTCGGCAAACCGAACGGGTATGATGGAGCTTTTGAAATGCTAAAAAATTTGTCCGGCAAAACTCATCACGTTGTAACTGCAATTGTAGTAATGGATTCTGACACCCAAAACTACAAAAAACAATCCACAACAAGCGAAGTTACATTTGAAAACCTAACCGACGAACAAATAAAATATTATATAGATAACTTCAAACCGTTTGATAAAGCAGGTTCATACGGAATACAAGAAATGCCAAAAGGATATATCAAATCTTACACCGGCGATCTTGAAAATATTATCGGAATTAGCTCAAAAACATTGTTGGAAATGCTTAGTTTGTAGATGTCATCCTGAGCAAAGCGAAGGATCGCAATACTAACATTTTTAACTATGCGATGTTTCGGCTATGCCTCAACATGACTGTATTATTTCTTATTTTACTCTATTGAAATTGCGCAACAAGTGTGCAATAACATGTTATTTAAGATATAAATATATGTCATTGCGGATTTATTCCGCAATCTTTATAATTCAACAACAAACCAATCTAATTCCTACAGATTAGCTCCACAGCATTTTTTGAACTTTTTACCGCTTCCGCAAGGACAAGGATCATTTCTGCCAATCTTACTCAAATCAATTCCTTCCAATGACGGTTTTTCGATATCTTCTTCTATAATACCTAATGTCTTTGAAAACGCTTTTGATTTATACAAAACAGTAGTTGAAGAAAAGATTTTATTTTCCAAATATCTTGATTTGTAATGCTGCAACAGCTCATCCAATGTATAATTTGCGTTAAGCAATTTATTTACAACATCCATAAAGTTTTCATGACATTCTGCAACCCTTTTGATAATATTCGCAGAAAATTTATCATTTTGTAAGAAAAATTCAACGCAAGCCTTTGCGTTTTCGACACTTTCAAAGTTTTCGAAAACCTTGTTGAATGTTTCAAAAAACGGCACTGCATATAAGCCCAATTCTTTATCAAAAATAATACCTACGTCATAAGTTTCTTTGTGCGAAGAAAATCCACCCAAAGAGTTTTCCAAGAAATTGTCATATGAGTTATTAAACTCGGAAACATCAAAGAATTTATACGTTTCAGGTAACTGAATTTTATCTTGAATATCTATTTTTTCGCCACCTTCTGCAAAATCATTAAATGCACCTATTAGATCATCTGCAAATTTGTTTGTTGTAACAACTTCATCTTTTCCAAAAAACTTAATAAACTTGTCATAAATTTCTTTTACATTTTTTTCAATTTCTTTTTGTTTTTCAGGATTGTCAAAATATACCAACTCAGGGTTTTGTATAATTTTAGCAACCGAATATCTTAAAGCATCATCTTTTCTTGATGACGGCAAAACACCTGAAATTTCTAGCAAATAATACGCTTTTTCAAACTTAAAAATTCGAGCAACAACATATTGCCCAGCCCCAATACCTCTGAAGCTTGTCATTTTTACAAGAGAAACAACACTGTAATTTTTTTCATTAATAATATTGTTTAGGTCAAAACCGTTCTGCAAAACTCTTTTTACTTCAAAAATTGAAGACATCGAAGCCATCAACGCTTTTACAATTTTTTTAGTAGATGCGGGAACTTTTTTAGTATTTTCCAAATACAAAGTCAAAATACTCTTATTATCTAAATTTCTTTCAAATATATAATTAAAGCACGCAGACTGCAAATTCATACCATTGACAGTCCTAATATATTCTTCAAAATCCGGTTTTACAAACTCATCATTTTGAATAAATTCCGCCAACTCTTTTATTACGTCGTTAATTTCTTTTAAGTCTTCTAAAATAAGCATATTTCTCTCCCTCTTGTATAAAAAGAGAATACCTTAAAAGAATTAAAAACTCAATACTATAACAGGTTAATATTCATTACGGAATATGAATAAGTGTTGTTTCTTGATTAAATTTGCATTCTGGACACATTGATTTAGCTTTTGCTTTATCTGCTTTCGCTCCAACACCATCGCCTAATGCGGCTCTTGCAACACCTCTGTTGTAATATGCGTAAGCTGGTGAGAAAAATACGTCTTTGTTTTGACTATACGCATTTATCAAATTATTTAATTCTGCGTATGCAGTCTTGTAATCCTTATTTTTCAATTGATAAACAGCTTTTTCATATCTTAACAAATATTTAGCAGCCTCAATATTTTCTTCATTCATTGCGCTATCAAATTCACCAAGCATTTTTTTGTAAGGCATATAATATGTTTTTACGCCAACTATGTCACTTGAATAGGTATCTGACAGAGAATATTCATTCGCTAATTTGTAGTCTGCAACTGCAGCTTCATATTGACCTAATTTCAATTTTGCATAAGCTCTTTGCGGATAAACATTTGATGCAATCGGAACTATCTTCAAATAAATATTAGAAAGACGAATAACTGAATTATATTTTTCAGAACGATTCAAATGTTGAATAGTTAATGGAGTTAAAACATAACCTAGAAAAATAATCGCCAATAGCAAAACAACATAAATACTTTTTTTAGGAGTTTTCAAATATGTTTGAAAAGCCTGTTCATCAATATTTTTCAAAGTTGGTTTAAACACAGTTTTTTTAGCTTCACCAATTGTTTTAAAAATTTCATTTTCATATAATTTATTAACTACGATATATGACAAATACAAGGCAAGTAAAGGAATTATGGATAATGCCAAAACAGAAATAATAAACTGCTGCTTCATAAATTGAAGAAAGAATGGGAAAATTACCAAATAGATATATAATAAGATTTCCACTCCGACAACACAATTCATAATCGTAGTATATTTACGATAAATTTTACCGGCTGATTGAATATCTTCAGCAGAAAGTTTGTCTTTGTAAAAATAGCCGATATTCCGCATAATTCCGGCTAAAATTGTATTATTTCCAACATTGTACCAATTACAATATTGAGAATTAATAAATACACTTTTTCTAAAAATGTCAATGTTTACAGTTTTTTTTACTGTTTTAAAAATTTCCATAATATCCATAATATTTATTTTAACATTTTTCTATAAATTTTGCAATTGTAATTTACAAAAAATTTTCAAGAGTTATAATTTATTTGCAAAACAAATAAAAAACTTCGGGATGTAGCACTCTGCCGAGCAAATCGATTGAGTATCGATTTGTGAGAGGGGTAGCGCACCCGAGCAAAACGAATGTTTTGCGATTACAAATAAATGTCGGGATGTAGCGCAGTCTGGTAGCGCACCGTGTTCGGGTCGCGGGGGTCGCAAGTTCAAATCTTGTCATCCCGATTTTTATTTTATATTGCCTTATTTATATCTTGTCTAGTGATTAAACCTTTGATTTTATTGTTTTTATCCACAACTACTAAACATTGAGCGTTATTTGAATGTAATCTAAAATATGCAATATACAAGTTTTCTGAAGGTTCTATGGTTACAGGCGAAGGGTTCATCAGCTTATTAATTTCTGTGTTCGTATCAACTCCTTGAAAAATCGCATCTTCAATATCAGACTTTGTAATCAAACCTAACAACTTATTTTTATCATTTTTAACAGGGTAAGTTTTGAAAGAATAATTTTTAATCTTCTCTTGAACCATACTAATTGTCATATTTGAAGAAAAACATACCAAATCCGTTTTCATATAATTTTTCACTAACAAGCTACTCAAAAGTTTTGCTTCCTGAGATTTAACCTGATTTACTATCAAAGAAGCATATATCGGTCTATGATTTAGTTTTTCTGCTATCAAATCCGCAATTGCAGCACTCAACATAATCGGTAAAATATGAGTATATCCAGCTGTCATCTCAAACACCATTACAACAGCAGTAATCGGAGTTCTTGCAACAGATGCAAGAAACGCCCCCATTCCTATCATTGCCATCACAACAACATCAACGTGAAAACCAAACATATTAAATATTGATGCCACAATATAACCTAAAAAAGATCCCAACATCAACATTGGCAAAAATATTCCACCAGCAGCTCCTGAACCAAAACAAAAAGGGGTTACAAAAAACTTCACTGCAAATACCAAGACAACAACAGACAAAGCTAATTTATGTTGCAACAACAAATCTACAGACAAATTTCCTGAACCCAACACATACGGAATAAAAATACCAATTACACCAATTCCAAATCCCGCAATTGCAGGTTTCAACCAATTTGGAATTTTATCCATTTTTTCAAAAAATTCATTATTTTTATATATTATTTTTGCAAAAGCAACCCCTAAAAATCCGGCAACAATACCTAAAATAATACAAACCGAAATCCCCTCGAAAGACAAATCGTGCGTAATATAAGGAATTGTAAACGATGGATTATTTCCTAAAAAATGTCTTGCAACTGAAGATGCAGTAACTGTTGCAACAAGAACAGGAAATAGCAATGAAGCAGAAAATTTATTAACCAATTCTTCCAAAACGAAAATCGTTCCGGCAATCGGAGCATTAAAAGTTGCACCAATTGCAGAACCTGCTCCGGCTGCAATTAGTTTACCTTGATCCGTTCCCTTCATTTTAAAAATCTTACCAACTAAAGCACCTGCCCCAGCCCCGAGTTGAACACTTGGACCTTCTCTACCCAGTGACAATCCAGTACCAATTCCTGCAACACCGGCAAGAAATTTAACAACAATAGTTCGAACCCTTGTAATATTTCCCATTCGAGCCATAACCATTTTCACAAATGGAATTCCACTCCCTTTAGTTTCCGGTGCAAATTTAAACACCAAAACACCGGAAATTAATCCACCCAAAGTCGTTATTAAAGGGAAAATTAATAATTTGTGACTTAAATCGAATTGAGAAATAAAATTTTGAATAAATTCAAATAATTTATTTATACTTACCTTAAAAAATACAACCAACAACCCGGAAATTAAGCCAACCATTACGGCTTGAAGTATAATTTTACTTCTTGCAATTTCTTGTAAAAAATAGCCTGTTTTTTGAAAAATTTTTCTACTCAATCCCATACAACAACTATATAATAAAAATATTTCTCCCTCAATCCTATGATTTTATTCAAAAATGTTTGATATTTTACAAAAAAAGTTGTATAATTGGCAAGTAACGATATTTTAATGAGGATTTATATATGAAATTACACATGCAAATTCTAATCGCATTAGGTCTTGGAATTAAGAGAAACTGGCACATTTTCTTTGGTATTATTTTAGGGGTTGCGGTCGGAATATTTTTACACGGACATGAATATCCGCTTGTATCAACAGTTTTGACTTTTATTGGTCAAGTATTTATCAGATTAATCCAAATGGTTGTAATTCCACTTGTTGTTTCGGCAATTATCATTGGTATTACAAGCATTGGCGACAACAAACAACTTGGTAAATTCGGAACAAAAATGATTGCATATTATGGAATTATTACTGTTGCTGCAGTAGTAATAGGTGCAACATTAGCTTTAATTTTCCAACCAGGACTTGGAGCGGCGCATTATATTACTGAAAATGCAGCTAGCGAAGTTCAAACATCAGTTGCAACTGCTATGGCGCAACAACAAGGCAATATCCTTAACATATTCTTAGGATTTATTCCAAACAATCCAATGCACTCATTTGCATCTGGGGACATGGTTCCTATCATCGTATTTGTTCTTATGTTTGCGATTGCACTTGCAAAAGTCGGAGATGTAAACAGACCAATCGTGTCGTTCTTTGAATCTGTATTTGCAGCTACAATGAAAATTACCGATTGGATTATGTACTTTGCAGCTCCAGGTGTATTTGCATTAACTGCAAGTGCCGTATCAAGCTTTGGTATCGACATTTTCAACAGTATTTCAAAATACCTATTGGTATTATTTATAGGATTTATGCTTCAATTGTGCGTAGTATATCCATTATTCCTAAGATTTTTCTCTAAAGTAAATATCGTTATGTTATATTCAGCAATTGCAGAAGCCATGATGGTTGCTTTCGGTACAGCAAGTTCTTCAGCTACATTACCGTTAACAATCGCTTGTTGCGAAAAGAGAGGAATTTCTCACAAGATTTCTAGTTTCGTACTTCCATTGGGCGCAACTTTAAACATGGATGGAACTGCTTTATTACAAACAGTTGCAGTAATTTTCTTGGCACAAGCTTATGGTGTAGCATTAACTCCATTCCTAATAATTGAAATCGCATTATTAGCAATCGTTTCATCTTCAACTTGTGCAGGTATTCCGGGTGCAGGTTTAATTACAATTGCGTTAATACTTAACGGAATGGGATTAAGTCCGGAACAATTGGTTGCAGGATTTGCGTTCTTGTTCACAATTGAAAGAATTACAGACATGATGAGAACTTTAGTTAACGTAACATCTGATGCGGTAGTCGTTGCAGCTATTGCCGACAACGAAAACGAAATAAATTACGATTTATTAAACAATCCGGCAGCCTACGAAGACATCGCATAATCAAGAAAAAACTTAAACTCAAAATAAAAAGATGAGAAAATAATTTCTCATCTTTTTTACTATATTCCTTTTAATATATTGTAAAATATTTTCAAATACTCTCGATTATTTTTTATCAAATCCAATTTTTTATGGATGTAAGAAAACATTTCATCCTCACCAATTTGTTCACCAAAAGAAAACAAATCTTCTGCACTTATATTCAAAGTTTCAAGGATTTTTTCAAGCGTTTGTGAAGTCATAAAAGCGTTACCCGTTTCAATACTGCTCAATGTATTTGTCGCAATACCGATTTTTTCAGCGAAAACTTCTTGACTAAGACCCTTTATCTTGCGAAGTTCTTGAATCCTTTTACCTAATTGTTGCTGAATGTAACTTTTCATAAAAATAACCTCAAGATTAATTATAACGGCTTAATTGAACTATTCTAATAATGTTATACGTATTGTATATACATGTTAAACATGGTATAATAATAAATATAATTGGAGGATTGTTTATGAAAAAAGAAAGCAAAATTGCATTTACTTTGGCTGAAGTACTAATTACATTAGGCATAATTGGAGTTGTTGCGGCAATGACTATACCTTCATTAATCCAAAGTTATAAAGAAAAAGCGACTGTTACTGCCGTTAAACAGAGTTATTCAATTTTTGCGCAAGCTCTAAAAATGGTTACAATTGATAATCCTGACCTTAGTGCTTTAACTGACAGCAATTTAAGTGCAAAAGAAAATTCTCAAATAATGTTCAAAGAAATAAGCAAACATATAAAAAAGGTTAAAAGTTGCGATGTCGACAAAAAATGTATGGGAAATACCTACTATCTAAATTTAAACAACGAAAAAGTAAGTAACTGGGACACTTATAACAATCTTGTTACAGGAGTTTTAGCAAATGGGACAAGTTTTTGGATATTAAGTTTACCGGCATCTATTTCTGGGGAAGAAACATACGCAGGCCAAATCGGAATTGACATAAATGGGAATAAAAGACCCAATAAATTTGGGGTAGATTTTTTCTGGTTTACTTTTAACAAAAACGGAGAATTATTTGCCGGTCGAGGAGAAGGTACAGGAGGGATTTACGGGAACTGCGAACTTAGTCCTTCTAATTCCAATTGGTCAAATGGTTATGGATGCTCCGAATGGATTATCACACATGGGAATATGGATTATTTAAAACGCAATATTAGAAAAAATCCATCTGAATAATTTTCATGCTAAACTAATCTTATGAAAACAGACGAAATTGCATCAAAATTTTTAGGAAAACGAGTTAGCGGAAGTGAAAATTATGACCCGTCATTGCTAGTCGCTATTCCAAGGGAAGAAAACCGGAAACAATATAATTTGCAAAACGACAAACTTCCATTTTGTGGTTGGGATATTTGGCACGCTTATGAATTTTCAGCAATGACAGAAAATGGCATTCCAGTAACCAGATTAATAAAACTCAAATACTCTTGCAATAGTGAATTTTTGGTTGAATCTAAATCTCTAAAATTATATCTAAATTCATTCAATATGAGCCGTTTTGGGCAAAATATTGAAGAATGCCTTAAAATTTGTAAATCAAAAATAGAAAAAGATTTATCTGAAAAACTTCAAACTGAGGTTAGAATAAACTTTATTGACAATAAAACACAAAAAGTTAAAATATTTCAAAATTTTCAAAACATTATGCAGTTTGTCAATGAAAAAGACATAACTGTCGAAAAATTTAAGGAAGCACCTGAAGTTTTGCAAACCAAAGAAAATGAAGAAACAAAAGAATATTATTTAACATTTGATTCTTTGCGTTCAAACTGCCGAGTTACACACCAACCGGATTTTGGAGATATGTTTTTGTATTACAAATCAAAAAAACATATTACTGAAAAAAGTCTGGTAAAATATTTAAGTTCTTTTCGTTCTGAATTCCATTTTCACGAAGAATGTTGCGAAATGATTTTCAAAAGATTATCAGATATTTTGAATGAAGGTGATAAACTGATAGTTTGTGCGCTATATACACGTCGTGGCGGAATTGATATCTGTCCTTCAAGATGGACAAAAAATTGCGAAATAAAAGATGTAGAAATTCTTAACGATATAACAAAATTTGCAAGAGGAAGTATTAAGCAATAATGAATAACAAAAAAATCGGTAATGCCGGCGAGGATTTAGCTTGCAGATACTTAGAAAAAAATGGATACAAAATTTTGGAGCGTAACAAGTATTATTCAAGGTTTTGTGAGATTGATATTATTGCAGAGTATAAAAATACGGTTGTTTTTGTTGAAGTAAAGACACGTAAAACCAATTCCTTCGGCACTCCTGCAGAAGCTATTACAAAAACAAAATTTGAACATATTAAACAAGGTGTTCAATATTACCTGACAGAACATAAAGTAAAAGATTTCAGAATAGATGTAGTCGGAATTACCCTAAAACCCGAAATAAAAATCGAACATCTAAAAAATGTGTATTTGTAGGTACTACGTACGTAGCCCACTGTAACGACATCTGTTCATACCTCATATATCGGTGGAGAGTTTTACGCACGTAGCCCTCTGTAACGACATCTGTTCATACCTCATATATTGGTGTGGAGTTTTACGCACGTAGCCTACTGTAACGACATGCAAAAATTTTCCTCCCTAACGAAGGAGGAGTAAGGTGGGTGCTATTTTTAACTTACATCCTCCTACGGGATATCCCCTATCTCTAACCCTTCTCTCATTAAAGGGAAGGGAATAAAACCTTTATATGAATGGGATTACTATGTCACTCGCTCCTCGTAATGACATGTAAATCTATCCTTCCTTGAAAAAGAAGGGGGGCGGAAGGATTGACTATACTGCATTCAGACAGTGAGGAATTTTTTATATTATTATTTATTTGGGTAGTTACAAAAATTAAAAATTGTGTTAATATATTGTTGTAAGAAATTGAGAGAGGACATCTTGATGAAAAAAATTAAAAGTTTAATTTTAATATTAGCTATTGCTACGGGGATAAGCGTTTTTGCTAATCCGGCAATGAATTATACACCTATTAACACAAACGTTATTCAATCCCATCAAACACAAAATACTAACGCAACTAAAACTTATATTTCGATAAGTCCTTTGGACTTGGTAGCAAGACCTAATTTTTACTTTAACAAAAACGTAAAAATCCGAGCTAAATTCGATAAATTTGCAACATTGGGATTGGATTACAAACCCGCTTTCAGAAGTTCTGAAAAATATATTTCATTCCTAATCCAAAGACCAGATGTAACAGATCACAACATACCGCTATCTGAATTAAAAATATTCTTAAACAGAACGGAAGCCGAAAAACACATTGACCTAAATTCAGGCGACATTGTTGAATTTCAAGGAAGAGTTTTTTCTACAGCATTAGGAGATCCTTGGATGGATGTTGATAAATTCACAGTTATCAGCACAAAACCAAAAGACGAAACAAAGTAAGATATTTGATTTTTGGAGTTAAGAGATGAGCAATAAGAAAAACGACATATTTTTGACTATCCACGGACATTTTTACCAACCGCCAAGAGAAAATCCATGGCTTGAAGCAATTGAACTTCAAGATAGCGCATTACCTTTCCACGATTGGAATGAAAGGATTAATAAAGAGTGCTACAATCCAAACTCTATTTCAAAAATTGTTGACAACAGAAACAGAATACTTGATGTCGTAAATAACTATGAACACATGAGTTTCAATTTTGGACCAACTCTTTTGTCATGGATGGAACATTTTGCTCCTCTTACTTACGAAAGAATTATTAAAGCAGATATTGAAAGTGTTTCTGAACACTCAGGACACGGAAATGCTATGGCGCAGGTTTATAACCACATAATCATGCCACTCGCCAACGAAAATGATAAACAAACCCAAATCAAATGGGGTATCAGAGATTTTGAATATCGTTTTGGCAGAAAACCGGAAGGTATGTGGCTTGCGGAAACTGCGGTTGATGATGAAACCTTGAAATTTTTGGAAGAAAACGGTATTAAATTCACAGTTCTTTCTCCATATCAAGCGTTAAAATTTCGTCAAGAAGGTGATAAAGATTGGCAAGACGTAAGTTGGGGAAATATAGACCCTGCTCGTTCATACAGATACTACATAAAATCAGCTCCAGGTAAATTTATTGATTTATTCTTTTATGATGGTGCAATTTCTCGTTCTGTTGCTTTTGACGAACTTTTAAAAGACGGAAATAAATTTATCAAAAGATTAAAAGAAGGCATTTCTGATTGCAGAGATTACCCTCAGTTAATAAATATTGCAACAGACGGCGAAAGCTACGGTCACCACACAAAATTTGGGGACATGGCTTTGTCTTATGTTTTGAAAATTCGTGCAAAAGACGAAGGTTTTAAAATTACAAATTACGCTGAATATTTAGACAAATACAGAAGTAATTGCGAAGTTGACATCAAACAAGCATCTAGCTGGAGTTGTTTCCACGGGGTTGGCAGATGGAAAGAAGATTGTGGTTGTTCAACAGGTGGTCATCCGGGTTGGAACCAAAAATGGAGAAAACCGTTAAGAGAAGCTCTTGATTACTTGAGAGATGAACTTATTATTGTTTTTGAAAATGAAGGTCAAAAATATTTTGATAACGTTTGGAACGTAAGAAATAAATATATTAACGTTATTTTAGACCGCAACGAAATGAACGTGAAAAAATTTCAACAGGAAAACTTTAAACCGGATTTAACAGATGATGACAAAGTTCATGCAATGGAATTGTTGGAAATTCAACGTCAAGCAATGTTAATGTACACTAGTTGCGGATGGTTCTTTTCTGAAATTTCGGGGATTGAAACCGTTCAAATAATGAAATATGCAGCTCGTGCAATGCAACTTGCTGCAAGATTTACAAGCAAAAACCTTGAAGAAAAGTTTTTAGAAATTTTATCTCAAGCAAAAAGTAACATCCCAGAATTTGGAACAGGTAAGGATATTTTTGAACGATTTGTAAAACCTTCAATTATAACAGTAAAACAGATAGCAACTTTATGGGCATTATCTTCACTATATCAAGATTTTGAAGATGAAGAAAATGTATATTGTTATACTATTACAAGAAAAGCATACAAAAAAGTTCAGAAAAATTCGTCTACATTTATAGTTGGTCATATTGAAATTCAGTCAAAGATTACACTTCAAAAATCAAATGTAATGTTTGCTTTGATGCAATATGCCGGAGGAGATTTCCACTGTACAATTAAAGAATACTCAGATGATGCAGAATTTAACAGAATTAAAAATGATTTGATTAAAATATACACAATGAATACTTTAACTGAAATTATTCGTGCATTAGATGAATACTTTGGTAAAGAATATTTCACGCTTAAAGATATATTTATTGAGGAAAGAAGAAAAATTTTGCAAATTCTGCTTAAAGGCAAATTGGAAAAATTCTCTCAAACATATCAAGAAATGTATGACGAAGGTAAAGGTTCAATTTATCATCTTCAGGGTTTGGGACTTAGCATTCCTGACGAATTTAAAATTTCTGCAGAATACGCACTCAGTCACAAATTCAATGATATCGTAGTACATTCAGGTGGATTTGTTGAAGATGATTTAATACAACAGGCCACAGATATTAATTTTGAGGCTAAAAAGATTGATATTAAGTTGGATAAATCACCATCAAATCTTGTATTTAGCAAAAAAATTCTACAAAATATCAACAGATTAGTTCATAGTTTCGAAATTCAACAAGCTGATGTTGTATTAGAAATTTTTGATAATGTTCGCAAATTAGAATTAAATGTTGATATTGCAGAAGCTCAAAACATCTATTTTACAAAAATTTATCATAGAATTGGTGACATTATAGCCTCTGAAGCATTTAAAAACAAAAAATCCTCAAATAAGAGATTTGTTGAAATGTTGCTTGATATCGGCGAAAATTTGAATATCAACACTGAATTTTATAAGAGAAAATTGGATAAAGCATTGTTGCAGTAGTTTTTATATTTCCTCCTTAACTATAAAAATAATGTCCACCCTTTGCGACTGTGCCGAACAAAAGGTGACTAAATGTCACATTTTGTGAGAGGTACAACAAAATCTATGATTTCGAGGAGGGGGTATATTTCACTACCAATTTTCAGAGCCATATTTTTTATAGAAATCAATACTTTTTTGAATTTTATGTTCTACTGCGTCGATTTTTTTTAAAACTTCTTTATCTATTGTTTTCATTCGTAAAATTTTAAGTTCAAGAAGTTCTTCTTTGGATTTTCGGATTTTTTGTTTAATTTCTTCTCGCTGCCAAAACAACCACCCCTCAAAACCGCAATTCGGCGGAACTATAGACCACGGAGTAGACGGGCAATGTTTACACAAATCCAATCTTGTTTCATACCGAGAACACAAATTATTATCTTGCAAAAATCTACAACCATAAAAAGTTATATTGTTTTCATCAAATTTTCCATCATTTTTTAAACGATTAATAATATTATCAACCACATCTGCATCAACATTTCTTGCCGCCTCAATTGACGGATAAGGTTCAAACAAAGACAAAAAATCAGTAGCTCCTTTATCCCCACTTTCCGCCATACTTTTCAATTGAGCATAAGGGGTTGAAGTCGTAACTACACGACAACATTTCCCGCACATATGACATAAATGTTGTGGCCTTTTGGCTAAATAATTTTCTTCGTAACTTCCCATAAATAAATTATAGCCATCATGTAAAAAATAAAAAAGCAATGTAACATTTCTTAAAGAAAACGCAATAAATTACACAAAAAATACTTTATAAATATAAGTAGTAGTAAAGGGTAGTTATATGCAAAGTTCGTTAGGACAACAAAATATACAACAACCGGTTCAACAATATGCACCGCAATATCAGACTGCACCTATCCAACAACAAGCTCCTCAAACTTGTCAACAAATTCAACCGCAATCACAAGGTACGCAAGGTCAAAATGTACAAGTTCCAAACTATTCAGGCGTAAATATCCAAATTTTCAATCCGTCTGTAACCCCACCTGGAGCAACTGCACCGGTTTATAATGTAAATGCACCAAATTATGGAGGAACTCCGGCTAACGGATGTTATCCTTCAAATTATTATACTTCTCAATTTGCAGATGGAGTTAACGGGAAGCAAGGGGTTGACGCAAATTCAAATGGTGCAAACGGTCAAACCAATGCAACAAATAATTCCACAACAAATTCTACAGAAAATAAAACAACTGACAAAAAGACAGAAAAACGAGAAATAGTTCAGCTCACAGATGAATATATCAAAAACCTTGAAAACTATTTGAATAGCCAAGACAAAGAAGTTCGCATGATGGGTGCTAAAGAGGTTATTGCAAGACTTGAAGAAGATAATTCAAGAAAAGATGACAAAGCCTTAAATGCACTTGTCAATAAAATGCTTCAAGATCCTTACACTCCAATCAGGATTTTGGCATTGAGCGCACTTGATTCAAGAGCAGTAACAGGAGATGAACTCACTGTCGGATTATTAAAACAGATGCAAAATTCTCAAGGCGGATACGGACAAGATGCAATGCAAGCAACAGAAACATTGCTTAAAATGTCAGGACAAAAAGTAGAAAAAGAATTTGAAGTAAAAGACAACAAAAAGAAAACAGAAGCCAAAAAAGAAGAAAAAACAGAAAAAACTCAAACAAAATAGGTGAAATATGAGTATTAGCACAGCATTATCATCAGTAAAAAACAATTTTTCAAAATACGTAATCAAAGGTGCAGGCGTAGCTGCTTTGGGCGTAATTGGTTATGATGCACATGTTTTAGGTAAACTTCAGTCAGATGTTTATTCAAAAAGTAAAGATGCAGATGCTTGTATGGATGCTTATAGCAACACTCAATATCTAACAAGCCCTAGTATTACAGCATCTAACTTAAAAAAAGGTGTATTTAATTTTGAAGTAGAAAGTAACTTCCGACATTTTGTAAACTCTGCACTTGGGTACTTCAAGGGCTTTGGAACAATGCTTATTGACAGTGTAGTTCCTTTAGGTTTAGGCTTAGGCGCATTATTTGGGAAAGGAATTGTTGGCAAAGGTAGCGCAATCGGACTTGGGGCTTTCGCCGGTATAAAATTTGTAAAAGATGTACTAGGTTTCGGTCATTACAATGATTTAAACAAAAAATATTAATATTAAAAAAGGCTCTTTTATTAAGAGCCTTTTTATTTGATTAATAATTCATTTGCCAGTTGTCATTTAATATTCGAGCAAAGCAGCCATCATGCCAAACCTCTCCAGTTGCGGAAGCACAATTGGCTGCAACACTTTCTCGCCAATCTGTAACATTTGTTTTGCCTGACAGACACGAATTATTTTCTCTACAAGCCGGATTTGCCTGATAAACATCTATTACCCCGTCAGGGAAAACATACATAACAAACAAATCTCGACCATAAATATTTGGACCTTTTTTACCATTTATATCGACTACAATTCTATAAGAAAAATCATCTGTATAAATTGTACCTGTATCAAGAGCATCGTACATAATTCCAAAACTTACTCCACTTGCTAACACTCCATAATATGTTCCACCTCTATTCAAAGTGTCAACAACATAAGTTCCGCCGTTTTGATTTTTATAAGAAGATGCAAAACAAGGAGTAGAAGTAGTTCCACATTCTTGTACAACTTTAAAATACTGTTTCATAAACGGCATCATATCCTGATGTCTTGTATGACCAGCCTCTGTCAACCAAAGAGCATTTCTATCGTTTTTATATTGCAAAAAAGCTTGAGTAAATTCGTTATAAGTCTTATGTAATTGAGTTACATAACTCTGTCTTTGATAATTCTGCATTAATGTAGGAACAGTCATTGCTGAAACGACACCGATAATGCCGAGAGTGACAAGAACCTCTGCGAGTGTGAAAGCGGCAGATTTAAGTGACAAGTGAGAAGTGAAACGTGAAAAGACCTTATCAGTAAAGTTATTTTCTTTCATATCACTATTCCATGTCATTGCGCACTTGTTGCGCAATCTATTTAATAAGCTGAATTGCTTCGCATTCGCTCGCAATGACGAGCTTCGGTAGGTTGGGCCTTCTAGCCCAACATCATTACAAACCATGCGATACTTCGGACTGTTGTCCTCAGTATGACAATTTTTATCTCCGTAACAGACTTTGCCTCTATGTAGCTTTGCATCTAAGCGTTCTAAAAATAGGCTAAATCCCTTGATATGAGAGGCTAATCGGCTATTGCCCCCCCCCCGATGCAACTAAAAAATCTCTTTTCCATAAAAATTCCTCTCTTTTTTTATTATTAACATATCCATTTTAACAAATTTTTTAATGTTTTTCAAGTAGTTTCAAGAAGAAGAAAATAATCACACGATAGCGAAATGAACAATAACTTGTTAGTGAAACAAACAACAAAAAGCTTTACACAAATGTATGATGTAGGAACAAATGTTTACACAGAGGGTTAAAAACAGGCATTGTTTGAGCGTAGCGAGTTTGGCTGTTTTTTAGTTGAACTTACTAGTTATTAGTGAATGGAGCGTGTGGGTGGTTTTGTGGAACTTTTTACACAAAAAGTTCCCGCCGTCTGCGCAAGACAAAAAAAACAATCCTTCCACCGCAAGCGGTCCCCCTTCCTTTGCAAGGAAGGTTAAATGTTTCCCTTACGGGATAGCACCCATTCGCATTAATTAATGTATATTTTAACCTTAAAGTGCTTCCAATGCTGCAATTTTCATATCTTTGAAATCAGGAGTTTGCCCAAACCATATTTCTTGCGCTGCAACAGCCTGATAAATCAACATATCCAAACCTGTTATAGTTCTTAATCTTAATTTGTCCGCTTCTTTTATTAAAATCGTTTTTTTCGGGTTGTAAATAACATCATAAACAATCGCATCGTGCCTCAAACTCTCCAACGCACGCATGTCCACTGGCATCATATCTCCTGCTTTCCCTAACATTCCAATAGGGGTCGTGTTTACCAACATTGCAAACTCACTCAAATCCCTGATATTTTCAATTTGATAAACATTAAAATCTATTGACGGAAATTTTCGTCTGACATAATTCATCAAATCAATAGAATTAGGAATGTTTCTTGTAAAAAAAGCAATCTCTTTAACCCTACATTCTGTCAAAGCAACACACGCGGCATGAGCTGCTCCACCTGTTCCTAATAGCGCAACCTTTTTACCTCTTAAATCAATATCATTCGGAATAGCTCTTTTAAAACCGATAACATCAGTATTAAACGCCTTTAAAGATTTATCCTTCTCAATATAAATTGTATTGACCGCCCTTGCCAAATCAGCATATTTATCAACCTCATTAACAAACAACGAAATCGGTAATTTCAACGGAATTGTTACATTAAAACCTTTATACCCACTGCCTTTTAAAAACTTTACCCTGTCAACCAAAGTATCCGGCGGAGTTTCCAAAATATCATAAGTTGCTTTAATTCCCAAGCTCTTAAAACCTGCTTCATGAATAACCTTCGACAAAGAATGTCCTAAAGGATAACCTATCAATCCAAACTTATTTTCTCGATTATCATTAATAACAGGATCATCTGGCGTTTTCGACTGAATAATAGGATTATTACTATATTTTGGAGGCTCTGTCATTTTTGAAGGACCAAAAATATATGAAGGGACTTCCGTTTTAACTGTTTCTTGTTGCATACCAGAATATGGTTGATATTTTGGTGGTTCAGGTTGTTGAGAAAATACAGACGAAATTGGCTCATTTTGTTGTTCCAACTGTTGTTGAATAGTTTGCTGAACATATTGCGGAGGAGCTTGTTTTACTTCCGTTTGACCATAAGTCGGCTGAACAGGTTGAGAATAAGTCGGTGCATTACTTTGAGGTTGCGAATATTGTTGAGTATATTGAGATGAAGTTTGAACCGTTGATTGAGAAATTGTAGTTTGTGACGGGGCAGAAGTCGACATTGTTTGAACAGTAGAAGTCGGTTCAGTTGTATTTGTAGCAGTTTCTTTTACAGGAGAAGATGTTCCCTGCGCCTTTAATTCTTCTACTGATATTCCTAATTTTTTAGCTTTTTTTGCTAAATAACGTTCATACAATTCCGGATTCATTTTTATAAATTCCTTTTAATAATTTTGACGTTGGACCAGAAAGCCCAACCTACAATCACAATTACCTCATCGACTTATTGCTCTGTATTTTCTGCCGGTTGTTCATCTGCATCTCGTTTGTAGTTACATTTCATACTTGAGCAAGAAATCACTGTTCCTTTTCTCAAGACTTTTTTAACTAACAAAGAACCACACTCTGGGCATTTTTCCCCAGTAGGTTCGTTCCATAATGTAAAATCACAGCTCGGATACTTATCACAACCATAGAAAACTGTTCCACGCTTTGATTTTCTCTCGACAATCATACCCTCGCCACATTTTGGGCATTTTACCCCTGTTGACTTTCTATATGGCTTTCTGTGTTTGCATTCAGCATTTGTACACTCCATATACCTGCCATACGGTCCTGTTTTGAAAATCATATCAGAACCGCATTTTTCACATTTTTCTTCACAAACTTGCGGTTCATTGGACTGTTCATCTTCAGAACTTTCTTCTGACAACGCATTCAAAGACATCATTGTTTTACAATCAGGATAACCTGAACAGCCCAAAAATTGAGTTCCGAACTTGCTTGTTCTCAAAACCATTGGTTTCCCGCAATTTGGACATTTAATTTTACTTTCAATCCTCACTCTCTCGCCTGTTTGAAGAGCTTTATTAACTTCTTCTATAAAAGGAGTGTAAAACTCTTGTAAAACATTGTCCCAAACGGCTTTTTTCTCTGCAATTTCATCAAGTTTTGTTTCCATGCCTGCCGTAAATTTGTAATCCATAATATCAGCGAATTGCGCACACAACTGTTTTGAAACAGTTCTACCCAAAAGTGTCGGACGAAGTGCCTTATCTTTTTTTTCAACATACTTACGAGTTTGGATTACCGTAATAATAGTTGCATAAGTAGACGGACGACCAATTCCGTGTTCTTCCAAAGCCTTAACCAACGACGCTTCATTATATCTAGGAGGAGGTTGAGTGAAGTGTTGTTTTGGTTCAACTTTTTGGCATTTGACCTTGTCACCTTGTTCTAAATCTGGGATTTTTGCCTCATCTTTTTGTTCTTCTTCATCTGCATCATTATAAACTTTCAAGAAACCGTCAAAAGTAACCTTACTCGTTCCGGCTTTTAGGGTATAATCGCCTGCCGAAATTTCAATTGTTTTATTCGCAACTTCTGCAGATGTCATTTGAGATGACATAAATTTTTCCCAAATAAGTTTATACAATTTATACTGATCATTATCAAGATATTTTTTTATACTGTCAGGAGTTCTTTCAGGATAAGACGGTCTAATAGCTTCGTGCGCATCTTGCACGTTTTGCTTACCTTTTACATAAACATTCGGTTTGGCTGGATAATATTTTTCACCATAATTATTCAAAATATAATCCTTTGCCATAGCCTGCGCATCATCAGAAACTCTGACACTGTCGGTTCTCATATATGTAATCAAACCAACCGGAGTACCATCAATTTCCATACCTTCATAAAGTTTTTGCGCAACTTGCATTGTTTTTTGCACCCCAAACCCTAGTTTAGAACTTGCTGCACGCTGCATAGTTGATGTGATAAAAGGAGCTGTAGGCTTACGTTTTGTCGACTTTTTAGTAACCTTACTTACATCAAATTCATCAGGATAATTTGATAAAAAATCAACAATTTTTTGTGCTTCATCCTTATTCTTGATACTTTTTTCTATTGCTTTTCCTTTAATTTTTGAAAGTTCAGCATCAAAAATTTTTCCATCTTTATCAAGCACAGTATGAATTGACCAATATTCTTGCGGAACAAAAGCCTCTATTTCATCTTCTCTTTCACAAATCATTCTCAATGCAACAGACTGAACACGACCTGCTGACAAATTTCTATTTCCGATTTGTTTCCACAGAACCGGACTAAGCTTATAACCCACCAATTTATCTAAAATTTGACGAGTTTGTTGAGCTTTAACCATATCCATATCAATACTTCTTGGATTTTCAACAGAATGTTTTACAGCTTTTGGCGTAATTTCGTTAAACACAATCCTAGAAATCTTTTCATCTGGCACTTTTAAAATCTGGCGAACATGCCATGCAATAGCTTCTCCCTCACGATCGGGGTCGGATGCAAGGTAAACACGATCAACTTTTTTTGCCATATCATTTAATTTTTTTACAACATTTTGTTTTCCGGGAATTACCTCAAACTTAGGTGTAAAATGGTTTTCCACATCAAATCCCAAATTCTGCGTTGACGGGTCTTTCGTTGGCAAATTCCTAACATGTCCGTAACTTGCCTCAATCTGATATCCGTCACCCAATATCTTTCTAATAGTCTTAGATTTAGCAGGAGACTCAACTATTACCAATGATTTTTCTTTTTTTTCAGCCGTTTTTGCCATTTTTTATACCACCTATCCTCTTACCGCTTTTAACTGCGATTAACAGGATTAACTCTCTTATATCTATCCCCGTCGACTTGTTTAATTATCCCTTTAAGCTCCATCGTTGTCAAGTACATAAGCAAATTATCAATACTTAACTTTGTAAAAGCTTGCAACTCATCGACAGATTTTTCCTCAATCTCTAATGTATCATAAATAACTTTTTCATCCTCGCTCAAATCAGGAAGACTAAACAAACTCTTTTGCTCAACCTTAATTTCCCACCCCAATGCTTCTAAAATATCATCTGCACAAGTAACTAAAGTTGCACCATTTTTCAATAACTTATAAATTCCTTGAGTATTTGGATTGGTAATCAATCCAGGAATACACATTAATTCTCTGCCTTGTTCAAGTGTTAAATTGGCTGTAATCAATGCACCGCTTTTTAACGATGCCTCAGCAACCAAAGTTCCATAAGACAAACCTGAAACAATCCGATTTCTTTGCGGAAATCTAAATTTTAACGGTTCAAAAGTCGGATAATATTCTGACAAAACCGCCCCACAACCGTTTTCAATTCTCTTATACAACTCTTTATTAGCCGCAGGATAAGTATAATCAAAACCACTTGCAATAACACCAACAGTTTTTAAATTATTATCCAAAGCCGAAACATGTGCAGTTGTATCAATTCCAGATGCTAACCCAGAAACTATACAAATATCAGTACCATTTAATTCTGAAATAATTTGAGCTAAAGCCTCTCTAGCATATCCAGTTGCCCTTCTTGAACCTACAACCGCCAAAGTCTTATCTAAATTGCAACCAAACAAATCTCCTTTATAATAAATAACAGATGGAGGATCATCAATATTTTTAAGCATTCTCGGATATTTTTCATCATCAAATGTTAGGTAATTTATCCCTCTATTCTCAACCTCAGCAACAATTTTATCCACATCTAATTTATCCCGTAATCGCAAATACTTTTCAGCTTTTTTAATATTCAAGCCCTCAATTTGAGATAAATCAGTTGCATTAAAAGCGCTCTCAATATCGCCAAAATAATGGTACAGTCTTTGAATAAAAGAACTGCCAATTTCTTCTATTGATGATAAAGCAACCCAATATTTACGCATTTTGTTTTTTCTTTATTCTTTCTACCAATTCTTTAATTTTAGCTTTTTCTTCTTGTGCAATATCTAAATTCATATAGTCTTCAAAATATTCAATTGCATCTTCATAATCTCCCCTTGCAAAGAACAAAATGCCTGCTTTTTTATACGCAGGAGAAAATGAATCATTTCTTGCAATAGCTTTAAGAAAGTTTGAAAGAGCCTTATCTATCTCATCATTAGCCTCATAAGCTTCCCCAAGATAGTAATAAATCCAAGAGTTTTCACTCTTATATTCTAATACATTTTCAAAGTTTTCAATTGCACTAGCATAATTTCCTAATTCAAAATGCACTCTACCTAAATCATAGTAAACATCAAAATTATCAGGTTGTTTTTCAAGAATATTTTCCAATTCGTCAATAGCTAAGTCCAACTTTGCATCTTCCATATAAAATCTTGCAAGATAATGACGTAAAACAAGATTATCTGGTAATTCTACCAAACCAGTCGTAACCAGCCCTATTCCACTTGCCATATCTTTTCTTCTATAATAAATATCTGCAAGGTTTATATAAACTTGTGCCAATTTCGGGTTTAACTCTTGTGCTTTCAAATAATACTTTTCGGCTTTTTCATATTCACCTAAATTGGCATAACAAAGAGCAATATTATTATACAACTCAGCATTATCCTGACAAACTTCTAATACAGAACTAAAAGCATCAATTGCCTCTTGATATTTCCCGTCATTATATAGTTTTATAGCCTTATCAACTTTTTCTTTTTCACTCATCTTACAAACCTAATCCTATTCCACCATCACTATTTCCATTGTCGCCTGAACCGATATTTTTTATAACAGTTCTTGTATTTCCATCAGCATGAAAATCTTTTGGTTTCATCGTCATCTTAATTTTATCCGCATAAATAGTCCTTACACCTTGAGTAATACTAGAACGCCCTGTAAAATATGCCTCATTTGGTTTCCCCTCTTTGTTCGGATAAAGAGTTAGTTTCGGTCCTACCGCATGGTAATCTTGATACCAAACACGGACATTTCCTGATGCGTTGAAAATATTTCTATCTTGCGCATATTCTTGACGATTAGCCTTCAAAACCAAAGTTGCACCGTCATCCATAATCGCCTTTGACGTAGTGTTTCCGGTCGCAGTTAATACTTTAGTACCAGCACTATAATAAAATCTATCCGCATAAGAATCATTGCTTTCTTGTTTAATTCTTGCATTTCCAATTAATTCAATATCTTTTAAATCGCCATTTTTGTCGGTTCTAACTTTTGCCTTATCTGAAAATGTATCCAAATCCTTATATTTAATTGTAACAGTACCCGTTGCAGTCATAACCCCTGTTTTTGTATCATATTCTTGCTCGTTTGCGTTAATGACAACAACAGGAATTTTGCCATCAAAAACAATAGATTGGGTATCACCTTGAGCCTTTACAACTTTTGTAATTAATGACATTTTCAAAATATTCGCTTTTACTTCTCTTTTTTTATTCTTTTTAACCTCATAAGCATAAGGTTTGTCGTAAAAAGTCGCAGTATCAAGCTTTTGATCTTCATTCATTGTAACATCCGCTCTATCTCCAACGACTTTCAAATCATCAACAGAAACCTTCACATTTCCATTAAATTTCAATTTATTTTCTTGCTCGCTATAGCTTTGTGTTTTTGATTCAATAATCAAATCAGAGGCTTGAACTACAATTCCAGCTGCAACTAACAATATCATTAAAGTTAAAATTAATTTTTTCACTTAATCTCCTTATCACTGTAAACTTTTGATACAGCATTTCCAATAATTTTAAAAGTTTCGTAATCAGGGCTAATCTCAACTTTCTCTGCGGTTGATAATAATTCATTTTTTCTTGTAATACGAACATTCCCTTCTGCGGTAGTCGGAATATCTTTTCCAGACCAAATAAGCCTGTTAGCCCTTAATGTAGTTAAATCTTTTAGAACAATAAATGTATCTTCGTAAAGAATAATTTGCTCTTTTTTTTCATTATAAGTGCCTTTAGATGACTCAAAACTCATAGAAACCTGATTTTCATCATCATAGAAATTACCTATAACATTATCAAGCATGGCAACCCCGTTTTTACTATCATAATTACCGGTTTCACCATAAATCTCCCAATATTTCTTTTCATTTTTAGTTTCAGTAAGAATAATGCCATCAATAGAAGCTTCCTGCCTATCCTGATCAGTTTGAAGTTGGCTTCTGTTAAAGTTGTGTGTGATAACTCCGGCAGAAATAAAAGCCCACGCTAAAAGAGCTACAATTGCACAAAATGCACCAACATAAGCTTTCTGTTTCTTACTTAAATTTTTAATTTTTTCCAACAAGTCCATATATATTAATGTTAGCATAAATTAGGAATTTGCACAAAAAAAGATTTACGTTCTTAATATTTTCGACAGAGAAAAATATTTTTACTTAACTCTTCCATTCATAATTTATTCAATTATTGCACCAGTATTCATAATCAATTTAATCTTTTCTGTATTTCCAAATAAAACAGGCGAATCATATCGTCTGGAAGGAAAAGCGCCATAGTCTAGCTTTATATCTAATCCGTTATCTGCAATAAAACTTTCAACAACATCTTTTATTGGTTTCGGTTCTCCGGAACATAAATTTATTATTCCATTAACTTTATCTTGAATACTTGCTTGGACTACCATTTTAGATAATTCGTTTAACTCTATAAAATCAAACTGATTTGTGCCATCTGTAAACGGAAATACCTTTTCTCCTTTTTGAGCAGCTTCAAGAATTTTAGTTAATACTGAGTTGTTAAATTTATCATCTCCGGTGATATAAAATGCTCGCAACCACTTTAGACTAATATTTTTATCTTTAGTATATGTAAACAATAATTGCCTAAGCATATTTTTCGCCATTCCGTAGTAAGAAAGCGGGTTGCAAGGAGTTTCGTCATTAACTTCTCCTTCGTAATAACCAATTTCGTGAGCCGTTCCCATAACAGAAATAGATTTAACTCCAGAATTAATCATATTTTTAAGAAAATTAAAATGATAGCTAAGTTCTTGAATATGGCTTTCTGCAAAATGATTAAACCCATCTTTCCAAGCGAGATGAATTATTTTATCAGGAGAACCCAGTATTTCAAATAAGTTTGGATTGTTCGCTTCTTTTAAAATATCCAAATTAATAAAATTAATAGATTTTGGGAGATTTGAATTACTAATATCAGATGCAATAACTTCAATATTTGGAATACTTGCTAATAATTGAACAACATTTCTTCCAATATAACCGTTAGCACCTGTGACAAGTACTTTCATAACTCCTCCTTATAACTCCTTAATCCCACTATCTTGCGTTTCAAGGTAACATAAAATTATCGGAGTTTAAATAGAATTTTGTAGATTTTGTTATAATTTGTTACATAATATTTTCAAAAAAATAACAATTTATTTGAATTATTTAATCATTTACCACGGATAATCAGATTTTATTTTCCAACCGTCATGGATTATCTTGCTTGTACAATTACGAGAAGCTTTGCTATAATTTTGAATATTTTCAATAGTGCAACTAATATAATAGCCTGCAGAATATCCTGTGATAGTACTTTTTGTTTTATTTATTGAAACCTGAAAAACGTCTTTTCAAATAATATTAGAAACTTTGGTAGCATTTATACCAACTCTTAATAGTTGGAGTTTTGTATTATTAAAGTTGTACGGTCTTATATATACATATGTCCCATCGCCATAAATAAATCTAGTATTTGATTGTTGTATGTGCCATAATAACTAAATTTTTGTTTTTCTATTAACTTATTTCGG
>ERZ1034878.90-NODE-90-length-46064-cov-166.589950_pt1 | contig 46064 bp, 69 predicted proteins | sample MGYA00520593_ERZ1034878 | MGnify/ENA primary metagenome ERZ1034878 (study PRJEB33766, sample SAMN09781724) | gut metagenome | biome: gut microbiome | host: Homo sapiens | place: Madagascar | study: EMG produced TPA metagenomics assembly of the PRJNA485056 data set...
CGGGCGTAGTTACCGGGATAGCCAAAATTCATAGAGATACCAATTGCTTTACCACTCATATCATTTTGCCTCCTTAGCGATTTTTATAATGGGGATTGTATTTTTTAGCGATTTCGCGTCCGTAGTTATAGTCATCCTGCATCGGAGCACTATCAAGTGCGGCGTTTTTGCGCTGCAAAGACAGCAGCTGGCTGTACTGCTTGTCCTGCTGCATAGAGCCTTTAATCAGCACAGCCAAAGAGTCAGCTGCGCGCTTACGCTGCGCTTCGTTGGGGATAGCTGCAACAGCAGGCTTAAGGTTTTGCAGTAACACCATAGCAGCATCACGAGCAGCCTTAGACGCAGGGACAACAGGCTCTTCTTCAGGATCTGCATCATGAGCATTGATTTCCTCCGGCGGCTCGATTACATCGTCCTCATCACCGGCAGGAGCTGGTTCAGCAGCAGGTGCTTTGTTTTGGAGCTCTTCCTCCAGCGCGTCCAATGCGTCCTTTTTAGGTTCAGCAGCAGGCGGTGCAGGATTCAGCTTAGAGCTGATCGCTTCCAGCGCGTCCTCAATTTTCTTAAAGCGCGCTTCGGTAGCCTCATCCATAGCAGCAGGTTTATTGTCAGGCTGCGGCACAGCAGCAGGCGCAGGTGTTGCGGGAGCTGCCGGAGCAGGAGCTGGTGCAGGCTGAGGACGTGGCTCAGTATCAGAGCTACCTGCCAATTTAGCGGCAGCCTCCATGTCCTCCGGTGTAGTAGATTCGTCGCGAGCCAGCGCTCGCAGGATACGTCCAATCAAAGATTCAGACATTTTTGTACCTCCTTTTTTATCGTCGGCAGTGTCACGGATAGCAACCTTGTGCCCCGCCCTGCCTCTATCAACAACCGCTACATGGTTCCCGCGGATTTCCAGCTGATCATAGCTAGAGTCGCTCGTCGGATTCCACAAGCAGTCATAACCGCAAGATATCTCGCGTTTGCCGGCCTCAATTTTGTTGATGAGGTCAGCATCGTAAATAACCAAATCGGCGACCAGGCAATTACTCAAGTCGCCATCGCCTCGACGCACATCACGACACACGCCTTTCATGTACCGCCCGTAATTATCAGGGGTTACATCTTCTTCCGGATGCTCATCGCATACAGGCTTGCCTTCGAAGCTTGCCACAGCAGCACGGTCAAAGACTTCGGCTTCAGGACGCTGGACATTATAAATGCCGTCGGCGACCGGACCGCCAAACTCGCAGCCTCGATACTGCTGCGTGCCTGTACGAGCAATGGGAACATCCTTGCAGATTAGAAAGCCTTCCGGCGTTTTAAGGATGTGGTCGGAGATGCGTGAGCCAAAATATGCCTTGCTCATAGCTCACCTCCAGGTAATAATCGTTTAAATTGTTTTAGGCCCATGCGCTCGATTTTGCCGTTGCGGTAAACCTTCGCTGGCCAATGCACCTGGTCAAACCTAATAAGCGGTTCAGGATAGCAGCGGCAGTTATAAATATTTCCCGCATGGTAATTTCCTTGAGACTTCTCATGGTTGAGTAACTCCGGTGCCGGTGCCTCGCTCCAAGGGATAATCACGCCATCCATATGAGCGTGAGCAGAACGCACGCGAGAATCTTCGCTTGTACGCCAGACGTACCATTCAAGCCCTGCCTCAGCAGCACGTACCTGCGTCAGAGCCGTACTGGCTTTAGACGTTTCCGTGCGGGCAATGAGCCTTGCATGAGCTTCGGTCATGTGTGGGTACTCCTTGAGGATATCGTCTATCATCGCCTCCGGCCGCAAGCCTTGCTCATAACCTTTAGCAACCTTATGAGCCACCCTGTCAGCCAGCGTGAGCGGCATAGAGCGAATTAATTCAGCGTTGCGACTGATTATACTCTCGTACGCATTCGCGACGCGTGGCAAGGCAAGCTCACGCTGTAGAGCGGTGCGGATAATTCGCCCCTTACTTCCCTCCGCCGCTGCCGCACGCCAGGTCTTATGCCCGTCGCGGAACAAATGCGTGGCCATCGAGCGTGCGATTTGTTCGCAGGCCCGAATGAAAGTCGGAGACCGAGCCAGCCGACGCATTATGTCAGCAATAAAAAAAGGACTGGCAACGTGAGATAGCTCACGCTTCAGTCCTTGCATCAGACGGTCAATGGCGCTGGCATAAGAGCGCTCAATGACTCGCGGCATTTTAAATTTTTTCATAATTTATCCAATCATTAGCCCTCTTCCTCTTGCGGTCCCCACTTATAGCTCCATGTTTCCCACCATTTACGTAAAGACTCTTGAGCGAATGGACCGCCGCCAAACCTGCCGTTTTGCACATCTTTGTCTGCCTTGGCAAAAGCTTCCTTAGCACTCATACCATTACGCAAATCGTGTACAATCCAGCTAATGACTATCTGGTGTTTTTCGTCTTTTTCAGCTTGCTCTAAGCCTTTCATAAGTTTAATATTCTGTTCATGCTCCCATTGGGATTCACCCTCACCGCCCTGAATCGTCTCAGCAGCCTGACGGAACGGAGATTTTATTTCACCATGCTTAAATTCATAATCATCTTGGTCGTTGAGCATAGACTCCATATCATCCAACTGTTCCATAACCTTGTCAAAATTTTTGGGATTTTCATCATACCCACGAATGTCATCTTCGTTTTCGACTAAATGCTGACGTACAGATTTCAAGACTTCACGCATATCATTTTCATCTTCACGCGCATCACGGAAAGCATCGGCAGCTTCAAGTGCAGCAATGTTTCCTTGCTCATTGCCCCATTCTTCCATTTTACTGGCAACATGCTGCTCAGAACGACTGTAGCCGTACTTACTACCGCTTTCAGTTCCGCCACCAGCACTGCCACTACCTGAAGTGAACTGTCCGTTTTCAGCACGCGGGTGCTTATCTTCTTCCCATTCAGCATCATAAGCACGCAAGCGTTCCAGGTTAAGTTTAGTTTTATCCATGACACTAACCTCCGTAATTTTTAGTGTGTACATATTAACTCTCATGTATAATTATTGCAAGTCATTTATTCAGATTCAGGCGGTTTATTTTGCTGAAGTTCAACACCAACAGCACCAGCAGCCTCGCCACCGCCCATATCGCCAAACATACCGCCCATCTCACCAGGCTGTTCCACAGTATCAGACGCGCGCTCGATGTCCTCATCGGTAATGTTAGTCCAGACACCGGTGCGCTCGCTCTGCTGCTTCAATTCCTTCAGGGCAGTGCGCTGAGAGATAAGACCGGCATTGTAGGCAGCCACAACATTGTCGGTGCCGCACTTAGCAAGGTCGGCGCGTTCTTTATCACTAGGCTCTGCGACAGGATCAAATTCAAAATCAAAGTCATCAGGCAGGCTGCCTAGCGTCGAGATGATGAACGGCGGAAGCACTTTGTTCAGGATGGGACGCAGATAAGACTCTTGCTTCTCGGCTATCATATCATAGTAGTTCTGCAGGTCACTCTCGCCCGTAGCATTAAGACCAGAGGGAGAACGTCCGAACAGACGCGTCACTGGAATTTCAGCAGCGCCGCTGATATCCATGATGAACTGCTGATAGCAGTCAGCAAGGCCGCCGAAAGTGTACTGATGTGTCTCCAGACCATCTGCAGCATCCATGACCTGCATGCCCATATTGTTCAGCAACATGTTCTGTGCTTCCAGCGTGCGCAGCAGCTCTGCCTGCGACTCGTTGTCCGTTGCCGCCAGAAGCTGACCTAAGTCCTGCATCTTCAGCACACGGATATTCGCCATAAAGGTCAATTGTGCAATATTCCAGCTCACATTGTCACGCTTGCGCAGCTCATCAAAAATTGACTCGACAACAGACGCGCCCCATTGCATCTCTGCAATTTCCTCCCAGAACGGTAGTGTGTTACCAGTAAAGCGCACTACCCTGCTATGATGAATCTTCACGGAGCCACCACCGGCAGGATCAGTCACAGTGTAATACTTCGGGTACCCGTAATCAGGATCGCCAACGTCCTCGATGAGCTCGCTGGAAGGATTGATGCCATTCCAGCGGTCGAAAATAAGCAAACCTTCGAAGTCGCCGGGCATTATCCAGTCAAGCTGCAGCGGCTGACTAAGATCGTAGCCTTGGTGCTTGACCAGCATCACGCCTAAAGCGCCACCGTAAAGCCTGCCCCACTGCATGCCGCGCTTCAGCTTGTCGATGAGCTGCGTGCGGCGCAGAGTAAGACTAAGCCGCTTCTCTACATCGGGCTCAAGGCCGCTGGTAATCGTTATCCAATTCTTAAGCATGTCCGCCGGGATAACGTCGATGATGCGACGGACAATCCAGCTCTCACGGTAGAGAGCATTTAGAGTGTTAAAATCACGCGACATGCGCTGCAAACTATACTCCGTACCTTCCAGCAGGTTCGGAGTGCCTGCGCCCAAACGAGCCAGCACGTTGCTAAAGGCATCGAGCGCCCTGCTGCGTATTGGCTGTGGCGCCGGAGCGTTGTCCAGGGCACGCCTGCGTTTACGTTTAACCATTTTCTGCTATCCTCCTAGGCCTGATGACTGTTGATACATAGTAGCGCACCGCATCAGGCGCATGGTCAGCTACTTTAATAGGCTTCTCCTTGCCGGACTGCTGCAGAGCCTTGTCGTCCCAAACATAGGACTGCATCTCCTTCAGCGTGTGCGTTAAACCACAATAAAAATGGATGCGGCGACGGGTTAGCAGCGTGTTTACCTTGCGGATGCCCTCAATAACATCGTTATCGGCGTTGATTGTTTCCACCGTCTCCTTCGCGCGCAACCCACGGTTACGCAGCTCAATTTTAAACGATGCAGCAGAGGGGTCAATGACCACATTTGTCGGCCACAGCTCCACGCCACGCACGAACTCAAGCAGGTCGTCGGCGTATTGGCTGTTGTCCTTCTCCTTTTCTTCAGCACGGCTGTCCCAATAATACTCGCGGATAAACCACAAGTCGCGCCCATCATCGAGCACGTCCAGATACACCATCGGGTTCACGGTGCCATAGTCAATCGTGATAGAGCGCTTCATGATGTGCAGATTTTTGAGCAAATACTCCAGCTGATCATCACCAAAAAGCAGCTCATCACTCCACGCATCACGATAGATAGCGCCCTGCGCCATTACCCACTCGCCTAGGATAAAGCGGCGGTAGAACACTCCGGAGTACATTGTCTGATAGCGTTCACGCACCGCTGCACTAAGCGACGGATTGTCGTCCATCAGAAAATGGATATGCAGCAAGCGCTTCTCGTCGCACCTCTCAATCCAGCGTAGCAGGAACCAGTGCATCGGGCTGTCCGGGTTGCAGTTAAACCACAGCTTAGCGCCCGGCACAGAGCAGCGGCCAGACGCCTGATTAACGAATGACTCCGGCATGAGCGCAACCTCATCGCAAAACAGCCCAGCCAAAGTAATACCCTGGATGAGGTCCTGCGAGGACTCGTCGCGGCCACCGAACACGTAGAAGTAATTCAGCTTCATTGTGCTGCCTTGTTTGCGAGCCACCACAATAAGGTTCTCCGTGCGTGATTCTTCCACCTGATAGCCACGCACCAGCAATACAGGCTTGAGCCATTTCCAAACGTTACGCCGGAAGCTGCCTACGGTTTTGCCGCACACAGCAAAGTTCTGGCCATCGTAGCTGTCCATAGCCCAAATAACAAAGCTGACGGCCATCGCCACTGTTTTGCCAGCACGGATGGAGCCGTCAGCTATAATGCCATTATAATCGTGGTATGGAGAATCATCGCACCACCACGTCAAGATTTGCATTTGTTTTTTACTAAACTCATAGAACTTAATAACAGGTTTGATAATACTGCGCAGCCTGCCAACGATGCCCATTATTTCCACACATCCTTTGCGCTGCGTTTAATTGCATCGGTAAAGCCATCGTCCTCGTATTGGGACTGTTCTTCGGCATCCTTAAGAATTTTCTGCCCTGCCGTGTCACGCAAGAACGTCGCAGCTTTCGTGTTGCCCTGCATAGCAAGCACGACCTGACCTAACAGCACAGCCTGCTCCACGGTTACATTGATTTTACCGTTCAGCAGGTTAATCTTGCCGTTCGGCCCCATCAGGTCACCCAAGCACTCAACGTTCTTCAGCTCGCCACGCTTGAGCGGCATCTGCAGCAGGTCGTCAAGGACCTCACGCATAGCACGCTTGCGGCGCCGGGCTTCACCAGACGCGCGACCGCCAGCAGAGCCGTTTTTTCGAGCTTCGCTCGAGCTTGGTACGCGTAAATTCTCAGGATTCGGCACCGATTACCTCGGCCTTCCTGCCGGTGAGAGCTTCCCAACGCTTAACGATGACATCGCAGTACACAGGATCAAGCTCCATGCTGTAGCATTGGCGGTTGATTTGCTCACAAGCAATGAGCGTGGAGCCAGAGCCACCAAATAAATCAAGCACAGAATCACCTTGCTGACAGCTGTTCTTGATGCACTTAGCACAGAGGGCAATTGGCTTCATGGTGGGATGCTCGGCGTTACGCGTAGGCTTGTCAACATGAATTACGCTGTTGACCTCTTCCGTGTCCACAGCTTCCACGTTGTCTGCACGCAGACAGACGGTCTTTAGCCCGATGCTGATGTGGATAAGCTGATGCCCTTCGGCATCGTAGCCAACCTCCACCGGATAGTTGTCCGGGATAACTGTCGACAGCTTGCGACCGCCAAAAAAGCGGTGCTTTGAGCCAGGCTTCCAACCGTAAAGGATAGGCTCATGCTGCCATTGGTAGTCTTGCCTTCCCAACGTAAACGTGTTTTTGCACCAGACAAGGTCCTGCTTCAGCAGCAGACCGGCATCAACAATAGCCTGCCGGAACTCGATCGCACTGCGACTAGCATAGCACACATAAAATGACGCGCCGGACTTCATCGCGGCAAAATAATTATCAAACACTGCATCTAAAAAGTTTTTGAATTCAGTCTCACTCATGGAATCGTTTTTTATGGTGAGCTTGTCTTTCGTCCCACCTTGATAAGCGACATTGTAGGGAGGATCAGTAAACACCATGTCAACCATTTGCCCCCCCAATAACCGCTCTACGTCAGTACGATTTGTTGAATCGCCACATAATAAGCGATGGTTCCCGAGCTGATAAAGAGTACCAGGAGTCGTGATGGTGTTCTGCTTGGCATCCTCGTGCGCTGCATCCACATCAAAAGCATCCTCTTCCGGCTCAGGCTCCGGCATGTCGAAGCCAAAGTCGCCCATATCAATACCTTTGATGTCGAGCAGTTCGCTGTTGAGCATGTCCATGTCCCACGACGCAAACTCAGCGGTCTTGTTGTCGGCCAGACGGAACGCTTTAATCTGCTCCGGCGTGAGGTCATCCGCCATCACACACGGTACAATCTTCATTTTGAGTCGTTTAGCAGCACGCAAGCGCGTGTGACCACAGACAATAACATTGTCCTTGTCAATAACAATCGGCTGCTTCCAGCCAAATTCCTTCAGTGATTCCATAACCGGCTTCACGGCTGCATCGTTGCGACGTGGATTGTTTTTGTACGGAACCACATCACTGATAGGCATATCAATTATTTTCATAGCAACCTCCTGATTGGTTGGTGCCCGGAATACCTCTGAGGATTTGAGGTTAACAAGGGATGTCCCGTCCCTTGGGTTACGGTTTCTGGGCATGAAAAAAGCGCCCGGCTAAGAGCCAGACGCTGAACAAACAATATTGCGAAGCGGTGCGCATCCAGGAAAGATACGCACCGCTTCGCAATACAGAAAGAACAAGCAAAATGCCGTTTTTATCGACACTTCTCCGTGGTTATATTATACCGCATTTTTTTCACGGCTTCAAGTCATTTTTTAGCTTTCAAATAAATTTTTTTAGGGAATTGACCGCTGCAGTCAACCACATAGGGCACTGCAGTATCACCGCGGTGTTCCGTGAAAATTTCGGTGGAGAGTGTGATGTGTCCGTCCGGCCACTCGATGGCGGCGGTGTCGTCACACATTTTCACTTCGCGGCAGCCTTCCGGCAAGACGATGTCGACTTCATCGTAAATCTCATCAGGGAACGTCACGTAAGTGCCTGCCTTGTAAATATTGTTGTAATTTAAATACATTTTCATGGTTAACTCCACCTTTCTTGTTATTGATGTTATGTTAACTCTTAATGCTAATTATTGCAAGTTGTTTTTCAAAAAACGACCGTACCAAAACGGTACGGTCGAGTAAATTATTTAGTTAGCGGCGGCACGTTGCAAATTACGCTGTAACCAGCCTGACGCTGGAGCTCGTCCATAGCTGCCTGCTGCTTCGACGTAAAGCCCTGGTCAATCACTTCGAGCCTCTCACGGAACGTCTCCGCAAAGAATTTCAGACGCTGGTCTTTGCGCTGCAGACCACCAAAGTCGTTCCAGAGGATGTCAATCGCAACAGCCAGCACGCGATAGATTGCCTGCTCGGACACCGTCTGGCACATGCGCTCGTACTTGAACCCTGCCACCGGAGCGGGATTGCGGCGCTTAATTTTACGTTTGCTACTCATCAGCCTCACCCTTCACTTGCGCAAGCCATTCTTTGTGCTTTTTAGTCATGTACAACATAATCAGACCATAGACCACCATGTCGCGCAAGGATTCCTCCGTCTTGTCGACGATGCCATGGTCATATATGAAAGCAATGTGTTTGTTCAGGTAGCCTTTGGCCACCTCGTACATCATATCGTAACTGTCATCGTGATGCTCCAGCATTGCGCCGGTGCGGAAATTTGACAGCGGATCAAGGCTAGTAGAATACTGCTGATGCTTCTCATCAAACAAGTTTCCTACGCGATTAAGTTCATCATCAATAAACGATGTAAATTTTTCAGATTCAGTCATTCCTTTACCACCTCCACATCACCACGCAGCAGCGCGCAGAGGATACGCATCTGCTGCACGCTGGTAGTCACGCTGCTCCATTCCCAGGTCGCGTTTCTGCGCCAAACCAAATCATGACCGCCGAAGCAATACTGCGCCGGATACGGCTCGCCATGCATCGGCTTCAGGCGGAACGCTACGCCAAGCGGCAGTGCTAACTGTTTAGCAATCACTGGATACAAACTAATCATAATATTTGTGTCACCTCCGTTTTACAATAAGCAAAAATATGACAGCAGCCACGAGCGCTGCAAAGCAACACGGCTTCACGGCGCTTGCGGATTAACTGCGAGATAATGCTATGTCCAGGAACCGTGGATTTTACGACCACTCTAAGATTTGCCCATTGTCGCTGACGCGGGCAGATGCGACTAGTCTTGCAAGTAACCTTCGTTCGTAAGATACGTTCACGTGAAAGAATTGTCATTACGTCAATGCCTCCGCTCCATACAAAATTAACGCCAGCACACGCACCAGGCTCGAGCGTCTGCGCTGGACAGTCGACAGCGAGCAGCCTTCGAGCTCTGCTATCTCGTCCAGCGAGCAGCCTTCAAAATATACCTGCTTCAGAAAGTTCACCCGTGCGGTACCCTCGCTGCGTTCCAGCCGCGCCAAAGCTTTGTCCATCTTGTCGATTTCGGCCTGATCACGCGCAAGCTTAACCTCAACGGCCATGATGCGTGCCTGCTGTTTTTCCTCCGGCGACAAGCGCGAGCTGCTGCCACCCCAGCAGGTAATGTCTTTTGACTTTTCCGTGACGTGTTCCGTTTTCAAGTCACGGATATCAAGCTGATACTGCTCAATGTTCGCGCGTAGCGTCAAGTAAGCGTACAAGCGGGACTCTGTCGCCTTATAGCAGTCCTGCGGTTTGGAGCGCTTGCCATAGGCAGCCAGCGTAGCCACGACCGTATCATGTATCAGTTTTTTGCTGTCCAACGCAGCCACCTCCTATGTGTAAAAATAAATTCAGCAGCAGCTCAGAGTGGGGAGCAAGCAGCTCCCTCGCCTCCTGCTGAGTCACCGTCGCCTTGTTAGCCATGACCAGGCGCAACCCGAAGCGTGCACTAGGCAGCAGCTCCGCTCCGGCAAAGCGCAGGCCAATGAGCTTAACATACAGCTTGTGGTCATGGTAGGCAGCGCTTTGCAGCAGCTGCCCCCAAAACTCGCTGTCGGTGCAATCAGGCCACGGATCACTTACCACGCTGCCTAAGCTTAACCAACCAGCCATGGATATACTCTCCCATCTTCTGACGCAGGTCGTCCGTCATCTCGCAAATAGCCAGCGCCTCATCTGAGCTACGTGCGATACCGGCATTGGCACCCGCCGCCAACATCGCCAGCAGGAACACACACTGCTGCTGCGTCGGCTTGCCTGTTACCGTCTTGCACTCAATGAAGATTGCCTTGCCTGACGGGTACGCCACGCCGGACAAATCACTATAGCCTTGCGGCGGGCCGCTTTTGAACCAGCGGCTGCGCTTATTCTCAAGGTCGAGCGTCGCCTGCGTCGGCTGCGTGCGGTACAGATAGCCCTCGCCAACATTGACGCGGAAAATCTTGTGCCCTGCGGCAGACACAGCGACCTCAATCTCCTTCATAATTTGAGCTTCAGATTTATTCAAATTTTAACCTCCTGTATTCATCCTGACGCAGCAGGCGGATAGCTGCATTGCGGTACCGTTCCGGTACTGCCAGTCCCAGCTGCACCGCCTTGTGCAGCGACCAGGCAAATTTAAAAACCTTGCCATCAGCACGTCTGTGCGTAGTGCGGAACAGCTCCAGCTGCGCCCACGACTTACACTCGCTGTGCTTGCTGTACGGAAGTTGCATAATTTCCTGCAAGATGATGTCCTCCACGACTTCCGGCCCTTCACGCTCTTCCTTCTCCCATACGTAATGACAGAGAGGGCACTCGGTGACGCTGGACTTGACCACGGCGAAGCACACCGGGCACTGCTTGACACTGAGCTCCTGCTTTTTCTTCTTGGCTTTGGATTCCAACGACCACTCACGCACGTCGTCTGGCAGGCCATGCCGCGTGAAATTACCAACGTGGTCAAGGATGAGCGCGACCTTATCCGGATTGTTGGGATTGGTACGCATCGACCTCATCGACTGCTGGATGTGCAGCGTGAGCGACTTGGTAGGCCGCATCAGCACTACGCAATCGCAGTCAGGCACGTCAAAGCCCTCGCCGAATAAATCGACGTTGCAAAGCACCGTGACCTCACCGCGTCTGAACCCCTCTACGGCGGCCTGTCTTTGCGCCTGCGGCGTTGTGCCGTCAAGGTGCATAGCATTGATGCCCTGCGCCTTAAAAGCGGCCGCTGTGCCCTCGCTGGTGGCGATAGACGAGCAATACACGATGGTCTGCTTGCCCTTGGCCAGCTGCAGCCAGTTCTCCACGGCACTGCCAAAAATAGCACGCTTATTCATAAGAGCTTCAACTTCGGCCTTGTCGTAATCACCACGCTTGGTGTGCAGCTTGCTGGCATCCGCCAGCTGCACGCCGTAATATTTGTATGGTGCCAGATAATGATTCTGTATCAGCCACTCGGTACTCACTGACTCGATAAGCTCTTCAAAGACCGCTCCCAGACCGCCCTCGTTCATGCGCTGCGGGGTAGCCGTAAAGCCTAAGACGACGGCACTAGGAAAATGCTGCAGGATAGACAAATAACTCTGAGACAGGATGTGATGCGCTTCGTCAACCAGAATCAACTTCGGTTCCGGCGTTTTGGCCAGCCTGCGGCAGACCGTCTGCACCATGCCCACGGTGCAAAGGGAGAAGTCTACGCCGCACGCCGTGAAGGTATTGGTAATCTGCTGGCATAACTCCCTGCGGTGGACAATGAACAGCACCCTGTTGCCTCGTGCCGTGGCGCTGGCGGCGATGTTGCCCTGGATAACGGACTTTCCACCACCGCAGCCCAACACTGCACACACGCTGTGTCTCCCTTTACCAATTGCCCTGCGGATATTATCCACCAGCTCCTGCTGGTAGGGACGCAGCGGAATCATTTTGCCGTCGGCTCCCACTTGTCGCAGCCATCGCAATGGTCGCAGGCGCTAGTGTCGCGATTAGCGCAGTCGTTGCACATCGGATCACGCACCTGCAGGGGGCGGTGGCAATCCTGCGATACGGCTTTAACGTCGACAGTTGCTTCATCTTCAGCCTCCTGCTCCGCGAACATGTCCTGCTCGCCGCCGCAAGGCTTCAGAACGAAAGCACCGATTTCCGGATCATATTCCAGATACGTGTTAGGCAGGGAGACAGCACCGGCGTTCTCAAGCTTCTCCGTGTAGTTCGCGGAGACCTTATGCTTGAACAGCGGTACAGCGATGCTTTTACACAACGTTTCAGAATATGCCTCAGACAAGCTGACGGACATCTTCATGTTGATAGAGCCTTCAGCAATACGGCCGGCAAAGAGCTTCTCCAGCAGCTGCTGCATGAGCTCATCAAAGTCGACCTTCATTCCTCTAAACGTATCAGATTCCAGCGTCAAGCTGAGATATTGTTTATTCATGGTTAGCCTCCTTCTGCAGATACATGCGGATATACGCGTCAATCTGCAGGAGATTGTCCGTGTCGCCGGATGCGGCGAAGTCATCAACAAGCGCGGTCAACATTGCGGACAGCTTGGTGTTCCTGCTGGCTGTATGCTGCGGCTCGCTTTGGAGCGGGCGATTGCGATAGCTATAACGCATTGCATCAACAGTAGACTCCGACACCTTGAGGATAGCACAACGCGGGGACTTCATAGTTTCAGCTTTTTCTTCCTCGCTCAAGCGGTTCACCATCAAGGTCGTATACGCTTGCGCGTCTTCCTTCTTGGCGCTGGTATAGAAGCAATGGTCACCACAATAGTTGATGCAGTCTGCCACAACATTAAAATTGCCACCACGATGTTTTATTCTTAATGCACCGATATTCTTAGAGTTCACATAGTCTCCGTTTTTAGTTTTGATAAACATTTACATACCTCCTAATTTTTGCAGCGCCCACACAGCACCGCCAACTACTACCATCGTCAGGCTTACGCCCCAAATCGCAATCAGCAGAATCAAGGCTGCAAGACAGATTTTACTGAGCATGATACTCAACCCCCTGAATTTTACAGATGAGCTTCACCAGCTGCAGAGCTGCGTCTGCCAGCAACGTGCTCGCCGCCATCAGCACGGACGAAACCGCAACCAGAAGCGCTGCACACAAAATACGCAGTCCGCGCTCTAAAATCTTTAATGCTTTCATTGTTAATCACTCCTTTAGCTACCCTTTTAGGTTAGCTAGCTACCCTTTTAGATAACCTTGAAAAGTCCTGTAAACCGCATGGTTAAGCCATTTTTTTATTTTAGCTAACCTAGCTAACCTTTTTCTGAAAGGGTATCCTATATATTTTTTATTACTTTAGAACTTAAGATTTAGGGGAAATTTGAGCTTGCATACGAGTATATATATTAGGTTAGCTAGGTTATTAAGTTAGCTAAGGCCTTTAAAGGCGCATGGTTGAGCCATTTTTTTAGCTAACCTTTAGCTAACCTAGCTAACCTTTGATATAAAGAGCGACATAATTTGCTCTAACACGATTCAACGTATAAAGCCCGTAAAATTTGCCTTGTTTAGTTTTGAGCAAATGCCCTGCTTCGGCCCATTTTTTCTTTAGAGCAGCATAATCAAAACCATTTTTATCAAGCTCTTGCTCCAGCACGGTTTTATTGACCATGACCACTCCGTCAGGCCTACGCCGTCCCCAATAGGCATAGCCTGATGGCGGATCAAACTCCGTGTCAAATTTGTCGGCATTGGCGCCGATGACGTCCACAATAATGTTGAACGCCCTCTCGCTGACGTCGACCTCGGCCTTGCTCTTAACAAAGTCGATAATGTCCTGCGGAGTCAGGATGTCGGCAGGCTTGCCAAAAATAACATCACTGACGATGCTGTCTGCCTGCAGCATGAGCGCCATAGCCATGGCCTGCTTCTCGGTCGTGTCCGTGACATCCAGCACCAGCCGCATGATCTCACTGTAATCATCGGCCAGATTCATGCCCTTAAGCGAGTCGACAAACGCCTTACCAGCGCAGCCATAATGCTGCGAGATAAAATTAACTACGGCATTGCCGTTGTTAATTATCTGCCGGTCGCATTCGATTTCGATAACGCGATTCTTCACGCCACCACCGGACTGACTCTTGGTGCAAGGCTCTTCACCGGTAAAAACAAAGCTATTGAGCCAGGACTTCTGCCGCTGGAAGGTCGCGTTCGTCATACGACCGCGGTCAAGACCTTCAGTGACACGCATGATCAGCGTGTCATAATTTTCAAAGCGGCTTTTAATCGTCTGTAGCTCATCGCCAAAGAACGGCAGGTTACGCAGGATAGACGCCGTGCTCATCATGCTGTTAATGGTCATGTTCATGGTGCGGACCAGCTTGCCCATGCCCGGATTACCCCAAACAGACGCAGCCACCATCATGGCCACGGTCTTGCCGCTGCCGGTTCCGCCCCAAAGGTGCAAAACAAATGGCAGCGCAGACACACGCTCCACGAGCACGCTCGCAAAGCTTGCAGCCAGGATCAGGCGCATATACAGGTTCTGCCGGAGCGGGGCGACGTAGGCTGCCCATTCCTCCAACGTGCCCTTGCTGGAGACGGCCTGCACCAGAGATTTATACTGGTCCTCACAGTCCAGTTTGACCTCGTCCGTGTACGGCACAAAGCCTGCATCGGACCAGCCCATGTGGTCAATCGACTTTACCCGCGGCAGGATGTCCGGGTTCATGGCTATGACATCCGCCAGATACTTCACCAGCAGACCGGCGTTATCGCTGTTGACTTCAACGCCATTATCTGCCAGCAGGATTATTTTGTTTTTGTTGGCCAACGTGGAGCGCGGGACCACCACGCTCTGCCACGTGCCATTTTTAAAATACGCAAGCCGGATTTTTTCCGTTTCATCCTCCACGTTCACCAGCAGCTCCGTCGGCATGACGGGGATGGGACTCGCGTATTCATTTTTAAACTCCGTCCCCACCTGCACCGACCGATACACGCCATTGGCGGATGTGGACCAGTTGCCGCACCGGAGAGCAAAGAGCTGCTGCGGGAATTTTGTCAGATTGTCTGACCTGATGCCCTTAGCGGCCTGTTGCTGCAGGTACGCTTTCCAGCAGCTCTCAAATTCCCGCTTGCAGCAAAGCTCGCCTGCGCGAAACCTCGCCATGGAAAGCACCTGCTGCCGTTTGGATGGCTCTGTGACCGCCGCTATGGCTTCCAGGAGCGCCTCACTTATAAGGCCGAACCTGTCGCACCCCTCAAAGAATTCTCTATCCAGAGAGAGAACCACAGGCCACTCGTAGCCTTCGATAGCTTCGGCTGTTCCTCCGGCTGCAAAGTAGTCCGCAATGTCGCCTTTAGGCGGGCACTCCGGCCACAGCTTTGTGATGTCCATGACCTTTGCGCCCTGCCAGGCTGCAGCATAAGCGCTGCCCTTCTCGTCATTATCAGGAATGACTATGCGCTCTGCATAAGATTCCAGCAGCGCCTTGTCCGTCGCGCTGAGCTTGATAGCCTTCTGCGCTCCAGTATTACTGGTGGTCGCCAGCAGCCCGTGCTGCGTCATGGCGTCGGCGCACTTCTCCCCCTCTACGATATACAATCTGTCGTGCTCGTGTTTTGCTAGTAATTCCAAGTTATACAGATTGTTACATCCTTCAGGCTTGCTATACACCGTGCGCCCTTCGGCATTCACATAGGCAAAGCTAAAAATCTTGTGCCCATCTGCCCACTTCCGTCGGCGCTTATAGTAAGCTTCGGTGCCGTCGGGATTGCGGTAGATATGGCGGTAATCCTCAACAGGCTTTGCCGTCTTATAATCTACAGGCTCCGGTTCGGCAGGCTTCGCTCCCAGACGGCGGAACTCTCGCAGGATGTCCGCGCCGGGAGCGTTACACTTCTGGCAATAGACCAGCAGCGTGCCGTTCTTTTCGTCGATATGCAGGTGATCAGCCTTGCCGCACAAGGGGCAGGTAGCGGTAACATGTCCGCCCGGCTTTGTTTTCGCGCCGGTCAAAAATTGGCGGATGTCGTCCAGGTGCAGTTCGGAAATTTTAGAACGGGATGTCTTCATCTCTGAACGGCACGGCAGTACCAAAGCTGTCCATGCTGGATGCAGGAGCTGCGACCGGAATTGCTGCAGGATCTACCTTTTTAAGTTCCGGAATCTCGAAGTCGCCCTTCTGGATTCGCTCTGCTGAACAGAACTGCGCCACTCTAAGACGCACACGGAGTTTGTCGTTCCAGACATACTCTTCTTGCCCGAGCACGGCACCAACGACCATGCCACAGAACTGCTGCTCATCACCGCTAAAGCGGTCTGCCACAAAGTCGGCATTGCCGCTTTTCTCCAGCGCCACCAGGAATGACTTAAAGAAGCCCAACGCAGAGTCTTTATAGCTGCGGATGAAGCTGAACAGCGGGATTTTGTCACCGCTGCGTTCCTTACGCTGGCCGTAATAACCAATAAATTGCTCGTTGGCCTTGTCTGCGACTCCGGCGATATCGCAGTAAATTTTCAGGTACTGCTTGTCGGCGTGGTCCTCGACCGCGCAGATGGCCAGCACATAACCGCCAGCAGGCGGCGCTGCGTAGCCCTCACTCGCAGCGTCAACATTTCCCCAGTTAAGCTTTTTCATTTTCTTCATTGCCTCCTGTAAATCCATAGTATTCTCGAATGGCCGTATCAACAGCTTTCAAGTCATTTTCAATTTTCGGTGGAAACATCTCCATCGGCGACTTCGCCGTGGTGAAGCCATCACTCTGCGTGATAAAGCAGTGTTCTTTACCGTCCGTTTCCGCAAGCAGTACGATGGAGAACAAGCCTTCCAGCGTGAGCTGGTTATCGAGCATCTTACCCGAAGTTTTGGCTTTTATATGGCCAGAATCGTCGTACTCCGTATGATGGAGCAGGTAGACGACAGTGTCGTCGGTCGTATGGTCGCGGATCAACGAGAGCATATTGTAAAAATTCAATGCGCAGTCCGTAAATTTTTGGTAGCCTACTTCCTTAGCGCGTGCAAATAATCCGAACGCCATCAAGTATTGACTGTCGTCAATAACGTAGCAACGCAATTTATTAGCAAGCAAAGTTTTCTGGATAATACTGTAATCAGCGTGGTTAACCGTTGCCAGCTTCTTACGGAACGGCAGCGGCTTACTTGCCACGTTGAACACGCCAACCTCCGACGGCTCAAAGTTGCGCAGGCTTGCAGACTTACCAGCACCGGACGCACCCATTACGAGTACAGGGATTCCCATAAAATCACTCCTTACTTCAATGTCATATTCAGTTTTTGAATAACTTCAGCGCCCGGGACTTCGGTGCCGGCCTTAAGGGCCTTTTTGATTGCTGTCTTGTCAGCGTCGACGGTCACCTTGGTGCGCTTAAACTCTTCAGGGAGCTCATCCATGGACAGCACGTTGCAGATTTCGGACTTGCGCCACGTAATCTTGCAGCGGGGAGTTTCAAACTTCTCGCCGTACAACGCGCCAGCCAGATAAGCCTTGCAGCGCTCGGCTTCCTGCTTCATCGCCGATGCACGCTGACTAAGCGTGTCAATCTCGGCATAAATCGCTTCGGCATCGGCAATCTTGTTTTTGATGTAGCACGCCAGGCCTTCGACCTTGGCGTCGCGCTCCATCTGCAGAGCTTCGAACTGCTGCAGGTTCAGGATTTCACCGTCATCAACGCTGACAACGTGTTCTTCGTCGTACTGGATGCAGGCCTTGATTGAAGCATTAAGCTCATATACGCTAGCCATATTACTCACCGTCCTTGCAGCCGGTGATAGCGAAGCTTTCCGGCATATCTGTGTCATCGCCAGCAGGAGCAAAGTCCTCGCTCAAAGCCTCAGGTTTAGCTTCAGGATTAGCCATAGATTTAGTTTCGGTCAGTGTCTTCTGCGCATTGTACAGCGCGCTCCACTCGCTGGTAGAGAGAGACATGCAGTCTTTCAGTGTGCAGTCGATGCGCTCGATGACGTCCTGCCCTGCCTCCAGCATGAGCTCGTCGAACTCATCCTCGCTTTGGTTCCAGCGCTCCAGCAGACGCAGGAGATGCAGCAGATGCTGCACGTCAACGTTCATACGCTGACAAAAGACAGATGTTTTAGTTTTTACCATAGTTTTGCACCTTACCTTTCTTTTTTCGTGGTGGATTAAAATTTTTATACATAGCCCTGCAATAAGGGCACGCATACGGTTCTTTAACGTAGCGGCTCACTATCCATTCTTGACCGCAAAACATGCAGTCTACGTAGTGGCAGCCGCGGCTGTCGGTCCTCATTTCGCGGTTTCCAACGGGATGAGGAGCACGGTACCCGGCTGCAGCACGCCGCAAGCATTGGCTGTTAAGCCGTTGCTGTCTTGGATGGCGAGCATCAGACCACGCACGTCGCTGTGCTTATCCTGCGCTTCCATAAAGCGGCAGGCGATACCCCAAACGGTGTCGTCAACCTTGACTGTGTAACTGACGGTGCGCAGCTGGTAATCGGGCTCCATCAGTTTTGCGCTGCCCCAGCAGATAGCCGTGGTCAGCAGAAAAGCCGCAATAAAGGTTTTCATTTTAAATCACCCCTTCATGCCGTGCGGCAAGAGCTTCAATATAGTTTCGCAGCCCTGCAACCGGGATAATAGATTTGTTCCCAATTTTAAATACCGGGAACTTCGGATCCTGCATAAGCTTCACCATCGACGCTTTGCCGATATTGGTCAGCTCGCAGGCCTTGTCGAGAGTTACAGAGATAGGTTCCATGATTGCCTCCCTACTCTAAATGCGTCAGGATGTCCTTCAGCATTGCTGTGCCGCTGTCACCCGTTGTATTGATGTGTTTACGGCCTCCGGCAAACACCGCCAGAACGTAGGATCTGCCGTTGGGCTGCGAGACGTAGATGAGGTCGAGCAAGTCGTGATACTGACGCGTGAGCTTCAGCACGTCGCGGAACCTCGTGCAGATTAACTGCTTGTTCTCCATGATTTTCACCTCCGTGATATAATAGACCTTACAGAAAGGTGGTGATTTGAATGCTTACTGAAAAACAGATTCAAGAAATTTGTATTGCTGAGGTTAGCAAGCTTAATTTAAAAGGCGGTTGCCAAGATTTCGTTCGTGCCCTGAGAAGCGGAAACGATATAATGGCTGCTGACAAATTAGAAGTAGCTATAACCTTATCTATAGTTCGCTGCATCAACTCAGTTTTTAAACAACACAAATAATCACCTTACAGCCTGCGCTTTTCTGTGCGGGCTATTATTCTACATGTACTTCTATGCACTCTTTCCAGGTTTCCACCTGCAAGTCGTTAGCGGCTGCCTTGAATTCTTCATACGCTTTCAGCAGACGCTGTACCTTCGGGTCCAGATTGGCCACCTTGATAACCACCTGTGTTCTGATTTCTTGGTTCATATTGTCACCTCCCCATCTTCCGATAACATCTGCAGCACCCCATCACGCGGATGCCGTTTTCATAATAGGCTGTGGCGACGGTGGCCACCGGAAAGTATTTCTTGAACACCTTCGTGATGCCCGGCTTCGTCAGCGGCAGCAGATTCTGTTCCATACACCACTTGGTGTAGTCGTTGTAAAAATACTGAATCGGCGTGTCGCGTTCCAGCGAGTCATACACGCTGGAGATGTATTGGTATGCGGCCTGCTCTGCCTCAGTAATATGAGCCGGCATCAGCGGCGCCATTTCCTCAAGGTCGATGGAAAGCACCTTCGCCACCAGCTGCAGCCGTTCGCGGCGACAGCTGGCGATGATGGCCGCAATGCGGATGCGCTGGTCGAACTCAAGCTGTGTGAAGTCCGTGGCAGGCTCATCGTTGATGGGAACCGCCTGCGCCGCGGCTTCATACTTGCCGGTCTTTCTGATTGCCGGCAAGACCTCCGATGTTACCCAGCGCTTAAAGGCCTTAGCCTTTGGCAACTTTGACGAGAGGATGAGACTGTACAGACCGGACTCGTTGATGAGCCATGTTGCTGCGACCAACCTCCCGTTTTGGGAGGTTGGTACATTTTGCTTTTGCCTGTCGTCATCATCAACGTGTTGTTGAATGGCTTTGCTTTGATTGTTATAGCCAAGAACGTCGGCTACATCTTTGCCGATGAACCAGAGTGTGCCATCCTGCTGGATGATACGGAGACGTCCGAATTCCGGACTATCGAAAGTTTGCATGTCGTTCATGTTGCACTTCCTTTATTCATTTTCATTACCTCCGCGATATAGTTTTTTGCATTTACGCAAATTTTTAAGCAAAAAAAACACTTAACATTTCGGATTCAGACAAGCCTATAATGTCTTTAAAAAGCTGAATTTCATGACGCGAAAAGTCAGTTGTTCCATTCAGCTTTTTGCTTAAAGTAGCAGGGTTCATACCCATTTTAACTGCTAAATCAGAAAGGGTTAAATTTTTTGTAGCAACAAAGTATTTAAATTTAGCCTTGTCAAGCATTACGTTCACCTCCGTTCTTTTGCGTTTACGTAAACAAGTATAACTTACGTAAACGCAAAAGTCAAGGCGTATTCGCAAAATTTTATTGCTTTTTTGCAAAAAGTGTGGTATCTTCTAATTAAGCGAGGTGAGAAAATGGAAGTCAAGGATATACTCAAAACCAGGCGCTTAGAGTTAAACCTAACGCTGGAAGAAGTAGCATCGCAAGTTAAAGTATCTCCTGCAACAATATCCCGATGGGAATCTGGCGACATCGCTAACATGCGCCGTGATAAAATAGCAGCACTATCAAAAGCTTTGCAAATTAGCCCGGCAGTAATAATGGGATGGGAGCAGCCAGAAGATAATACCAAGGCAATCATAGACGCTTACAACAAACTTAGTCCTGCAGCGCAACAGCGCGCTCGTGAATATTTTGAGGATTTACTTTCAAATCCCAAAAACCTGCGGAACCAATAAAGGAGGTGTTTTAATCTTGGACAGTGAGCGACTCGAATTATTAAACGAGGACGCTCAGGTGGAATTATATCTTTTTATCTTAGGTATTCTGGCGGCAGAAGAAACTGCCGCCACCGCTTGAAACTTCCCCACAAACAAAAAAAGTCGCCACCGAAGTGACGACAACAAAACTTTTAATCTATAAATATTTTATCACACAACTATCACAAAGGAAAGTTTTTTAAGTAAAGAAAGTGTAATTTTAGCTAAGAGGGGAGATTTCCACCAGCAGCTGCTGAAGAAATAAAAATATAAATAAGGGAGTTGTTTATTATGCAATTTGAAGAACATGAAATTGAAATTAAAAGATTTCAGAAACACTTAATGTTCATTGTTTGGCCATTTTTTCTCTTTTTCTTTTTTGTTTATTGGGAGTTAAATATGGTCGCAGCATTTTTCTTTTTACTAGGCATTTATAAGGTAATCGTGCTGGTAACAGACAAATTTTATATTACCAACCGTAGAGTTATGCTGCAAACAGGTATAATCAAACGTGATTACATTGATATGCCTTTAAGCAAAGTTAATCAAGTAACCTATAACCAGAGCATCATTGGCAGAGTTTTAGGCTATGGTGACATTTCTGTCAGTAGCGCCGCAACTTTCGGGAATATTAAATACACCTATGTGTCTAATCCACAAGAAGTAAAAGGGGTCATTGTTGACTCTATGGCAAAATACACTAAACAATAAATAAAAAAAGCCGCCCGTGTTACCAGCACAGGCGGATGGTGCTCTCAATCCACCACGATAGAGAGCAAGGTGCAATGTAAATAATCCACTACAATTGCACCTCTATTGTATCACACAAGGAGGTTTTATACAATGGCTAAGTATAAGAAACGCGCCGACGGTCGCTACGCCACAAGCGTCACCTACCTCGGCAAAAAGCATTACTTCACGGCAAAGACCAGCGCGGCCCTCGACCGCAAGGTGCAGGAGTTTAAGATTTCAAAGCGTAGCGGAACCTACAGCAGCAGCATGCTGCTCAAAGATTGGTGCGACCATTACCTGGTCGTCCAGCACGCTGCCATCCGCAAAAATTCCTGGGCAACGATTGAGTCACACATCCGCGTGCACATCAAGCCGGAGCTTGGCGACTTTCCACTCTGTAATCTACAGCCAGCCAACATCTGTGACTTTATAGCCACGCTTTCCGCAAAGCTTGCCAGCCGCACCGTTGAGCACATCTATGTAACGCTCAAGGCTCTGCTTACACAAGCAGTCATTGACGGAGTACTTGCAAAGCATCCCATGCTGCAGATAAAAAAGCCCAAAGTTACCCGCAAGCGTGAATGGGTGGCTCTTACCCAGGCACAGGTAACAAAGCTGCTCTCCGTCATCACTGATCCCACGCACCAGCTGCTCATCAAACTGGCAGCCACCAGCGGCATGCGACGCAGTGAGATTCTTGGCTTGCGCTATCAGGACGTAGACCTGGAACGTTGCACGTTTACCGTCCGGCAGACCAACCTGCGTACCAAAGGTGGCGGTGAGATTGGCGCAAGCACTAAGACAGAGGACAGCTGGCGCACTGTGAGCCTGCCTAAGGCGATTCTTCCGCTCATTAAGGCACAGATAAGGACCGTCCGACTGCAGGCCATGAGCGACGCGCTGTGGCAGCCATACGGCCTCCTTTTCCCGGGAGAGCACGGCAGACCGCTCAATCCTGACGCAATAAGCAAGCTCGTTAAGCGCTACGGCAAAAACGCAGATATGCCGAAAGACTTCTGCCTCAATAGCCTGCGTCACACCAGCGCCTCGCTCCTGCTGCAGCACGGTGCCAGCTACAAGACGGTGCAGCAGCGCCTCGGCCACAGCACTGCAAATCTGACGCTCAATACCTACAGCCACGTCATGCCGGGTGACGATGAGCGCGCAGCGGAAACACTTGCAAATATCATATAAGGAGTTATATCATGGACGACATCATAGATACCTATCAAGAAAACAAAAGTATTAAAAAAAACAGCAAAAATTTTACGTTTATCTGAAAGCAAAGTCAAAAAGGAACTAATAACCGCCGGAATAATATCTACTCCGCTCTCGATTAGAATAACACGTTTATTGGCGTTAGGTTATTCTGTTCCAGCTATAGCAAAACAAATAGGCGTAAGCACTAAAGTTATCAATGTCAACACTCCATATTCTCGTTGCCGCTATAAAAAGCAATAAAAAAGCCCCGCCTTGCAGCGGGGTATTTTTTTATGCTCTGTTTTCCGGTACCCAAGCAATCACGGTACCTTTTTCTGCATCCACCTTCATCCGGCGACAATCAGGATACTCGCGCTCCCATTGATCAATGGACATCTCACGTGGCAGGCAGCCAGCAACGCAGGCATTCCATGCTTCGGCAAGACAAGCAGCGCAGAGAGATTTCTTCAGGCCATCCAGCTTCTGCTGGCGGACAGCAGCACTGCCAACCAAATCAACATCAGCTTCATGACCGCAAAAATATTTAACATGTGCTTTCATAACATAGCCTCCTTATTTTTTGTAGCTATGTTAACTCAATTTTATAATTTATGCAAGCAGATTTTATCGTCAATACTTTTAAACTACATGCATACAATGAAAAAGACCACCCAAAAACATGAGTGGTCAACTAGTAGTCAAACGTCGCTAGTTTTTTAGTAGTCAAGGTTTCAGCGATTGCCGGAACCCGCATAAAATGGCGGAAAGGGTGGGATTCGAACCCACGGAAGGCTTGCACCTTCGCTAGTTTTCAAGACCATCTTTAATCTATTACGCAAAATGGCAAAAATCCCCATTTTCCGCGTGTCTACGCAGATAGACAGCATTCACACTATGCTATATTTTACTATATCTTTTCATATTTGTCTAGGTGTAGTAGTCAAAAGGTGGGCAAAATAAAACCGCTAACTAAATTTTAGTTAGCGGTTAAATATTCAGGCTCTGCTGTCAAAGCCAACTTCTTTTTCCCACTCGTCAATGAGGGGACGGGCGCTGCCTTGGCGTTTGCCAAATTCCAGCAGTTCTATCGCCGCGTGCAGGTAGCCTACGCGTTCAGATTCAGCTTCAGCGTAAGCTTCGCTGTTCGGGTTAGCCTTGCGGCGAACTTTTACTATCGTACATTTTATTTGATAGCCTTTTTTCAAAGTTTCGATTTCACGTTTAGTCATGGTTCTCGCCCCCTAAAAGACTATCTATTGTTCTTAGCGCTTCCAGCCAAGCATCTTTTCCACCGATGAGCTCGGCAAAATCAGCCTCAGTGAATTTTCCCAGATACGATTTTGTAGCTTTCAAAGCTTCAATTTCGCTGCAATCGTATTCGAGTTGTTCAAAAAAATATTCACCAGCCAGCATTTGAAAAGAATCATTGCAATCATCGTTCCATTGTTGCATAACATCAATAATTTTCATGGTTAATAACCACCTTTCATTCTGTGTATGTTAACTCTGAATCTTGATTATTGCAAGTCATAAATATAAAATTTACATAAAAATATGCGGTACAGCTATTAAAAGCCATACCGCATAAAATCAAGCAATTTGGTGTATTGCTACATTGACGCTGGTAATAGTTCCAGCACCGCCTGTCAGCTGCAGGCTGAGATTTGCCGCATTACCGACAGCAGCGCAGGACGGACGCACGCGGATCAGCTTGCTGATGGGCAGCGTCACCACACCAGCAGCGGCCGCTGTTTGTGTAGCAGCAGCACCCGGTACAGCATTAGCACCATTGTAGAGCTGTATGCCGATAACACCAGCTGCCGTAGCAGTAACAGTTACTGTAGCGTTGATCTCGTACACACCCGGAGCTTTGACGTTGATAATGCCGGTGCCCGCTGCATGGCTCAAACCATTGCAGCACCCACTAAACTGCACGTCGTTAGCCCCCAGTGCAATAACATTGCCAACTTCCAGAGCCTGACTAGCAAGATTGTAAGTGTCCAGATAAGCCATTACCTCTCACCGCCAATCAAGCAGCAGTCAGATATTGGCAGCCAGCGCAACCACGCTGACCTAACAGCTGACGTACTGCCTCGATGATAGTACCGTTTTGTACCAGCTGGCTATTCTGATAGCGTTCAGCCTGCAGGTCGCGGTCTTTATCCGCAATCTTATCGCGCAGCTCTTGGATTACGTTATCAGTAATGAGCTTCCGAGTAGCCTCACCTTCTGCATGGATTGCAGTAGTGATTTCACAGGTGTTTTTATAATTCTCGGCTTTAACGCTGTCAATGTTGCGATTCGTCTCGCAGCAGCACTGCTGAGCCGCAAAACGGTTCTCCGTAATTTGGTTACCCAGCTGATAGCCAGTATTAGTAATGCCGGCTGTCATGGCGCCAAAGCCTTGGCACATATCACGTTGCAGCTGATTTTGACCTTGCAGAGCATTTGTGTTCATCGCGTAAAAGCCATCACAAACACCGTTTTTAATACCTTCCAAACTACGCATTACATTCTGATTGTTAAAACCTTCCTGTAATTCTGCCTGAGTTAAGGCATTACCACGACGGCCAAAGCCAAAACCGTCGCCGCCAAAAAACGCCAACCAGATGAGATACATAAACGGATTATTCATCCAATTATTGTTGCTATTGGTCAACGCCATTGCTTCGCCGATATCCATAAGATATCCCTCCTTTTATAATAATGCACATCGCGCGTGATGCCTACTTGTACCCGAGCATTCGCAAGCCAGCATTGATATCGTCTTCAGAAATCCCCTGCTGCTTAGCTTGGGCAATAAATTGTTGCAGCATTTTGTCATTGAGATTTTGCTTGATGACCTGCAGGTCGCCCGCCTGCGGTTGGCGCTGCTGCTGATTCTGCCTTTGGTAAATTGGATTCATTTTGCGCTCCTTTCAGCAGAGCGATAAGCTCTGCAAACTCCGCCTTGGTAACGTACTCAACAGGCTGCGGCTTAGGTTTCTCCATAAATGTATACGTTGCCACGGACTTCATACCGATTTTGTCTGTAGTAACGATATAAAATTCAGCTTCCGCAGAGTTCATGTAGATTCTTGACGCATTGGGCGGGAGAGTTAAAGCATTGAGCTGGTCGACGCTCTGCACCCATACAATCTCACCAGCCGGGGCCATCTGCTGTGCTGGCTGACCAAAGAGCTGCGGCATAGGCGGCAGGTTCGGTTGATTTGGCATATTTGCAAAATTCATAAGCTCACCTCATTTCTGCCTACATTTTATAAGCAAAATGGATGTGCAAAAGCGCAATAAAAGGGCATAAAAAAAGCACCCCAGCATTCACTGGGGCGCAGGTTACATGATGACATTGTAGATTTTGTCGTAAGAGCGGGCAAGGATACGCTTTACTGTACTCTCGTCCATATTACAGCGTAATTTGATAGCAACAACAGACAAGCCCCTAGTAAACATTAACTCGATGACTTCCCGTTGCTGCTCCGTAAGCCGTGCTTCTTCCATAGCACGGTCAAGTTCTATTCGTGAGCACATACGTAACCACGCACGCGCTCGTTTACGAGTGACATCCATATACAAAACCTCCTAAGATATCACTTTCCCAATCAATCATCATTTATTAATAGCATAGGCAAACAGACTAACGGCCACAACGATAGCAGCATTGCGCTGCGCTTTAATTCTGCGGCGGGTGCGAGCTTCCTCTTTGGCGGATGCCTGTAAGGATTTGTTGGCACTCTCCAATAAGCTGCTCTGAGCTTGCAGCTCTATCTGCAGCTTTGTTGATTCCGTCTTGAGCTTGCTCAATTCTGCTCTCGACTCGTTCAGCGCTGCTTGTGATTCTGCCAGTGCTTGCCTGGTGCTCTTTGTTTGCTGTGACAGCAGACTCAATCTGCTGTCGAGTGCTGACATTTCTTCCGCCGTCATCGTGTAGGTTGTAGCCGATGATGCCGCCGATGCAGAGACAGGCAACAGCAAGCACAATGTAGCTGCAGTAATTGCGCAATATTTTTTCCACATCTTAGCCCTCCCACAGATAATAGCCCGGAACGGAGCCGCCAGCACGCATGTCAACATGGACAAAGCCCTGCGATACATAAGTACCCACACCGTCAAAAATCTGCTTGCAGATGCGGGCCAGCTCGCGTGTAGATACACCGTCGACATAGATATCTGCGGCAGTGCCTGCAATATGCTGAGAGTTAGGCACCCCGTCTACAGCAGCATTGTGCACTGGGCAACGATAGCCGCTCGTAATGTATATAGGGCGACCTAAACGTGCACGCAATCGTTCCAGACCGGTCAGTAATGCAGAGCTAATGCCATATGTCGGCAGCGTTCCGCAATGTTTGCAAGCAAATTCGGACTCAGAAAAATGAGCAGATAACATAGTCATAATAATCAACCTCTTCTCTTTTTGATAACATTAACAAGACCTTGCACTGCCTCAATACCGGCGTCATTGAGGTTCTCACAGATGCTCAGCAACTCTGTGATTACGAGATAACCTGCCACCAGCGGCACAGCCCATACAGGCTGCTGCAGCGTGATCATGGCTAAATCTACCAGCACAGCGGCAAGCACGCAGAGGATATACACGATGACCTTGCCCACGAAGCGATGCTTCATAACTTCGCTGGAAATCAAGCCCTCCGAACGAGCAGCCTTAATACCGATAATAATTTGCATGACCGTCGGAAATTCTACGCCAGTTTGCTGCAGGCGCTTGTAAGACAAGCTCATCCAGCGAGTGAAGCAGTCAATAAAAACAAGCGCCGTAAAAGCCATGAACAATACAGCATGCTTGTGCAATAAGATTGCAAGGATAGCTGCTGCAACTGTTTTGTAGCTAACACCTTGCCAAAGAGTCTGTGCTGCATTAATAGCAGCAAATTTCAATGCGAGAAAATTCATGAGCCGTACCTCCTGTTTACCATTCTAACTGCGGCAATTCTCTAAGCAGTTCGTTTGTGGACGGGATGCTGCGCTTGCCAGCAACCACATCAGCCACAACATCATAGCAGTGTCTCCAGACTTTGTCGCGCCATTCTTTCGCAGCGTTACCTTCCTTAGCAAAGATAGGATCGCTAGAGTAGATGTACGTGCAAGCAGATACGATGTTATCGTAACCACGTTCTTGTACCTTGTTGTCCATCCACTTCTGTACAACGCCTGTAAATTGATTAGTCAGCTGCTTAATCTGCTCTTGTTCGCCCTGCTGCCAGTACCACTCAAAATTATCCTCTATACTTTTAGCAATACCATCAAAATTGCGGCGCGTAATAATCAAGACATTCGCAGTAATATGCTTGTGTCCTTCACTGTCATAATCTTCTTTAGGAGAGCGGTACATCTGGATAAGCACGTTACCCGTTCCAATCAACGGCTGCAAAGTAAAGCCTTTCTCCGGCATTTCAGTAATTCCGATTCGCATAATTCAATAGCTCCTTTCGACTTAAACCTTTAAAATATTTAATATAAAATTTGCGTGAACTAAACCATTTCACGCCGCCAGCAGCGGACAGCACCACACGCGCCCGGTGCGGTGTTTTGTGCTTTTGCCAGCGTCTGACCGCTTGCTCGATATGTAAAGCGTTGCGCTTGCGCAGCAGAATGTGATCAGACCAGAAACGATAACCCAACATATCAATACCACGCGATGCCACAGGAAAAACCTGCCAATTAGCTTTTAGTTTTAAGCCTTGCTTTGCTAACAGATTTTGCAGTGTTAGTGCCATTTTGCGCAATTTACGCTTGTTTGTGCCCAATAAGATAAAATCATCAACAAAGCGCAAGTAATGCGAACTGTTGAGATGGCAGAGCTTATCCATTTCAAGCAAAATTAGATTCTCAAACCATGCGCTGGTATAGTTCCCCAGCGGCAAGGATTCATGGCTATGAGCAATTTTATAAATTAAAGATAAATACTTCTTGTCCTTTACAAATCTGCTGAAAGCCAGAACGACTAAATCAGGTTTTATAGATTCGTAACATTTCTTGATGTCCCCCTTCAAACAATACTTTGTATGACGCTTATCTTTGCTCAACCAGCTTTTTATGGCTTTATGCCCATAATGGATTCCTTTACCTTTTATGCTGGCGATGGCATAAGTATCAATACGTTTTAACAGCCTGTCTTTGACAAGCAATATGGCAACATGATGCACGCACTGGTCTGGAAAGAACTTCGGCTTGTGCAGCACACGATGCTTTTTAGAGCCTTTGTCAATAATATGACAAACTTTGTAAGGACTGGGCTCATACGTCCCATCGAGGATAATAAGTTGTAACTTCTTCGCGTAATTAGTAATATTTTGTAAAACTCTTTTAACATCATACCGTCTACGCTTACGTTCACTTGCATCAACAATAGCTTGCAAGCATAACTCCAAAGTCACACGTTCAGGAGTAATAATATAACCGATACGTCGAGTCATTCGTGTTGTTTAATAGCAGGTTCCGAGTCATTACGACCTACTAACTGCCTCCTCTTAAAAATTTTTAGCAAGGGCTAAGGATGCGAGCGTCCAATGTAAAAATAACATTCCGAGCGAGCCGTTGTTGAACCTAGAATTAGACAAGTCATTGTTGACATTGACGTAGAATGTGCCACAATTAAGACCATTGTTCAAGTTACCACCCGCAAGCAAGGACGCTCACCCCCTAATGTATATTTAATTCGTTTTAGTGTCTACTCACGGGGGAGGAATCCCCTGTGTCCCCCTCTTATTGAGGACGGAACACGCCGAGCGAGCCGCTGCGGAACCAAGAATTAGACAAGCCAGCGCCGACATTGACGCAGAACGCGCCACAAGCAAGACCATCGCGCAAGCCACCACCCGCAAGCAAAATTTTCAGAGTAGTGTCATTATTACGGTAGAAATAATCACCTACAGGTCTGGAGCTGTCACCGCCAACAGTAGCAGGCGTGCTAATCAATGGATAGTTAGCGTTGTAGCCCAACGTTTTAATATAACCTTCTTTGTCCGGGATAATCGCAACATTTATCCAACCTTTAGCAACTGCATCATTTACATCGCTTGGCCATGCAGCAGCAGACAACGGTCGAGGATTGATGTAAATGTCATTGCTGACTCTAAAGGCGTTGCCGAGAATTTTCCAATCGTTCGCGTACAGATTCTCAAGACCTAAAGTTAATACGCTATTTCGGCCGCTGGTGCCGCCAGAAATCTCGCCATCAAGCCCCAGAACTGTATCGCAACCGCCGGAATAGCTGACGGCACGATAGAAGCCGCTTGTACCGGCAGTAGTCGCGAACGCAGGACCATCCACGGTGACGCGTTTATTGTTGTCATCGTAAACGCTAATGCTTAAAATTTTACGCGTGTAAATTTCTTCGCTTACGGTTATGCCCGACAAATATACAGGCTCGCCCACAGCGAAACTTTCGGCCGTCGCATTGTCAATAATGATGGATGCAGAGCTTGCCTGCGTCACCGTACATTTCTTTAACGCGACTTCTGTATAGCCATTCATTACGCCGTTTCCAACAGCGCTCTGCCAATTGCGGTTCGCGTATTTAATGCAGCCCAAATGCTGCAGCCAGGTCAAATCACTGTAACTCATTGCATGAATGCCAGCGCCACGCGCGATAGATTTCTTTTCGAAGTCCTGCCACGAAAGATTCACACGTTTAGGCTTGCCGGCGCGGGAGCAGATGCCGCCCTTGCCATCATCGCACCAACCATATTTCGTAATGCCGACAACATCGTATTCGTTGCCTTCAACCATGTGCAGCGGCGACGGTACGTAGCCAGACAAGCGACGGTCGGAAACGTAACGATACTCATTGCCGTCGCCATCGTAATAACGGCGACCGTAGCCTTTCGGGAACATCACAAACACATCCGCGTCGTACTCATCATCGTCTTTGTATTTCTCAAATTCATAGGAGCCTTCGGTAGCTACGACTTTGCCGTCCTTAACTAAGGCCTCGTAGGTGTTAAAGCAGTTAAATTTCGTTGGGAAATCGTCCTGCCCTGCAGCAATGTCGGTAGATTTTTCCCAAATCATAGATTCAGCAGCGCCTAAGCGAGAGCCAGCAGCATCAGTCGGAGTAAACTTCACACCTGCAGCTTCAGCGGCGATATTGTCTCTAGATTCCGAGAGGATGCGATTTTGTTCCTCCATAACCGTAATAAAACGTTGCATCGTCGCATCCAAAACAATAGGTTCTGTAATGATAGGACTGGAAACTTCACTCATAATCAAATACCTCCTTGATAGCTAATACATAATTTACCATCCACAACGCTCAGCCCAATCTGCGGCACAACGGTCGCGCCATCAATGAGCTGCCGTGCAGCATCGGCATAATAAGCGGATTGACCAGCTGCATCTTCTGCCTTCTTCGCCTGCAACGTAGCCTTCTCGCCGGCGGCCGTAGCTTTGTCAATATTGCCTACGACCGTATTCTTGGCATTAAGCGCGGCCTCGGCATCACGAGCTGCCTCTGCAGCTTTGTCGTTTGCAGCTGCTGCGCTATCGTTCGCGCGCAAAGCATAAGTATTAGCAGTCGCTGCGCTATCGCTTGCGTTGCTTGCAGCACTAGCGGCACCATTGGCGCTATTAGCAGCATTACTTGCAGACGTAGCAGCACTGCTCTGAGACAGCTTAGCTGCAGCTTCACTAGCGGCTGCTGCTGCTGCCGATTTGCCTGCGGCTGTCTCGGATGCCTTAGCATTGGTAGCGGAGCTCTTAGCATTGCTCTCGCTGTTTTTAGCAGCCAGCGCAGAGGATGCAGCAGCATTCATTGAGTTAGTCGCACTCAAGGCGCTGCTTTCCGCCTCGCCAGCCTGAGACCTGGCAGTACTTGCAGCAAGCTCAGCAGCAGCAAGCAACTGTTCCGCGTTATCTTGGTCCCAGATGAGCTGACTGTCCTTGTAATTACTGCCGCCGATTTTGCCCTGCATTAATTTAACTTTTTTGTTAGCCTTTAAGACGGTGACGATTTCGCCTTCCTTCAAAAAAGGATTGTAGGCGTTCCACGCGTCCTCTGCAGCAAGGCTAAACTGGATTCTTGCATTACTCATTTACATCACCTCATTTTGTGCGTTGCCAGATATTGACGGCTAGATAAGGCTGCATATTGTTGTGCGCTTTACCACCGCCTGCGTTATTGACATTAAAAGTATGCGTGTGCTCGCCAGCCGCTGATGTTTCGCCAGTCCAGTCACGAGACGCCTGGAATTTTGCTAGATAACGCCAATCATCTTTATGTGCACAAGGGCCGCCCATGGAGCCATCTTGATAAAACGCGCCAGACGTAAAATCTCCGCCGTAGTTACCTTGGCAAAGACTTCCCGTAATTTCCATCGTGCCTCTGTTGTGCTTGTGTTCGCCCGCTTTAGACATAGACGCATCATGCTTATGCGACGGCATCTCCGTCTCGAGCAACGCATGTTCAGCTTCGCCGCCAGTCGAGCCTAAAGGATAGGTTTTACTAGCGCCGATCAAACAGCGTCCACCAGCAATCAGCTCCCACGTCCCGCCGAATAAAGTCGCAGGATTTACATTGTTCACACTTAAGTACACAGAGCCAACCGGGTAAATGTCGTCCATGTTAAGCAGCCTATAGTCAATATTGCCGGAGTTATTCGGTTTTTTATCATTGACACTAAATGCAAAAGCTTGTTTCAGCGACCGGACCAGGCCTTCGTAGTCGTCATCCATAGCGTCAAAACCACGCTCAACAAGCACCTGTGCGATAGCGCAAGTCATTATCGTAGCTTGTTTATATAGCTTGTTGTGCAAATCAGCAGATGCCAGACCGGGCACGACACCATTAATGCGCTGAGTATTTGTAGCATATTCAGCATCAGTTACGACGTTCTCCTTGCCAACCGATTCGGCAAAGATTTTAAAATTGCTATTTGCCATCTATTAGTTCTCCTTTTCTGCCCAATGCGATTCATAACCGCTATATCGCATCGTATTGTAATTATAGCTAAATAGCGGCAAGCCATCAGTAGATACAAACGTTAACACGTTAATACGCACGCCCTGCGGCTTTGGGATGACGTAAGCATGCACGATGAGCTCTTCTTCTAGCTTCGTGTAGTCGCCCTGCAGAACGATGTTGTAGCTCATATCCTGCCGGTCCTCAATTAAAAGCTTTTTGTCGGTTCCCATAACAGACGACCACAACTCGTACAATTCGTTTATCGTGCCCTTCCATGTATTCTGAATGATTCTCGCCTTAATCATCAAACGGAACACGTCATCATCAAGCAAATTACCCTCGCCCATTTCTGCCGGAGGATAACCAGTCAGCAGCTGTGTGCCCGCCAGTTTGTCAGGCGTAGGCGTATAAATTATCGGATAGACTTCACCGCTCGCAATTTCTGCTGGCGATGGACAAATAACCTCACCAATTGCAGCAGCGCTCGGCTCAAAGGACAACTGACGACTTGTACCAACTATGCTGCCCAAAATATCAAGCTGAGCAGTGCTGGCATTGTCGACCTCAAACGCCAGCAGCATATTATTGATGCTGTCATCAATATCTAGACCATAATTAACGAGCTTTTGTACCATCGCCGTAAAGTGTGGGCTGCCGCGGTATTCGCTCGTAACCAGCCGCTTATAATAATCAAGATTTTGCATCATTCCAGCGTCACCTCGATATTTGCATAAGCAGGATTCGGAATTTCCTTAAAGCCGATATCAATGTCCTGCGCTGCCATAGACGACTTGCTGAGTCCCAGCTTCAGTTCTTTAATGCCAAAGATAGGCTTCGTCAGCGACGGATTGCAGTCCGTAATGATGTTACTCAGCACCGACGCAGACACGTCACTGCCAATCGTCAGCGCAGCCAGATAATTGTAAACAGCCTCGCGGACCTTAACCGTCATAGTGGAGATATAGCCCGTGTATTTTTTGAGAGCGACCTTCACATAGATGTCTTTATAGACCGGTCGAAAGAACCTCACGCGATTTATATAGTCGTTCTGGTCCGTGTACTCTACAGTAACATCGCCATGGGTATAACACCCGATGCCCTTGTGCAAAAAAATTGCTTCTGCCACATCCTCATCCGTACCACCCTCGACTACGCAAGTCACGGAGTGAGCTGGCAGGCCATACGGATTATCTTCTGTGACAGAGCTGACGTTTGTGTCGTTCTCGTACACAGCGTAGCGGGAAACATTTTTAAGAGCAGCAATCGCGCCTTTAGTTCCGTCCAGCATAGTCTGCGACGGATTCGCTGTGCTGATTGTTTGGCGCTCACGCAGCTGAGCATCAGTCTCTTGTGCGTTGCCCAGCACTGCAGCAACTTCATTGATGACTGCTATCCAGCCATACGTCGGAGTCTCGATTTGACTTATATCGCCAGCCAACGCACTCACAGCTCCGGACGTGCGGCACGTCGCAACAGTGTATGTTGTGCCGCTGGAATCAATAATCACGCTAGATGGCAAGTCCCACGTCAGCCCAGCGCGGTCACGCACAGCACCGTCGACAATTTGTGTAAACGGCGTACCGGTGATTTTAACCTGACACGTGCTCCGGCTGGCAGCCTTACGCTTAATGCCGTTCAGCTTAACCACGCTGTCCAGCGACGTGCCGATAGCAGTCTCAGGAGAGCGTGCGTTATAGGCATAAGCCATAGCCTGCAGCGTGTCGCTTTGCTTGAGAGCAAAAATGGACAGCAGCTGGTAATCAGGCGAGCTATTATCCAGATAGATATCATCGCCGTAGATTTGCTTCATAGCGGCAATCATATCCTCTAAAATATCGTTGTAGGTAGGGATATGCAGTCCCGTACTATCAACATAAGGCTTAAAATACGTCACATCTGCACCTCCTCACTACTAATAGTCAATGAGCCATAGATAGTCTCTACAGTTGCCGTAAATTTATAATGTCTGCGTTCATAGCTTGATTCAAAAGACGTGACAGACTGCACGCCTTCCGTGCCGCTTATACGGTCACGGATAATAATATCTACAGCCTGCCTGTTCTCATCGCTGCCAGACGTGCCTAAGATTTGCTCCCACAACGGCAGCCCATCTTTTAGGTCTTCCCACCATTCGGCATAAAGCAAAAGTAAGCGCTGCTTTATCGCCTGCCCGACAGCTTCGATGCCGCTGATGTAGTTTTGCGAGCCACGGCCAAAGCAATAGTCCCAATTGTCGTCTAAACGTCTAACCTGCATATCAGCCTCCAATAAACACATTACTGCTGCCTTCGGCCACAGTGCCGCCACAGCTTACGGGGTCACCGATGCGCCCTGCAGCCTTGCCGTTGATGTATACGGAGCTGCTCCCGCTGGCAATGACACCGCTATGCGTCGGATGATTAATGCAGCCATGAGGTGCATAGCTGTCCCCTACGCGCCCTGCAGCGCGGCCGTTGATATATACATTCGGACTTCCAGTCGCAAGAGCGGTCGGTGCGCAGGCGTCATGCCCTGTATTCAGGTCACCTAAGCGCGTTGCATTACTCATTGATATTCACCCGCCCTGCTTTAATGTTTACCGTGCCGCCTACGATGTTAATCGTGTCTCCGGCAAGCTCTACGTAGGCACTGCCTGCATCATTGCGCAGCTGAGCAGAGCCTGTGCTGTAGCCAGGGATTACTCTAGGCTGCGACCACACGCCGATAATAGCAAAGCCATCAGACAGGTCATGCCTGCGACACTCGACCTGATTCTGTACGCCTCCGCTCTGCCACCAGCCATCCATGCACATATCGCCAAACACCACAAGGCACTCGTCGCCTGCCTGGATAGGCAGCGTCAACGCATAACCACCGGCACGCGGTACAACGATAGGCACGTCGACCAGCAAAGGTATATCCACCCAAGACTCATCACCGTCTGCAAGCATTTTTTCTCGCAGCGCTGGCTGCACAGTTACCGTTTGACTAGCAGCATCAAAGCTCTGAATAATTCCTGGCACGCACACGCGCATCTTAATAGCAGCAGCACGAGCGTCAAGTTCACCCTGACGTTCCTCATTCGGCGTGCGCAAATTCAAATCAATCATAAAATCACACTCCGTTCGGATTTTGCGAATTGTTGGCCATGAGCGCAGGCAGAACGCCCTTACCATAGCGCGATACAGCCGTACAGGACGTATACCAATCGTTACCCATCGTATCACCAGTATGCGTCAGCTCGATTACCTGATAGATCCACTCTTTATCAAGCGGCATCTGCACTTGACCAGGAGTCGCCTGAGCTTCGACAATCTCACTGTTTTTAAGCTGCACCAAAGACCACATATGCACAGCGGGATTCAGCAGCAGTTTAAAATTTGCGCCATACTGCGTCTGCGTCGGCATACCGACAAGACCGGTAGTAGGTGTTTGCACGATGGCTTCATCCTGAGCAACATCAGCAAGCTTAATCATGTTCAGCTTGCCGTCATTCACCCAATAGCTCGCACCATTACCGCGGGCAATATCGGAGATATAATCTTTAGGCTCGCCAAAAACAACCTTGCCTCGCGGCAGTTTTTGTCCGGATAGGCCCTGCGTAATACTATTCGTCGGGATTTTTGTTTTTGACTTTTCGCAGACCGCATCCAAAATCTGCCGTTGGTTTACGCCCTTGTTTAAGGTTTTGGCAATAAAATTTTTTGCAAGCACATTCGCTCCGTCTACGCACAGGAGCGATAACACGTAATCCGTGTTATTCTCCTTGCGCCGGGACGGATAAATAATTTTACCGTCAAAGATAACTCCGTACTGTTTCTCTTGGGTATTACCTTCAGCATCCTTTGCTTCCTGCACGGAGCCGTCAGCAGATGTAGTCAAGTAGCCTTCATAGCCAGCCTCAATAATTATGCGGTCGCCTTCTTTAAGGATTTTTTGCTCTGTTGCAGCAGTAAGATTGTAAATTTCCACAGTCGAGTAATTGTTTATTTCCCACGATTTTTTGACCGTAAACTTCACATGCAGGTCAGACACGTTCAGTGCTTCCTTGTCCTGAGCATCAACTACGAGAATTTTCCACTTGCGCATCCACAGATAACTGCTCATGAGCCATCACCCCACAAAAGCACCCAGGCTGAGCCTAATGTCTCATTATCAGGCTGCTCCTGCGTGGTAGGACCAGTAGCCACGATTTGAGCGCTGCCTATGTTTAAGTAAGCATACTGACCTAGTAAATCAATACCAGGCACCAGCGGCATACCTGTAATCAACTCTTCGCCTGTGCTATTGTCGCAGACATCAGCCACCCACAGCTCGTACAAATCATAGTAACGCAGCCTCAGTAGGATGTTGATGTTGCGTTCCCCATCCAGCGTCAGCTTAAATGTTTTCTGGTCAAAAGGCGTGGTAGTCAATGGTATTTCATAATAGCTCATTACCACTTCACCTCCATGTCTGTGCCCTTTTCTGCTTTGCGCAAAATCGTACTATTGTCGCCTTTAGGCTGCACTTCCTGCGCCTTATTCTGTGCGCCTGTAGTCCACTGGCGTGCTGATACTTTCTCCGTGCCAACATTTACAACCAACACCTGCACAAGATTAATCGTAGCTTTGAGAGCGCAGAGCGTCGACACATCGTCGCTCACATCAATGCTCTCAATAAGCATATTCGGATACGTGTTCAGGCGCGTAACAACATCCATGGGTATACGCAGCTCCTGCAGCTTGCAGAGCATGCGGTAAGCCTGCACAGATTTATATACGCCTGCACCCTCATATACAAAACCATACCTGTAACCCATAGCATCAGACACACCTACCTGCATACTGATGCGGACAGGATTTACAAAAGCATGGTCACTGATATTTGCACCAGTCTGCACCGGATGCTGCGTAACAGTCAAACTGTGCTCAGTATCAACGCTAAACACAGCATCGAAGAAGAAGCCGCCGATATTTGTCTTAACCATCAGCGTCTGCTGAATGCCCAGACCGCTCCCCCATTTAGACGGAACATAAGCATTGCTCTGGTCAAACAAATTCTTCGGATTTCCTGAAGCAATGCTTTTGCCGACAGCAAACACCTTTGACACAAGTGAGCCTGCAGCATACAATCCGCTCAGCGTATTCACTGTACCTGTACTCACTCCTGTGCTTTTGAGCACCCCCGGAAGTTCCTTTTGCAAAGAGATTTTGGGTAAATCAATCATACAAACACCGTCCCTCCGTTATGCGCTGCCAGACGCTGGGCAAAATCTTCCATCGTTCCTTCCACAGCCTTAGCCACGCCCTGCGGATCGCTTACGTTCCCACAATTAACCACGATGCCGCCAACGTTTATAACTCCGCCGTTATAGGTCGCCGTGTTATTGCTCATCGGCATGATGCCAGCAGTACCACCGGCAGCATAACCTGCAGCATAGCTCGTAGGAGCAACAAGACCGTTGTAATTGCCTCCACCGCCACCGTGAGTAGTGTCCTCGGTAGACTCGTTATCCTTACCATAGATAACCATAGCGTTTGCAGCGCGACCATCCTCATTCGCGGAAACAATGTTAGGCCGTTCAAATTCACGCATGAATACGCTCGCACCTTCGGCAGCGTCCTGCACATTACGCAATTTGTCGCCTGCTTCACTCTCGTTCGTGCGCAGCTCATGGTCGAGATAGGCAATTTGAATATCAAGGTCGGTCCATTCCTTGCCACGAGCAGCGGCATAGCGTTTAAGTGCCTCCCAGCGTTCTTTATGCCATTGAGCTATTCCGCCAGACGTGCCATCGTCACCGACAGCGTCTGTGCGCAAGCCGGACTCTTGTACCAAATTGCCGACAATACCGGATGCAGCAGCCTTAGACCAGCCTAATGACATCAGCTTGTCGCGGATATACAGTGCACGCTCGCTGTCTGCACCATCGGCGGCAGCGCCTAGCTGCAGCTCTTTTTTGGCACCAGCAAAATCGCCCTGCATAGCTTTACCCAAAGCACTCATAAGATGTCCCATGCTATTTGTCAGCGTAAGCACCTTATCTACGACCTTACCGACAGCCAGCAAGAAAAAATCCCAGAATTTCTTCACTACAGGATATTTCTTGCCAAGAATCCTCTCGACAATCGTTGCCAAGCCTTCAGCAATATCTGCAACACCCTTAGCAACTGTAGCAACAGTTTTCTTAAGCTTCTCCTGCCGCTCTTCCGTGAAGACTTTTTCAAACAGTTCCGTAAGCTTCTCAAGGATAAAAGCAATGCCTTCCTTAAGCTTTTCAATCAGGCGGCGTAGCGGATTATTTTCATCTGTGAGCCATTTCCAGAGTGGCTTTAAAGTATTGCTGCTCTCACGTCCCTCAAGATAGCCGAAGAAGTCCTCCAGCATCAACAGAGCCATACCGATAGCAGCAAGCATCAAACCGAACGGGCTCGCCATAATCGCAGCGCCAACAGCAGCAAACACAGCCACCAGAGCCTTTGTTTTACTTGGCAGAGCGTCGATAAAATTATAGATGCCTTCAAACAGCCATTTTAGAGCCTTAACCAGCGACATGGCAACACGCACAATACTTCCTAACACACTGGCCACCTTACGTGCCAACGCAGGCAAGTTTTTGCCGAATTTATCATTCAGCCAGCGAATGAATTCTTGAAACTCTTTGATGTAGGGCTGAAGCTCTTTGATAAGGTAGTAGACCACCCACTCCTTAAACATCTTTAGCTTAAGCTGTAGGCTTTGCACATCGTAGCCAATCTCACGGATCCAGGCTAACTGTCCGTCGGCATCTGCAGGAGTAGACAGCTCTGCCATCTCCTGACGCAAGCGGAAAAACTGCTCACGCAGCTCCGGCACCCATGCCACGTCCTCCTGCGACGCGCCCATGGTTTTCAGGACCACGCTCAGAGTTTTAGCAGTGTCTTTCGTTGTCCACATGGACTGCGCCAGCTTCTGGTATTCTAAATCAGCGCTGGCTACAGCCTTGATGTTATCAATGACCGACTCCGTAACCTTAGCAAGACCTACAACGATGCCGCCATATTTAAGGATAGCGCCCAGCTTGCCGAGCATACCTGATAAATTACTGATAGCCTGCGCTGCACCGGCAAAGGCATCCTTATCGACTTCGGCGCCGATGCGGACAAGATATTCTTCTAAGATGTTGCTCATCAGCATCTACTCCTTTCTCATGGCGTCCTGCATTCGCCGTGCGTTTTCCGCTTTGACCGCCAACAGCTCGTGAGCGTCCAGCAAATCGTCAAAATCATATGTGCCATCACTCAGCTCGTGCTGCCGCCAAAGTCCTGCCGCAACAGGAGCAAAGGCGAAAGCATCAAGCGTCGGATAGCTCATCGGCTCATAGGTTGTCCCGTTAATTCTGCCGGGAGCGTCAACCCGGCTGCGGCGAAAAAACCACCGACATTAAAAATAAGCGCATGGACAGTCAGCTGAATAACGCTGGCAGCATCATACGCCAAAGCATCGTCAACAAAATCTCCCTTAGCCGTCAGAACAGGTTCGGGGAGCTGCTGACCATTACCGTTATCAATCAAACGATTAACTGTGCGCAGCAGCAAAGATTGTAGCTCGTCAAAATCCTTACGTGGCATACCCATGAGAGCAGCAGCCATCTCGGCTGTTTTGCCGCCAGAGGGAGCCAGCACGCCCGCAACCTTAAAAGCAACATAGCTGCCTGTGCGAGCGTCCATCTTGGTGAGCTGATAGGATTTGCCCGCCACCTCCACAACTTGTGTTTTTTGTTTAAGCATGATTCAGTCCTCCATCAAATCGGCAGATTAGTAATCTCTGCACACATCAAATTCCAGGTCACGCGCTGGCCTTGGCTCTGGTACGGAGTATCCGGCTCCTTCTGTGGAGATACACCAGAGATGATATGACGCGTACCGGTCGCGCTGTTACGCAGCGTTATGCTGGTGCTTGCCCATTCGCTAGTAGGTAACTGCCAAAGCACGTTAAACCAAGCCAGCAGCCATTTATGGATTGCAGACGTTTGCTGGCATTCAATAGTCAATGTGCCGTTGTTGCCAGCAATCTTGCTGACCATAACAGAGCCATCAGCAGCAACGTCATGAGCAGTTCGGTCTGTGGCTTTAGATATCGTCACAGAGCCTATGCCTGTGCCATCAAAGAGATATGCTCCAAACGTCGGATGGCTGATAGAGCCAGCCAAATCGGTAAAGCTATAAGTGGTTACTTCCATAAGCGTCCTCCTTAACGATTAACATTAACCTGGATGGTCACAAATTCGATAGCGCCTGCCAGTTTCACGCAGACATAAATCGGTGGAGCTTTACGCTTGTCACGGTCAGCTTGCGACTGCTCGTCAACGGGCTCGCTCTGCACAAGATAGCCGTCAGGCAGGTAATCGCCTGTCTGCAGGTCAAGGCATTCGGCACCGTTCCATTTGCCCGGAGCGATAAAGCCCAACTTCACATATTTTTGACAAGCTACATTAATAACATTGATGATGCTTGTTACGCCAGCTTCAGTCTGCGGAATTTTTCTGCGTTGATACAGCAGGTCCATGACATTGAGAGTAATGTCGTTCTTGAGCATATCAAGATAAAGTACCTCGTCAAAGCTCGTGCCATCGGCACAATATCCCTGTTGGAAAATTTTATACTCCTCACCACGCGTAATATAGACATTGCCATTACTGCCGGTAGACTCTGCGCTGCCGCATATATGCGTAACTTGCGTTTCAGACAAATCGTCCGGAGTTAAACCAGGCAAGGTTTTATAAGCCAGCGTAAATGCATCGCCTGCAAGTCCACGGTTAGCGCCCATTGCATAGCCCATTACAGCAACAATTCCATCGACATCTTCTTCACCGTAATACATGCCTAGAGACTTCTGATAGCTTTTGCTTTGTAAGAATTTAAAGATACTCTTCTCATCACCCGCTGAGCTCGAAACACTCGCGTCGTGAGTAGTGTACAGATGGCAAGTATCCGGAGTAGCAGACTCGCACCACAGAGCGGCGTCTTTGATATCGCCTTCAGAAGCGCCTAATTCGACAAAGCAATACCATTCGGAGTTTGCAGCGCGGCAAGCTTTCAAGGCGGTCAACTTAGTCTGATCATTGGTCTGGTCAAAACGACCAACAGCAAGGCGCTTCGGAGATGTGAGAGCAGCAAAATACAGCAGCGCCGCTTCGTATTCCGGAGATTCATCTTCAAAACCATCTGCCAGCATCTGGGACGGATTTGTATAAATACGCACTCGCTCGGTCGTGCTGATTACCGTAGAAGGCCCAATGATGAGTCCCAAATTAAACCCCTTACGAGCGGCAGCTTTAGCGGACAAATTGATGACTGTATCAACGATAGGAGATAAATCCAATTTATAAGTCAACTAAATCACCCTTTCTTAATAATAATGTCGCCCGGCTCAACAATAACAGTGCTCTCGCCGGGTTTGTTAGCCTTAACGCTAACATCGACGTTCTCGATGATCTCAACACTGCTGTCAAGAATCACTAAAACGTTAAAGTATAAAGTCAGGTCGGCACGTTTCCACCAGCGCCCCTGGAATAGTTCCGGAGCATACTGGATATTGTCCTTGCCAGGGACAATATAAATTTTGTTGGTTCGTAGATTAAACCGGCCTCGTAATATCTCAAAGCGCAGCTTCATCAGCGACTCATAACAACTTGGTCCATAAGCATTCAGATTTACCTGGAACACTCTCGTGGTAGCCGTAATCAACTTCAGTAAGCGTCCAGTGTCTTCGTCCATCTGCTCTGGTGGCAAGCCTGTATAGACTTTGGCCCTAATAAACGGTGGTGGCGGCGGCACATAAAAAACTGGCAGCCTGCCAGCAAACTGAAATTCAGCAGGAGTCGGACAGATTATGCTTTGCGAATAATCTTCGATGAACGTGTCGACTGGCTGCATGATGTCCTCCGCTGATTCAGTGACCTGCATAAAGATAACATCATCCGTTATTTTCCAGTCGGGAGCTCCATCCATCGGCCAGGAGCGACGCACCTGCGGCGGCGTTTGCTTAAGATTGTATCCCAGGATAGACATCAGCTCTGCCCACAGCAAAGCTTCAAATTCAGCAATATTTTTAACCAACACCGTCACCATCCAATCTTGCCCCGATAGAGCGGTAAAAGCCATAATCAACATCAGGCGTAACAGTGAGGATTTTGTAGCGTGCTCCGCGCCATTCCAGCTCATCGCTGATGGACTCGCCATTGGTCGCGTGCAGCTCTACGTTCGTCAAAAATTTCATTGCCCCGATGACGCGGTCGCCTTCGGGCAATAGCTGTAAATCTTTAGGCTGGGCAACGGTAACAATCGCCGCCACCTGCAGCACAATAGGCTTGTCTTCATCTCGACCATAAGCTCCATCATGCCAGCTTGCAGCGTAGCGTTTGACAATGATGCGCTGGCAGCCTAAGCGCTTGCTGCGGATAACTTTGCCAACATTGACCATGTCAATCACTCCTTACGACATAAACAATAGCCTTGCACATAGCAGCCGTATCAATAAGCGGTCTCTCGCTGCGTTTCTTTGCAATAGTTTTCGGAGAGTTTGGCGGCCAGCCGTTCTCTGCATCCGTGAACCATTTGCGGCAGATATTCTGCGCAAGCAGGCCCGTGCGCCTGATGCCTGCATCAGCCCTCGCTCCATCGCCAGCCATAGCAGCCTTTACAGCCTTAGCATATTCTTCCGCTATCTCACGGCTGTGCTTGGCGATGGCCGGTTCAATTACAGGACGCGGTGGAGCGTGCCAGAGCGGCGAGCCGTGCGTTTGGACGTAGAGCTGATAAGCTAGGCTGTACTTCATGCCCTGATCCATATAGCCCTGCATTTCTTCACGCATGGACCTACGCCGGATACCGTGGGTGTGAATATACAGCAGACTCGCGTTATTGATAGGCTCATCGCCGCGAGAGGTTTTCTCCTGCGGAATACCAACGTAGAGTTTATTAACACGGTTCAAGGCTTGCACTCTGTCCATAAGCCCCTGTAGGCCGCCGCTGGCCGTCCTGTGCGACGTATTTATGCTTACCATACATACATGCCTCCTTTGCCCGCAAAACGCGCCAGAGACGCAAACTGCACACCAAACGCGGTTAATTTAAAGGCCGCCCAACCAGCAAGGTCCTGCGAAAGAGCTGACGTATCCATAGAATAAGACACGCCATCAGCAGACTCACTCGTGACCACACCAGCAGCCTGAGCTGCGGCAAGAACATCTGCAGCAGGCGATTCCGCATCAGCAGCAGACTGCATGTACAGCGTACACATATGAGCCACAAACAGACCGATGCAATGCTGCCACATTTTTCCATAGCGCTGCTTAGACACACAGTCCTGCCCTAGTTGCAAAAAGCTTTCCAGCACTACATCCGGCAGCTTGCCGGTAAACTGCGGATAAAACTCCAAAAAATCCTCTTTAGGATAAACAGGATTCTCCTGCATTTTGATATTGCTCGCCTGAGCAATCAGCGGATGGTACATAATGCACCTCCTTATTCGCTTTTATCCTCCGCTTTGCTTTGCTTGGCTTTGGCAACAGCTTCTGCCTCAGCCTTCGGAGTTTTGCCATTAACAGGTACAAGGTCGCCAGATTCAACAGCCAGCGCATACAGCGGATCAGTTGCAATCCAATCGGGAGCATCCTCAATTTCCATGCCACCCTTAGTCAAAAATCGTTCCGCATCAATGCGTTCAGTACCGTCTTGCTTCACAAAGCCAAAGCGTTTTTTAGTTAAAATAACCATTGATTGTCCTCCTCAAATAAAAAAGCCAGACGATAAACGTCTGGCTAAAATATCGCCTAATTAAATACCGATGTGGTATGCGACAGGCTGGTAATACATAAATTTAACCTGGCCGATTTGCGCTGCAAACAAAGTCAGGATAGCGGCACGCTCAACAGACGGCTGAGTATATGCGCGAGTGATAGGCACAGTCAAATCAAAGTTGACCATATCCTCATCATTGACGTAAACCATCATGAGGTCTTTTTGACCGGTGCCAGCCTTAATGCACCAACGACACGGCTCAATGATGATAGAGCCGCCCTGCTCTTTAGCAATATTGTTCCCCAGCAAATACTCCATGATGGAGATGTTACCGGCTTCGGAAACCTTCTGCATGGTGATGTACGCATACTGCTTAGGCGGAATCAGGATATGATTCGGCATGCCCTTCATATCGTATTCGGACGCAGCCCATGCATCAACCAGCGCATTGTTGATGTCATGCAGGATCTCATCTGCGGTTTTAGTGTTCCACGCAGCAGTGCCAGCCTTGCCATTACCAACAGTATAGGTAACAACATTCGGGTCATTCAGCAAGCCAGTAGTACCTGCCTCCTTGAAGCCGTTGTAGACATTGAGGTCAAGAGTTTTGTTGTAGTTGAGTTTAACGCCCTTATCCAGCAAATCTTCCAGATTACGGCCAATCTGCTTCATCTTCGCCTGGTCAATAAACGGTACCTGCATAGCGTGCATCCAAGTGGATACCTTGAACATGTTCTTGCTGGTGTTGACCTGCATTACAGGAATGGTAGTAGCACCGGGAGCAGTAATGCTGTTAGCGTTTGCGCCGGAAGTTGCGTAGTCAACATCAAAAGTAGATGTAAACTCTACCCAGCCGCCGCCAGTCTTGGCGACAATATCACGCTGCCAGGTTACACTGGTCAGCGGCTCGCGCAGCTTAGGATCAACCTTTTCGAGTTCACCTGTAATGTACGCCATGCCGGAGCTGGCAGCAGCATCCCATGAAGAACCGCGGAATCTTTTACGACCACCATTCTGCATGGCAAAATTACCCAGATTACGCATGCCAGCGTCTGGGCTATAAAAACCAAATTTTCCAGTTGCCATATTGTTTATACCTCCTTCAAATTACGCAGAAGCACGAGTCAGCAAAGTAACCTCGCAGACACGATTTGCATCCATTGCGCCGCTAGTCCAGCGCATATTAGGAATCTCAATCGTGTTAGTGCTGTCAGCAGCAGCTTCAAACCCACCAATTACGCCATTAGCGATAGAAGTATTTTCCTTAACGCGCACGTAAACCTTACCGTTTGCTTTAGGCTGGCCAACGTTGCAGACAACAGTAGCAGCACCTCGCTCCAGCACAGACATATACTGGCCAGGCTGATACTCGGTTTTATTTTGCTCTGCATAAGACACTGCCTGCTTAACAACACGCAGCGCAATGCCAGCAACATCGGCAGCGGTAGTTGCGGCACCAACAGCTTCATAAGTGTTGTCATCTTTAATGCAGACAGCAGCACCAAATGGGATAGCTTTGCTTTCTTCGTTTAACAGACGGCTGGCCACGATATCGTCCGGAGTACGGGCGTAGTTACCGGGATAGCCAAAATTCATAGAGATACCAATTGCTTTACCAC
>ERZ1034878.91-NODE-91-length-45902-cov-196.364931_pt1 | contig 45902 bp, 40 predicted proteins | sample MGYA00520593_ERZ1034878 | MGnify/ENA primary metagenome ERZ1034878 (study PRJEB33766, sample SAMN09781724) | gut metagenome | biome: gut microbiome | host: Homo sapiens | place: Madagascar | study: EMG produced TPA metagenomics assembly of the PRJNA485056 data set...
CGCCCTGCTTCATGTTCAGGCGCCAAATGGTTGTGTAGGTCAGCCGATATTCTAGCATTTTTTAGAGCCCTATTCCGGAATCCCGATTTTGGAATAGGGCTTTAATCGTATTCTGAGTTTTTAACCCTTTCTTCATTTTTCTCTAACATCTTTGAAATATGAAACTTATACCTTTGCACTCGGAAAGGGGCGATGATCTGCATCTGCCGCTTCGCCAACAAAATATTAGATGTTTTAAAGATGTAAAAAGGAAAATGAAGGTAATTTTTGTAATTCAAGGAGAGGGTAGAGGTCATCTCACCCAGGCGTTGGCGCTTAAGCAGATGCTTCTGCACGAGGGTCATGAAGTAGTGAAGGTTTTAGTGGGCAAGAGCAAGAACAGGGTGATTCCCGAGTTCTTCTTGAATCAGATAGGTACTCCTATCGAACTTTTCGACAGTCCTAATTTCTTGCCGTCTAAGGACAACCGTAAGTTCAATCTCTTACGCTCCCTGATTTACAACACGCTTCTTGCTCCCAGCTATCTTTCAAGTATCCATTTGATACGGAAGAATATCCAGGAGAGCGGAGCTGACATCATCATCAATTTCTACGAGGTGTTGTGCGGCGTTACCTGTTCTCTTTTCCGTTTCGGAATCCCGGAGGTTTGCATCGGTCATCAGTACCTCTTCCTCCATCCCTCTTTCCAGATGCCTGGAAAGTATCCGGTACAAGAATCCTTATTGAAGTTCTTTACCCGCATCACCTGCGTGGGAGCCACAGCCAAGTTGGCGCTCTCCATCCGTGACTACGAGGATGAGCCTGTGCACGGCATCAAGGTGGTTCCACCGTTGCTCCGCCAGGAAGCCAAGACCATTATCCGCCATCATGGCGACTACATCATGGGCTATATACTGAATGCCGGCTTTGCCGAGGATGTAAAGGCGTGGCACGAGAAGCATCCCCATACCCGTCTCCATTTCTTCTGGGATCAGCTTGATGCGCCTGAAGAACTGAAGGTGGATGATACGCTCACCTTCCATCGCATCAACGGCGAGAAGTTCCTCAAGATGATGGCTGGCTGCAAGGCATTCGCCACTACTGCAGGATTCGAGAGTGTCTGCGAGGCACTCTACATGGGCAAGCCTTGCATGCTGATTCCGGCTCATGTAGAGCAGGAATGTAATGCGATGGATGCGGAAAGAGAAATGGCTGGTGTGGTGAGCGATGATTTCGATATCGATAAACTGAAGGCTTTTGCCCGTGATTACGAGGAAGATGTAGAGTTCAGAATGTGGGAGAACCATGCTGAATGCCGAATCGTTGCCGCCATAGAAAACGCTTACGATACTTATTATCATAGAAAGGAGAACCAGGCTTATGAAGAAGAAAATGATTCCATTGTTGCTGCTTCTTCCCTTGTTGTTCCTGCTCGCCGTGTATGGCAAGGATAGCAAGAAGGAGGAGTCGCATGTGGTAGTGATTGCCATTGATGGTTTAAGATGGCAGGAGGTGTTTGAGGGCGCCAGGCGCGACAGTCTGATGCCGTTTCTCTGGGAAATGGGCAGGAAGAAGGGCTGCATGATTGGCAACCGCAACCGGAAATCGAAGATGGAGGTGGCCAACGGCATTTGGAAATCCTATGCCGGATACAGCGAGATGCTCTGTGGGGTAACCGATGATGAGCACATTTCTGATAACCGCAAGCAGTATAACCCCAATCGCTCGGTTCTGGAATTGGCTGAGGCTTGTTCTGAGTATAAGGGCAGGGTGAATGCCGTGGCAAGTTGGGATGTAATTCCTTATATCCTGAATTATCGCAGAAGTGAATTACCGGTGGATTTCCGCTCTCCTCACAGGGTGAGCAAACAAGTAAGAAATGATAGTGTGACTTTGAACCGCGCCTTGAAGACGCTCAGGGAGAAGCATCCCAAGCTTCTCTTTGTAGAGTTTTGCGAGACCGATTATTATGGGCATCATGGCAAATGGAAGGAGTATCTGAATGCAGCCCATCAGAACGACCGGTTTATTCGACTGTTATGGGAATGCTGCCAGCAGGACCCATTTTACAAGGGCAACACCACCTTTCTTATCACCTGCGATCATGGCAGGGGAGAGAGTCTGGGTGCTCATGCCAACAGAGGTGAAGTAGATTCCCAGGCTTCTTGGACAGAACATGGTAAAAAGATCAAGGGCAGCAATCAGACCTGGCTGGTGGCTTTCGGAAAAGACATCCAGCATCTGGGAGAAATGGAAGGAGGCAGAACCATCTACACCAAACAGGTGGCTCCTACCATTGCCAGTATCCTGAAGGTTCCGTTTACGAATGATGATAATCAGCAGTCGGAGGTCTTGCCGATTTATAAGATTCTCAAATAGCTTTTATATTACGCAAAAATAGGATAATAACAAAATAAGATTTTCAGATTATGATAGGATTGTTCAATGAATGTTTTCCACCCGTTATGGATGGTGTTTCACTCACGGTAAGCAATTTGGCTCGCTGCTTTTACCAGCAGGGCAGGGATGTGGCGGTAGTAACCCCGGAAATGCCAGGACTCGATGAGTCTCAGCTTCCTTATTCCTTATTCCAGTATCGCTCGTTCCCGGTTCCCGGTCGCCACCCTTACCGTTATGGCTTCCCATCACTCGATTTCAAGTTCCAGAAGCAGGTAGCTGCTCAGAATTTTGAAATCTTACATGCACATTGTCCTTTCTCTTCGGGTGATTTTGCCCTGAAGACGGCTCGCAGGATGGGTATTCCATTGGTGGCAACCTTTCATTCCAAATATCGTGACGATTTTGAAAGGGTAATTCCCAGCAAGACTCTGGTAGATTATCTCGTGGGCAAGGTAGTGAAGTTTTACGAGAGCGTAGATGAGGTTTGGGTGCCTCAGGCTTCTGTAGGCGAAACCTTGCGCGAATATGGCTACAAGGGAACCTTCGAGGTGGTGGATAACGGAACCGAATTTGCCGATGCGCCTTATTCCGAGGAGATGAAATGGGCAGCCAAGAAAGAGCTTTATGTGGCTGTAGATGAACCTCTGCTCCTTTTCGTGGGCCAGCATATCTGGGAGAAAAACGTGAAGCTAATCATCGAGGCATTAGCTAAGGTGAAGGATTTGCCTTATCACGCCCTTTTCGTGGGCGATGGTTATGCTAGAGCTGATATGCAGACGATAGCCGCAAAGCTCGGCTTGTCGGGAAACAGCGATTACCGCAAGGATAAGATTACCTTCTTCGGAAGTGTGCAATCCCGGGAGTTGATGCAGATGATCTATACGGCAGCCGATCTCTTTCTCTTCCCATCCATCTACGATAATGCCCCTCTGGTGGTAAGAGAGGCTGCTTCGCTTCATACGCCTTCTATCGTGGCAAGGGGCAGCAATACGGCAGAAATCATCAAGGATGGAATCAACGGATTCCTCTCGGATAACGACGTGACAGCCTTTGCCAACCGACTCCGTTATATTCTGGAGCGTCCAACCATTATAACCTGGGCAGCAAAGGGAGCTGTGGAGACCCTGGTGCGCTCTTGGAATGGAATTGCTGTAGAAGTTTTGGATAGATATCAACATTTAATTGACAGACAACAAAATAGATTGGCCATTTAATCGTTATATATACTATATATAATAAGGTATAGTTTTATTTTGTGAGTAATATGAAAAAATGGCATTTATGGGTGGCGGCTTCCATCGGCTTGGTAGTCATCGCCGGAATGATGATTCGGGAGTTTGACGTGGAAGCTTTGAGCAGGATAGAATTGTCTCCGAGATTTTTCCTGGGGGTAGGTTTGGCTGTATTGCTCTTTGCCGTCCAGAATCTGATGCTCACCCTCCGCTTCCGTCACATTTGCCAGCGCAAGTTGTCAATAGCCGAGGCGTTCCGCATCAATGTGCTCTGTGAGTTTACTTCTGCCGTCACTCCTTCGGCGGTGGGGGGAAGTGGTTTGGCTTTTGTCTATCTCAATCGCGAGGGAGTTTCTATGGGCAGAAGTATCTTCACCATGTTTGCAGCCCTGCTGGCTGATGAGGCTTTTCTTGCCATCAGTTGCGTGTTGCTCTATTTCTGTGTACCATCGCATCTCTTGTTCAGCTTGGCTGATGGAGTGGGGATTTCTGCGGATGCTACGAACGAATGGATTAAGGGCGGAGTGCAGGTTATCTTCATCGTCAGCACCCTTATCGTTGCTGTCTGGACGGCCATCCTCTACCTCTTGTTGTTGCATCGTCCTCAGATTCTGGGCTGGGTATTGAAGGGCTGCTGCAAGATTCCTTTCCTTCGCAGATTCCTGCCCAAGGTAGAGAAGTTTTCCGAGGAGATGACGATGGCTTCGGAGGAGGCAAAGCTGGAGGGCGGAAGATTCTGGCTGCAGCTGATGGGTTATACTTCCCTGGCGTGGCTGTCGAGATTCGCCATCGTAGTAGCTATTCTCATTGCCTTCCATTGTCAGGGCAACATGTTGGTGGCTTGGTGCCGCCAATGGGTGATGTGGATGATTTCCATTCTGAGTCCTACGCCTGGCGGAAGTGGCGTGGCAGAGTTGATGTTCCGCCTTTATTATGCCGATTTCCTGCCCGATGCTTCGGTAGCCATCCTTGCCGCCATGCTTTGGCGCGCCATCTTCTATTACCCTTTCCTGGTGATGGGCACCCTGGTCTTGCCGAAATGGATTGCTAAGAAATAAGAGTGAAAGCTGTCTTTGTATCTTTGCTTTAGAAACTGACATAGAGTCGGGCACTAAGTGCTGTGAAATCTCCATTGTCGTTTTTGATGTATTGGAACGATGGCTGAAGGGAGATGGATTCCGTCAGCTGTCTTTTCCACGTTACTTCCAGCGAATACTCCGAACCCTGCTGGAAGCGGGCGTACTGGCCCGACAAGCCGCACTCGTTCTTCTCGTCCTGATAGGCACCGCCCAGTTCTGCGTATCGGTAGCAGGCATTCTGATGACTGGTGTTCTCTGAATATTGCACCATGCACGAAATATTCTTGTCGCCAGCTGTCCATACGCTCTGTTCGCCATAAACCCACCAGGCACCGGTAACCTTGCCCTTGGATTCATCGGCAGAAACCATTTCGCCATCCTCGTTTATCGGATATTGACGGGTATGAACGGCAACACCCGCAAAATATTTTCCTCCTTTATCATTATACTCCAACTGCGACATGTTGAAGATTCCATCCTTCTTCGGGCGAACCACGAAAGGATTGTCGTGGGCTTTCCATCCACTATATCCTGCACCATTATTCAGACTGTTTCTGAAAGTCCATTTTCCCTTGGTAACATCAAAGTAAAGGGTCAAGCCAGAATGCGGATAGTTGGCTATCGGATAGCTGGATGCGATGGTAGGGAAGAGTCCCTCAGAGCTGTTTAGGAAAAGCGAGGTAACGCGAGATGTGAAGAAATCCTCGTTCACATTCCTTACACCCACAAACAGATGCCCCGAATTCCACTCGTGCATGTAGCCCAGTACGGCAAGCAGGGCAAAATGATTATCTTCATCTATGTTGGAAAATCCCTGCCAGTCATCAATAATTCCATCGTTTGTCTTTGCCACGTGCAGCGTTGCCGCCTCAAACGAATCCTTTCCTTTTCCTATCGGAACACTCAGTTCTAGTCTCAGCTGATTAATCAGATTCGTATTCTTGTTCATGTCCCATTGCCATTCAGAAATATATTGTCCGTTAAAGGTCTGTGCATGAGCAAGGCAAATATTGATGCTGCCTAAAATAATAAAAATAATTCTCTTCATTTCTTTTATGTTTTTGTATTGTTTCTTGTTCACTTACTCGCCGCTTGCGAGTATCTTTAATTCACGCTGCAAAGGTACTGGGTATTTCAAAATCCTGCAATACTTAATAATCGGTATTTTCATTTCTTCTAAATAGTGGAGACTTTATCTTTATCCCCATTTCTAGGTATTTTTATTTCTTCTAAATAGTTAGGGTTCCGTCTGACCCCTTATTTTTAGGTAGTCAGACGGAACAAACAATAAACATTTTCCTACATTACAACCAGCGTTTGAAAGCCCTGATATAAAGGGTTTTGAGCCATTGCGTCAATACGCAGTAAGACAGCAGAATGCCTATGAGCCATGGAAAGTAGGTCCATGGAAGAGGAGTCAGGCCTATCGAACTGCCGAATGTGGTGAACGGAATATAGAGGCCGATTGCCATGATGGAGAAGGTCATCAGCATCACAGGCCATGAGGCAGAACTCTGGATGAACGGAACCTTGCGGGTACGGATCATGTGAACGATGAGGGTCTGGGAAAGCAAGCCCTCGACAAACCAACCCGACTGGAAGAGGATTTCCATGTCCGGACCCTGGCACTTGAACACCCACCACATCACCATGTAGGTGGCAATATCGAATATCGAACTGATAGGTCCAATCCAGATCATGAATCTGCTCAAATCGCCTGAATCCCAAACACGTGGCTTAGCCAGATATTCCTTATCCATTCGGTCGAAAGGAATGGTGGTCTGGGAAATGTCATAGAGCAGGTTCTGAATGAGCAGATGGATAGGAAGCATCGGCAGGAAAGGCAGGAAGGCACTCGCTGCCAGCACGCTGAACATATTGCCGAAGTTGGAACTAGCCGTCATCTTCACGTATTTCACGATGTTTCCGAAGGTCTTTCTGCCTTCCAGTACGCCGTTCTCCAAAACCATCAGGTCTTTCTCCAGCAGGATGATGTCGGCACTCTCCTTGGCAATATCTACAGCTGAATCTACCGAGATTCCGATATCTGATTCTCGCAAGGCTGCTGCGTCATTGATTCCGTCGCCCAGGAAGCCCACGGTGTTGTTCTTCTTCTGCAGGAGCTGGATGATTTCCGACTTCTGCATCGGTGTAAGCTTCGAGAAGATGCTGCATTTTACCACCGCTTTCTGTTTCGCCTCCTGACTCATGTTTTCGAGTTCCGGCCCCGTAACGGAATCAGAAGTATTGATTCCTACCTGTCGGGAAATCGCCTTTACCACCGCCTCGTTGTCTCCCGAAAGTACTTTTACTTCCACGCCGTGCTCGTGCAACTGCTTGATGGCCTGGGAAGCTGATTCCTTTGGAGGATCGAGAAAGGCAAGATAGCCAATGAGAACCATCTCCTTTTCATCTTCGATGGCAAAGTTGTTTTCCTTGCTCAGGAAACTCTTCTGCGCCAGGGCCAGCACTCGCATGCCCTGCGCATTCATCTCCTTCACGAATTTCTGTGCCTTGTTTCGCATCCCATCGGTCAGCGGCTCCACTTTTCCGCCGAATTCCGCAAAGCTGCAAACCGTCAGCATTTCTTCTACGGCTCCCTTGGTGATAATCTGTCGCTTGCCATTTCTGTCTTCTACCACCACCGACATGCGTCTTCTGGTGAAATCGAACGGAATCTCATCCACCTTTTTATATGAGCTGCTCAGCGATTCCAGTCCCAGTTCCTTGACGTGCGAGAGGATGGCGCGATCCATCAGGTTCTTAAGTCCCGTCTGGAAATAACTGTTGAAATAAGCGTGGCGCAGAATGCGGTTTTCCTTATCCTCGGTTCCATCCACGTTCACGTGGCGCTCCAATACGATGTGGTCCTGCGTCAGGGTGCCCGTCTTGTCGGTACAGAGAATGTTCATGGCACCGAAATTTTGAATGGCGTTCAAATCCTTTACGATGGTCTTCTTGCGCGACATTACCATCGCTCCTTTCGAAAGGTTGGCGGTTACAATCATCGGCAACATCTCTGGGGTAAGTCCCACGGCCACGGAGATGGCGAAGATGAAAGCCTCCAACCAGTCGCCCTTCGTAATTCCGTTGACCAGGAATACTATAGGAACCATTATGAGCATGAAGCGGATGAGCAGCAGACTCACCTTGGTGATTCCCTTGTCGAAAGCCGTAGCGGCACGATGGCCCGCCACGTTCTTGGCAATGGTTCCCAGATAGGTGTGGCTGCCGGTGGCGAAGACAATGCCTTTTGCCGATCCGCTCACCACGTTGGATCCCATAAAGCAGATGTTGTCGAGGTCAACGATGCTGCCCGTATGGTTGCGGGCTTCCGAAAGATTCGGGAATTTTTCGATGGAATCTGATTCGCCTGTCAAACTGGATTGGCTGACGAACAAATCCTTGGATTCGATGATGCGGACATCGGCAGGAATCATGTCGCCGGCAGAGAGCATGATGAGGTCGCCAGGTACCAGTTCCTCGTTGCTGATTTCATCGCCTGGCGAACCGCCACGGGTGCTTGTGCCGAGACGCATTACATAGCAGGTGTTGGTCACCATCTTCTGTAGAGCTTCGCTGGAGCGGTTGGCTTTCCATTCCTGCACAAAGCGGAGGATGGTGCTCAGAATAATCATGGTCGAGACTACGATGATGGAAGTCCAGTCCTGGTTGCCAGGATCTGCCATCCACACATCCATCACGTAAGAGATGGCTACCAGTACGGTGAGCACTCCTACGAAAGGATTGATAAAAGCCTTGGCAAGCATTACGAGCGGCTTTTTCTTCTGCTCGTGTACAATCTCGTTCTTGCCATAGAGTGACAGTCTCTTCTCTACTTCTTCATCGGTGAGTCCCAATGAGGTAGTCTGGAAGTAAGTAAGCACCGTGTTGAGTGGTGCCTTGGCAGCCATCAATACCGTCTCGGTATTGAAAGCCATTTTTCTGATGTTCTTTTTCTTCTTCCACATAATTGCTTTACTTTTACTTGATGTGAATTATTGTTTTGCGGTTGCAAAGGTAAGCAAACTATGTGGAAGAAGCCGTTAGAAAAGAATTAGAACGGTATTAGAAAACTATTAGAGAATCAGTAAGTCGTTTATTAATAGGGAGATGTATATTGTGAGGATTATGCTAGATATGTGGAATCTCTACAATGAAGATGGTTCCCTTGCCCTGCTCCGAATGCACGGCGATGTTGCCATCATGCAGATGGATAATCTTATGGGCCAGTGTCATCCCGATGCCGTAGCCTTCTACTTTCTTTTTCTCATCTCCGCCTCCTCTATAAAATAAGGTGAAGAGATTCTCTTTATCCTTTGCCGACATTCCAAAACCGGTGTCTGCCATGCGGACGATGCTCCATTTGTCTCTGAATGAAATCTGAACGATAGACGAATGGTTCTCCGAATACTTGCAGTTGTTCTCTATCAGATTCGAGAAGGCGATGTTCAGCAGATAAGGATTGCCGAGGACGGTAATCAGACTGTCATCGTCTTCTTCCTCGTTGCAGAAGAGTAGGTCGATGCTGTATTCCGGATGTGCCCGCAGGATGAGTTCTCTTGCATCTAATAAAAGTTCATCCAGGCGAACCTCTCGCATGCTGATTTCTTCCTTGCCGTAATCCGCCTTTGCCAGGTTCAGCAAACCATCTATCAGTCGGGTCATTCGCTTGGCGTCCTGCTGCATATTCTGCATGGCGAGCTGGTACTGCTCGTTGGTTCGCTCTTTCTGCAGCGAAACATCGATTTCGGCTGTTAGGGCAGCCAGAGGAGTACGCAGTTCGTGAGACACGTTGCTCACAAACTGCTTCTGTGAATTGAATGAAATCTCCAGTCGCTTGAGCAGTTCATTGAAAGCGATGGTCAGTTCGCCCAACTCATCTTTTTCGTTCTTCACGGGGATGCGGCGGTCGATGTGGGAGGCTGTAATAGTTTCAGCCTCATTCACGATGTTTCTTATCGGTTTGAGGGAGAGTTTTGCCAGAACATAGCCGGCGATAAAGAGCAGCGACAATCCGATGATGAAGAGGCAGATGAGGGTTTCCTGCAGTCCCACAAGGTTGTCGTAGCCGTAGCCGTCATAAGCGGCAGCTGTAACAATATAATCCTTTCCCTTGTATTGGAAAACCATTCCGATGCCCTGGTATTTTCCGATGTGGAATTCAATCTCTTTTTTCTGAATGATTTCCTTGATCATCCCTTCGGTTTCCTTCACGATGTCGTTGTGGATGGCATCGTGGTAGAGCATGTGGAAATCGGTGGTATAGACGGCAACCTCTACCTCGTTGATAAACTTCCTGTTGTTCAGATAAACCGACTGCATGGTCTTGGCATCTACCTGTCCGGCCAGGAAGAGATTGGCCTTGGTAATGCCTTCGCTTTTCAGGTTTCTGAAGAAAGTCTGGTCGCGGGTATGTTCGCTGACCAGGTAAATGAGCACCATGCAAAGCAGAAATATGGTTGCCGTAATGCAGGTGTATTTAAGGGTAAGGGATGTTCTGATCTTCATATCTCTTTTCTTTCTGGTTTTATTCAAATTCTTATTCGGTTTTTCTGTTTGGTTCGTTACATCTTGTCCGTCAAGATAAAACCAACTCCCGGCTTGGTATGAATCAGTTTCACCTCGAAGTTCTTATCCATTTTCTTTCTCAGATAGTTGATATAGACATCGATGAAATTGGTGCCCGTATCAAAATGGGTGTTCCAAACCTTTTCTGCTATTTCCACTCGGCTCACTACCTTTTCAGCATTCTCCACCAGATAAACCAGCAGGTTGTATTCCTTAGGCGAAAGCTTGACAGGTTCGCCGTTTCGTGTTACTTCCTGTCTTTCAAGATTGATGCACAGGTCGGCGTATGAAATCTCCTTTGCCACATCAACCTTAGCCACGGCTCTTCTTTTCTGCAATACTCTCACTCTCGCCAGCAGTTCTCTGAAATCGAATGGCTTCACCATGTAGTCGTCGGCTCCCACATCGAAGCCTTCCAGCTTATCATCGGCGGTTCCCAGAGCCGTGAGCATCAGAATCGGGATTTCTTCATCCGCCTTTCTGATTTTCTGGCAGAGTTCGAAACCATTGAGCTTCGGCAGGATGATGTCTGAGATAATCAGTTGGAAATCATTCGATTGAAACAGTCTCCATCCCATCTCACCATCGTAAGCCACCAGAACCTGATAGCCGTTCTCTTCCAGACCGATTTTCAATAAATCAGCCACTCGCTTTTCGTCTTCTATCACTAAAATCTTAATCATACTTATAATCGTCTTTTTGTAGCTTGCAAAAGTACATCAATTTTAAAGATTCCCACGCTTCTTCACTTTTTATTATGGAAAATTAACCGTAATATCTTAAAAAGTAACTACTCAGCACCCATAGAAGCACCCCTATGGGCATAAGTAATCGTCTTACTGTTGTACTACAGCAAGAATTGCATTGAATTTCGAATTTCCGTTCTTCATAGCAGTTTCTGCGATGGAGTGCAGCTTGGCAAAATCATCGGCACCGCTGTCGGTTCGGAAGCAACCGCTGACTTTCTGCTTTATCTTGATTTTCCTAACTCCCCGCTCACTGGCATTGTTATCGTATGGCACACTTGGATTGGAGAGAAAGGTGAACAGGTAGTCTTTGACCTTAAGGATACCTCTCTTGAATTTCTCAAACTCGTTATCTAAATGTGTGAGACTTTCCCCCAAGAGGTTCTTCATCTTTGTCTTCAGTACCTTTATCTTTCTAGAGGTAATGTTGTCCTCTCTTCTGAGATTTATAGAGTGTTCTATCAGATGGATGAATCTCCGTGACCAGTTCTGGTTTGGATCCAGTTCGTTCAGATACTCTGCATTCCTAAGAAGATGAGCCAGGCAGACCTGATGGTCCTTAACATTCATCTTGAAGTAGCTCTGATGTCTGTCAGTCACAAGTGTCGAATAGGGAAGTCCCTTTGGAAACTTGGTATCTATGGCCTTCTGACCTCGCGATTCAGACTGAAACACGTATGTAAGCAGGTCGTTCTGGAATATCCAATTCCAATGCAGATGCTTTCCTACCGCAGCACCCGTTTCATCGGCTCCTACGACAGACGCTGTTTCCAGCCTCTTGCGTATTTCCTCGTATGCACCATCTGCCTTGCCGCTATTCTCTTTGAGTATGTTCTGCACTGTTCCCTCACTTATATTCTGGCCGGACAGGTCGGATATAAGTTCTGCAATCCTTTTGAACGGAATACACTGCACTACATTAAGGTATGTCACCAGTGCACGGAGGTTGTCACCATACTTGATACGGCAGTTGGGAGCTTCGCAGTTGTTTACACAACCGCATTCACAGACCTTCTCGTAATACTGTTCCTCGCAGGTCTCTACGACCACCTTGATATCAACAATCTGTGTCTTACGAATCTTCTGGCATGGTATATCAATCAAGAGCCGACCACAGCATTTACAATAGACTGGTTCGTGCTTTACAATTACGTCTGGTTCAGCTATAGTCTGCAGTGTGTGACCCTTGTGGCCAGGCTGTCCACCGCTCGGCTTTCCGCTTGGCTTGCGAAGAGACTTTGTCCTGCGCAGCTCACGGGAAGCGATACTTTCTTTGGAAGGAGGGATACTGCTGTTACTGCTGTTTTTCTCGGGCTTTCCTGGGGTACTTGACGTATCGTCATCATCTTCCTCTAGTTCCTTGATGCGCTCTTTGGCAACGACTAGCTCAGCCTTTGTGGAAGCAAGTTCTGTCTTTAGATTATGTATCTCCACATCCTTCTGGTTAATGACACGATTAAGGCGTCCGATCTCCTCGTTCTTCTCGGAGTCGGACTTCTCAAGCTTGCGCAGACGCTGGTTTATCTGGCGCAAAACAACATCTATGTCAGTACAGTCGTTTGCCATTTTTTTCGTGCAAAGATAAGCATTTTTCTCCACATGACAAAATCACGATTTACATCCCTTAACGCAGACTTTTGACTTACGGGAAATGCAAAAACGTATCTCCTGGCAGATAATTTGTTGAAGGGCGATAATAGTCAAAGGAAACATGTTGGAGGCATCATCGGAAAAGAACTCGTTAAATGAACTGTTTTAAACAGCCTACGTCCTCGTCGACTCAATCATTAAAGAGTTTGTAATGATGAAGAAAATAAGCAAAATCAAGTTTATGCTTTATTAACGAGAAGTTTTCTATAGGGGGTGCTGAGTAGTTACCTTAAAAAAAACTTTGCCTTGTCAGATATTATTCGTACCTTTGCCTTGTTTTAAAAAGTTTAATCAGTTAGAAATCAGTTTAATCAATTAGAAAATGAAGAAGATATTAAATCCATATTTGAACAAGGAGGGTTACAACTGCGTTTGCTGTGCCCCCAACAATCCTGTAGGTTTGCATCTTGAGTTTTGGGAAGAGGGTGAGGATGTGCTTACCATCTGGAATCCCGGCGAGAATTACCAGGGCTGGATCAATACCCTGCATGGCGGAATCATCAGTATGCTGATGGATGAAGTGGCAGGCTGGGTTATCAACCGCAAACTGCAGACCACGGGTGTGACGATGCAGCTCAACGTGAAGTACAAGAAGCCTGTGATGACCACCGATTCGCAGATTACTGTGCGTGGTCACATCGCCAGCCAGCGCCGCAACATCGTTACCATCCACCTGATTCTGGAGAACTCCCAAGGCGAGGTTTGTGATGAAGGCGAAGCTATCTATTTCACCTTCGGTCCTGACAAAGCCAAGGAGATGGGATTCGACAGCTGCAAGGTAGAGGGGGAGGAATAACTCTCCCCACTTGTTTGTAATGCTGGAGTCTTTCTTGAAGTTTTGAAAGTTCTTGAAGTTGATCATGCTCTGTCTGCGTTTAAGAGTTCCTTGAATCACAATTCCCCAGAAAGCCGTTTCCTGCCCATTTTGCGGTCTTCATTGATGACCAGCGCTTGCCATCTATTAAGACCAGCCTCGGTCTTCATAGATGACCGACTTTTGGCACAAGAAGACTGTTCTTTCGATTGCCGGTGCAAAGGTACAAAAATTCTAAGCAGAAAGCAAGCTTTTTCCCGTAGAATGTTGAGAAATAGTTCGTAAGTAACTGATGTGTAGAGGTATAAGTGCTTTCGGTTTTTGCATCTGATTGCAAAAGCCGCCTTTGGAATCGTTTTTTGATGTTTGGAAAGCGGTCATTATCGGTCACGGTCATTTTCGGTCATTTTCAAAAGTGATTCGGTCATTTGGGTCTATAGTATATATAAATATATATTTATATAATACTTATAGGGGAGATTTGCGCCCCCGAAAATGAAAATGACCGAAAATGACCGTGACCGAAAATGACCGGATCTGGCTTCTGAAAGTTATTCGGAAAAGGATGATGTTTGTTTGTAAGATAATGATAATCAATGGGATAGTTTTGTGCAGTACTTCTGTAGAGTACCATGCTTTGTACAGCTAAAACAGTACATATTCCTCTTCGCTCTATCCCAGTTTTTGCTCTTTTTACGAGAATCTTGACAAAATAAATCAAGAAATTCCTCGTTTTCTCCCTTTTATTCTGCCTTTTACCCCCTCTTATTTTTGCCTTCTGAGGGGGTGAAAAGTGTGGTTTCCAGCCCCTATTTTCGTAGGAAAAGTGTGTTTTTTATCCCTCGTTTTTATAGGAAAAGTGTAGTTCTTAACTATTGATTTATAGGAAAAGTGTGTTTGGGTATGTTTGAAAGGGGGAAAATATATAATGGCAGGTTCCAAATTAACGCATCAGGAACCTGCCATTTTCTTTCATTTACGCCAATCTCAGTCTCAGCGAATTAAGCACTACGCTCACACTTGAGAAGGCCATCAGGGCACTTGCCCACATCGGGGTTATCTGGAAATCAATGCCGAAGATATGAAGGGCGCCGGCTGCCAGCGGGATGCAGATGATGTTGTAGATGAACGCCCAGAAGAGATTCTGCCAAATCATGTGAACCGTCTTCTGGCTCAGTTTTACGGCTTCCGGAAGTGCCAGCAGGTCGTCGCTCATCAGCGTAATCTGCGCCACATCCATCGCCACATCCGTTCCCTTTCCTATCGCCATGCTCACGTTGGCAAGGGCCAGAGCCTGGGTGTCGTTGATTCCGTCGCCCACCATCGCTACTTGCTTGCCTTCGTCCTGAAGTTTCTTTACCAAAGCCTGCTTGTCGCCAGGCAGCACCTTGCTCTGGTAATGCTTGATGCCGGCTTTCTCTGCCCAGTAGTGAGCCGCTTCCTCCTTGTCGCCACTTATCATATAGACCTCTATTCCCCTTTCCTGCAACTGCTTCATTGCTTCCTGGGCATGAGGCTTGAGGGTCTCTCTCGTCTCCAAATCCAAATCCTCCTGTTTGGTGAAATCGATGTTCTGGTTAGGAATGGTGAGGGTGCCGGTCTTGTCGATGACGAGGGCGTTGATCTTGTGGAGATTCTCCAGCGCCGACGCATCCTTGATAAGAATCTGCTTCTGCGCCGCCTTGCCGATGCCCACCATCAGGGCGGTAGGAGTAGCTAAGCCCATGGCGCAAGGACAGGCGATGACCAATACGGCTACGGCTGAAAGGATGGCCTGCGGAAGAGCAGCGTTGCCGCCTATCAGCCACCATATTAAAAAGGTGATGAGGGCGATGGCTGCCACGGCTGGAACGAAAATCAGAGCCGCCTTATCTACGATGCGCTGCACGGGCGCCTTACTGCCCTGCGCCTCCTGAACCATGCGGATGATGTGTGCCAGGGCGGTGTTCTCGCCAATCTGCTTGGCTCTCATGCGGAGCTTTCCCTGACTCGGAATGGTGCCAGCCAGCACGTTGTCGCCTGCCTTTTTCATCGCCGGAGTCGGTTCGCCGCTGATCATCGCTTCATCTACATAGGCAGCATCGGGAGTCATAAAACTCTCTGCCTGGGTAACCACGCCATCCACCGGAATCTTCTCGCCGGCTCTTACCTCTATCATGTCGCCTATCTGAATGGTGGAAATCGGCACTTCCTCCATCTTGTAGTCGTTGGTGCCTTCTATCTTCTCGTAAGTCACCAGTCGGGCGGTTTTCGGCTGCATTCCCATCAGTTGGCGGATGCTGCTCGCCGTACTGTCTTTCGCCTTTTCTTCCAGGCATCTGCCGGTCAGCACGAAGGTGATAATCATCACGGAAGCATCGAAATAAGTGTGCCATTCTATGCCTCTCGCTCCCCATACCATTTCTCCGAAGAAGGTGTTGAAGGTGCTGAAAATGAAGGCGATGAGGGTGCTGAGTGCTACGAGCGAATCCATGTTTGCCGTATGATGCAGGAGCTGCTTCCAGGCGGAAATATAAAACTGTTTGCCGCAGTAGAGCAGGTTGGCGAGTGCCAGGAGCAGACAGATCTGGTTGGCGAAGGAACTGGTATGATGAGTCGAGGCAACGCCATCTGAAATCATATTCTGTTCCATGCCCAGGGAAATCCAGCCCATGGAGAAACTCATGGTCAGGATGGCGAAGAGCCAGGAAGCGAGGGTTCGGCGACGCAGGAGAGTGAACTCTCGGCGATTGATTTCCTCCACGCTTCTGTCGTTTTCGATGACGAGGTCGTAGCCGGCGTTGCTGATTTCCCGTTTCATATCTTCCAGAGAAATGATGTCGGGGTTATAATCTACCAGGGCAGTTCGGCTCGCCAGGGAAACCGAGGCGGAGTTGATGCCTTCTAGCGACTGCAGCTTCTTTTCTACATTGGCAGAGCATACGCTGCAAGCCATGCCTATAACAGGAATTGTTTTCTTCATTTTATTCTATTTAAAATCCTATCTATTTTAGATCCTATTTTTATCTAAATCTAACTATATTTAAATTTCACTATTCTAAATCTCACTATTCCCATTCCTCGAATTCCAGTTCCAATTCCCTGTATTCGGGTTTTCGGGAAGAATTCAACTTGTCTTCCTTCTTGGCTTCTTCTGATGATGCATTGCTCACCGATAAGCCCAGCAGGCGGATGGGGTGGGCGGAGGAGTAATCCACCAGTTGCAGCAATCGCTTGGCTAGCGGAAGAATGTCTGCTTTTTTCTTTAGAATCTTTTCTTGCGAAATGCTGCGGGTTATCTGGGTAAAGTCGGAATACTTTACTTTCAGTGTCAGGGTGCGACCCTCGAAACTGCTCTTCTCGATGCGCTCCAGAAGTTCCATAACCGTATGGTAAAGCTCGATGACCACTGCCGATTTTGCTGAGATGTCTTCCAGAAAAGTCTGTTCGCAGCCCACGGATTTCCGTTCTCGGTATGTGATGACGGGCCTGTTGTCTATCCCTCTTGCGAAATCATAGAAGATGTGACCAGCCTTTCCGAAAACCTCTACAAGATGTTTTTCCGAAACCTTTCGCAGGTCAGCACCATTGAAGATGCCCATGAAATGCATCTTTTTCAGGGTCTTTTGGCCCACGCCCCAGAAATCCTCCACGGGGAGTTGGGCGATGAATTCAAGTGCCTTGTCGGGATGGATGGTGCAGATGCCGTCGGGCTTTCGGTAATCCGAAGCCACCTTGGCCAGGAACTTGCAATAGCTGATGCCTGCCGAGGCGGTAAGTCCTGTAGCTTCCTTGATTCTTGCCTTGATTTCCTTGGCCACATCCACCGCCAGCTCTATCCCTTTCTTGTTTTGGGTAACATCGAGGAAGGCTTCGTCGATGGAGATGGGTTCGATAAGGTCGGTGTATTCCTGAAAGATGCGGTGAATCTGTTGGGAAATTTCAGCGTAATGTTCGTGTCGGCAAGGCACGATGATGAGTTCCGGACAGCGCTTCTTGGCTTGGGCGATGGATTGCGCCGAATGAACGCCCCATTTGCGGGCCTCATAACTGGCAGTGGAAACCACACCACGGGGACCGTCGAAGCCCACCGCAATCGGTTTGCCTCGAAGCTCCGGATTGTCTCTCTGCTCTACTGCCGCATAGAAGGCATCCATGTCAATGTGTATGATTTTTCGCTCTTCCATCTATCTTGTTGCCTATTTGCTTACTTGCAATTTTGTTTCAGGATGCAAAAATACACATTATTTATGAAAGGAGCAAGAATCAGGAAAGAAATCATGGGGTATAGGCACAAAAAAGGCAGATTCCAATTTGCCTTGGAATCTGCCTCAATCATTTATGGGAGATGATTATTTGACTTCGATATTCTTGGTAGCCTTAGTCTCCTCCTTAGGAGTAAGCTTTGGAATCTGAACCTCAAGAACACCATCAGCTACCTTAGCTGAAATCTTCTCACGGTCGGCATCCTCAGGGAGTGTGTAGGTCTGCTGGTAATTGCTGTAAGAGAACTCACGGCGCAGATAGTGCTCGTGCTTGTCTTCGTTCTTGTGCTCCATCTTGTTCTCGATGGCGATGTTCAGATTACCATCATTGTCGATGTTTACGCGAACCCACTCCTTCTTCAAGCCAGGGGCTGCAACCTCCATGGTGTAATCCTTGTCACTTTCCTTGATGTTAGTGGCAGGGGCTGTAGCATTCATACGTGGTGTTGCGTCTGTATCAAAGAATACATCATCAAAGATGTTACTCAACCAATCTGAATTATTATTTCTACGTGCTAACAACATAATTAAAACCTCCAATTTTATTTTACTCGTCCTCCCGGTTCCTTGCGGCCCCGTCGGGATTTCTGTTTGTTATTTATTAATGTTCTTTATCTGTTACTTTTTTGATTGCCTCCGTCTCGAACTCCGTTGTTCTTTCGAACTCTTTCATCTTTTGGCTTCAGCTTTCACTCTCATGCTGAGCAACTTGCGTGCCAGCGGCTGAAGGGTGACAAAGTTGGCATGAAAAGCTAAATATTTTAAACTTTTCTGCCAGATAATGCGGTAATCTCAAAAAAAATGTGTAACTTTGTCACCAACTTAAAAATCAATGCATGAATCGAATAAATTATAAAAGATCAATGAAGAAACAACTACTTTCTATGGCGATGCTGATGGCGATGTCGCTTTCTGCCAGTGCCCAGCAACTGCTTCCTTATCAGAATCCGAACCTTTCTGCTGAGGCTAGAGCCAATGATTTGCTTTCCCGTCTTACCTTGGAAGAGAAGACGAAGTTGATGATGGATACTTCGCCAGCCATTGCCCGATTGGGCATTCCGCAGTTTCAATGGTGGAACGAGGCGCTGCATGGAGTGGGAAGAAACGGATTTGTTACCGTTTTTCCTATCACGATGCACATGGCAGCTTCGTGGGACGATACCTTATTATATAAGGTGTTTACTGCCGTGAGCGATGAGGCAAGAGCCAAGGCGCAGGAGGCGAAAAAGAGCGGCAACATCAAGCGCTACCAGAGTCTAAGTTTCTGGACTCCGAATATCAATATCTTCCGCGACCCACGATGGGGACGTGGACAGGAAACTTATGGAGAAGACCCTTATCTTACTACCCGAATGGGACTTGCTGTGGTGAATGGTTTGCAGGGACAGACCTTTGATGGCAAACCGATGTCGGCTCCGGGAGTTCTGGCTTCTGCTTCCCAGTCTTCTCAGTCTCTCCAATCTCCTCAAACTCTTCAATCTTCTCAATATGTCAAGCTCCTTGCCTGTGCCAAGCATTTTGCCGTACATAGCGGTCCGGAGTGGAATAGGCACAGTTTCAATGTAGAGGATTTGCCTGAGCGTGATTTGTGGGAGACTTATCTGCCCGCCTTCAAATCGCTGGTGCAGGATGGAAATGTGGCTGAGGTGATGTGCGCCTATCAGCGGATTGACGGAGCGCCTTGTTGCAGCAATGCCAGGTATGAACGACAGATTCTTCGTGATGAATGGGGATTCAAGGGATTGATTACTTCTGATTGCGGAGCCATCAACGACTTTTATGTGCCTGGCCGACATGGTACGGCGAAGACTCCGGCTGAGGCTACGGCGCAGGCAATTGGTGCCGGAACCGACGTGGAATGCGGAAGCGTTTACCGTTCGCTTCCTGAGGCGGTGAAGACAGGAATGATCAGCGAGGAAAAGGTGAACGAGAGCTTGAAGCGCCTGCTGATAGCCCGTTTCCGCCTGGGAGATTTCGATCAGGACGAGAACGTGCCTTGGACTCAGATTCCATCTTCCGTCATCGCCAGCAAGGCGCATAAGGATTTGGCAGAGAAAATGGCAGAAGAGGGAATCGTGCTTCTTCAGAACCGGAACAATCTTCTGCCGCTGAAATCATCAGGAATGAAGTTGGTGGTGATGGGGCCGAACGCCAACGATTCCATCATGCAGTGGGGCAACTATTCGGGTTATCCTACTTCTACCACTACCATCCTGCAGGGTATCAGAAAATATGTAAAGGATGCCAAGTATATTCCTGCCTGCACGTTGACAAGAAATGAAGTTTCAGAAAGCCGGTTCAATCTCCTGACTTCTACCGATGGCAGCAAAGGCATGAAGGCTACTTATTGGAACAATGCCGAGATGAAGGGCGAGCCTGTGGCTACTGCCGTGATGACGTCGCCTATCAACCAGAGCAATGGCGGAAATACCGTCTTTGCACCGGGCGTGAACCTTACCAACTTCTCAGCCCGATACGAGGGCCTGTTTACTTCGGAAGAGGATGAAACCTTGAACGTCAGAATGGGATGCGATGATGGCTACCGACTCATCATTGATGGCGATACGGTGGCGAATGTATGGAAGGGACGTGCCCGTGTACAGATGCTCAACAAGCCAATTTCCGTGAAGGCGGGAAAGCCGATGAAGATACAGGTGGATTATTTCCAGAAGACCGATATGGCGGTGATGCAGTTTGACATTGTAAAGAACTATACGCCAACCGAGTCTCAGCTTCTGGCTGAAGTTGGCGATGCTGACGTAGTGGTATTCGTAGGCGGAATCTCTCCTAGTCTTGAGGGTGAGGAGATGAAGGTTTCTGAGCCGGGTTTCAAGGGTGGAGACAGAACTGATATCGAATTGCCTCAGGCTCAACGCAAGGTGATGGAGATGCTGCATCGGGCTGGCAAGCGAGTGGTGTTCGTCAACTGCTCGGGCAGTGCCATCGCCATGGTTCCTGAAACCGAAAATGCGGAGTCTATCCTTCAGGCTTGGTATCCGGGCGAACGGGGTGGCGAAGCTGTGGCAAAGGTACTCTTTGGCGAGGTGAATCCATCGGGCAAGCTTCCGGTAACCTTCTATAAGAGTACTTCCGATCTTCCTGATTTCCTTGATTATACGATGAAGAATCGTACCTACCGTTACTTCAAGGGCGAGGCTCTCTTCCCATTCGGACATGGATTGAGCTATACATCGTATGAATATGGAAAGCCGACATTGAAGAAAGTTAAGAGTGAAGAACGAAGAGTGAAGAATGAAGAACGAAAAATGAAGAATTCTTCGGCTTATTCCTTGAGCTTCTCTTTATCTAATAAAGGTAATAGGGAAGGAACGGAAGTGGCGCAGGTTTACATCCGTAGAATGGATGATACTGAGGGACCTATCAAGACCCTGAAAGCCTTCAAACGCATTACTTTGAAGGCGGGCGAGATGCAGCAGGTAACCATCAGTCTGCCTCGCCAGAGTTTCGAGGGTTGGGATTCTCAGACCAATACCATGCGTGTGGTTCCCGGCAAATATCAGATATTCGTAGGTGGTTCGAGTGCTGAGGCTGCGAAGAATGTGATAGAAGTGAAAGTGAAATAAAATGCTAATATAAAGAGAAAGCTCGCCAGGACTTTGAGGGTCTTGGTGAGCTTTTCTCGTTTTATTTCCCGAATCTGGAAGTATCTACTTCTTCATGCTGCTTGGCTTTGTAGCCGCCGAAACGATAGATGAGGCTGATCCATCTATCCATCGCTCTATCCAATCAGGATGTTCGTTTCGAAGAGACATTGCTAGAAGGTCTCCGTCAAAAGCTTTTACTGTAGAATAAAATATTCCAAGCCTACTTTTGCTAGCTCCATTTGGACCGGCTATAATTGTAAATTCAGGTCTTCTTTTCATAATCTTAATAGAAAAAGAGGTGTTACGAAGTAATTAATGGAGTAAGTAACTCATTTTCCCCTTTCCAGGAGCTGCAACTTGTTTTATGATAGTATATTCGCGTGTCGCAAAATCAAGAGTTGCTTCTACATCGCTTCCATCAGGATTTGCAAGATAGGTTTTTCCGTTTTCAAAATACGGCACGGAAATGCCTTTCGCCCACGCTTCCAGGTAGATTCGTTCCACCTCATCGTGTACGGCATTGTTGATTTCCCGAATCGTCTTGCCATTCGAGAGTCGCCAACCTTCTATTTCTTCATATTTACACATAAGCCTTTAACCTTTAGAAAACCTTTGAAAAATCTACTGCAAAAATACGAGGAATCTTTTTAATAACCAAATATTTTAACCTCTTTTTTCTATCAGCTCTTATCAGAAGCAACTGTTTTTGAAAGTTTTTCCCAAAAAGGTTTGTGGTTTCAGGAATAATGGCTAATTTTGCGGGCGGGAAAGCGTCACTCCTCATTGGTGATGCTTTAGGGAATGATAAAATAAATAGGATATGAATAAGATATTTGATAGTATCAGACAGATGGATGAGGCTGGACAAGAATTTTGGTCGGCTAGGGAATTGGCATCTGTTATTGGTTATGCAGATTATCGTAATTTTAGCAAAATCATAGATAAGGCTAAGGTCTTATGTGTACAAAACAATAAGAGTGTAGAAGACCATTTCGTTGAAGTCAACGAAATGGTTACTATTGGTAGTGAGGCAAAGAGAAAGCTGAAGTCCTACCATCTTTCCCGTTATGCTTGCCTTCTTATTTCTATGTCGCTCAGTTCCAAGAAAGAGAATGCATTGCCTGCATTAGAGTATTTTTCTGGTAAGCAGAATTTATCTTCTTCTTCATTGCAAAATGCTGATACTTATAGCAATACGGATATTGTGTTCTTCTCTGATTCGGAAGGAAAACTGAGAGTGGAATTAGTCTTTGATGGAGATACGGTTTGGACGACACAGAAGAGAATTGCAGAAATCTTTCAAGTAGATGTGCGAACTGTGAGCTATCACATCAATGAAATCTTGAACAGCGGAGAACTCAATAAATATTCAGTTATCCAAAAATCTTGGATAACTGCGGATGATGGGAAGAAATACGAAATGAATGTATATAATCTGGATATGATTATTGCGGTGGGCTATCGTGTGAACAGTTACAAGGCAACTCGTTTTCGTCAATGGGCAACCAATACCTTGAGCGAATTTATCCGAAACGGTTACGTGTTAGATGATGAGCGTTTTAAGCAAGGTGGAAAGCAGGTTCAGGTGAAGTTTGATCAGTTGCTGGAACGTATTCAGGAGATTCGAGCATCCGAGCGTATGGCTTATCAAAAAATAACAGATATTTATGCCACGGCTTGCGATTATCAGAAGAATGCTACTACAACGCAGGAGTTTTATGCCAAGGTACAGAATAAGTTGCATTGGGCAATTACGGGTAAGACGGCAGCAGAAATCGTTTATTCTTCTGCCGATGCAACCAAGAAACACATGGGATTAACTTCTTGGGCTCAAGCTCCCGATGGTAAGGTGTTGAAATCGGATGTGACAATAGCAAAGAATTATTTGCATATAGAACAGATGAAGGAATTGAATGGTATTGTTTCTGCTTATATTGACTTAGCTGCCAATCGTGCCAAACGCCATATTCCAACGACTATGGAACAATGGGTCAAGTTCTTGGATGGTTTTCTTGAATTATCATCTTATCCAATTTTGATAGATAAGGGAAAGGTTTCGGCTCTTGAAGCTCGGTTGAAAGCTTATGAGGAATATGATAAGTTCAGGGTGATTCAAGACCGTGAGTTCTTGTCGGATTTTGACAAGGAAGTGATGAGGTTAAAAGGAGAATTGGGGTTGTTTGATAATTGATGATTAAGCATGGAAAAAATAATAATTGCTTGCGACTCTTATAAGGGTTGCCTTTCGAGCAGAGAGGTGAATGAGGCGATTGCTTCGGGAGTGAAGGAATGGAATGCGGATGATGCTTCTCCCGAAATCATTACCCTGGAAATGAGTGATGGGGGAGAGGGTATGCTCGATGCTTTTCTCTCGGCGATGAAGGGAGAGCGAGTGAGGATTCATGCCCATGATGCGCTGATGCGATGGATTGAGGCTGAATACGGAATCGTGGATGATACGGCAATTATCGAGATTGCGCAGACCGCCGGACTGGCTCTGATTGAGCCTGAACAGCGCAACCCGATGAAGGCTACTTCATGGGGCGTGGGCGAGATGATAATGAATGCTTATCGCCGGGGTGTGCGCCGTTTCATCGTGGGCCTGGGTGGCAGCGCCACATCCGATTGCGGCATCGGAATGCTCAAGGCGATGGGCGACGACTGGAAGAAAATTCGACAGGAATGCAGTCTTGTGCTGGCTTCGGACGTTACCAATCCGCTCTGTGGCGAAAACGGGGCGGCTCACGTCTTTGCGCCTCAGAAGGGAGCTGATGCTAAGATGGTGCAGATGTTGGATGATAGGGCAAGGAAGTTTGCCGAGGTAAGCGCCAAGCATTTCGGATATGATAGAAGTATGGTTTCCGGGGCTGGTGCTGCCGGCGGACTGGGTTATGCTTTCCTGCAATATTTCAATGCTGAGGCTCGTCCTGGGGCTGAGCTTCTCTTGGATGAGATTGGTTTTGATGCACTCATTCTGGATGCAGATCTCGTGATTACGGGCGAGGGACATAGCGACCGTCAGACCTTGATGGGGAAACTGCCGCAAAGGATTTTGGAGCATGGTGCCAATCAGAAAATCTGGCTCGTGTCGGGTGGCGTAAGCGACAGGCAGGTGATGCTGGATGCAGGCTTTGATAGAGTGATTCAGATTACTCCGGATTCTATGCCTTTAGAAGAAGCGATGAAACCGGATGTGGCCCGTAACAATATCATCAAGGCGATTCATGAGCAATTTGCTTTGTAGTTTCAGTTATTATCCGTATCTTTGCGCCCGATTATCAAAACAGGGTAAAAAGAATAAGAATAAGAAATAATGAAGTATATAATTTTTGATTTTGATGGAACCATCGGCGATTCGCAGAGTCTCATCGTGAAGACCCTGCAGGATACGATGCGTGCAAGAAAACTGGAGGTGAAATCGGAGGAGGCTTGTGCCAAGACCATCGGTTTAAGACTGGATGAGGCTTTCGTCTCGCTCTTCGGAATGAGTGCTGAGGAGGGAATGGAATGTGCGGCAACCTATCGCGAAATCTTCCTAGAGAACAAGAAGACGATGATCGTGCAGCCCTTCCCTCATGTGATAGAAACCCTGAGAGCGTTGCACCGTCAGGGCTATGTTCTGGGAATGGCCAGCAGCCGCAACCATTGTTCGCTGGATGGATACGTGAAGCAGATGCAACTGGAAGATATTTTCTCTTCTATCGTGGCAGGCGATGATGTGGAGCATGTAAAACCGGCTCCCGATATGGTTTTCAAGGCTTTGCGAGAAATGAAGGGCTTCAAAAATTCAGCGGTTTCTGCCGATGAAATAAAGGTTGAAATAAACGATGTTCTTGATGAAACCCTCGTGGTGGGCGATATGAACTTTGATGTGGATATGGCGCATCATGCCGGCTGCAAGGCCTGTGCCGTGACTTATGGCAATGGAACCCGCCAGCAGCTCGCTTCTGCCGAATGGATTATCGATGATTTCGCAGAACTTCTGAAAATCGTAAAAGAATAAAAAGGAAATGAGTAAAAAGATAAATTTATCGCTGATGCAATAAAAAAGCTGATAAAATTATCTTTTTATTCATTTTTTTATAGTACCTTTGCACTCGCAATTGGTTCGCTGCCACCTTCTGCCGCCCTAGGCAGGACTGGTGCGTAGTGATTAAAAGGGAATCGGGTGAGAAGCCCGGACAGTCCCGCTGCTGTAAGCGTCTTATTGCGGCAAGCAACATGGTCACTGACATTTTTTCGGGAAGACCGCTTGCCATGAGTTTTGCATCTTTTTATGTTTACATAGAGTGAGATGCTGGGAGGACGCAAGTCAGAAGACCTGCCGTTGCCATCGGAAAGAAATTCCCAAAGGATATCTCTGGGATATAAAAAGGAAACAATTCCGATGATTCTATCCAACCCCGTGGGATGGGTTCGTGATGGAGACATACAGATATTTACTTATTATATTAAGGTTTAAGGTATAAGGAGATTAAATGAGAATAGGAAAATTACTGCTGTGCGTCGGGGGATGCATGGCAGCAAATGCTGTATCGTATGGGCAGAGTTTTCGAACCGATTCGGTGCAGGCCTTGGACGAGGTGGTGGTGAAGGCGATGCAGGAGGTTACTCCCCATCAATCCATCAACTATCAGCAGTTGCAGAACCTGCCTTCCAATAATGTGGCAGATGCGCTGAAATATATGGCGGGCGTGCAAATCAAGGACTATGGCGGATTGGGTGGACAGAAGACCGTGAACGTGCGGTCGCTCGGATCTCAGCATGTGGGCGTTTATCTGGATGGTGTGCGCATCACCAATGCACAGAACGGTACGGTGGATTTGGGAAAGTATTCGCTCTCTACCCTGGAATCGGTTTCGCTCTTCAATGCCAACAAGACGGAGATGCTGATGACGGCTTCGGAATATGCTTCTGCCTCCACGGTTTATCTCAAGACCCATCGCCCCGACAGCACTCAGCTCAAGGCTTCCTACCAGTTGGGCTCGTTTGGAACCCACAAGTTGGCAGCCACTTACAGTTATCGGAATTGGGGCTTCATAGATGCTGCCTTTACCCATAGCAAGGGCAACTATCCGTTTGAATATCATACGGAATACGAGGACACCACGGGGACCCGCCGCAACTCCGACATTACGATGTTCCGCATCGAAAGCTGTGCCTTCTATAAGGGATTGCAATGGCACACGTATTACTTCAATTCCCGACGGGGATTGCCGGGCGGAATCGTGCGCCGTCTCTCGGATACCTACACCGATGTGGGCAGGGAATGGGACCGCAACTTCTTCTCGCAACTGTCGTATCGCACGCAGATTCCTTTCGGAAAGCATCAGCCTTCATCGGAAAATCAGCATTCGATAGGCATCAGGGCGATATTGAAATACGCCAACGATTTCCTGCACTACCGTTCGGATTATCCGGAGAACATCTCGGTTCATGCCAACAACAGGTATCATCAGCAGGATGTGTATGCGGCGCTCTCGGCTTCCTATCAGATTCGCGATTTCGGCTTCTCGGCTTCCAGCGACCTGCGATGGAGTGACCTCACCACCGATGTGAAGAATTTCCACTACGTCTATCGCCTGGACAGCAAAAACTCGCTCTCGGCGTTCTATCAGCATGGGGGATTGAAGGCTAGCGTAAGCGGACTCTATACGCATCTCGCCGACCATACCCAGGGCAAGGCAAAACCTCTGCATAAGATGACGTGGAATGCGCTGGCTTCCTATACGTTGGGCGACTGGACCCTCCGCTCGTTCTGCAAAACCGTGTTCCGGGCACCAACCCTCAACGATCTCTATTATACGATGGTGGGCAACCGCAACCTGAAGCCGGAATACACCAAGCAGGTGGATGTGGGAATCACCTTCAGCAAGCCTTTTGTAGATGTGCAGGCAGACTGGTATTACAACCGGGTGGAAGACCGCATCGTCTGTTTGCCGCTGAAAGGTTCGTATCAGTGGACGATGCTCAACTATGGCTACACCCGCTGCATGGGTGTGGATGTGAGCGTGAATGCGCATTATCGCCAGCATTCCCTGCTCCTTACGGGCACGTATCAGGATGATAGAAACCGAACCAATCCGAAGGAAGAAGCCTATAATGACTTCATCGCCTATTCGCCTAGGTGGTCGATGACGGCAGTCTATACCTTATTATATAAGGGTTGGACTGCTTCCATCTCCCACATGTTTGTGGATAAGCGATATTGGACGGCGGAGAATGCCATAGAAGACCCCCTGTCGGCGTACAACTGCACCGACCTGAAGATAGGCTACCGATTCCTGCGCCACTATACGGTGGAGGCTGAGTGCCAGGACATCTTTGACGAGCGTTACGAGATGATTCAGCGCTGGCCGATGCCGGGAAGGAGATTTGGCGTAACCCTTAGGGTTGAGAGTTTATAGTTGAGAGTTTATAGTTGATAATTTATAGTTAATAGTTTATAGATGATAGATTTTCTGAAAATGAGAATAAGATTTAGAAATAAGATTTTAGGAACGCTGGCGATGATGGGATTATCGCTCCTCTTTGTCGCCTGTTCAAACGAGAATGGAGAAGATGATAGAACACCGGAGATTCCGAAGCCGGAAATCATTGGCGAGAACCTCATTATCTGCAATGAGGGAAACTGGCAGTCGGATAACGGACAGCTTTCCTATTATAATGGAACGGCGGGTGTGCTCACCAACAAGTGGTTCCGACAGGTGAACGGCAGCAAACTGGGAGATACGCCCAATGACATCATCCAGGTGAATGATACGCTTATTGCCATCGCCGTGAACTGGTCGAACATCATCCAGTATATTCATCCCGATGGAACGGCTTGCGGGGCTACCGAGAACGTGCCCAACAATCGCAGAATGTGCGCTGACGGCAACTATCTCTACATCACATCCTACGCCCACCAATGCGGCAACCAGACCTTCGAAAAGGGGTATGTGGCTAAGATTGATGTGAAGACCAAGCAGGTGGTTGCCACTTGCGAGGTGGGCTGGGAGCCTGAAGGTGTGCGTCTTTATGAGGGCAAACTCTATGTGGCAAATACCGGAGGCTACGCTTTCTCCGAGGGTCATGAGTATGAAACCACTGTGCAGGTGGTGGATGCAGAGACGATGAAATCCATCAAGACCATCAATACGGGCTGCATCAATCTCTATGGCGAAATGTCGCAGGCAGGACAGTATCTCTGCATCAATTCCTGCGGAGATTATTACAATGTGAAGCCTAAGACCGTGATTGTGGATTGCAAGACGGATGAGGTGAAAACTTTCGATTTCCCGGCTACTTATAACAGTACGGATGGGGATGTTTTTTACACCGTAGGTTCTGAATTCTCCTATAATACGGGTGAGTATGTCTATTCCGTCAAGACCATCAATCCTAAGACACAAGAGGTGAAAGATGGAATCTTCTGTGAAACCATCACCCAGAAAATCAAGGAGATAACTTCGCCATACGAGCTTTACATCTCGCCTTATACCCAAAACGTGTATTTCACGGATGCGGGCAGTTATGGTTCTGCGGGTTATCTTTATGGCTACACCAAGGAGGGACAGCCGGTGTTTGCGCCGCAGAAAACGTATGTGAATCCGGCGCATATCCTGGCTTTGCCGATTTATGAAAACAAGTAAGATGAAAGATATGAATAGAATTTTAATGAGCACTTTGCTGAGCCTTTCCATGGGAATGGCTTCGGCACAGACACAGAATGTAGAAGTCGTGGAGTTGCATCCAGCTCCAGGACAGTTTGTCAACACCATGCCTCAGGCTGAGGAGGGAACCACCCACGAGGAGGTTTGCAAGGAGGCTACCGAAGCCTTGAATGATGGTCAGATTGTGCATCTGGGTACTTACGGCGGATACGTAACCGTGAAGTTCGACCACCCAGTACAGAACAAGCGAGGTTCCGACCTCCGCATCAAGGGTAATGGCTTCTATAGCAGTGGTGACCCGAAATATGGCAAGGAGACCATCGGCGGTTCTTTTGAGCCGGGCATCGTGTATGTGGGTGTGGGCGATGATGTGAACACCTGCAAGTGGTATGAACTGGCTGGTTCTGAGTATTATACAGATGAGATTCACGATTTCTCCATCACCTATCACAAGCCAGTGGCAGAGGAAGGAGAGCATTCGCAGATGTTCTCTTCGTTTGATAACTACATCAAGTGGGAGGCTTCATGGACTGATAAGAATGGTGAACGCCGGGATTCTACGGGCTACCACATGAAGATTTCATTCCACAAGCAGTCTTTCTGGCCTTTGTGGGAGGAAGGAGAAACCTTGACTTTCAAGGGAGGTAAATTGCCTAACAATGCCGTGAATTATGGAACCGAGACTTCGCAAAGTTGGGTGCTCTATCGCTACGCCAAGGATGCGTATGGCTATGTGGATGCTTCGCTCAATACGGATGATTACTCCACCTTCGATATCGACTGGGCGGTGGATGAGCAGGGCAACCACGTGGATTTGGAGGAAATCAACTTCGTGAAGGTGGTGAACGGAACCTTCCAGTATTGTGGCTGGCTGGGCGAGACTTCTACTGAGGTAACAGGCTTCCAGGATCTTCATCTGGTAGAAGGCTATGATGAGAATCCTATCATCATTACCCCTCGTACCTCTACAGGACTTTCTGTCATCAAGACCGACAGTAAGTTTGCCGCCAAGGATGATAGCTATTACGACCTGATGGGTCGCCGTGTGGCTACTCCGCAGAAGGGAATTTATATCAGAAATGGCAAGAAGATAATCTTCAAGTAAAGTTCTCTTCCGAGGCGAATCATCAATCAAACAGAAAATTCAATTATTAATAATAAATAATGTAAAGTATGAAAAAGATTTACTCGTATTCTTTGTCGGCTGCTTTCGTTGCAGCCTTGTTGAGTGTTTCATCTGTAGCGAATGCGCAGGATAACAGTGCAGCAGTGGCTGCTGAGGCTTCGCAGGATGCTGCTGTGGCAACCTTCGACGATTTGACTTTGAAGCCTGAGAGCCACTGGGCTGGTCCTGCTGATAATGCTGTAGAAGTAGAAGGCGCATGGGGTAGCAAGAATATGGTAGGTACCTTTAAGAGCGGTGCTTATGAGTTTGTGAACTCATTCACACCAGAATGGAGTTCTTGGACAGGTTGCTCTTATAGCAACATGACAGCAACCTCATTTAAATCTTATGACAAAGACCAGTGGAATTCTGCAGCAGGTCATGGTGCTGCTGGTTCAGCCAATTATGGCGTCATCTATGGTAGCAGTACTCCAAACGAGCAGATGGAAATCATCAAGGTGGCTGATGGTGATGCTGAAGGCAGAATTATCAAGGGTATGAATATCACCAACTCTGCATGGACTGTAGAGTGCGTGAAGAATGGCAATGGCTCTGCTCAGAAGTTTGCGCAGGGTTCCTGGTTCAAGGTTACCTTCACCGGTGTGAAGGCTGACAAGACTACTGCTTCTGTAGATTATTATCTGGCTGATTACCGTTCTACAAATGAGGCTGACTGGACCTGCCTCACAGACTGGGCTTGGATTGACCTTTCTTCTTTGGGCAAGGTGGTTTCCCTGAACGTCAGCTTTGACGGTACAGATAAAGGTTCTTACGGATTGAACACTTCTTGCTATGTCTGCATCGACAATGTAGGTTGCGAGAAGAATACTTCTACTGGTATTGCTGCCAACAAGTGGAACAGCGTAGAGCTTCGCGAGGTGGCTCGCTTCTCTGCTGACGGCAAGCGCATCTCTGCTCCTCAGAAGGGTCTCAACATCATCCGCATGAGTGATGGTTCTACCCGCAAGGTAGTAGTAAAGTAAATATTTACCCTTAAGGCAAAAAAAAATTAGCCTTAAGGGAAAATATTTTTTCCCTTAAGGCTAAATATTTAATTGCTTCTAGAAATCTATTATTGCTTCCAGAAATCTTTAATTCCTTTCCTAGGAATCTATCATTGCTTCCTTTTTCGAATCTTTATTCCTCCATCAGCTTGCGGTAGCGACCCTTCTTGATTTCTGTATCGCCAAGACGACGCGCCTTGTTGATTTCATACTCAGAATAGCTGCCCTCGAAGAAGAAGACCTCACCGTTGCCTTCGAAGGCAAGAATGTGGGTACAGATACGGTCGAGGAACCAGCGGTCGTGGCTGATTACCACCGCACAACCGGCAAATGCCTCCAAACCTTCCTCCAAGGCACGCAGCGTGTTCACGTCGATATCGTTGGTTGGCTCATCGAGGAGCAAAACATTACCCTCCTGCTTCAATGCCAAAGCCAACTGCAAACGGTTACGCTCACCACCCGAGAGAACGCTACAGAGCTTGCTCTGGTCGGTGCCCGAGAAGTTGAAACGGCTGATATAAGCACGTGCATTCACGTCTCTGCCACCCAGACGCAAGGTCTCATTGCCCTGGGAAATCACCTCGTAAACAGTCTTCTGAGGGTCGATGTCCTTGTGCTGCTGGTCAACATAAGCCAGCTTCACGGTCTCACCCACCTCGAATGTTCCGCCATCTGCCTGATCCAATCCCATAATGAGGCGGAAGAGGGTAGTCTTGCCGGCTCCGTTAGGACCAATCACACCTACGATACCGTTAGGAGGAAGCATGAAGTTGAGGTCGTTGAAGAGAACCTTCTCACCGAACGCCTTCTTTACATGCTGAGCCTCAATCACCTTGTTGCCCAGACGAGGACCGTTAGGGATGAAGATTTCCAGCTTATCCTCGCGCTCCTTCTGCTCCTGGTTGAGCATCTGCTCGTAAGAGTTCAGACGAGCCTTACCCTTAGCCTGACGTGCCTTAGGCGCCATGCGAACCCATTCCAACTCGCGCTCCAATGTCTTGCGGCGCTTAGAGGCAGTCTTCTCCTCCTGAATCATTCGCTTGGTCTTCTGGTCGAGCCATGAAGAGTAGTTGCCCTTCCATGGAATACCCTCGCCACGGTCCAATTCCAGAATCCACTCGCTCACGTCGTCGAGGAAGTAGCGGTCGTGGGTTACGGCGATTACGGTTCCCTCATACTGTTGCAGGTGCTGCTCCAGCCAGTCGATGCTCTCAGCATCCAGGTGGTTGGTAGGCTCATCGAGCAGGAGTACGTCCGGCTTCTGCAAGAGCAGGCGGCAGAGAGCTACACGGCGGCGCTCACCACCCGAGAGATTGGTAACTGGCCAATCACCAGGAGGACAATGGAGGGCAGCCATCGCACGCTCCAGCTTGGAGTCGATGTTCCAGGCATCGGTAGCATCTATGATATCCTGCACCTCAGCCTGACGCTGCATCAGCTTGTCCATCTTATCAGGGTCTCCGTAATATTCTTCGAGACCGAATTTGTTGTTGATGTCCTCGTATTCTGCGAGTGCATCATAGATTTTCTGCACACCCTCCATCACGTTTTCCTTCACGGTCTTGTTCTCGTCGAGCGGAGGATCCTGAGGCAAGTAGCCCACAGAGTAGCCTGGGCTCCAAACCACCTCACCCTGGGTAGGTTGCTCAAGTCCTGCGATGATTTTCATCAACGTAGATTTACCGGCACCGTTCAAACCGATGATACCGATTTTTGCTCCGTAGAAGAACGATAGGTAGATGTTCTTCAGAATCTGTTTCTGGTTTTGTGGGATAATCTTAGATACGCCCACCATAGAGAAGATGATCTTCTTGTCGTCAACTGTTGCCATATATATTATTAAATAATGTGTATTTGTGAATAAATTGAGTAAATTGCCGAGTTTGGCACTAACAGTTGCAAAGATACATTATTTTTTTGTAATTCTCGCCTTTCTTTCAAAAAAAAGTTGTATATTTGCATTTATTGTAGTAAAAAAGAGGCTCACGATGGGCTTCTTTCATCTTTTGATTTTTAAAAGAAAGGAATAATATGGATGCAACCTATGTGGACCTTACCATTCGTCTGTCTCTCGCCCTGGCTTTGGGCGGAGCGATAGGCATCGAGAGAGAGTATCGTGCCAAGGAGGCGGGGTTTCGCACTCACTTCCTGGTGGCGTTGGGCAGTGCGCTTTTCTGTGTGGTTTCTCAATATGGATTCGGATTCGAACTGAAGGATTCTTCCCGAGTGGCGGCACAGGTGGTGTCGGGCATTGGATTCTTGGGTGCCGGTACCATTATCTTTCAGAAAAATGTGGTTCGAGGCCTGACCACGGCAGCTGGCTTGTGGGTAACGGCGGCGATAGGTCTGGCATGTGGTACGGGCATGTATATGGCGGCGATGCTTACCACGGCGATGGTGTTGATGGGATTGGAGGTGCTGAATTATCTGATACCGCAGTTGGGAACCTCTACCATCGAACTGAATTTCTCTGCACCATCAAGGGATAGCGTGAAGGAATTCATCAGTAAAATCAAGCAGAAAGGCATGGAAGTTCATTCTTACGAACTGAAAGAACGGAGATTTTCTAAGGAAGAATTTGTGGAGGCGAGCATTGAAATAAAAGCCAAACGGGGTTTCCATACGCTGGAGATTCTGGATTATATGAATGATTTCTCGGACGTCACGATTTCGACGATTAAATAGAAAGAAAAGATAAAAAGGAGTTAAGACCATCATCTTAACTCCTTTTTATCTTTATATGCTTAGAAAATCCTAGCCAGATAGTCGTAATGTTCGCCTTCTGCCACGAGTTCGCCATGCAGACCGCAGGTTTCGGCGATGGATTTGAGCAGTGGGAAATCTACGTAGAGCCAGTCGAACCTGTCGCCCTTAATGTCTTTGTAAATCATCTGATAATCCACTTCACCATAGTAGGCACCATTCAGATTGATGTCGAAACTTCCGTCTTCATTCTCGTAGATATACTTGAGGTCGGAGGAATCGATAAGAATCTGTCCGCCCTGGTTAAGCAAAGCCTTGAGACGATTAAAGAGGGCAGGGAGGTTTTCTATTTTCCCGGCGATACCCGTTCCGTTCATCAGGAGGAGGATGGTGTCGAAACCTGTTTCCAGATGATCATCAAAGAGGTTGATGCATTCAGCATCCTTTACGCCTCTCAGTTCCATCGCTTCGCAGCTCAGAGGAGAAATATCTATGGCTTTTACCTCCAAGCCCTTCTCCTGCAAGGCGAGCGTATGGCAGCCGCTGCCGGCTCCGATATCCAGTACACGCCCTTTTGTGAGTTGCAAGGCCTTCTGCTCCAGCATCGGCATCTCTTCAACTTTTCTGAAGAGATGTTTCACCGGCATTTCGTCCTCTTCGAACATAGATGATAGCACACGTAATCTTCCTGCTTTCCCCGATTTCTGATAATCAAGGATAGCGGCGCCCATTGGGTCTTTGTCTTTTGATAGTATATCTGTATTCATTTGTTTTGCAATTTATGTATCGAGTAACCATTTCCATACAGGTATTACTTCGATATTCAATCCTTTTAGTTCTATATTTTCTTCTAATTCATATGTAAGAATGATAAGTCTTCTGCAATCAAGTACTTTTGATAGTTTGATAAGTGCAGTTGATTCTCTTTCCCAAGTTTCATCAGACTTTTTGGGGTTGTAGCTTACCTGTATGGCAGTTGCGGCATCTGGTATGTAAAAATCTACTTCCACGTTCTTGTTGTAAAAGAACACTTGCTCTTCCAGTCCATATCTTCGAAGTAGCTCCATCGCAACCATATTCTCCAATAATGATGTGTCAACATCCATGGCAAGTATACTGATGATGCCGTTGTCCACAAAATAGTATTTGGGATTGGTCTCACGTTGAGTGAGATTGTCGGCAATATTCTTGATGGGATAAACCAAGAATGCATCTTTAGAGTACTCAAGATAGTTAATGAGTGTAGGTTTGCTTAGTTTTGCACCTGTAGATGCTATTATATTTGTGAGACGTGTAAAAGAAATCGGTTGCTTTACACTTTCTGCCAATTTTCTGAATAGAACTCGAAGAGAAAATTGATTTTCAATTTTGTTACGGGAAGCAATGTCTCCTAGGTAAATCTTTTGATATACACTATTGATATAATCTCTTTTTGATGCTAGTCTTGCTCCTTCTGGGAAACCGCCAAAACGGAAATAATTAGTGAAATGTCGTTGTACTTCAGCTCTTCCAAAGGTGGTTGCGAGAGTATTTGAATCATAAGACACTTCATTGGCTTGGAGAAATTCGGGAAAACTATATGGCATGATGTGTTTGGTGATATAGCGTCCTCCTAAAGTTGTTGCTACATCACTGCCAAGCATCTTTGCATTGCTGCCTGTAATATAGACTCTGTATTTGTTGTCTGCCAATCGGCGTGCGAATTTTTCCCAACCGTTGATGTTTTGTATTTCATCAAGAAATAGAATAGGACGTTCTTTTGACATCATACCATGAACTTCAAGGATAAGATTAAGTTCTTGTGCAGTCATCCCCATCAGACGTTCATCCTCAAAATTGATGTAGAGCATGGAGTCCCAGGTGATTCCCCGTTTCAGGTTTTGTTGAATCTGCTGATAGAGCATGAAAGATTTGCCAGCTCGTCTGACGCCAATCAGAACATAGTTGGCAAAATCTTCCATTTGGAAGTTTCTTGGAACAATCTGTTGAAATTCTACTTCTTTTCTGTTCTCCAAGAGTATTTCTCTGATTACTTCTTTTTGTATCATAACTCAATATTGTTTAATTGGTTTTGCAAAAATACAACTATTTTGTTAAACCGGCTAAACAATATGCATAATTTAACATAAAAGTCTCTTTATATCATAGCTGATATCATTTTTTAAGATACCAGATAATTATCTGCTGCTGCTTAGTATTTCTCCCACCTTTTGCTTTTCGCTGTCGAAGCTGAATATTTTATAGATGAGGCCTGTATTCTGAAGATCCACGATATGTGGCGCCATCATTCTGAGGGCTTTCAGCTGTTCGTCATCAAATGGAAATATCTTCATGATGCGGACCACTTGGGCGCAGGAATAGTAACAGCCGAGGCTAGCCACTTCTATCAGGTCGAACTTGTTGTCATCAAAGCTTGCCTTCTTCACCTTATTATATAATATGTTGAAAGAGGTATCATCGAGACAATAGCCGTAATCCATTCTGCCATCTGGATCACATCTTCCATCGTAGATGGGTGGGGTAGGGTGTTGTGGCTGCTGTACATTCGATGTTTGGCTGTTTGGTTCTATGATTCTTGTATCGTACTGCACAACCTTTCCGTTTCTGTCGAAGAAGACCGTGATGTACTTGGAATCTCCAAACAGATAATTATATTTGTCATATTCCCATTTGTCCCCATACATGTCGAAACTGGTGAGCTTAGGTTTTCCAAGAATGGCTATTACTTCCTGCTTGGTCATTCCCCGCTCCACGTTTCTTTTTCCTTTAGCCGAAGCCGAGAGGCATACGGCAAACATCAATATGGTTGTGGCGATAAGCGCCATCACTTCATTTCTTTTCATAAGCTAAACTGTTTTTTATAAGTTATTATATTGTTTTATGGTTGCGAAAGTACGTATTTTTTATAAGTGATTGAGAATGAGATAAGTTTTTATCTCATAAAAAGAAGAGGTTACGAATTAGAAATAAACAGAATGTAGCATCCTGCTGTGATTTGCATAACCATCCAAAGAACTCTTTCGGTTGCAAAGGTACGATATTTAATCGGGGATAAAGAATTTTTTAAGATTTTTTATCCTCGATTTTTTGCTTGGATAAATCTGTTTTCATTAAACCATATTCTTCTCTATTCTTTGCTATTTCCATTTCAATCCATTCAAACTTATGTGGCAATGGTTTCTGTTTTTTGAATGGTCTATTTCGTTTGCATATTCTCATTCTTTCGTGTGTTTTGTATAAAAGTCAGCCGTCGTCGAAGAAAGACAGTCCTCGTACCTCAGACTAACTTCCTCCGACTATGGCACGGCAAGAAAAATCCTTGGCGGTATGCCTTGAAATACTTCAAGACTATACTGCCAAGGACTTTTCTTTGTTTGCCGTGCTGACAACGGCTGACTTTTATAGCCACAACTCGCAGTTCCATTTTTTATCGCACAATCCAAACGACATGAAACAGTGGCACGCCACACTTTCATGTCTCAGTAGTACGGCATGAGGAAAAGTGTTTCTTTTTGTCGGTTGCAGGCTAACCGATCAAAAGAAACACCATTCCTTGATTTGCCGTACCATTTTGTTTGCATACTCCACCGCAAGAAAGAAGTCATTGATGTAAAACTCAACGACCACTTTCATGCTTGGCTGCACAGCCTTGGAGAAAACCCGATGCAAGAAGCATGGACAAGCCATACTCTTCTTTCACCGGAATTTCTCTGATGGCTGTGCCATTCTTGTGTGCGATTTCCATTTTCCTAAAAACATTTGCAAGACAGTAATTGTATCCATTTCTCAGAAATGAGTATGCGATAATCGTGCAGTCCAAAAACTTCCGTGAAGTTTCTATTTTTATTTGCCGCTCTGATTTTCTTTCCTCCACATGGTCTTTCCTTTTGGCATCAACCGTTATCGTGCAGGTGCAAAGGTATGGCAGCGGGCTTTGGAAATAAAAGGTCGAGCCTTCGGTTTTCGAAAAAATCTCCACACCGTTGGGTAGTATTTTTCCGAAAAATTCTTCTATAATCTGCTGAATAGCTTAAAATGAGCGATTTATAAGTGTTCAACCTCAATAGAGGTAATGATTTGGCAATAGTCACAACTTCTGCAATATGCATATGTTTGCTTTGCCTAACAACTCTTTACAGTTGCAAAAATACAAAATAAAAATGAAACCACACTATGTTGGTGCAAAAAAACAATAGTCATAAAACAAAGATTAACTTCGCCTTATGACTATTGTTGTCCACATTAAACTTATTTATCATTTAATTGGTTCCGCATGCACATAGTATTCACTGTTTATAGGGTCTTCCCCGTCAGTTTTAAGTATCAGTACCATGCGAGAATGTTTTGTACGCCAATATGCTTTAATATCAGCATCTTCGGGTAGTGCCTTAAACGTTTTACACAGCGAAGCCTTTTCTGTTTCTTTTATAGTACTATGTGCTTCATAGTACTGGTCCATAATCTTCAACAGACCTTCTCTTTCACGTTCAAGCACGCCTAACATATATTCCTTGTCGTTTTTGTCTTTTGCTCCTTTCAGTACAATACGTAACTCTGCATACGGTTTTGTAATGTCTTCTTTGTAGGCAGTAGGTGGAGTTAGGATAAACTCACGGCTCTTGTCCAGCAAGCAATATTCTGTTAGTTCGGGGTTCTTGGAATTATACCTTACGTTATCCCAATCGTAACCAAAGAATCCATCATTCACCAAATAGAGCCTCTTTCGGGCTTGATAGACAATACGGCCATCTTTATAGCCATTGGCATAGACAATAGTATTGTCATGAGGCGTGAAGAAGTATGTGCTCCACCAATAGGAAGTATTCAAACAGTTTGTCTTACGTTCCATGATTCCAAAGCTATCTGGCATATCACGACAATCACTCGTCCAAGTAATTGAATCGTAGTAGTTGTAATAGGCATTATCTGAAGAGTTGAAACCATATTCATCGGTAAGCTCAAATGTTACAAGGCAGAAGGTCTGAAACACAGGGTCTGTGTTGTCTTTGTCGTCTTCTGCATAGTATGCCTTAATCTTAAACTTGCAGTTGTCGGGAACAGAACGGTCAATATCCGTATCATACGTGTAACTTTTCTTCATCATTTCCAAATCGGTTTCGGTCATGCGTTTATATACAATCATGCCATATATAGACTTGTAACCATTGCTGCCATCACTCGTCGCTCCCAATTTTTGTATGGTGTACATTAAGGTCTTGCCATTCGACTCGTCAAGCTTAAGAATCTGCATGTATCTGCTGTCTGTTGTCTGCTTGTTGCTGCCAAACAGTATGAAGCCTTTGTCCATGTCATAAGTCCATGATACACGACTGAAACAAAAGGCTGGCAAGGCATCACTATAAAAATAACTAAAAGCTTGCTGTGATGTCTCAAACCAAAAGTGTGTAGGGCTGCCACCAAATCTGTCTTTCCAAAATTCCTCCTTGCTCAACTTTCCGTTTTCCTGTACCTCATAAGTGGCAATACTCTCCCAACCATAGCCCTTGACCTTACTCTGTATTTCTTCTGCTGCTATTGGCTTTCTCCCTTTTAGCACACAGCACCCCTCATCATTAACAGTATAGGTTTGGTTGAATAGATTCATATCCAACTTACATTGCTCAACACTCAATTCCTCAGACTTATCGCAACTGCCAAATACAACAGTGCAAGCTACGATGAGTGCTATTAACCAAAACTTCTTAGTCATAATAATCCAAATTTAAAGATTTTACATATAGACAGATTACGGATTTTCAGTGTTTCAAATTCTGCTGTCCAAGATAACTGAGTGCAAAAATACAAAAGTATCAACGTAATAGTGCATTTTTTTATTTTTTATAACACTCAAAACATACTTTTGTGCAAATAAAGGAAGAATAAACTACACCTGACAAATCTATTTACATATTTCTATGCACTGCCTACAGTTGGTACACTCACTTTCTGCAACCGTTGGGAGCAAAATTTCTTCGCCCTCATGGTGGAGCGAGGCGTTTTGGGGTTCCCAAAACATAACCTCGCTCCCTCCTCTAAGAACAAAAGACGAGATATTTGCCTTTCGGCTTTCCATGCCCAAGGTTGCAGACCTTAATTCTCTCAATTTACGCCAAACATCAAAGCTGCCACATTGAAAGAACAAGGTCACAGACACAAGCTACTTTGTACATGGAGTTTGCAAAGGAAAAGGTGATATTTTCAGTGTGAAACTTGCCAAGTGTTTCAGTTGTGTGTTGTTGATTTCCTTTGTGAACTATGCCGAGTGTGTTATGTGTGCTGTGTGTCCTCGGTATAGTCTGCATAAATCTAATGCCATGCTAAAACACTGCGGAGGTTCGCCCAAGTGGCTGGAGGCGCAAAGCCTCCAAGGAACGTTGCTGCAACCATTTCGGAGAATAGAGCGGTTGCCAATTAATCCACAAGCACATTTTACAGCGTACCAAGTGAGGGCATGTAAAACGTTGAATTGTTGAAGATAGGTGTTATCTTTATGAGAACCAACTACTTATACCCTCAACAAACTCTCAACAAATAGCTCTACACAACAAATTACTGGGCAAAAAAGAAAGAAAGGAATGGTGTTCATGGTTTTCTCTTTTCAACATTATCTTTCTTTTGTTGAGAGATTTGTTGAGAATATGTTGAGCCGTAAATGCCTGATGTTCAATACATCTTTCATCATATTCAACAATTCAACAAAAATAAGGGGTGTTTTGTCCGTCATTTTTATGAACAGAACTCATCCCCCTACAAGTAAGAATGTCATGCTTATGCTTCAGTACTTATTCACGACAGTACGACAGCGCCAAGCCAACAAACAAGCAAGAGGACATTCAACTAAAGGCGGTTGTTCTTCTATTGAGTTGTAGGATAATGACACTACTTTTCTCTTTTGCCCCGTACAATCTCTTGAAGATGGTGACACGAAACCGAGCTGCCCCGTATGAGTTTATACGGAAGCAAAGGGCAACAATCATCGGAAAGCCATACAACGTTTGCCAAATGCCATTGGAAGTTTCCTGTTTCTGTTGGACTTCCGACACCGTCAATAAACCATCCTTGTATATTGACCTTATCACAGCATGGAGTTTCATGGCGGTGACATGAAGCATATCAACCAATTCACCCTCACTCATCCACAAGTCTTGCAAGTTGGACGGAATGGATAACATTCCATTTCCGTCCACGGTGATTACAGTCCTTTTCATGCCATTCCCCCCATTGTCGGCATATGCCCCTTGATTCGACTTTCAAAAGCTGATATGTCATGCTCCAATTTAGTACTTGTCACCTTTGCGTAAATTTGTGTTGTGGCGATGTCCGTATGTCCCAGTATCTTGCTTACACTCTCTATCGGCATACCGTAGTTTAAAGCCAAAACTGCGAACGAATGCCGGCTTACATGAAATGAAATTCGCTTCTTGATGCCACACATTTTTGCCACTTTCTTTATACGCTTGTTTACCATGTCAAGTGAGCCAATATTAAACAAGTGCATATCTTTTCTCAATGGCTTGTAACGTTCAATTATCTGTATGGCTGCATCTATCAGTTTAATTTTGAATGGTACGCCTGTCTTTTGACGCTGAGAAACTATCCATGGAGACCCACTTATAATGGCAACATTGTCCTCTGTAAGATTCTTGATGTCAACGAAAGAGATACCTGTCCAACAACCAAACATAAACAAGTCTCTCGCAAAAGCAAAGTTGGGATTTTCCAACTCTATTCCTGCCAATATGTCCAATTCTTCCTCTGTCAAGAACTCCCGCTCCTTGTGGTCTGGGTCAACGTGGTACATGGCAAACGGATTTCTCTGTATCTTGCCGTTGTAGTGTGCTGCCGTGACGATATGCTTCAATGGTATGGAGTATATCCAAATGGTAGATTGCGTGAGTCCAATGACATTCTTCAAATACAGACAAAAATCACGGATGAACTCCTCGGTAAGCTCATTCATGGACATATCGCTGCGCTTGTACTGAAATTTGATGAACTCGGCAACGTACTTTCTTACCGTCAGATACTTGCGGTAGGTTCGGACAGCTCGGTCTTTTCCCACGCGTTGGGCAAAGGCTGCGTTCTCCTTGTCAAAAGCTCTGAGTAATGTCTCATACTCCGTACCTATGCCTTGATATGCGTTTCTCACCATTTCAGCGGTAACGAACGCCTCACGGTCGGAAAGCCGTTGGTAATGCTTAGCGATTTGAGCCTTGATGTTATCAAGCGCAAAGTTCACCTCATTGGCTTCCTTGCTTCTGCCTTTAGCTCTGTTGCCCTTGGCATCCCATATCGCCTTGGTCACGCTCAGCTTGCAACTGAACTGTGCGATAGTTCCGTTGATTGTCACTCGTCCCATGATAGGGACAACTCCGTTTCTCTCCTTGCTTCCATTTACATAGAAGACTGTCTTGAATGTACTTCTCATAATTGTTTGCTTTTTGTTCAGTGCAAAATTAAACTATGAGAGCTGCATGGCAAATTCACAACCTGTGCAGAATGGAGAAACAAGAACCGACACCGTTAAAAAAGCTCATTAGGGCGTTTTTCTGAGGTAATGAATTGAAAGCGTTTCCACTTCTCAAATCTGCTATTTTCGCATTTCCTCACGAACGTCACTTAAAGCCAACAACTGCCACAACCACTTGAAACTCAAAACAAAAGCCCAAATCTGCTATTTTTTGCTTTTTTAGTCATTCTTTTTCCGAAAAACCTTGTATTTCCAGCCTCGCCGCCCTTGAAAGGCACCTGAAACGAAACGACCGATGCGACAGGAAGACGCAAAAAAAATGTCGGAAAAGGGAGCGACAAAAAGGTGAAGAAACGAGAACTTCCCTTCAGTTCCTGGAACCGCAAATAAATTTAATTCAAGGCTATATGACAACAAACATCAATATAACACAGACTTGGTGGAGATTACTCTCCGCAGTCGGCTCAACCCTCATCACTTTGGTGGCTTGGTTGGGATATATGGCTCTCTGCATGGTCGGTGAAGTCATATTGGGAATTGTGAAGTTCATCTTCGGCATCATCATTTCCATTCTTTCTATGGTGGTACTGATTGGAACATTCATTTGGTTATTGACACTTTAAGCATACAAGAATATGGGAACAAAAAGACATTCAAAGACTGCATCACAGCAGTGCAGATATTATGAGGTGGACAACATCTTTGAGTATATGGTGGACACATACATCAATGGTAACATCACATCATTCAAGGACATCTACCGAGAGTTGAACAAGGGCGCAAGACGTGATTTTGTGGACTTCATCTTCAACGAGGTGAACCCGAAATACACGATTGAGCTAATCAAGCAAACCATTTAATGAGCAAGCGATATGAACAGAAGCATTGAAGCGATACCTACATGGGCACTCTGCTACATCATCAATGGCGATGCAAGCGGACTGACTGACGAGGAAATCCGTATGGTGGACGAAGCCATGCGCAAGAACAATATTGAGATAGTAAGTCCAAGATACAACGAGGACATGTGCACAGAACCTTACTTCAGCCGTTATCCGTTCTTCGGACTGCCTACAGAAGTTGAGGACTGCGACATCATCTATCACGAGTAACAACCCCTTTAACAACATCAGATATGAACACTACAGAATATTTCAAGAGAACCATACAAGCCTATTTGGAGGAGCGTGCTATGGAGGACGAACTCTTTGCAGCCAAGTATGACAACCCCGACAAGAACATAGACGATTGCGTCACCTATATCCTTAATTGGGTACAGAAGAGCGGTTGCAACGGCTTTTGCGATGACGAGATATATGGGCAAGCCATCCACTACTACGAGGAGAAGGACATCGAGGTAGGAAAACCATTGAACTGCCAAGTGTCTGTTAACCACCACATCGAACTCACAGAGGAGGAGAAGGCACAGGCAAGACAGGAAGCCATCCGCCAATATCAGCAAGAGCAGATGATCAAGATGCGTAACAGAGATACCGCCAAGCGCACCTCACAGAGAACGGAAACAGAAGTACACCAACCATCATTATTCGACACGTTATGAAACCAAGAACGAAATATCAGAAGCAAGTCGTAACCTCAAACAAGGGGTTACGACCTATCAAGGGAGCGCAAATGCAATGGGCATTCCGTGAATGTCTTGACCACTATGCCTTTCAGTTGAAGCACGGACAGACCACTTGCATGGACTGCGGACACACTTGGACTACGGACGAGGATGCGGACAAATGTGTCTGCCCGAAGTGTAAGGCAAAGTTGGAAGTGCAGCGCACCAAGCGACAGAAGGCAATGTCTTCTACCTATTTCAGCGTACTCACCGAGCGCAAGGGACTACAACTTATGCGAGCATTTCAGATGAAAGCATACTACCGCAAGGGACAAAAGGCAGACATTTATTGTTGGGAGGTGGCACGCTATTGGATGAACGAGAAAGGCAAGGTGGAGGTTATGGCACGCAAGCGCACAATGGGTATCTATATGGACACGTTCTGCTACGACTCCGACATTGAACTGCGCAGGGACAACACCACCTATCAGCATATTGCTTCATTTCCGGTCTCCCCCGATATGAAAGTCATTCCTCAGATATGGCGCAACGGCTTTGACGGAGCGTTTCACGGCATCGAACCGCTTACATTGTTCAAGGCGATGCTGACAGACCACCGCATCGAAACGATGATGAAACAATGTCGTTACGGACACGTCCGCCACTTCATAGACCATCCACGGCACTTGGAAACTTGTTGGAATGCCTACAAGATAGCCAACCGCAACCATTACCTTATTACAGACATCGGCAAATGGGCGGACTACATCTGTATGTTGGTTGAAATGGGCAAGGACATCAGAAGTCCACATTACATTTGCCCCGACAACCTTGAAGCCGAGCACGACAGAATATCCGAGAAAATCAGAGCCAAGAAAGAAAAGGAGCGTACCGAGGAGGAGATACGCAAGGCATTGAAGAACGAGGATAAATTCAAGGAAATGAAGAGCCGTTTCTTCGGTTTGATGTTCACGGACGGCAATATCGTGGTGAGAATGCTTGAAAGCGTCAGGGAGCACGTTCTTGAGGGTAAGGCGATGCATCATTGCGTAGGCAGCGGTACAAACTATTCACTCAATCCCGACTGCATCATCTTCTCTGCAAGAATAGCCGAACAAAGGGTTGAAACAGTGGAGTTTTCTCTCGAACAGATGAAAGTCGTACAATGCCACGGACTACAGAACAAGGACACCGAGCACCATGCCGACATCATCAACTTGGTGAACAGCAATGCAAGACTTATAGAGCAACGAATGGTTGCAACGACATGAAATCCATATCGGCGGAGCGATGAAAATTCGTTCCGCCACTTTCTTCATGAGCCGAGGAGCGGAAAGAAAGTGGCAAAGAACCGTTTTTTCCTTATCTGCGATGCTTGCAGAATAACAAAGGACAGCCCAAATCAAAAGGACTGTCCTATTTTTATAAAACCTTATACTATGGAGTAAACAAGAGCAGATACTCCATTTTTCTTCTTCGCTCGATGGAAGGCACTATCTTTCCATTCCACCTTTTGAAGTCCACATAATCACGATAGATGTTTCTGTTGCCACTTCGCATCTTGGCATACATCCGGCTTTTCATCACCTTTCCACACCCCACATTGTAGGCAAGTGCAGCCAAGAGCAGCGAGTCACGACCGAAGCCACGAAACATGGCGCACAGCTTTCTGAGGTCAGAGCGCAGCAAGGCATCGGCTTGCCGTTCCGTCATTTTTGGAGAGAACCTCTCGCCAGGCAACAGCTTGTGTCCATATCCGACATAAGGATGATGCTTCGGTCCATGCAGACCCTCGTACTTCTTGATGCAGGCGACAGCCAACTCAAAACGTGACACATGACGAACTCGTTTTATCGCCCCTTGCGTCTGGGCAGACAAGCTGCCCGACACAAGAAGCAAGGCTAACAATATCATCAACCTCATACGCTACCGAGTTTGTTGGCACTTCTCGCAAACTCTTCCTCCTCATCAGTATCGTTGAAACTGAACTCCATTTCGTATGACTTGCCGAAGTTGTCCTC
>ERZ1034878.93-NODE-93-length-45774-cov-5.607297_pt1 | contig 45774 bp, 81 predicted proteins | sample MGYA00520593_ERZ1034878 | MGnify/ENA primary metagenome ERZ1034878 (study PRJEB33766, sample SAMN09781724) | gut metagenome | biome: gut microbiome | host: Homo sapiens | place: Madagascar | study: EMG produced TPA metagenomics assembly of the PRJNA485056 data set...
AGCCTGCACCTCCTGAGTTTGGATCTGTAGTATTGGCATCTACTTTATTTACATAAATAATTTTCCCATTGTTGCTTAACACAAGCGACCCTGATGGATATCCTCCTACTGAAGTAGCAAATGCAGAATCAAAAGTGTTTAACGCTCCTGCGCTACTCCACCTACACAATGAAGAAAGCTCAAAAAGTATCTGATTTACATCCTGTCCTTTTGGCGGCAGGCCTCCGGCTGACTTTAGCGTCATTGTAATGGGTGGGAATCCAGCATCATAAGATGCAGTGTTGTCTCCGGCAGGCGTAGTGGCAAGAATGGGTTCTCTTGGACCATTGATACCGAAAGGCTTTGGTTGCTTAGCTGGTGAATCAGTACGGTTCATAATTAATCTCTGTAGAAAGTTCCATCATTAAATGGATAGGCATCAGAAGAAAAACCGAAGTAAGGAGAAATAATTTGCCTGATATTTATCAGTACCCCGCTGGGTACTGGCGTTACTTCGTAGTTTGTCAAAATTGACTCTTCATACGGGGCCAACTCAAATTCAAATGTAATCCCCATCGTCATATCTCTATAGTTTACACAGTATGCCCTTCCTCGTTGATAAAAAAGCATCTTGAGGAATTTGTTTATTTCTGGGATTGTTGCAATACTGATGTTTGTAAATGCTTTGCACAGTATTAAAGTTCTGTAAGCATCATCTTCTAGCCTGACATTTGTTGTCTCTTGTAATCCGCCAAAAAAAGGCGCCTCATTAAATGGAGTTGGGTAATCTGGATTGGCATCGTTTGCCTCTGCGAATCCAAATGATGTGCTAGTAATTGGTGCGTTTACATATCGGCTAACACCTACAATCTTACCCCACACATCTAAACCATAGGTTTCACAAGTAGTTAAATCCCACACCTTTTCTATGAACTCATCCGTGAAATCGTCGAGGCTGATTGCTTGATTAAACGTATCAATGATAGATAACAGTTTTTGGCTTGATGAATATTGTGTGAGGATTGTGTCCTTCCACATATAATGCCTCCCACTTTAGACCAAAGCCACTGTGATATCAGATGCTTGAATTGTCGGAACCTGGTCAATACCTATTGTTACAGAAGGCGAATATGTCGTTCCATTCAATGAAACCTGGAGCAATAACACTCCGACAGTATCCGGGCTTATGGATATCACCGGGGCGTAGTATTTCCCGGCATTTATAGTAGAGCCAATTCTGGCTTTTCCAATTCCTTCATACCCACCATTGAATACAGAAATGACCATATTTTTAACCTGAGTGGTGATATCACTAGGGGGGTTTAATGAACTATCTATCTGAACCTTGAAGTAAACCCTGGTTGGGGATGCCTTCAACCATTGCATATCGTATGAAGGATATGGAGGAAGATAGTTAACATTATCGTATACGGTGTAATGCGTTGTTCCGTTCAGGTTTGCGCCAGGATTGTATGTGCTGAATATAGCCTGAGCAACATCAGCATCTGTTCCTCCATACACCGATATGAAAATGGAATGAGCAAGTACAGGGTAGTTTGTTGCACCCTGATTCACGGTTGCTGCGGTGCGATTTGACCAAACATATGCATCCAGAACACCATTTGTTGCGAGCAAGGCAGATAAAACAGATGCGTCCTGATTGCGGCTATTCCTTGCAACTGATTGCTGTCTTCGGGTTTCAAAAGCAATCCGGGACTCCACATCAACGCCTACTACTCCTGGGTTTGCGTTTGTGATCGCATCCCACCCAGGAACCGCGCGATAGATTTGGTTTAGTGAGCCAGCCGCGCAAGGAATAGGTCCGGTGGTTGTGTTTACGAACGCACCATCAACTGAACCACCCGCAGGAATTGTTATATTATCTATGGCCTGATAGATGTATCCATCTGTGGTGATGGCAGTGCTTCCAGCAGGAATCACTGTTCCCGATCGTCCGATGCAAGTTCCTGTAGTTACTGTCCCCTGAGCCGAGATGCGATCCATAAAATAGATTCGCCCAATACCATCCTGGAATCTCCCGGTTGCATAATCAGGATTAACCTGATTAAACAGACAAAGTAGTTTGTCGTATTCCTGCGAGATGATTTCCGTATCGGATTGTGCGATCTGCCCTTGTGGCGAACTAAGGGATTGGCTTGCACCACCTCCAAGCGCCGTGGTCATATCTGTCAGGCGACCAGAAAGAATATCCGCCACATCAGGCACTGACAGTCCGTTCTCTGTAATGGTTACATCAGGTACTGCTGTGTTTAATGTCGTCATAGTGTGGCCTGCGCTGTGTTTCCATTGATGTCGGTCACACGGATAGTTCCGCGCATACTGCGGGTGTTTTTATCGAAGAAAACATTCGCCAGCGCCTGGTCAACAATCGGCAGTTTGAGTGCTTCTGTTTGCAGTTTTTGCTGGATAAAGCTCGGCGTCGGACGCTTGCCGAGGACGTCTGTTTTCCACGGAATACCGAGCGTTGTGTCGTAATAGCACTCACCCGAGAAGACAAGGCATGCACTGGCAACATCCTGAGCAACAGAATATGACTCGTCAGCGATCGCAATGTTGCCGCTGCCATCCAGCGTTAAATCCCATGTAGACACGTCTAATTGCATTGTTCTGTAGGTCATGCTGGTTTATCCGTGGTGTTTGAGGTGACAGTGGAGCCGCCAGTTTGAACGCCTGGAACGGGGTGCTTATGCTGGTCATATTTGTCACGCAAGGTTTTGAGTGATGCGCTTTGTGTGCCGTTGTTGTCGGTGATGTCTCCGCCAGCGGTAATATTTCCGGTAACGTGCATTGTCGGTGTGGTGACATTCACTCCATCGGGCGCTGTGATGTTCGCTGACGAACAGGTTATGTTTACCGGGTTCGGCGTGGTGATGTTTATCGCACCGTCTGCAAATTCGATGAATTGGGTTGGGGTCATGTTGAGAACCCCGCCAAAATAAATACCATCAGACTTGTTGTGCTTCCTCTTGCTCCCCGGAACAGACTCTTTAAGGTTCGAGCGAACTAACGAAGTGTCCCTGTCACAGATGCCAATAACTCCAATATCACCAACAACAGGGTCCATGATTATGGCGCTAGCCCCTCTCTGCAATCTCCATACTGGCAGGTCATATATTGTTGAGTTGGCGATCATTGCCCCTGACGAATCGACTCGGGATAATAGCGGAAGAACATCAACGACTAAATTTGGTGCCGAGCCTCGAATCGCAACTACCTTTGCAATCTCGATAAAAAACTTACCTGAAAGAAGCATCTCAAATATGTATGCCAGAGATTCAGATTCACTTGCTTGGGCACCAGTTGGCGTGAATAGATTATCCATTTATATTTTGCGCCTCTTTCCTGTCTTTGCTTTCCCGGTATGCGATACAAATTGAGTGCCATGAGCCATTGGGTACCCATGATGATAGCTCATGCCTTACTGAGGTTAATTTATATCTACCGCTAGCATGAGGGAACTCTGTTTTCATATCAATGTATCTACCAATAATCAGGAGTGAGGAATATTGAGTTTGAAACATTATTCCCCCATTGGAGAATACTGGATACCCTATGAGTCCGTACTCTTTTGATATATACGGAATCACGTCATCACGAACATTATTCGATGGCCAGAACTCAATCTTATTTGGTGGGGTGACAGACATCGCCAGTCCATAACCAGAGCAGGCCTGATGAAGCTGATCAAACACACTTCCCTCAAGGTGGGGGCTTCCTGATGTCGTCATTCCTTTTATTCCATTAAACGCCGCCTGATATCCTGCGGATGAGCAGATTGCGTTAATGACATCTGTAAGATTTTGAGCCCCTCTGGCGCTAAACGGGCTAGCAACTTTACTTTGCAAATCAGCATTAGCTGTTGCTGTAATCATCAAGCTACTTTCTGGTGCAGAATTCATGTTAGCAATTGATGAGTTCATGCCCCCCGAGAATACAAGAGAATCATCAGCAAAGATATCTACGTTGATTGCCTGACCCTCGCTGGGACTAACGATGCCATCAGCGCGACCTGATAAATCAGCGATTCGATCTAAACTAAGGCCATAAATTGAAAACTCCGCTGTTGTTCCTGTTATTCCAACTACAGTATTTATAGATACTGTGGCCCTGGCATTTGTTATAGATATTTTATTATTGCCTTGGTTGTCGAATGAACCTGTTTTATTTGTGAAGTCAAATCGGAGTACATGCTGCTTATACAAGCTCGCTCTCCTCTATGTAGTAAAGGGTATATCTACTACCAAGCCCTTCCCAATGCGGGTCGCTTTCCCCTTCATTGTCTATGAACGCTAAATCACCAGAAAACCCTAAATATGAATACCTGACCATTTTGTTTCCATAAAGGCATGGTACCCCTTGGATTAAAGGATTTCCATTTACCGTTAGGTCCATATACAGAAAGCTTTCTCTCTGTATCAGTCTTATGATGCATTGTTGGCCAGCGAGATCTACCAGTATTGATTGCGATTTTTGAGGAAGTACCGACACGGTAATCATGTAAGGTTCTCGTTTATATTTTTGGCAATTTCAGCTGCTTTCTGCGTGGCGCTACCTGCCGCATCAATTGCGGGCTTTGTGACAGTGTTGAGGGAACTTTGGAATCCCGTTGTGATGCTGTTACTAACCTTTCCGTAGATACCCTGTGTGGATGATTTCAGTGATTCCCATGACTTGCTTAACTGATCTAATGTGGATGTCGTTGCCGCCCCCTTTTGTGTTGGAGATCCGCTTCCTGTTATGCCTTGGCTTATCTGGTCAGATGTTGGCTGTCCTTCAGATTGAGCACCGGAAAGGATTACCTCCATCTGCTGCATGACCTCTTGGAACTCCAGGAACACCGTCAACATAGAGACCCCTTTTTGGCTATTAACCTCATAGTAATGCCCTACTAGGTCATAACTCTCTAGCGTCTCCTTCGGGGTCTCAATGTCATACAACCCTGGCGTCTTAAGCATCACCTGAATCGTTCGTAAAGCCTCGCTTTGACTGGTAAATGTTAGGTCAAAGATGTTTGGTATTCCGCCATCAAATCCCGTCAGGCCATTGATTATTACTGAGCATCGAACCCTTGACGGATCTTTAACTTTGTTTATTGATTGGTATTTCCCATCTTCTACGGGAGCATTGGTTATTTGCGCCCTGCCCTCTGGTTGTATAGAAGCCAGCCCGCTAAACTCAAGAGCGACGAAGCTAGTTTCGTGGTACCGGATAACGTACTGAGGGTGTAGGACGCTGTCGATAATAGACAAAGGCGACCCGCCACCAATAGCGTTGAATATGTCTGCTGTGTTTAAGTCGATTATGCTCATCAAAGTTACCTGATCTTTTATCAGGATTTACCAACCCTGAATGCGTTGTTAATGTTGACCGCCAACTGACATGTTGATAGTCAACTGGGAATTACATAGCGAGGCTGGAATGACATCTCTTTCCAAGGAAGAAGAAGCGATAATCAGCACTGATTTTAGGGGGTCACCATCCGATGAAATCATTGAAATCAAGAGGTTAATTATCGAAGTTAAGAAGCACAAAGGCTTGTACCAAGAGGTGCTAGCTCATGGCGCAGATTTATACAGCTCACAAAAATGCATTGCTGAAAGAACTGGCCTAAGTGCAAGAGTTTCTGGTGACCTAGCTAGGACATTATGGTTTCTTATAAAGCAGGAACTTGAAGTTATTAGACAGTTAAAGCTTGGAATTGATGAGGCCACATGGGTATATAACTCAACGATGTGCAAACACAAAAGTCATGAGGCTTTTAATGGTAAAAAATATTCCATATACAAAGGAATGCGAACTGGTTTTTTCAAACGCACTTATCCTGGTTGCCTAGTTGGTTGTGGGTGTATGGCAAGACCAATTATTCCTGGGTTAGATAACAAAACCACCTGAGTTCATTTTTCGTGTTTTTGTTTATGTTAATGGATAGAATAATCAAAACAACACAAGGGTTTCGAAATGAACAGATGCATACGCTATGCCTGCCCGTTACTAATATCTTTTGCCTTTTTATCAAACTCATATGGCGCAGAAAGCCTTACTCCACCCGATGATTTAGCTAAAGAGGCTGGTATGGCCTGTATAGGGCTTGCTCAAAAATACTCTGGCGAATCAAGAAGATTCAACCCGGAAGAGATGAAAGAATTCATTATGGAACAGGTCAATGATTGCAGGAGTCTTTTAACATATACTATGTTCAAGCCAGATACTGCTACTGTCGTCCTAGAAAAAATTGAATCAGACTACGGGCGATTCACACCTGACGTTTCTGAAGAAGAAGCTAAATTCCGAAATTATTTCCATAAAAATATCATATCTGGCGCACAGAAAGCCTCAAAAGATAAAAACTTCAGGGATGAGATGGTAACCCTTGGTGGTTTTACCGTAGCTTCACCATCCCATCGTAATTTTTAACTATCTTACCGCGCTTGAGAATGACTGGTTTGTTGAGGATCTTCGGTTCATTTCCTTAAATCCTTCTGCTAGTTTTGATGCCTGATCTGTGGTGGCACTAACTTTTACCTCTCCTATGTTTTGACTGTTGTAGTTGTTCACAACACTCTGAGCATAGGACTGGTTTGCAGATCCATTGGCAAGTTTTTGCTGTGTCTGATAGTACCCTGCCTCATTATTTTTTGATGGATTACCATAATCAAGGCCACTCTTCCAGTTTGAATAACCCTCATGTCGCGCCATATAGGAACTCAGTTTAGCCATAATTGCGGGGTCAGATAGATCTAACTTTTCATTTGCTCCCATCCCCATGGCTTTTGAGATTTGGTCCACATATGAATTGGTGTCATTTTCTGATGGTGGCGCCCATTTGTTAATTATACCACTTATGGTATCTAGCTTGTCTCTTGTGTAATACAATGACAGCTGCCTTCTGGCAGCGCCCCACCCTGATTCCTCATCAGTGTACTTAGCAAACCCGCTAGAGTCCTTCCCTGCATTTCCCTTAGTCTTAAGATTCAAGGGATTGAAGTTTCTATCAGCTCTTGTCTTTCCCGACTTGTTAGTTGGAGTATCTTTGTTTGGATCGTCATAATCTACATCAAACAAACGCTCTATCCAGTGCTGTTGGAATATAACAGGCCTTTGTGCATCAGGTACATCCTTGTACTGGTCCTGAACCATTTGCCCAAAAATACCCACCGCGCCAACGACACCCAACTTACTCCCCAACCCCTTGCCACTTAGAAGCGCCATTGCAGCTAGAATTCCCAGCGCATTACCGGCTCCACCAACTGCAGTGGAGAAGCTACTTATAGCCGTTCCAGCCTTATTCAGGGCGCCAATGATGTCGCCTTTATTGTTCTTCAGCCACTCAAGGAACTCCTGCTCAGCTTTGAGAACTTCAGGACCGAATGTCGCCATCAAATCCTGCTTCACCTTCTCAAACTGAGAATCTAGCGCTTTTGTAGTGGCAAGGATGTTGCGTTGAGCCTCCTCCTGCTCTTTGGTCATCTTCCATCGCTTTTCCTCTTCAGATACCATTTTCACGGCCTTGCCATTTTTAATGTCTCCAGCGAGGTTAGGGTCGTAGCCAAAAGCAGCCAATACTTGCATTAGCTGCTTCTCGTTATGACCCTTTCCATACTTCTGGAACTCTGCCAGCGCGTCCTCAGACTTACCACCCAACTTATGGATGTCGATGCCTGTTCTCGCTCCAGTAGTCAGCAGGTTTTGCGCTTCTGCAGTCAGCCCGCCAAAGATGGTTGGATCTTCAATATTGGCAAGCGCCATTTTCGCGTTCATCTGAGCGCCGAGGAATGCGCCACCATTCTGACCAATGCGAGAGAACCCGTATTGCGTTCCAAGCACGTTACTGGCATTTGTTCCCAACATTCTGCCCATATTGCTTGCCCGTACGATGGATTCTGCCGTACTTTCAAATGCGCGATGAATTCCGATTGCGACAGCGGTCATTACACCACCAACCACCATAAACCGTGTAGAAAGACCTAGAAAGCCGTTAAAGGCAGAGGTTAGCCCCTTCATAGCTGTAGAAGCCTTATCCGCCTCTTTCGTTGTTTTCGACATCGAAGAGGTGGTGGACTTCTCTATTGCAGAAGAAGACTTCTCAATTTCATTTTTAAGGTCTTCAGCCTCTTCCTTTACCTTACGCTTGCCGTTCAGAAACTCGTCGGCCTTGATTGTGACCTTGTAGGCCAACTCGTTAATGATCATCGTTGCTCCTGGTGCTTCTGCCAGACTCTTTTGTTGAATGACTCCACTGAGATAACTTCAAGAAGGTTATACATGTCACGCACGGATAACCTTTCCTGAAGCTCACAGTAAGATGCCTTTCCTGAGCAGATAATGGCGTTAATGGTGAGGGATATGTTGACAGGCGAAACTAATTTTGCCGGAAGAGATTCCTCTTCCATAAAGGGGTACTTTACTCTCCGGCGATGATTAAAAATTCAAAGTTCACCTTAAACACTTTATCAAGCAGTGTACGAATGGTGGACACCTCTTCAAAGTCGATTGGCTTAACCTCTCTAATCTGACGGCCACCATCGTGCGTAATGACAATCTGCACAGTGGCCATTAATCGTTCGCGAAGTTTTCGCGCAACCTCTGGCGATGCTGCTGATAAAACATTAATACCAATAGTTGCCAGCCCGGCACACCCCATAGTTGTTACATCAGGAGGTATGCCAGTAAAATTAGTGTCCCCCATCGAGCGGAATAAGTCCTGCGCTAACTCTTCAGCGTCCCACGCAGACATTTCTGTGATAATGAACTCTTTCCCTTTATCGCGGTTATCCTCATCCACGATAAAATGGATCTCTTTGCGAGCCATCAGATTGCGCTCCGGGTTACCGTTTCAAAATGGAATACTGCAGGACGTGGTTGAAGTACGCGACGGCCTGGAGGGGTTGGAGTCCAGGTGTAGAGCACGCCGTTCACGAAGTTCCACTTAGCGCCTAACGCTGGCACCGTCAGGGTGGCGTTACAGGCAAACGCAGAGATTGCCGTTCGCTCTGCTGCAATCCAGTCATCCAGTAAGCTACTGGCATTCGATGTAGCCATCAGGTTGATGGTGAACTCTGTAGGGTTGAAGATGAAGCCAGCATGGTATTTACCGTCTGCCGACATCATGTCTTCTTTGTTCTGAAGAGCACCTGTTTCAAACATGTTGTCGGCTGCGTAATCATCCACATCAAAACCGCCAGGGTAGTAAGATGGCACGACGATGCGCAGCTTGGAATTAGCACTTGTAATGTCGATCGGCATTTTGTCGTCCTTACAGAATCGCGGTTGAAGACATAGTGATAGATTGAATGAGCTGACCGTCTACGTAGTAGAATATTGCCCCCTTCAGGTCACGCTCCAGGCGAGCAGCACCAGTCTGAGTAGGGATAAACAGGTACCAGCCTTCAGAGTAAAGGGTTGCAGAGATATCCTTGCCCACGGTGTTATTCACGATGCGAATCTGTGCCTGATCGAGCACCACGCCCTTCTGAATTGCACCAAATGTCAGAGCCTGATTTGCTACATCGATTGTGGCTGCCTGAATCGCGCCATAGCCATTCTGGTTGAACGGGTAGGACTGATTATTGGTGAACAGATTGGCATAAGCGCCTACTAGGTTTGCGTTAATCCAGACCTGATCAATGAAGCTGTCCAGCCAGACGAATTTGCCGGAGATGGCGCCATCAGACGCATACTGAGCCATCGTCTTATTCAGGCTGTATGAACCGTAGAAGTTATAGCCGTTGGACTTGAGTGCTTGCGCGGTAGCCAGATCGCTTACGTTAGGTGCAAGGCCAGAGAAGCCACGGAATTTGAACGATACGCGCCCGTTTGTGCGTGCGAAGTCTACGGATGCGGCATATGCCAGAGCTGTGACGCTGTACAGATAAGAGCCGTACACCGGGAAGATATTCTCATACCCGTTAGCCACCACAACCTTTTGCACGAAGCAGTTAGCGTTGTTAGCGATAGTTCCTGCAGCGGTAGTGTCATGCACCACATAGCCGAAGCGGTTTTTGCTGCCATTTGCCCACGCACACAGTTCCGTTTTCTGGTCATCCGTTAACTCAACCAGGGAGTTAAACAGAATCCAGTTCTGGTTGGTGTTGATGATGTTATTCATCGTGTCAGTCAGCGTGACAGCATCAGAGCCTGGAGAAACAGTCGCAGCGGTTGCTTGCGTCAGCAGCAGTCCTGTTGCCAGTGCGCCAGGAGATGCATATGACACCTGGCTATCTGCGCCAGTAGTCACTGAGCGGATGATGAAGCGATTGGCAATTGGCAACCACTCAACTGCTACCTTGCTCGCGCCGATACCAGTCTGCAGCTTGGATGCGATATCACTGAAGCTTGTGGCAGTGGAAAGGTCGATAGACGAACTGGTAGTTGATACGCCATCCACAGTGAGGGTGATAGTTCCTGCTGGAATTGCCTTAAGGGTCGATAGTGCAACACCTTTCAGATTGCCTGACAGCAGGTAACCAGCCACATCAGCGGTGATTACGCGGTACATCAGCAACTCACCCGGAATAACTGATGAGTTTTCGTAGCCGTTGAAATACTGCTGCGCGGCCAGGAATTCTTTTGACGTGCTCCCCATAAGGGCTGACACATCAGCGGAAGAGAAGTAAGAGACGACTGAGCCCACAGGCACCAGTTCATTGTCAGTCAGCATCAGGCCGTTAGCATCAACCGCAGAACCGGCAGGTGTAACGACATTGGGCGTGATATTAAAATCTACAGATAATGGGATAGTGCTCATGGCGATATATATACCTTTAATAAATGATATAATACCTCAACATCTAGGAGGTAATTCATGAACAACTTCAATCAGATATTCATGTATTGTGAAAATACTGGCCTACTTACTTATAAAATAAAAAGAGGCAAGATTCTCCCTGGAACCATTGCAGGGACGCTTGCTTTAAATGGATATGTAACAGTAGGTGTTGATAAGAAAAAACACTACGCGCATAGAATAATATGGGAAATGCTTTACGGAACAATTCCTGATGGTTCTCAAATTGACCATATTAACGGAAAACGTTCTGATAACCGCTTATGTAATTTAAGGCTTGCCAGTAACCATGAAAACTCAAAGAACCAAAAGAGAAAATCTAATAACTCATCTGGCTTCACAGGGGTTTCTTGGGATTCTCAGACACAAAGATGGCGAGCACATATCACTGTAAACGGAAAAACAAAATCTCTTGGCCGATATTTGGAAGAGATAGATGCGTTATCCGCAAGAAAAAACGCTGAGATTAAATACAAATTCCATGCAAATCATGGGCGTTAGATAGTTTTAGTATCCACCATTTCCGTAGATATTTCCGCCTTATCAAAGTAATCCTGCCTTAAGCTCACTGTTATGTGGGCTTGCAGTGACAATGTCAGCGTCCATCTTTCCTGCCACTGGCTTTCCGCATCTATCATGGGAGCCTGAATTGCCGGAGATGAGTAAAGTGGTGCCAGCCTGGCATCGATGGCTTTGATGGTGTCGTAGCCGTAACTACTGGCGAATGTGGTTTCTAAGGCGATTGCCCGATCCCCTGCACCCTGACCATAGATATCAACCTGGATATCTGCCTGGCGAACCTCGGTATATCCCATAGCGCTTGTCGACGGAGAGCCTGTGTCCTGCTTGATATCTCTCGTCGTGGATAGCCGCGTGAATCGCAAGGGGGTCAGGATGCAGAACTGGCCTTTTTGCATCGGAACCCTGTTAGCCTGTGCCTGCTGACAAATACCGGCTATGGGTTCGATGTAATCCGCCAGAACGTCGATTACGTTGTCTACGGTGAAGTCATTCATGGGCTCACCTGCAATACCACAATGAGGCGGCACCAGTCCGTCCAGAGCTCTAACGGCTCTACAACCAGCCATTGCTCGCTGCCAATCACGAAAATATCCCCTCCCTGCTCCAACTCGCGCTGGACGCTGAAATAGTTCCCGTTCACATAAATCACCTTCGCCAGCCCCTGAATATTCAGACCGTCGACGTGTTGCATATCGCCGCGACTGATGGGCTGAAGCTGAATGGTGACGTTCTGGTCTGGAAGATAAGAGGGGGTTGGCTTGCGCCCGGGGCCGATGGTTTCGCCTGCGTATTTTTTTAGGACAGCCGGGATGTTGGGGTTTACCCTTCGAATGGCATTATTGGCTATCTTGTGAAGGTTCAATTTCTCCTACCTCATAATGCACATCACGAATCATGACTTTGGTGTCAACGAGAGGTTTTGTTGAGGCGTTACCTTTCGATTTGCGCGATGCGATAGTTGCAGGGGAAAGTGGAGGATCCATTAACGTGGCAATTGACTGAACGACATCACCCACAGCCCTTTCACCAACCACCGCAAGAACATCATCAAGCGGTACGCCTTTCTGCAAACCTCTTGATATGGCATCCAGCCATTCGCTTTCATGCTCAGCAATCGCATTTCGGAAGAATGGTCTTGGGGGTTGATTGTTGGCTGGATTTCCATATTCGTTTGTTGCTGCGACCATAGCCACAGGCGTTCCATCCGGATATGTTGCCCCGTCTATAAATCCAACCTTCAGTTGCTTATCTGAGATGTTGCTGGCGATGTTATTCAGCGCATCGAGTATCTTGTCGCTCATCTGCATCTACCCCTGTAAAAGCCCATCCGATAAATCTTTGTGGCCTGCCAGAAGGTGAATCCATATGGCGACTGAAGAAAGAACTCAGCATTGAATGGAACATTAGACATTGCCGACCCTACACTTACGCTACCCTCAGATGCAGAAGAAAGGCGGCCAACCATTCCGGTCACACCGCCATTTCCATTTGCATCAACGTAGAATAAGTAAGCAAGGTGTGCCGTCAGAAGATAGAGGAAGTATTTCCTCTTATCTTCATCAGCGATAACGGATTGCGGCGTGTTCTCCAGATAGGTAGTTGCGGCGTAAAACAGGTCTTCAACCTGCTGGTCTGTAAGCGCGTTATATTGCGGATATTTCGACTTCCATTCGGCCACATCCAGAGTTACGACGCCCATACGTTATTCCTCTTTCTCGCCTTTTTTCAGTACGTGTTGTTCGCCGCCAGTTTTCAGGTCTTTCTTGTCTTCTGCTGCAGCTTTGGCGTTAGCCTCATTTTTCTGAGCGAAGATAAAACCATCCTTGATAGCGGTCATATCAGCGTACTTACTCTCAATAGCCTGCCACAGTTCTTCAGGCATATGGGTCAGGCCGCACACACCTTCATAACCGCGAACGGCAACGAGCTCGCTGCTGTTCTGGCCGTTTAACACGATCTCTTTACCGTTCACTTCAAAAACGGTGCCGTGAATGAGCTTGCTACTTACTACAACGTTAGCCATTAGAGAGTCCCTGTCATTTGAACAACGCCGGATGGGCGGTAGATAACGGTGCCGAGAGTACCGGCTGCCAGTTTCTGGCTGGTCATTGAGTGCTCTACGAATACCGGGAATGCACGCATTTTTTCGGTGTAGACGGTATTACCGACAGGAGTACCACCCAGGCTTTCGGCGATCAGCTGAACCAGACCACCTGAAGGGGTTTCAAACTCAGGAACAACCACAACAGTGAGCTTGGTGTATGTCCTCTTGATCAGGTCGATTGCTGAAGCGGTACCCAATGCGTTGATCGCAGCCAGTGAGCCGCTATCGCTTGGACCAACTACCAACTTCATCGCGCTAGTTTCTTGCACGAGGCCTTGGTTTTTCGCGGTAAGATTAGTGAACATTTTCTTCACATCATTGAAGATTCCAACCGCGTCTTTGTCAGCCCATTTCACTTTACCGTCCGCTGTAGTGATTGGAGTCAGGGCCGCAGGTAATGCCGGGTCGTTCATGATGCCGAAGTTAGGCGCACCAGAGATGCCGTACATGTAGGACTTGTTGAAGAAACGGTTAATAGCATCGACGCCAGCCGCCTGCTTCATGGCAACGTAAGGAATCAATGCCATCCCATATCGCTCTTGCTCCAGATCACCCCATTCGTTCATTCCCTGGAAGCGCATCTGTCGACGGTTTTCCCAGTTGGCGTTTACATGGGTAGAGCCAGCACGAGAGCGATCGTCATATGCTACGATTTCGTACGCTTCTTCAGTGCGTGGAAAAAGGACATCTTCCTTTGCCCATGTTCCTTTTTTCACTTCAGGGTAAATTTGGGTGGCAACGGTAGGTGCGAAGAGTTGTTTGATGATCATCGGGTCGATGACCTGAGCTGCAGCAGCCGGAATGCCGCCGTTAGCCACGGTAGCCATATCTACTGCGGAGTCACCTACTACGCCTTCCATGGAAAGATAAGAAGGGGTTTTCTCGAAGATTACGCCCTTGTCTGCCAGTACTTTCAGGTACTGCGGCAGAGTGGATTGATTAAGCTCCATTACAGAACCCCCTGCTTGGTCATTTTAATAATTGAGTTTGCATCTGCTGCAGACGCTACCCAGTAAGAAGTCTCTACTGCGCCGGAAATGGTTGCACCGGCAGCGCCAGTTTTGGTGGTGCCATCAGCCAGGACTGCGAAGATTTTCTGCCCGACAGTTGCTGCTGTAGCAGTGCGAACCCAGAAGTCGCCGACAGTGAATACGCCAAGGTCAGTGCCTGGCTCTACCAGCATGGAACCGGTGGAACCCAGAGGGATAACACCCTTGCCAGTATTCATTACGAAGCCCAGTGGAAGGCCAGTGCCTGTGTTATTCACAAGAGTCGGATCGGTGCCATCCACCCACACCCAGCGAGCCTGATAGACACCACTTGCGCCAGCCTTATAAGAACCTTCAGGCGGCAGGGCCACAGCGGTAGGGTTGAGTGATGCCAGATCGCCTTCTTTACCCGGAGCTGGGTACAAAGTTACGGTTTGCTGAAAGGTCATTTTCGGTTTCCCTTAGAAATATTCTTTGAAGTCAGCAGCGCTTGCCTGCTTCTCAGCAGAGTCACCAACTGGTTGTTTGCTGGTCTTGCTATGAATAGCCATCTGAACCAGCGCTTTGTAGGCTGATGGGTGAACACCATCGATGTTTACCCTCTCCTGCTTCAGCACTGCTTTGTAGATGTCATCTGCAGAGTCGCCTGATACATGCCCATACACTGGCTCAACTGTGCGCATGGCCTCACGAGTTGCCGAGAACTCACGACGCGCTTCTGCCAGCGCTTCTGTTTTGGCTTTGGCTACCAGGTCGCGAATGGCGCTATCACCCATTGGCTCTTTATCCTTTTCTTTTTCTGGGTCATCGTTGTCACCAGGCTTTTCTTTGTCCTTTTCCGGATCATCGTTATCGCCTGGTTTATCGTTATCCGGGTCGTCGTTATCACCCGGCTTGTCTTTATTGATTTCGCTTTGCTCATGCTGAGCCATAAGCTCCATGATGCCCTTTGCCAGTTCATCAGCGTCCGAATCGGATGCTGTGGCAAACTTGGTTTTAATCAGGTCGGTCAAGCCTTCCATCAAAGTTTCCTCTTGGTCTTGTGAATCGCCTACGGCGCATTCAGCGCCAACACGGCCTTTAATGGTCAGCGCGACAGAGTTACCTGAAATGTTTCTGGCAACACCGTCATACGCCTGACCCATGAACTCGCCCGGAGTCATATCCAGGTCGAAGAATGAAGGGAAGATGGAAAGCTCGCGGCGGGTGGAGTTCTCCACACCTTCGATCGCCGCCTTATCCCACAGTTTCATGCTGGTAACGAGATAAGGGGATTCGAATCGCGTATCTGTCCCGGTTGTGCCTACGCGCTCCTGCGGAGTGTCAGGCGTGTCTAACTGGTTTGGGTGCTCTATGGTCACTGGCACGTTGTTGAACGAGTCAGCGGCGCGTATAAGTTCTTCTGCAGGGCGGTAGATGTAATAGAGACGATCAGGGTTAAGACCCAAATCTCTCCATCCCGGCAAACTTGAGCCTCTGTAAGGGCTCACACATTCTTTGCTGATGTTGCACTGGGTGATGTTCATCCGACCGTAATCGTCATACGTGCGGACTGATGAGCCCATGTCGTAGGAGTCACCACGGTAGCCATTGGCGTATGCCGCTCGCTCTACTTCTTCGGCTTTCTCTTTCGACACAAACGGGCCTTTGCTACCCCAGTACCATTTGCCATCTTTCTGATGTACTGGCATGGATTTACCTTTCTTCAGGCAATAAAAAAGGCCGCCTTAGCGACCTGTTGTTTTAGAACGGAAGCACCGGCTTCCAGCTGCAACCGCAATTTATCTCTTGTCCCGGCAACACGTATTCACCGTTATCACCAACCGGCAATCCTTTGTCCAGGTCGAACTCCTGACCATTCGCCTTCACATGCTTCGGCCTTGGATGACTGCCACCACCTGAATGTATCCAGATGCCTTTGGTGATGCCCAGCGATTGCTGCCTGACCTTAGCCAATTCTGCCGTGGCTTTGTTGTTCTGGTCGATAGCGATCCGCTCCGCCCTGCGCCTCGTCACGCCGAATTGCTTCTGGAGCTCTTCGGTCATGTACTGCAGGTCACGTCCTCGCGTAATCGACTGGAGAGTGATTGTCTGCACCTGTGTGAAATACTTCTCAGGGATGGATTTAATCAGATTTACGTTTTCGGCAACGATGCCATCAACAGCCTGCTTCATCTCTGGCGTTATTGTGAATTTAACCTTTGGCAGGTCTTTTTCACCGATTGAGCGCTTGAGTGATTTTGTCGCTGTGCTGTCTACTGCATTCACAAACTTAGGAGCTATTGTTACTGCCGCATCTGAGAACGTGGCAACCCATCTCTCCCTGAGGTCAATCAGGCGGTCGGCTATGTCATTCATGCCGCGTTCACCTGACTGATGTGCGTTGTACTGGGCCCGAGCCCAATAGTCAGTACTCTTGACCATTTCAGAGATGAGACCTTTAAGCGACATTGCGTATTGATTTGCTATCGTCGCGTTGTAGCGAACCCGACGAAGGGTCTTTATCTTCATCAGTCTCGTCCTCAGGATAGATGCTCACGACCTCATACTTAATGCCGTTGAACTCCGAATCATCATCAGCTGCGATCACCTTGCAGACCTGCTTAGGCGTTACCACCTCAGCATCAATCAGCTTCACGTAGGTGTCAGCCTTCTTGTTGTTGATGTCGGCAATTTCCAGGTCGCTCAGTTCATCCAGAGGATTGAAGTCGATGTAAAGGTCTTCATAGAATTCCCCAAATTCATTCAGGCAAAGGATTTTCAGCACCCAGTCAAGCACCGGCTTATAGCTGTTCTTCTGCTTGTTGGAGATGTTCTCGTGCTGTGATTCCCTCTCGCCCTCGCCACTGGCGTTCATGCCGCTTGGCTGGCTTCCTGTAAGGCTTGTGACACTAAGACGTGAAGGTACGCAGATAAGCCTTAGCATCTCGGCCTGCAACTCCTGAAGCCCTGTAAGCGTGGTGTTCATCTGCTCCAGAGTTTCCTGAGACTTGTCTATAGCGAGAACGCCGTGATTATCCTTGCCATAAACCAGAGTATCGAGACGCTTGTCGAACTCATTGCGGTCCTGCAGATACGTTTCCATATCCGTAGACCAGATATACGTTCTGAAAGAAGTAATGATTCTCGGTATGTCGTCGCGCACGCTCTCCCAGTTCGTTACATAGGGAAGCATCATCTGGATTAGCGACAGGCCGCCAAAGTTATAGGATGGCTTCAGCATGTCCGGCACTGAGTACAGCACCAGAGACTTCATACGGCTGGCGCTTACGATACGCCCCATCACATACCACTGCTGAGGTACGAAGAACTCAGGGCTGATTGGGTCGATTGCGTTGTATGCCTGCGGATAGGTCCACATTGGCTCGATGACGCGAAATCCTTCCAGATCGCCTTTCTTAATCTTCGTCGGGTCAAGTAGTAGCTCTTTGTCGCGCTCGTTCTCATCGCCCTTCATTTTCACGAACAGGAATGAGTTGCCAAACGCCTCGGCGTTGAATCCGAGCAGCTTAAGGTGTTTCTCTACCGCGTACTTCTCAAACGCATCCTCAAGCTGTCCTATGATGTCCGAGCGGTCATTCTTGGTATCGTTGGACTTAACCTTGAAGCCCTTACGAAACACCTCATTTACTGACTGCTCGCATGCTACTCGGTTCTCTGATTTCTGCGCCAGGGTAGCCAGCAATGGATAGCCCATGAATACAGAATCAGACGAAACAAACACGCTGTTCAGCATGCCGTAGTCTACGCTGTCACCTACCACTACCGTATCAGGCACAACGCCTTTTGGTGGCTTATATGCAGCGTGCTTCAGGCCCGCAAAGTGCTTGTCTATCTTTTGCTTCTGATACTCGCTGTCAGATGCCCATGACTGGCCCACAGCAAGCTTGCGCGGCTTCTGTGCTGCGCTTGTATTCTGTTTTTTCATTAGTACCAGCCCGAGTCTTTGCCTACTTTCAGTGAGCGTTTCGCAGGTGATTTGAGGATTACCAGGCTATCAGCATCGTTTGGTGAGAGTGCACCATCAGGTTTCTTGTCAACGAGGATTTTACCGGTAGAGTCTTTTGTGTACGTTGCCTGGCTAAGCTCTGCTGTCAGTTTTGAAAGAAACTTCATTTTCGACGACAGAGAAATTATTTCGCTCGGGTCGTACTTCATGCCGTTCACTGCTCGGTATGTATTCAGGAAAAGGGTTCGCAGATGCCACCATGATTGCGCCTTGAAGTTCCTGAAGAAATCCTTGTTCGCAATAATCCTTCCGTTTGCATCCTTCATCATTGGCTTGTCTGGGTCCAGAACCCCACCACTGCCCTTGTAGGCATTGAAGGAGACAGTAGGCAAGCCTGCTTTCTTACGCTCATCATTAATCTGCTTCGAGTCGCCTCTGCAGCCAGCTCCTATACCATCAGCGTCGTAAAGAACGCTGCTGCATCCATTTTCATCAGCCAGATTGGTAGCTTTCACCACCGTCTGATAGATGTCAGAGCCTTTTCCGCTCCACTCTTCGCACACATCAACCAGAATGCCTTTGCATGAAGTGAAGGCGTTTTTATCGATACCTTCATCTGCGACATCCAGCGCCCCTTTTCTCTCGCCAGTTGGCTCAATGCCTAGTTTGATATGGGCATCAATGGCAGCCTGAACCCATGCGGAAGGAATAATCACTCCTTCAACGGAAGCGTTGTAGTCAATGTCTATTTCCTGCGCCACCGTCACTGGGTCAAGAAGTTCGACTTGCTTCTCATACCAGGCCTGGTCCTTACGAGGATCATCTCTCCAGTGGAAGGTGAAAACCGGAATCTTTCCACCATGTCGACGAATGGCAAAGCTATTCGCGCTGCCATTTGGTGTTGATATATCTTGTCGGCAGTTGGTCGTGGCAGACAATGAAGCGTCAACCAATGTTGGGCGCTCTAGAAATGCAGCCTCGTCTACGATATAGAAACTCGCACGATCGCCTCGACCGATACCATCCCCACACTCACCAGAGATGATGGAATTCGTGTGTGGGAATTTGATGCGCATGTGCGGCGCGTCTTTATCCCTGCTCCAGCCATTACGAAATTCCTTTGGTAGCAGAGACATGAACATGCGGGCTTTTTCAAGCAGAGATTTAGGTACGCCGATCTTATCTACGTACTCTTCTTTTCGGCTGCCTATGCCGACGCTTATACCTTTGTTGAAATTGCACACTGTGCATGCAAGAGCGACTGTAAGCCAGCTCATACCCATGTCACGTGTCTTTTCAGTTATCCCTGGCTCTTGCGCTCTCCATCTATCCATGAACCATTCCATCCATTCCTCCTGTCGAGGGAATAGCAAGAATGGAATATATGACGGCAGCCCTCTTTCTGGATTACGAGGGTCGTATGTCATACCCCAGTCAATAATGAACTGGGCTGGATTATCTCTGTAGAAAGAGCTGAGTACAGGAATTGAGTCAGGGTTGTTTCTTATGCGCAGGATCCGCTCCTGTCGCCATTCGAATACCTGAACATAATCCGGGTTTCGGAAGTCGAACGGGAAAGGAATTGGCATGATTTAACCCATCAGGTCTTTGTATTTCTCTGCGGCTTCTTCAGGGGACATTTCAGTTGTTACTATCGGCCCACCATTCGAACCAGTAACCTCTGTTTTAATATTTTCCTTGAACGCCTGAACATCGACGTGCTTGCCAAGTAACTCAAGGTTCTTCACTTTGTCAGGCCATTTGATTTTCTTGAGCAATGCGGCGCTTTCCGCAGAAGCCATCTCAACTACATCCATTCCGGATAGAGTTGTACGCCAGACTTTCGGCCAGTCTTTAATCGGCTTTAGCTCGCCATTTGCAAGCAGTATGTCTAGCACGTCCATCTGGTCTATCTCAGTCAAGCGCCTCAGAACGTATGCTGCGTCAACACCAACTTCCTCGTTGCGTTCTGCTTTCAATTCAGCAATGCGATCTGCAATGTCAGGTTTTGAAAGGTTCTCGCTACCAGTTGCGCGAGCAGTTTTCTCGCTGTATCCCGCCCTGATAGCTGCCTGTGTGGCGTTTAAATCTTTCAGGTACTCACGGGCAAACAGCTCTTGTTTGTCGGTGAGCTTTGCCATGTTATTTTCCGTTTATTGCAGGGTGAGAAACTTCAATCTGAACAAGCTCAAACACTCTACGCTTTAATTCGTCCACAAACTCAAGCGCGGTTTTAGCATTCAATGGTGTTCCATACATTTCTCTTTCTAGTTGACTTGCAAGTTCAAGAACTTTTTCTTCATCAGGAATGCTTGTCTTAATACTAACTGTGAGCTTTGCCATGTTTATCACTCGCTAAGTAAAGCATCTACCAAGGGAAAGGGTCGTTGATTCTGCTCGCCATCTACATCTCCTTCACGGTAGAGGATGGATTGTTCGATACTGATTACGTGGTCAAGATTGATGAATGTCTCTATTCCATCTTCCTTCCACAGAGTGGCAAACTGACGCTGATGTTGTCCGCCTGGCTGGAAGGGGAAATTGAAATACCCTTCCTCTGTCCTGCCATCGACATAACGAACAATGGCTGCAACCTTATCGATTACCTTTGGCATTTAATCACCTCAGCTCGATGCCATCTGACCGGATGCGATCATCTTAGTCAGCAGCGCATTGAAGTCTGCCTGCGTTGGTGCTGCAGTCAGTTGCGGAGTGAATGTCATTTGCTTAACGATGCCTGCAGTGCTTGATGTTGCTGGCGCTGGAATGTCAGAGGTGCTAGGTACCTTAGTAGGAACACCGCCCGTGGAAATTACCCGCTGAGTCATTGCTAGCTCCTAATCTTTATGTTTGTTTGCATTAGCGCAACGGTTTCTCTGCTTCTCAGTAGTGATTCGTTACTTACGGCTTGCCCGTCAGCAAGATTGTTTATCACCGCCTTATTGGGGTTGAGCAATCTGTCCTTGTCGGGAGGATTCTATTTCACGAATAGCTTCTAACTGTCCGTTGCAGTTCTCAATCGAAAGCAGTAGCGCAACGTTGAGCTGCACGCTGTCTCCGAATGTCATTTGTTCTGGTACTTCAGGCACCACGCAATCAATCAGTAGATTTGCGGGTATCGGCGGATTTTTTACCTTTATGGCCTCGCGCACTATCTGCTGCTTTGCGCACCCCGATAACAGCATTAGCAGGGATATACTCAACAGCACATGCATTGCCTTTGAGCGCATCCTTCACCTCTTCTTGCAGTTTCTGGGCTTTCATTTCAGCTGCAGCGCGACGACGCGCTTCCGTTGCCACTATCTTGTTCATAACGCCGATCTGCTCTACCAGGCCATCAATCGAGTTAGCCAGCCCTTCGTTCTTCTGCCCGATATCTTTAATCTGTTCTGACAGGCGCCCGTTATCTTCACTGAGCTTTTTGTTATCCGAGGCAAGGCGAAGCGTCAGAAGAATGACGATGACTATCGCTGCTATGGTGATGATCTCGCCTATAGGCCACTTCTTAAGCATTCTTCTGGCTCCATGTGCAAACCTGGTATTCAACATCGCGGCGGTTAATCAAGCCTTTCCACTTTTGGCCACCTGCAAATACCCAACGCTTCAGCTCATCACACGCGCCTGAGTAATCCTTGGCGTTGAGCTTCTTCATGAGCGTTGAGTTGATGGCTGCGTTTGCTCCCACGTTATAGGCAAAGGAGTAAATGGCAGCTCGTTGTGTTTCAGTGGTTGGAACTTTGATGGCCGGGTCAACCTGCCTTGCTATGCGAGTGAGATCGCTTTTGGTAATCGCATCGCATTCTTTGTCTGTGTATCGCTTGCCGGGGATGATGTCTTTGCCAGTGTGGCCGTCACATACAGTGAGAACGCCAACGACATCTTTGTAAGCTACGTATTCCCTTCCCTCCAGCCCTCCCTTTCCGGAAAGCATTGCGGTGGCAATAGCGATTGCGCCAGCACCAATTGCGCCAGCTATTTTATTTCTGAGCGCACTATCCATCAGAGTTCCTTCGGAGCTTTTTGTCCGAGCTCAGCAATCACCCTGGATGTAGCGGAGGGATTGTCTGTGTCTGTTTTGTTTAGGATGTCCTGCAGGATCTTCGTTCGCTTCATCTGCTCACGTTTATTGAGCCGGTAGGTAAGCACGCCGAGGGTGATACTGAACGCGACGCCGATAATGAAGCCCCAATCCTGCAAAGACAGGCTGGCGAAGAAAGCTGCAAGACCAGCGCTACCGTAGGAAGCATTGCTGTATCTCTCATCCATCTTCATGTCTCACCCCCAGAGTTCGGGGATCTGTTCAAAATAAGAATTAACGTGGTTGTTGAGTGAACAAATCCAGGATACATTTTGCGGTAACGTGGCTTGTTCGTGACTAAAGGCATGAGCAAATCAGGCAAGAGGCTGTTGACGCAGTCTCTTGCCGCCCATTTTCACGAAACCCGCCATTGAGCGGGTTTTCTTTTTTGGCAGCACTCTAAACCCGTAGCCACAGAGCGATACGGTGAGGTGTGTGAGGTCTGGTTGTTGGATATAGAGTGCTTTCAGAAAGGTCGTGCTTAGAGGGCCATAGCGTGAATCACCATCAGATGAGATGAACAGAGGCTATGGCTCGTAAATTGGAGCATCTGGCGGGGATCGAACCCGCATCTTCTGGTTGGAAGCCAGACGTAATTCCCAAACTACGACAGATGCAAATAGGGTTGTGGCGCTGCCAAGCCCAGCCAATGCAAGCACGTCTTGGTTCGATACTTGCACCTGATAACCACAACGATAAGCGCCCTGCCTAGGATGGACTAATCGCCGGACATTGAGAGCAATCAATCAAGACGCTTATCTGTTGTGCAAATAAAAAAGCCCCACATCTCTGCGGGGCTATCATGCATCTCACTTTATAACCGCTCTTAGGCTGGTCACCTTTCGGTGGGAGTCACGCCTTATTCATGTCTGCGTGAGAAACGAAGGCATTAACCCATCGTTAGAACGAGATTAAACAAATATCGCCACTTTGTAAAGTATGATTTCTAGATTAATCCTATTTCGTAGAAAATATTTACTAGCGAGTGACTTTGCTCAACATCTGATTTGCATACTCCTCCTGCTTAATGCACTCACCAACCAGACTTTCGAAGAAGTCCTTGTATGACCTGCGCCATGTGGTTTCAGGCACATCAATCACCGTTGCGCAGATGTATTGCCTGACAGCATCTGGTAGCAATCTAGCATAACCTCTACCATTGCAGCGTTTGCATGTTTTATATGCAGGCACGCCGCCCTGTAGAATAGTTTTCTCTTTGTCGACTACCACGCCCTTCCCGTTGCACTGGCATGCATTGGTAAGAACGCCCTTCCCTTTGCATTTATGGCACAGCACCTTCACCGTTTCCTTGCGCTCGGTTAGATACGGCTGCCCGATGCTTTTCATCGTCATGACTTCAGCATCGACAAACTTCTTGCCACCACAACAATCACAGGTTCGCGTACTGGCCGCGCTGCGGGAATAGTCAGCAAATGCGAATGTTGCGAGCACTTGCATTAATTTTTGCTTAATATCATTTTCGAGCTTACGTAAGGCGGCAACCTTATCGCAGTGCTCAAGTGCATATTGGGTCAGCAGTTTAATAGCTTTCTCACGGTCATTGCTGCTGATTTCCATCTTCCCTAAAAACGCGCTGTAACCTAACGTGGCGCGACTTTGCGTCATACCCATGGCAGCCATCACATCAGTACCTGTTAACGTCTCTGAGGAGGTTGCACGCGGCGTATCGTTTATCTGCGTAGACTTCGCGAAGTGAAACTTTACTGCGTTTTCCAGATTCATTGGTTTTCTCCCTTGCAGTGACACTAGATTTCAAACATGCGCTTAACCACCTCTCGGCAATAGAATCCATCGGTATCTCTGCTCAGGTCATAGCGATCGCCATGCTTGAGGCGCATATAGCATTCGAAAGCTCTATTCATGGCTTTATCCCCAACACTTCTTTCAATTGACCAACTACCATCTTGGTTGCAAATGATTCGCCGTGTAATTTGCTCTGCATTTCAATTTCCATTAGTGCTGATTTAAGAAGCCCTCGAGTCACTCTCACTGGAATTTGGTTTTCTTCATTCAGTTTTTTAAGCCGATCAAGCGAGTTTTTAACGTCCATCTATGCCGCCTCCGGATCATGGTCTGGCTTATTCGTACCTAGCCGATTACGCACTTCCCGCAACTGCTCTCGCACATAATCAAGACTGCGCTCAAGCTCCTGCTCTTTGCCAATCAGCACCTGTTCGGTATGCATATCTCGCTGACGCTGCCATTTGACTTGCTGGATGTTAGTTACGCTGCACATAAGACCCTCTTCATGAATCGTTTTCCGTATTGCATCAGCACATCGCGATCGACAGTTGTCATTCGACATTCGCCTGAGCGCGGATATGGATGCCAGATGATGAGCATTGAGCCTTTATTGTTTCCGTTTACTGGTTTACCGGTTTCTGCATTCAGGAATGAGAGGCGACCACCTGTGATAAATCGAACCTCATGTGCTGTCTTGATGGCTTCTCTGAACCACAATACGGACGTATCTGCCGGTAGCAGCATTACGCATCCGACATGATTATCTGCGTTCTCCTGTGCTGCCTTTTTCACGAAAGGCATTGGAGTGCTGTAAGGAGGGTTAAGCCACGCATACGCTCTATTGACACCAACTGGCATTTTGCTTCTCCAGTTAGCCTCAAGTGTGTTTTCCTCGGCGCTAATGAATGTTTTGCACAGCGCATTTTCCTGATTAGCTGCAGCATCCAGAAAGAATGGAAACTCACACCTAAGCGCCCGGTATATCTCAGGCGGCGTTCGCCACAGGTCTTTAATTTCAGCCGGTGTATTCGATTTATCTGTCATGCTGCCTCCAGTAGTTCTGTAATCATTGGCAAGCTCCCGCACGTCTCAGTTACGACCAGCACTAGCATTCCACCTTTAATCTCCTGACAGCGCTTAATGCGCATATCGTCTATCTGACCGTCATCCAGCCAGAAGCCCGCACTGGTGAGTGCGTCAAAAACGGCTTTGGGCAGATTGTCCAAATCTCGTTTGCGGTTATCGGGAGGTGCTGCGTGGATCGTGATTCTGATGCGAGGTGTGATTTTGATGTCTAACTGTTGTTGCTGGATTATTTCGATTACTTCTTTTCGGTATCTCTTTCCCCAATCGCTGATGTAGTGAATGCCTCGTGAGTGTCGCCAGTACCGGTTATTGGATGGCGGCCAGGGTAGCTGCAAAAGATATCTATTCATCTGACAGATAACCTCCCTCCATTCGCCAACTGCCTGAGCGTCAAGACAATGGCTCTGTCCATTTCAGCCCTACGCTCTTCCCGGGTCATGTCCTTTCCGTTGTCTATGCGTGTATGGCATTGCTCGCATAGCGCAGCCGTTAAACAGTCATCAACCTTCAGTCCTACTCCCTTCCCTTCGTTACGGTGTGCCGCCTGAACCCCATAACGACCGCACAGAACGCAGCAATCTATCTCCCTGACTGCCTGAAGCCATTTACTGCTCCGGTATATTGCCATCTGAGATATCTCCATTCGGATCACGATAAATCAGCCATTCATTCACGCATTCAGCGCATGCGTAGGTTTCTTCTGGTGTCAACTCTTTCGTGCAGCCTGCGCACAACGTTCTACGTATGCTCTGCTGCTCGTAGGATTGGGATTCTGATTGGCTAAGCATTAATCAGTCCCTCAAATGAAACTGTTGCTTCGAACATATCGTTCGGGTTTCTGAAGAAACTAATTTTGTGAATCTTCAATAGACCTGTTTTGCCACCCTTAAAGGCAATCGTTAATGTGTCCCCTTCCTCTGGACAGGAACATCCATATATTCCTCTTCCAAAAAAGTGTCCTGTTATTGGGAATTTACCTTTCTGCTTAAACCCCACAACAAACTGCAGTGCATGACCCCAGCTTTGCTTTGTGTAATCAAAGTTGTTGGGTGTACGTATTGGTTGCTTTTCCTTCTTGCCAAGCAGAATCAATAACTTTTTGATTATTTTCATATCAATGCACCCTCTCGCTAACTGGCTGCTCGTCATTGCTGACGATGCTGATAATCAGGCTCTTTCCGCCGAAGTCGACGCAAAGCGTTTTGTCTTCTTCATCCTCAAGCTCGCCTTCCAGATAATCGGCGATAGAGTTGACCAGCAGGTCAATCGGGTCGATGTCGTCTTCTGACGCCTCGGTAAGCAGGTCATCAAGTCGGCCCTGGTAATCTTCGATAAGGCTCATAGCTATTTCCTCGCACGTTGGCGCAGCCATCTCTTTGACAAGAGAGGCCATATTGGGTCATAGGTCGTCACGTCTGATTCAGTAGGTACTGGCTTGGGTTTGTTTCTGGAGCGTTTGGTGGGGATGAATATCAGATTGTCCATTGCTATTTGGGTTATGCTTCGTCGCTGTTTTCCCATATAACCTCAGAAGAAGTTGTAGAGCTGATTCAGCACGTTCTGGTCTTTCGTCTTGCCAAACACATGCTTGATAGCTGTGTTAATCATGGCGCTGTAGCAACGCTCGAATTCATCTGCCTCCATGCTGCCGTATGACAGGCTTTTAGCCTCGGCCCTAACCTCTCCACGAATGTTCGTCACCATGTCGTAGAAGCCAGCCAGTATCGTCAGGTCTTTCCTGAACCGGTTGAACTGAGTGGTTTCATCGGCATGCTCAAGCCCTACTTTGTCAGCAGCCCAGTGCTGAAAGCAGAAGTTGAAGAACGCGAACATTTTTCGATGGAATGCTGGGTTGCGGGTTAACTTGAATTCGGCTGTGTATATCTCGCCGTTTTGAAACTTGGTAAGGCGGGGTAGGTCATGCTCAAACGCTGGAGCGAATACTCCCCCTGCGGTCTTGATCATCTCGATTTGCATTGGCGTCTCTCATACTAAGAAGGACATAGCCAGGTAGATATGAACCGACATCTGCAACGTGGATAACTTCACGCTCGCATGCGTCGCCCGTGTATTCACCATTCCATTCGTACAGCGTCAGAATATCGCCGACCTGATAATTGCGGTCGTTCTTGCGAAGCTCTGCAAGCTTCAAGCCGTCGAGCACGGGAATGAAATGCTCAGGAAGAATTTTCAGTTCATGCCTCATACTTACTCCTTCACTTTGATTCCAGCTGCGCGGATGGAGTACTCTACATCTTCAGCTTTAAAGGCATTTACCGAATGGTAGGTTGAATTAAAGTTAAGTCTGTTAAGCATGCTGGATGGCTTAGGCAACTCAATATCGATAGCTGCGCGAGATGCCAGCCATGCTTCATATGCCAATCTAACGCCCAGTCTGTAATAACTGTCATCGCCCGGTCCGATTTCAAACAGGGTTTCGTGGTTGTCTTCGGTGTGGCCCCAGTTAAGCAAATACCATTGCTCGAAAGCCTTTCTTGATTCGTCCATATTCCTCTCCATCACTCGTCATCCTTCAGTTTTTCTCCGCACTCACTGCAGAAATTATCCCATGACTTTGAGTTTCTATGCTGACATTTTCCTTCCGGCCACATGCAAATAGAGCAGTAGCGACCATCACCTGCGTGAAGTGTTCCGCCGTCATGCTTGCAGTACGCCTGGAATCTGTCCTGAAGCGATTTGAAGTCGCGATACTTAACGTATGAGTCAGAGATGTCATCGCCTTTGGTATTAAGCCAGGCATCGTTGCAATTCACTGCGTATGTTTCTACTTCCATCATTCCTCTCCATCAGCGTGCTGGGGTGTTAGTCGAGTGAATCCATCATTCTGCGCAGTGCAGGTCTAACCGCATCCTGAATGTCTCGCCTGGTGTATTCAGGGAATAACTTTTGAAGCTGAACCCATACGCCATGAGCGTTCCTTTCCATTCTGCAAATTCGTACTAATGCAATTTGCATTTCGGCTGCTGTATTTTCGTCAATTTCCATATCTAAGCCCTTACCTCTCTTAATGCCTTGTTGATAAATGCAGTCACAGTTTCACCCAGCCTTTCGAGGCGCTGATGTTTTTAATGCGACCAGCCTTTCTCAGTACCTGCAGTCTTCGGTCAAGTACCCGGAACCCGCGCTTATTCCCAGGCGCTAGTTTTTCGCATTCAGCATAAATCCCTTCGTGAATACCATCAGCAAAGTGAATAGCCATAAATGGCTTTGGGGTCTCAGTGTCCAGCACGCGTAAAATCATTTCGTCCAATTCAGCAAATTTGCTCACGCTCTAACCTCTTTAAGTTTTTGATTGATAAATGCAGTCAGTGGGTTTGCTGCGCCAAAGTTAAACACCGGCTTCTTGCTGTATACCCATGCGTTCTTGTGGCACCAGTCACGATGAAGCTCACCGTTCTCATGAAGGTGCTTGAGCATTTTCGTAACGAGTCGCTTGTCGATTCCTGTTGCGGTTGATATATCAACTGCCATTCCGGTTTCGTGCTCGTCCAGATAGCGCAGGACAGCCTCTGTGCGCTCATGATGCAGCGATGCCAGCCGGTAGTACTTCACGCTCTTACTGATGCGATCAACTTCAATCTGACCGTCTGCGATAAGGTCACGCAGTAGCTGGTTGATATGTGATTTCTGGCATTTGAGAAGCTTTGCGAATTGCGGCGCGGAGGTGGGAATGTTTGTTTCAAGGTGGTTGAGTATTTTGTCTCGTGTGTTCATTTCCAGCAGTTCTCTTTATCTCGTTCAGGCCATCGCAGCCAGACGATTTCATAAACGAAAGGAATAAACTTTTCGAAGAAGCTCTCCCACTGGCTGTCTGCATAGCCTGTGGCTTTGTCTACCAGCGCTTCGAGTGGATGTTTACGCTTTGGTGGTCGGCTAACCTCATAAATCCTTTCAAACTGAGTAATCAGTTCTTCCTCTTCCAGGCATTTATCCAATACCGCCATGAACCGAGGGTTCATTAGCATCTGTGCGATTGTTGGGTTTTCCATCATCCTCTCCAGTCTGATTTAGGGGCTTCTTTCGTGTTAGCGGCATATTGCTTTGCAGCTTCCTGCTGGTCAATATTCACAAAGTGGCCATTCTTCCATCCCATGTAGAACGTCTGAGGCTGGCCAGATCGGTATTTTCCGATGATGATCTCAGCGATTCCCTTCATGTTGCTGTTCTCGTCGTAAACCTCATCGCGGTACGGGAAGATGATTACGTCAGCGTCCTGCTCAATAGCGCCAGATTTAGCCAAATCACCCAATCCCGGGCGTTTTTCCTGACGGCCTTCTGGACCACGGTTAAGCTGTGCCAGCAGAATCACCGGAACCTTATTGCGAAGGCAGAACTGTTTGAGCTTTCTGGTGATGTCAGCGATGGCCTGATGCTCTGGAATGTTTGATGGCTTCTCGATTAGTCCGAGGTAGTCGATGGCGAGGAAACTCAGGCCGCCGTCCATGTTCATGCGCTCCGCATGAGCTATGCACTCATCGACGGTGAAGGAGCCGTCTATGACGTGGTTATCTTCATCCAGAAGTGTTCCCGTTGCCGCAGTAAGGCGTGTGTATTGCTCCTGTATCATGTTGAGAGGGTTTCGCAGCGTGCCTACCGATAATCCTGCGCGGTCAGCTACATGGCGCTCTACCACCTGCATATCCGACATTTCCATCGAGATAAGCAGCCCCTTCCCTTTCTGCCTCCCAACCGAGTTGGCGATATTGATGGCAAGTTCCGTTTTACCCATTCCCGGTCGACCAGCGATTACAATCAGGTCCGTTCTGTCCAGGCCTCCGTATGCATCGTCCATGGGCTGAATGCCAGTCTTGAGATACAGGCCCGACTCCTCGCCTTTCATCCTGTTTTCAAGAACTACCATGTAATCGTCCAGCAAGTCACCGATGCGGCGCGGTAGCTTGTCGTTGGTTTCGAACTGGAGTTTTGACAGGATCCCGCTTACTTCGGCGATGCGGTCATTCAGGTCATGAGTTCCAGCTCCCGCCAGAAGCTCAGCCGCTCGCTTAAGCTCAGCCTCGCCACGGCGTAACATCCAGCACTGTCGAACACGCTTAGCCCAACCTCGGATGTTTGCCGCCGATGAACACTTGCACGCCACCTCAACCACAAAGTCCTTTGTCGCGGATGGAACAGCGTCCTTAACGGTGAACATGTCTACCGGCTCAGCCTTGTTCAACAACGTCACTATCGCCTGGTACATGCTTTTCAGGTGGAAGTTCTCAAATGCTTCAGCAGGTAGCTTCCCGGCAATTTCGCGGCAGTCGATGTGATCCCCCTTGACCATCATCGAGCCAACCAGTTGGTGCTCAAAATCGTAACTCTCCATCAGTTTCCCGCTCCTAAAATCTCGTCAATCTTCTTCTGTGTCAGCGCGGTTTCAATCCCATAGACCTTTCCTTCTGGGTTGCCACCAAGCGCCCACTGGGTCGGCTGATAACCGTGCTCGATGTATCCGTTCAGGATGCTGTCGATATCACGTGGCTCTTTGCCAAGCTCTTTGCACTGCTTCAGGTAGGATGACCAGAGGCGATTTATTCCAGCCTCAGTGGTTTTGGTGATGCTCAGGATTGATGGCATTCCGAGGCGTTTAGCTTTGCAGTTCCATGTCTCTTTGAAGCGCTCACGGTCGAATGTCAGTACAGCTGAGCGCTTGTTGGTTTTCTTAGCACGGGGGTTAGTACCTTTCTGACGGGGTGTTAATTTTTCATCACCAGACAAGCCCACTTCGTGGGTTTGGGTAATGTTTTTATATTCTTGTTCTAATAACTTCTTACTCTGTTCTACCTCGTTAGTTACCTGCTTTGTTACCTCAACAACCTCCGAGGCCGCGTGGTTGCTGGGTTTGTTTGTTACCTCTTTAGCGACCTGCTTTGTTACCTCAAAATCGGCCTGATAATCTGTGTAATTTATGACAGAAATCACGGTTCCATGACGGTTTCCAGCGAAGGTGATCATCTTCTCTTTTGCGAAGAATTCGAGCATGTCGCGAACTTGCTTGGCAGACTTCTCATTCCCTTGAGAGTCTTTAAGTTTCCTCGCCAGGTAGGAGATTTTCGTCACAAGCTGCCCAGGCTGTAAGTCCCATTTCACTCCGTCAAATTCAACGCTACGTGGCTTGTACTGAGCAAGACCGATAATCCTTACCCACAATGCAAACTTGGCTGTATCAGTCGCCCAATCCTTTGACAGAAGACTCCTGAACAGAGCAAAGTGCCCCTGTTTTTGGTTTTCCATCCGGGAACTCCTGCGCTCGTGTGCGGCGCTGAAATCGTAAACAATTGCAGTGCTTTCCATGGCTATCGACCCTCACGGAATACTTTCAGGATCTCGTTGAACTGCTCTACAGAGAAGTCTTGCTTGAGAAGCCTTTCGAGGAAGGAATTAGGAATGAACGTATATCCGTCTTCAACTGGCAAATCCTTCAGGAGAGCCTTAGCTTCAGACTTCATCAGCTCAAACTTAGCTACGCTGGAAAACATCATTGCGGTGTTTGGTTCAATGGATTGAAGGAAGCGAGAACGCTTAACTTCTTTGTGCAATTCGGTATTTTTTCGCATATAATTAATCCTGTTGAATGTGTTGTTGACGTAACACAGTGACTCAAAAATCCAATGTGATTTGCTCTAAACGCTCAGTTACCGCTGGGCGTTTTTTGCTTTCTGGCATCACAGCTGCAATAGCCTGTCTTGCCACTTCACGAATCAGGCTTGTCTCCCAGACTTTCTCCAGAAGAACAAACGTCACAGCCATATCGTGGATGTTTAATCGACTCACCTTTGAATCAGCCCATCCCGCCATCTTTGCGAAATTTGTCTGACCCATTGATACGAGTCGGGCACGAAGCTCTGTTTCCACTTCGCGTACCTTTTTGCTGTGATTTGCTAGTTCCATTTGTAATACTTCCTTTAGTTAATAAGTGTTTACGCATCGATTGATGCGTTGGTTTATCCCCGCATTTCGGCGGGAATGAGGCCAGAGCTGTTAAAGAGCGTCGCTGCTTAAGCAGCCATATAGCGATGCGGGTAGAGAATCTGCATCTCGGAGATCTTCCCTTCGAAGAATTTCGAGAGCTTTTCAGCCGTTTCTAAAGAGGTTACTTGCTTACCTCGCTCAATCCGGCTCAGGTTCCCAACGTCAATCTCTGTCAGCTTCGAAACTTCAGCGATTGTCAGGCCTTTCTCCACACGCATTTTTCTTAATGGTGTACACATAATGCACCTCCTTAATGCGTTATACGCATAATAATGCATACGCAGATTTTGCGCAAGGCGCTTTGCGGAGAGCGCATAAATGTTTTCTAATGATGATATGAAAGTAGGTGAAAAGATTAGGCTTCTACGGAAGCAACAAAAATACACATTGAACGAGCTGGCGTTGCTTGTAGATAGCGACGTAGGCAACCTGTCACGTCTTGAGCGCGGCGTTCAGGGCTATAGTGATCAGCTTCTAAGAAAGATTGCTAAAGCCCTTGATGTTCCTGTGGCTGAACTATTCTCTTCCGATGAGCCAGAAAATACTGTAAATTCATACAGTGTTAATTCCATCAATCATCGGGAGGATAAGGATGTGTATAGAGTTGATGTTCTTAACGTTTCTGCCAGTGCAGGTGATGGTGCGCCATCTAAAGACCTTGTTGAAGTGGTTAGATCAATCGAGTACGACATTGACCAAGCTAAATCTATCTTTGGAAACATCCCGCAGCGTTCCGTTAAGCTGATTAACGTTCGTGGCGATAGCATGCAGGGAACCATTGAGCCTGGTGATCTCATTTTTGTTGATATCAGGGTTAACTATTTCGATGGTGACGGTATCTACGTGTTCGATTTCAATGGCGATACATTTGTTAAACGTCTGCAGAAGGTTAAGAACGACCTCTTTGTCATATCCGACAACCCAAAATACCGGGAATGGTCGATCAACCAGGAAGAAGCTGCAATGCTTCACGTGTCTGGCCGCGTAATGCTGAGCCAATCACAGCAATTCAGACGACACGGCTAATCCCACCATAACCAAACAACCCGCTTATGCGGGTTTTTTTGTGCCCTCTGCAAATCCATCCCAAATTTTTATTCCTTTTTGAATCATACGCATAAGTAATTTTTAGCTTATTTGCTTCCATTTGTGATAAATATGCGCTTGACGCATTTGCGCATAACGCATACATTTACTCCATCAGCAGGAAGCACTACTCACCAGGACGGTGAATCGCTCTTTAACATTGATGGGATTGTCCCGCCGAAATGCGGGAACCAAAGAGTAGTTGGCTTTGGGATTGGATGGATGCGAAGGCTGATTCGCGCTGAAGTCGACAGGTGTTGCAGGCGTCTTGCGGGCGTAACTGTTTCATGCCGGAGATCAGCACCGGCAATCCAATCACCAAAGCCAATCATCGGAGGTCAACATGATAATAGTTACTTACCTGGCTGATGATAACGCCAGAAATCGCCGCAGAGCGCGCAGACAAGCTCAACGTGAACAGGCAATGCAGGACGCTTCTCTTGCACGCCGGGTAGCAAATAGCACATGCAGTACACGCGTCACCAAAGCCATTTCGCTTGCCGGAACGCGTCAGAAGGAAGTTGAAGTTACAGCGGTTAAACAGAATCGCACCTACTACCGGGACGTTAACCCGCTCGGTAACAAAATTCACGCCGTTCAGCGCATGAAGCTGAGCAGTAAACCACTTATTTGAGGTGAAGAATGCCACGTAAATTTGAAATTTGGCTGGACTCCGGCGCGAACATTCATTCCTGTAAAAAGACAATCATGACCCTCGATGATATTGGCTTGTCAGAGGAGGAATGGGATGAAATGGATCAGGACGAAAAGGACGAAAACATGCGTGATGTAGCTTTTGAAACGCTTGATTGGGGATGGAAAGAGGTTTGAGTGATGGCCGCATAGTCGGCCTTCTTTTGGCAGCAAGCCACAGAGGTGAATATGAAAAGATTTGAGGGAAGTCCAGCGCCTTGGAGAATTAACGGCGTTGATTATCACGATTACGGATTAATCGATGCTGAAGGCGGAGAGATTATGCTTCTCAAGGCTGAATGCGAACAAGATGACCGTAATGCCACGTTGATAGCAGCAGCTCCTGACCTTCTCGAAGCTCTACAAGAGCTTGTATTCCTTTACGAGCATGACGAAGGGTGCAGAGAGTTAACAGAATACAAGAGAGCCAAGGAAGCCATCAGCAAGGCTCTGGGGGAGGAGTGATATGAGACTGGAACAAGCTTTCATCATTGATATCGATGTCGAAGATAAAGAAAACGGAACGCTTCAATTATCTCAAAGCTCAGATAAACCAGGGCGTGGGAATGAAAGTGAAACCGTCCTTATCGATAAGAAGGGAGCTGAGGGATTGATTAAGCACCTTCAGCGATTCGTATCAGGCGAATAGCAGCTGATAGCTAATTCTCTGAGTTAGCTATTGGGTGTAATACCGCACCGTACTATCGGAGACGATTCGATAGTTCTGATAGATGGAAAAATCCCTTGTTGTCTGATTTGCCCCGCCAGTCGGGGCTTCTTTTTGCCTGGAGGAAATATGATTCGTACAGATTACCCAAGACAGTTGAGAGAAAAAGTTGTTACAGCAATTCGATGCTCTTTTATTTCATGCACTAACGACGAAGAAAGATACATTGCTGAATGTTCGATAGTTGAGTTCTTGACTGCAATGGACTTTACCGCAGAGGAGGCTATTGAAGTATTGCGGATGGCAGACGGGAGTGACTCTGAAACGGACGAAGTAATAGACAGAATGATCAAGGAGTTTGAAGACGAAGTGTAATGCCGCCTGAGTGCGGCTTTTTCATACCCGCATCTGAGTGAGCATTTGTTCAAGTGCTCAGCCTCATGCAATCACACACAACATAAGGAACCAGCCCATGATGCAACTAAGCCTCGCGGGTAGCGGCGTCATGTCCGCTTATTTCCCCGCTGAATCCGAATTATCCAAACGTGTTCGCCGTCTTATTCGTGCTGCCAGAAAGCACCTGGAGGGTTTATGTCACCAGTTATAAATCACAGCCTGCTCAAAGCAGCGCAGAGCAAAGCGGTTATCGCTCGCTATCTCGGGAACGCTCAGATGTGGCTGCAGGCCAATGAGCAGATGAAGTCAGCCGTAGGAATGCCGTGGTACCGCAAATCATGAGCATAAGAGATATGTCAGACGAGCAGTTTTACCACCTGATGAAAGATTTAATTGGCAGCGAAGGAGGTCTCCATGCAGCCGACAACAACAGTGAAAGAGAGCCAACTACAGCGCCGCATGACAACGACACAGGCTCTGTGGTGGCGTCACAATGGTGACAGAGAGCGCATGCGGATGTATCTCAACCTGTCGCGCTTAGAAGTGCTTAACCAACGTTATTTCCTGGGCGGATGCCCGTTCTGAGGTGCTTATGGATTTGGAAAAATTAGATGAGCCATTTGCCAGCAATGATATTGAGTGGCGCATCCAGCAGGCCGGTAAAAACAATAGCGGAATCTGGGCAAAGGTTCTGGCTTATGTAACCAACCGGGCAATCATGAAGCGACTTGATGAAGTTTGCGGAAAGTCTGGATGGCGTAACGAATATCGCGACATTCCTAATGGTGGCGGTGTTGAGTGCGGTATTTCCATCAAGGTTGATGGTGAGTGGATCACCAAATGGGATGCAGCAGAAAATACGCAGGTTGAGGCGGTAAAAGGCGGTCGTTCTGGAGCAATGAAGCGCGCAGCTGTTCAATGGGGCATTGGAAGATACCTGTATGACCTTACTGAAGGTTTTGCAACAGTGTCAGCGGAACGGCAAAGAGGTTTCAATTACGCCAAAACAAAAGAGCTTGGCGTCTTTTACTGGTCTCCCCCTCAACTTCCTGCGTGGGCTCTTCCGGCAGGAAATCAAGAACACCATTTACCCGCTGATACAAGCAGCGAAAACGTTGAGGGAACCAGCGCCGACGCCATTGATGTCGACAAGGTGTTGGCTGACTTTTGCGCATATGCACTAACGGAAACGGTGAAGGAAAAGCTGATTGAACGATATCAGTCAGACTGGCAGCTAATGAATGGACATCCTGAGCATCAGGAGAAATGCGTACAGGCAATGAACACTCGTATTAGTGAACTTAAAAAGGCGGCATAAATGGCTAGTAGAGGCGTTAACAAGGTAATCATCGTAGGTCGATTAGGTCAGGATCCGGAAGTGCGCTATGCGCCTTCTGGTGCTGCATTTACCAACATGACCGTAGCTACATCGGAACAGTGGCGAGACAAGCAGACTGGCGAGCAGAAAGAACACACTGAATGGCACCGTGTGGTACTTAGTGGAAAACTGGCTGAAATAGCCGGTGAATACCTTCGGAAGGGCTCTGAGGTGTATCTGGAAGGGAAGCTGCGCACTCGTAAATGGACAGATCAATCAGGCGCAGAGAAATACACTACAGAGGTTCTGGTTGGCGTGGGTGGAACACTGCAAATGCTTGGAGGAAAGCGCGAAGCGGATAGCCAGCCAAAGCAGCAAAATAGCCAGCCTCAGCAACCTAAGCAGGCTAGCGAACCACCAATGGACTTCGACGACGATATTCCGTTTGCTCCTGTAACCCTTCCCTTCCCTCGCCACGCTATTCACGCAATTTAAGGATGAAAATGAACCACTTAATGATTGACCTCGAAACGATGGGGAGCGGACCATACGCGCCTATCATCTCCATTGGCGCTGTATTCTTCGACCCGAACACTGGCGCAACAGGCGATGACTTCCAGGTGAATGTATCGCTTGAGTCATCAATGAGGTTTCGTGCCCGGCCTGACGCCTCAACAATCCTGTGGTGGATGGAGCAAGGCGAGGATGCGCGAAAGGCGTTAACCAATGACACCGAAGAGCTTTCCACCGCTCTGTGTTGGCTATCTGAATTCATCGCCAAACACGCCATGCCGAGATTCGTTCAGGTATGGGGCAACGGTGCATCGTTCGACTGCGTCATTCTCCGTAACAGCTATGCACTGACCGGGCAGGAAGCACCATGGCAATGGTGGAATGACCGTGATGTGCGCACCGTAGTCGAGATGGGTAAAGCGATCGGTATCGACCCTAAGCGCGATATGCCATTTGAAGGAACGCGACACAGCGCACTTGATGATGCAATCCATCAGGTCAAATATGTTTCTGCAATCTGGCAGAAATTAATCCAGAAATAACCACCACCTGAACATTCTATTTCACCTCACGGAGGCGGCATAACTTCGCCTCCAGTTTAAGGATTAAGCCATGTCACCTGATGAAAATGGTTACTTCCGTGCGCCTAAAAAACTGGAATCGAAGGACGAAGTTATTGCCCGGATATGTGCTGGCCTGGAGCTTTACTACCAGCAGAAAGAGAGCGGAACTCTGGCAAAGGATGAACGCACTCCGGAGCAGATTCAGGATGCACAGGACGATTACTGGATAGAAAAACTCACAAGGAAGTACGAGTCAAAGCTCTGGCACGACAACTTCACAGCATCATTCCATCCAAGGTGGGAAACCACTGGACCGAAACAACAAACCTTCTACAGCGACTTCTATCGCGACACTTATGGTCGCCTTGGTGCTGTACGCAGCAGCTGAGGAATTCATCATGAAACTGAACATCGAAGTTGGCAGTAAATACGTAATCACCGGCACTAAGTTTGACCTTGTTCTTAACGAAAAACGCATCATCAAAGAAGGCAAGAATGCCGGACAGGAAACACTGGTTCGCCTGAGCTATTACAGCAAGTTTGACCACCTGGTTAAGGCGCTGTGTGAGCGTGAAATTTTGGAGTCAGAAGCACAGACGCTAGCAGAGCTGAAAACTCATATCGATGACCTGTCGAACGAACTGGCAGAGGGCGTTAACGATTTTCTGGAGCGTGCACAATGATAGGAAATTACTACGACCCAGGCATCACACCGAATGAACTGGTAGCACGCCATCGCTTCAAGCCCATCAACGATATCCCACGCGAAGAAATGCTGAAGCGCCAATCATTCCCAAGCGTGAACGAGAACAAATTCCTGACAGCGTGGTTAAACCAGAAGCGCGAGGCCGCCCAATGAGCAACATCGACAAACGCGCATTACGTGAAGCGGCTGAACGTGCAGGACAAAATGACTGGGAGTACGTCTACACCAGCGACCTCAGCGCCCCAGGGCGGGGATATATCACAGTAGGCGGAGCAGAGGCTATCTACTGTCTGAATAAAGCCGCAGGGGGAGTGAAACAGTCGGAAAACGTATTGAGATATATCGCTGCAGCTAGCCCGGAAACAATGCTGGCGCTGCTGAATGAGATTGCTGAACTTGAGCAACGACATTGCGGAACAGCATTGCTTGAGCGAGAAGAAATGCACACCAAAACTCTGGGTAGGATGTTGGATGAGCTGGAAGAGTCCGAGCGGCTGCGCTTGAAGTTCCAGGAAGCTAACTGCGAATTGTGCCAGAAGCTGGAAGCCGCAGATAAGCGGATTGCTGAGCTGGAGGCGCGTGAAATCAATCTGCCGCCATATTCGTTCTTCGACTTCAAGCAAGGCTCTCCGTTCAAAAGTGGTGCTTATTGCCATATTGATTCTGTAAACCAAGAGCTATCCAAGCATGGCATCAAGATGACCGCCGCAGCCGGTAAAGGAGAGCGAGCATGAAATACGAAATACCGGAATCAGAAGATATTGAATGGCAGCAGGATATGCTCCGTGAAATAGACCGCGCCCTTGACGTCTTGCGTGATGAGCATGAGCACGCAGTGGTGGTGCAGGAAATCATCAATGATATCACCGCGAGAATAGCATCACTCCGCGCGTACTCTGGATATTGAGGACTAACCTATGAGCACTATTACCAGAGAATTCACCAAAGAGCAGTTAATCGAAAAACTTCAGCACAGGATTGCAGTTGCAGCCAAATACCCTGATCTTGAGGAAGCGCAGCTCGACGCGGCTATCTTCAAAATCGCGCTGGCATCGCTCGAAGCGGAGCCCGTAGCATGGCTATGGTCACACAGGAAACACCCGAGCGAAGTATCTCTCGTTCGCCCTGAAGATGATGAAAGAGCGGAAGGTGCTCACTGGTCTGGGTGGAATTGTCAGGCGCTTTATGCAGCACCGCCAGCGCCGGCATCTGTGCCTGATGAAGTTTGCTGGGAAGATGTTCCAGAGGAAATCACCGAAGACGATATGGCTCTTGCATCAGCATGGGCACATGGATTCAATCAGTGCCGCGCCGCCATGCTTAATGGAGATAAATCATGAAGCTATTACCTTGCCCATTTTGCGGTGGTGAACCAGAAGAAGACGGTGGCATGTTCTTTGAGTTCTACGGACATGAGCGACAGGACTATTCTATAGCCTGCAAGAAGTGTAGAGCAGAAGTGCGTTGCGATGTTGGCGAGCATGAAGGGGCTGATGCTCCATGCTCATGCCACCACGACACAAGGAAAATATGCGCAGAGAAATGGAATCGCCGTGCCGCCATGCTTCAGGGTGCCGATCGACCACAAAACGAACCGCAAAATATTCCGGAAAATATTCCAGCCACACAGTTTAAGCCGGTAGCAGACCTGTACGGCTTAACCTCACCAACTGGCAGTGAAAAATCGTTCACTTTCAACGCTGTTGAAGCTCGCAATTTTATTGATGGCGGGTGGTCATGTCAGGAGTACGTGGAGCTTGAACGCTATCAGGAAGCGATAACCAACCATACCGAGGATAAGCTCGCTATGGTTGACCATTACGGTGACTCCAACAATATGGTTGAACCTGTAACGACGGCTAACAAGTTGCGCGATGCGGTAGAAATCATCCGCAACTCAGGAATAGAAATCGACTCCGGGAAGATTCAGGCAGAGCGAGATTCTCTCAACTCTCCGGTGATTCCGGATTGTTCGTGCCGCACCTGCCGCCCAGTGACTTTTAGTGATAGCCGCTTTGTCGTCTGCCCTGAATGCGGCAACAAACGCTGCCCGCACGCCAATGACCACCGGAATGCATGCACCGGAAGCAATGAGCCAGGTCAGGAAGGAAGTTCGTATCCAGCAGCACCGCAGCAGGAGGTGAAGTGATGGGCAAGTTTACTTTCGTCATTGAGTTCGAAGACGGCAAGGAGCCGCCAGTACATGCCCATATGGAAGCTTTGGGCGGGAAGGTTGTAGCGGTCGCGTTCCGGGATGCATTGAGCGAGGGTAATCCTACGCAGACGATCACTACCTCTCCTCAGGTGCTTAGCGAGATGCGGTGCTTTATCTGCAATGGTAAGCATCCGATCGGTGTCGCCTGCCCATTTAGATCGCCAACGGTGGTATCGCATGATGCCTAACCCATTCGACGCATAACAAACCCGCACACAGCGGGTTTTTCTTTATCGGAGTCACCATGCATTACAACCCTGTTCTGGTCGCCATAGCGTGCCTTATTGCATGGGCGGCTATCTCTTCACTCATTCACATGTCAGAGGGCTTGTTATGGCTAAATTTGCTGTGGGCGCAATCGTAAAGCACAAGTCAGGCGATATCAAAGGAGTGGTTGATGGCGTTACTGAGCAGGAGAGCAGGCCGACATGGTATCGCGTTTTGTGGGATTCCGGTGATTACAGTTCTCATGCAGAACACGAACTTCGCGCGGCTACTGTTGATGAGCCTCGCGCGTATAAGAAATTAGCGTAAGGAGATAGATGATGATAATCGGCATCCATATGGCATATCTCTACCTAAAGCGAGACCTATATAAAGAGCTCATCCCGGTAGGACTGTTTTTCGGGGTGATAGAAATCTTTGGGTGGATCGGCCTTATCGCTTTTCTTATAGGAAAGTAACCATGGAATCACACAGCCTCACACTCGATGGGGCTCATCACCTTTTCCGCAATGGAGAAATCAATGAGCGATATGATTCAGCTTGTGCCCAATAAGTGGGTATCAGAGAAGGTTCTGATGGCGATTACCGGCCTGACCAAAAACGCGATCAGATTAGCCAGAGAAACCTCATGGATGGAGGGAAAAGAGTACCGCCATTACTCATGCGACTGCCAGCCTAAGGATAACTCCCCTATCCTATACAACCGCCATGAAGTCGACAAATGGGTTGAGCGTCAGCAACCCGCGATTCCCCGCAAGAAATCTGCTTAAATACCCCTTCGATTAACCAAAGAGGAAGATGCATGAAGTATCCAACCGGGGTTGAAAACCACGGGGGCACGCTGCGCCTGTGGTTTATCTATAACGGTGTCAGGGTAAGGGAAAGTCTTGGTGTACCTGATACGGCGAAGAACAGGAAGATAGCAGGAGAGCTGCGTACAAGCATTGTCTACGCAGTAAAGACGGGAACTTTCAACTATGCATCACAGTTTCCTAACTCCCCTAACCTTCAGCGATTTGGCGAGGTGAGCAAGGCACTAACCATAGGAGAGCTTGCAGACAAGTATTTATCTCTTAAAGAGACCGATGTCGCATCGACGTCGATTAAGACATACCGGACGATAATCAAAAACGTTCTTCTCATTCTAGGTGAGAAGACGATCGCATCGTCAATAAGTAAAGAAAGGATTCTGGAGGTAAGGAAGGAATTGCTGACCGGCTATCAGCTACCGAAAACTCAGTATGTAGTGACTGAGCCAGGGCGTTCTGCAGTGACGGTCAATAACTACATGACTAACCTTTTCGCCATCTTTCAGTTTGGCGTTGAAAACGGGTATCTCGATGACACACCATTCAAGGGAATATCGCCACTAAGAGAGTCACGAGTCGTACCGGACCCGCTATCAAGGGAAGAGTTTGTCAGGCTCATAGAGGCGTGTCGCAGTCAGCAAGCAAAAAACATGTGGTCTCTTTCTGTATACACAGGAATCCGACCGGGCGAGCTTTGCGCTTTGGGGTGGGAGGATATCGACCTTAAGGCTGGCACGATGATGATAAGGAGGAATCTGGCGCAGGATAAATTTACCGTTCCCAAGACTCAGGCGGGAACAAACAGGGTAATACACCTTATCGAACCTGCAATCGAAGCTCTGAAGAGCCAACTTGAAATCACCAAGCTTGGCAAGGAGTATATGATTGATGTTCACCTTCGAGAGTACGGTAAAAAAGAGAAGCACAAATGCACGTTTGTTTTTCTCCCATCCGTAACTTCAAGAACGGGTTTATGTGGTGATCACTTCACGGTCGATTCGGTCAGGCAGACATGGGATACGGCAGTAAAGCGAGCAGGGATTCGTCACCGAAAATCATATCAGTCACGTCATACTTATGCTTGCTGGTCATTGACGGCTGGAGCCAACCCTGCATTCATTGCTTCGCAAATGGGTCACGCTGATGCGCAGATGGTTTTCCAGGTTTACGGGAAATGGATGTCAGAAAATAACGATGCGCAGGTAGCTCTTCTGAACTCAAAATTGAGTGAGTTTGCCCCATCAGTGCCCCATGCAACTTTAAGAGCCGTGTAATTCCCTTCTACTTCAGTACGTTAAACCTAATAAAACTTGAAATCCATAAATTCCAGGGCGGTGCCCAGCCAGCCGGAAACGGCGGCTTTTACCAGATCGGATGTGGTTCTTTGAGGTTGTACTTGCGTCATAATGGCTATCTCTGAAAGGTAAGATGCGTACCACATAGCGCCTGTCTGCGCAGGCGCTTAACCGCGTAAATGATTATTGGCCGAACGTGAGCAAAACTTTGCAGCACTGCCGCTGGTCTTTCTCAAACAGTTCAATAGCGTCTTTAACGTGGTGATAGTCAAAGGTATGGGTGATCAGTTTTTCCGGGTCGATCAGCCCCCTCTTCAGCCAGTCGATAACGACCGGGAATTTGTTGGCGTTCAGGCGCGAGGAGAAGATCGCCAGCTCTTTGCCGGTGATGCCCTGCTGAACAATCTGGCTCGGCTCGCTGGAGAACCCCATCAGCACGATGCGCGCCGCCGGTGAGGCCAGGGTTATCGCTTCCTGCAAAATGGAGGGATGGCAGGCGGCATCAATGATTAACGTCGGTTTGATGCCTTTTTCCTCCAGCGCGGCCTGCAGCGACTGCTCGCCGTTATTAAAGACCCAATCCGCGCCGCTGCGCCGGGCCATCGCCAGACGCTCGTCTATGCGATCAACCACGATAACCTGCTTCACCTGATAGACGCCTTTCAGGGCCTGAACCGTAACCAGCCCCATCGGCCCGGCGCCATATATCAGCGCGACGTCCTGTTCAGTCGGTTTCGCCTGCCCCGTTACGTTGGCGGCGATGGTGAAGGGCTCAACCATGACGGCGTGCTTATCAGGAATGTCATCCGGAATGGGCCAGGCGTTTTGTGCGGGCACGACCGCATATTCGCTAAAGCCGCCGTCACGGTGAACGCCCAGCACCACCAGCGAGGTGCAGACGTTCGGTTTTCCCACGGAGCACGGGTAGCAGTGCCCGCAGCTGATTACCGGATCGACCGAAACGCGCTGGCCCAGGCGCGCGCTGTCAACGCCCTCGCCCACGGCGTCAATCACGCCAAAAAACTCATGGCCGATGACGCGCGGATACTTCGCAAACGGGTTATGGCCGCGGTAGATGTGGCTATCCGACCCGCATATCCCGGCCAGCTTGATACTGACGCGGACGTCACCTGCGCCAGGTACCGGGAGTTGACGCTCTTCAATTACCAGTTCGTTCGGCTGTTGAATCACTACGCTTTTCATCGTTTGCTCCTCGCTTACCAGTTCCACAGCGTGCCGTCTTCAAGACGGGCCACCGGCAGATAGGCCGGATCGTACGGGTATTTCGCCGCCAGCTTCTCATCAAATTCGATGCCCAGCCCCGGCTTGTCGCCCGGATGCATATAGCCGTTATCAAAGCGCCAGCTGTGCGGGAAGACCTCCAGCATCTGTTCGGAGTAGCCCATATATTCCTGCACGCCGAAGTTCGGCACCCACAGGTCGAAATGCAGCGCCGCGGCATGGCACACGGGCGACAGATCCGACGGACCGTGCGAGCCGGTGCGCACCTGATAGAGCGACGCGAAGTCCGCGATGCGGCGCATCCCGGTGATGCCGCCCGCGTGGGTAATGGTGGTGCGGATATAGTCGATCAGCTGCTCTTCGATGAGCTGCTTGCAGTCCCAGATGCTGTTAAACACTTCGCCTACCGCAATGGGCGTAACGGTGTGCTGGCGGATCAGGCGGAAGCAGGCCTGGTTTTCCGCAGGGGTGGGATCCTCCATCCAGAACATGCGGAACGCTTCGATACTCTTGCCGAAGCGCGCCGCTTCGATGGGCGTCAGGCGGTGGTGCATGTCGTGCAGGAGGTGCTCATTGAAGCCGAATTTACTGCGCACCGCGTCGAACAGCTTCGGCGTGAAGTCGAGGTATTTTTCGGTGGACCAGAGCTGCTCTTCCGGCCAGTCGCCTTTGGTCGCAGGCTCGTAGGCCAGCCCCTTCCCTTTGGCCATGCCGTAGGTGGTTTTCATGCCCGGCACGCCGCACTGCACGCGGATCGCCTTAAAGCCCATCTCTTTGTGACGGGCGTAATCTTCCAGCACGTCGTCAATGGTGTGGCCGGTGGTGTGACAGTAGACCATCACCCCTTCCCGGGAGGCGCCGCCCAGCAGCTGGTAGAGCGGCATGTTGGCCGCTTTGGCTTTGATATCCCACAGCGCCATATCCACGGCAGAGATGGCCGACATGGTAACCGGACCGCGACGCCAGTAAGCACCTTTGTAGAAGAACTGCCAGATGTCTTCGATGCGGTGCGCATCGCGGCCAATGAGCTGGGGGCAAAGGTGATCCTTCAGGTATGAGGCCACGGAGAGCTCGCGTCCGTTTAGCGTGGCGTCACCGAGACCGACAATCCCCTCATCGGTGGTGATTTTAAGGGTGACAAAGTTCCTCCCCGGGCAGGTAACAAACACGTCAGCCGCGACAATCTTCATAATTCCTTTCCTTACATCGTTCGTTGTGATGCCGGAAATTTACGCAACTACACTACTACCATACAAGTATAATGATCGTAAAATAAGCTAACGATCACAAAACCGGGGGCTCATGCGCGGCCCCATCCCGCCACAATAATCAGCATACCGCACAGGGCAATCAGCGCGCCGGCCCAGTCATAGACGCTGAGTTTGACGCCGTCCACCACGCGCAGCCACAGCAGCGCCGTGCAGACATAGACGCCGCCGTAAGCCGCATAAACGCGCCCGCTGGCCGCCGGATGCAGCGTTAACAGCCAGACAAACAGGGCCAGCGCAACGCTTGCCGGAATGAGCAGCAATACGGATCCACCCTTTTTGAGCCAGAGCCAGGGCAGGAAGCAACCGATGATTTCACACAGCGCAGTCGCAAAAAAAAGCAGCGTCGTTTTAAGCATATTTCACGTCAGGTGAGGATTTATTTAACCATCATACCTGATGATGCCCTTTACTTTTCCATACTTGCTCCGCGGGTATGCCGTCATTTCGCTTTAGTGTAGAATCTGTACGGGGTAACTTGATTATCTGCACCCATTTAAAAGGAAACGC
>ERZ1034878.94-NODE-94-length-44922-cov-109.139947_pt1 | contig 44922 bp, 45 predicted proteins | sample MGYA00520593_ERZ1034878 | MGnify/ENA primary metagenome ERZ1034878 (study PRJEB33766, sample SAMN09781724) | gut metagenome | biome: gut microbiome | host: Homo sapiens | place: Madagascar | study: EMG produced TPA metagenomics assembly of the PRJNA485056 data set...
ATTTAAAGGTACAGAGGGTGTGGTTACTCCTTGGGATAAACAACAGATTAACAAGGTCGCTTCTGTTGAATCTACTGCTAATGCTGCAAAGAATAATATGCCGACATATGGCGAAAGCAATATGAATAATGCTTTAAGGACTGGAATGTATCCATGGTGTACTCTTGGCAGACCGTCAGGCTCGCAAGGAGCTTATACCTGTGTAGTACTGGCATCAACGACGGCAGATAGCAATGGCTATACAACTGTGGAGCAGACTGCTTATGGAAGACAGAACGAAAAAGGCAAAATATATAAGCGCATTATCTTCGTTAAGTCTGGCGTTACAGAATATGGAGACTGGATAGCTATAGGATAAAGGAGGTGAAGAAATGAGTGTAGATAGAGGAATAATTGTAGCTCCCGTCACCATCGATGACGTGAAGCAAGTATTAGGCGAGAGCACTAATGATTTGGCAGCGCTCTGCCGAAGTAGTAATATCAATATGATGAGCAAATATAAGCCTGTGCCTTTAGCTGAGACATTCGTAACAGATTCGCTTAATGCTGATAAAAGAACGTGGACTGCCAAGAGTGGCGCAGGATGGTGGATTGGCAATCCTAATATAGGAGATGGTGTATTCGGTATGCGAATTGTCAACGATGTGCAGCAGGCCAAAGAACTTGGCAGATGGACATACAATAAGCCTACTGGAACTTCAGAAGCTCCTTATCGTCTGTCAGACTTCATTGGTTATAACAGTAACGAGAATGAAAATAACTTTCCTCTTCGAGCAGAAGTGTACGGATATAACTCAGAAAAAAATGTGGTGTATGATGACAATGTTGTTTGCATATTGTTTCAGGGTGGTGATGATCCTGTTTATCCGAATAACACATTTTCGTTGGGCGATCTGCTGAATATGCTACGTAAGGGACTTGGAGATAATATCTATCCTGCAATCTGTATATACAACGAGACTAAAGATAGGAAGACGTTCGTGTCTTCAGATGTACCTATGAAGCCTGGAGTTATGAACGATGAGATAACTATCTTCCGTGTAGATTTTAAGCACAAGGGAAAAATATATGAGGGCGAAATACTTGATGGTAATTATTGCGGATATCTAACTGGGTATGAGGTTGGCGATAGGCTGACATTTATTCCGCTCCTTTGCTCGACAACTGGTCACGATCCTACAGCCTTCCCTCAATGTATCGTATGCCCTGCAGTAAAGAATACTGTAGAATTCTGTGATGCATATGTTACATTGCCATTGGCAGATAGTGGTAACAAACCTGTTACTACGAAAAGCATTGTGGTGAATATTAGCAATCTCAAACTGAGACAGGAGGTAGGACAGATGTTGTACTATGACAACTCTGATAATACTGCAGGTGTTATTAAATCAGAAACGCTCTTGAAAGTCAGCTTCACACTCTCTACTGATTATCTCACGAATCTTAGGATTAGACTTGTTGGCGAGTCTGATGACGGAGAAGGTACATATCTGAAGACAGATGATGTCAGTATTGATAGTAATAATGTGAACAATTTTGCCATCAACGAGAAAAGCTTCAAGATGAAATCTTACGGCTCATTATCAGATGCACAGAAAGGGGTGAACGCTGATTACAGCTTCGGTATTCCTATACAGATAGCTTATGCAGAGCGTGAGAATACTAAATGCCCAGACTGGACAGTTCGAATAGAACTCGAGGCAGACAAAGCCACAGGAGCAGACTCGAATACGCGATACGAATTTAAGTTTGATGGTGGAGGTGTTTCGGCAGATGGTGTGATATTAAATGAGAAATATTAGAAAGTAAGAACCGTGAGCGTATTTTTATTTAGTTTATGCTCATAATATCTTTGCCTATATATAACAACAATAAAATCCAACTATGATAGAAAATATCCGTTCACTATGCGTAGGCATCGCCATCGCAGTTATAGCCTTCCTCAAGCCTATCGAGGGAGAGCTGACATCGCTAATGATAGTATTCTTTCTTAACTTCTTTTTTGGGTACTTGTCTGGTATGATAGCCAATCATGAAGACTTCAGTATTAAAAAGGCTTTAAGATGTGGAGCTGAAGCTACTGTGTTCTTCATACTATGTTGTGCCATATATACTGTTGGTCAGATGAAGCATCAGTACGAAGGAGCTCTGCAATGTGTGAGCTTCGTTACATACGTGGTACTCTACTTCTATGCTCTCAATATACTGAAGAACCTGAAGAAGATATTTAAGCCTGGTACTACACCATGGCAAATTGTATCCTTCCTGTATTATATACTTCGATTCAAATTCATCGAGCGCATACCAGGACTGGCAGAATACCTCAATATTGCAGAACGACAAACCAACTAAACATAATACATCATGCAATTATCACAGCACTTTACTCTCGAGGAGCTCACTCGTTCAGTAACAGCTCGCAACAGAGCTATTGACAACACTCCATCTAAGTCAGACCTTGCAAACTTGAAGCTACTGGCAGAGACAGTCTTGGAGCCATTGCGCATAGCATTCGACAAACCAATCATCGTAAGCTCAGGATATCGCTGCCAGGAGCTCAATAAAGCTGTTGGTGGTTCAAAAACTTCACAACATCTATTAGGGCAAGCTGCAGATATCCACGCCATGGGTAGTACGAAGGAAGACAATAAGGCCCTATTTGAGACAGCAGTATCTCTTATTCGTCAAGGCGAAATCAGCGTAGGACAATGTATCGATGAGTATAACTACTCGTGGGTACATATCTCTATACCAGGTAAGCATGTTAACAACATAATCCACATAAAATGAAAAAGAAAGATTTTCTTATGCCTGCAATACTGATAGTCATTGCAGTCGTAATAATCTTCATTATGACCTTGCTCGTTAAGAGAGAGCAATACAGAAGAAAAATTGAACATTTACAATCTCAGATAGAGATATTGAACTCATGGAATGTCTATCCGAGTGTTGTTTATGACACCATTCACGATACGGTTCCTGTAGCATCAGCACCTGCTCTTGTAGTAACGAAAGAGGAATACAAGAAGGTTACAGATAAGGCTCTGCTAAAAGACTTAAATGTAAAACCTGCAGCAATAACCTCACAGCTTCAGACGGAGATATCGACACGAGACAGCATAAAGTTAAGAGCAGCACCTAAAGATAATGACTACATATATCATGACCAGTGGACAGACATACACTTATCTCTAAAAGATTCCATGCTAAGATATGATATGCGCGACTCTATAGCAATGTTCATCGTGCGTGACTATAAACATAGATTTCTCTTCTGGCGTTGGGGAACGAAAGGCTATAATGTGAAGCTTGTGAATTTTAACCCTCGTGCTACAATTAAATATCTGAAGTATGTGAAAGTGGAATAAAAAAGCAAGAAAACTTGGCAATATAAAGAAAAAGGTTTATATTTGCGATATAATAATTAAAACATCAAGAATATGGATACTTACCTTCTTTTGTCAGCGGTGTTCTTCGTAATGCTTATCTTGTTTCAAGGCTTACAGTCGGTAGGTAAAAAGATGAACAAGATAGCGAATACTTATGGTGTGCCTAAAGAAAAGCCACAGCCATACGTTAAGAGCGAGCCTAAGGTTGAAATAGCAAAAGAAGAAAGCAAGAAACCTGAAGACGATAACTCTTTTGCTCAAAGATGCAAGCGACAAATTGAATACGAGAAAACTCTTACTCCAGGCTCTGAAGAATTGAAAAAAGTTCGCGAAGACTTTAAGAAAGCATATTTAGAGGAGCGCGAGAGTGTAAGAGTGAAAATGTGCGAAGCAAGTGATGCTTGGGATGAAGCCAAACCTAAGTCTGCTGAATATTATGCAGAAAAAGAAAAATGGTTCAAATTTCATGATTTATACATGTCTATGGGAAGAGATTTTTTCTATTACACAAAGTGTAGAAATTAATTTTGTATTTTTCCCCATATATAATAAGTGCTACATTTGGCTCATAAACCAAATGTAGCACTTATTATATGGAAAAAACTCAGACTTTTCAAACAATCATAAGTCTCAATACTCAAGAGGCGAAAAACGAGATAGCAGATCTTGAAAAGCGTCTTGAAGTATTGAAGAAGAAGAAGGCGGATGCTCTTCGTGATCCAGGAACTTTAGTTAAAGATATCAATAAGTTTGATAAAGAAATAAAAGCAGCAGAGGCGAGTCTTAAAGCTTATGGTAATAATGTATCCAAAACTATTGAAACAATAAATAATCTTGAGACAGCTTCACTCGGCGATATTGAGAAGGCTGCTCGAGAGGTGCGCCGTGCTATGAAACAGGCGACAACTGTGGAAGAATACAACAAACTAAATAGATATCTTCAAGATTGCAAAGACCGCATGGACGAATTAAAGGCTTCGTCTATACAGTCTAAGAAAGAACTGCAAGCACTCGATCAAGCTGCTGATAATCTCAAGAACGTTTTAGGCAACATTAATGGCGCATCTCTTAATGAACTGACAGCTGCAGCTGCCTCGCTGCAACAAAAGCTTGGAGATATCAAACCAGATGATACCGCTTATCACGAGACTGCTGAAAACCTGTCTAAGATTAAAAATCGTATTCAGCAACTTAGCGCTTCTCAGAAGGAGGCGAACCTTACAATCGATAAATATGACGAGGAAATAAAGGCTGCTTGCAAATCATCGCAAGACCTTGAGCGAGAGAATAAACTTATTAACGAGACTCTCAAGAATATAAGTGGCTCGTCGCTACGTGACCTTCAGTATTCTCTTAAGATTGTAAACGAACGACTCGCTGATCAGAAGCAAGGTACTGCAGCATTCGAAGATCTGACTGACCATGCCAAGAAATTGAAAGCACAGATAGCTGCTATTAATGGAGAACAAGAGAAGTCAGAATCCCTCTTCGGTAAAACAGCCAACTTTCTCAATAAGAACTGGGGTGCAATAACTCAGACTATTGCAGCGTTCTCTGGTTTGTCAGCCAATGTGCGTCAATGCGTGGATGCCTATACAGAGATGGACCAGGAGATGAACAATGTACGAAAGTATACAGGTCAGTCAATGGAAGAGGTGATGGAGATGAACGAGGACTTCAAGAAGATTGATACACGCACACCACGTAAACACCTTAATGAGCTCGCTGAGTCTGCAGGTCGCCTGGGCATTACTTCAAAAGATTCTATTGAGGAGTTTGTCGATGCTGCCGATAAGATTAGCGTAGCTCTTGGTGATGACCTTGGAGATGATGCCATCGATAAGGTAGGTAAATTAGCTATGGCTTTCGGTGAAGATGACAGGCTTGGTTTGCGTGGTGCTATGCTCGCTACAGGCTCTGCCATTAATGAGCTTGCTCAGAACTCATCTGCATCTGCTGGATATTTAGTAGAGTTTACCGCTCGTGTGGCAGGTGTGGGTAAACAGGTTGGTTTGACACAAGCTCAAATAATGGGCTTTGGTGCTGTGATGGACGAGAATATGCAGAAAGATGAAATGGCTTCGACGGCTTTCTCTCAGCTTCTTACTAAGATGTCGACCGACACTAAGACATTCGCTAAGATGGCAGGCGTTGACCTCAAAACATTCTCTAATCTCGTCAAGACAGATATAAATACTGCAGTATTAACTCTCATGGATAATCTGAAGTCTAAGGGAGGCTTCGACCAACTCGGCAAGATGTTTGGTGATATGGGACTTGATGGCACACGTGCTGTCGCGGTCCTCTCTACTATGGCTGATAAGATAGATGATGTACGCTCTCGGCAAGAGATTGCCACAAACGCATATAAAGAAGCAACATCTGTTATTGAAGAGTTCGACGTTCAGAACACGACTATACAAGGTGATATTGAAAAAGCTAAGAATCGTTTCCATGAATTGGCTATCGAATTAGGCGAGAAGTTGCTGCCTGTAGTTAAATACAGCATCAGTACTGGAGGAATCGCCATCAAGTTGCTGTCAGTTGCGACATCATTCACTCTGAAATATTGGAGGGTTATAGTAGTGCTTGCATCTGGTATCGTTGCCTACACTTTGGTTGTCAAGGCAGAAGCTATTGGTGAGAAAGCTGCAACAGCAGCCAAGATGGCGAGTGCTGCAGCAGATAAACTAAAAGCTGTACGTACAGCGTTTGCAGCATCAGCTCAAGAAGCATATAATATAGCCGTAAAAGTTGGTACTAGACAGATAACTCTAGCTACAGCTGCTCAGCAGCTATGGAATAAGGCTATACTTGCCAATCCGTATTCTGCAATTTTGGCTACAATGGTAGCAGTAACAGCAACTCTTGTTGCTTTTACGTCGAAAGCTGATAAGGCGACAAAGGCGCAAAGAGAATTGAATGAAGCTAATGAAGAAGCTGCAGCAGACTGCCGCTCAGAAGTAGCAGAATTGTCATCACTTGTGAAATTGGCACAGGACAAATCATCTTCTGACGAAGTTAGAAAAGAAGCTATCAAAAAGCTGCAAGAGAAATATCCTGGATATCTCGATAATCTTAATCTCGAGAATATATACTCAAATAATGCTCGTAAGGCTGTTGATAACCTTACGGATTCTATACTGGCACAAGCTAAAGCTCGCGTATACCTATCCAAGGTAGAAGAACTTGAAAGAGAAAAGCAGAATGTGAACGAAGAATACCTTAATGATTGGTGGGGAAAAATGTCGCATACATTCACTTCTCAATTTCAAGCTTTAGCCAATAACATTGCTCACTATGCGGAGAAAGGATACAATGCGGTATCACAAGGCGTTGGCAATTGGCAATTCAATAGAGGGTTAAAAGGTTTCAAAGAAGGCTGGAATAAAGAAACATATATTGAACGTGAAGGTTATGGTCTTAATATTGCACAACAATATAACAGAAACCATCAAGCCGAACTAAATGACTTGTCTAGGATGCAAAATGTATATCTTGAAAAATATCGAGAGGTACAGAAGCAGGAAGCCGAGAATTTAAAGAATGTTCGAAAGGCAAACAAAGATCTTGGAAGCCAGGGGGACCAATCTACTTCTAACAATAACAAAGAGTACGAATCGGAAGCTGAGAGAAAGAAGCGAGAGCAAGAAGAACGTAAAGCTGCTATTGCTACACGAAAAGCTGAGGCAGAACGTAAACGTAAAGAGGCACAGGCAAAAAAAGACTTGCAGGCTGCCATTAAGGCTCAACAAGCTATCACAGATGCAGAACTTGTAGAAAATTATCGTCGCTATACAGATGAGAATCTCGCATACCGTGACTTTATGCAGCAGCAATATGAAATCAAGAGCAAAGGTATAGATGCCCAAATAGAGCTCTACGGCAAAGACTCTGACGAGGCACAGGCATTAATCAAGAAGAAGACAGAGCTCGAAAAGCAATATCAGCAAGATATGCTTAAGATGGATAACGAAGAAATACAGCGCAAGCATGCCAATATAGCTATAGACTTGCAAATGGCATACGAGAAAAAAGGTGCTCAAGAGAAGTTATTCAAAGATGGAAATACGCTAAAAGAAGAACTATATCATAATGAAGATGCGCTAAATGAAGCTATGTATCAGAATGATATTAATATGCTCAAATCTCGTCAAAGCCTATATAAGAAGGATTCGCAGGAGTGGCTCGACATTGATACAGAAATTAAGCAACGACAGAAAGAGCAAGAACTGACACGAGAACAACGATATAACGATCTCCTGGCTCAATATCGTGCAGAGTGGGGGCGTAAAGATATTAAGGAGCAAGAAGATATTGCTCTCAAAGGTCTTGATTCATTGCACTCTAAAAAGCTATTGAAGGAAGAAGAGTATGAAGAGATGAAAAAGAAGATTCGACTTCACTATGCAGAACTTGAATCTTCTGAAAATCTTAAGAACTCTGCAGGGGAGCAATTTAAGCAGAATGTTCAATCTGCATATAATACTGCTTCAAATAATGCACAGGCAGATTATAGCGACAAGCATCCTAACGGTCTCAATGTAGGTAACTTACTGACCTCAGATATTGATATATACAAGTCTACTCTTGATAATATTAAGAGTATGGAAACAGAGAGTGTTATCTGTCATCAAGAGGCTATGGCTGCCATGTCGGAAGCGACTGCAAATATGTGTAATAATCTTGTTACTAAGATGCAGGCTGCAATGGATACCGTCTCTCCTCTGCTTAGCGGAATGTCGTCGTATTATGCTGCTCAGTCAGACTACGAGGTTACCGTAACAGAGAAAAAGTATGAGAAACTTATAAATGCAGCTGGCAACAATACTGCCAAAACCAAGAAACTCGAAGAGAAGAAAGAGAAGGAAGTTGCAAAGATTAAGAGTAAATATGCTCGTAAACAGGTAGCAATGCAGATTGCTCAAGCTATTGCTCAAACTGCGCTATCAGCTATCGCAGCATATAGTTCTGCTATGCAGGGCGTGCCATATCCTGCCAACTTAATACTTGCGCCAGTAGCAGCAGGTATTGCTGCAGCTGCAGGTGCTATACAGATAGCGGCAATCAAAAAGCAACAGCAGGCTCAAGAGGCTGGCTACTATGAGGGTGGTTTTACGTCTGGTAAACGCTACAGAAGAGAAGCTGGAGTTGTGCACGAAGGCGAATTTGTTGCTAATCATAATGCAGTCAACAATCCTTCTATCCTTCCTGCTCTACAACTTATAGACCAGGCGCAGCGCAATAATACAGTTAGCACACTTACTGCAGCTGATATTTCTCGTTCTATAGGTCAAGGTGGAGCGACGGTGGTGTCAGCTCCTTCGGTTACTGTACAGACAGATAACGAGGACTTGAAGAACACTATCGATGATACAAACATAGTTATCGACAACTTGAGAGATTTGCTTGCTGCAGGTGTTCATGCAAAGTTGTCGATGGCAGAATTGGATAGAGAATGGAAACATTATCAACGTTTACAAAGCAATAAATAGTATGATAGTATGTACAATCGATGGCAAAGTAGGTGTGCCATCATCATCAGAAGAGATTAAGGTTACATTCGAGAATCAATATATCAGAGATTCAGGCTCGTACACCTATGACATTTCATTCCCAATGTCAATACACGAGAATCAAGTATTGTTTGGTAATGTGCAGCGCATGGACGTTAAGAAGACATTGCCAGACTACGAAGATTGTAAGCTATATGTTGACAATATTCTTGTTATGAGTGGCAAAGCTACTGTAACAAGCATCACCAACGAGGCTGTGAAGCTACAGCTCGTTGGTGGTAAGTCTCGCATTAAATACAATGCTAAGTTTGAATCGCATTATATTGACGAAATTGACTATCCGAGAGTTGTCGTAACAAAAGGTCTCGATAGAGAAGGCTATGCAAGTATATCAAGAATTAACTTCAATGGCACCTGGCCTCTGTATCATGCAGACGAGCCATTGATGGTCGACTTTACTGATTACAATTTCGTTGGTCAACCAGGTGTCGCAGCCTTCAACCCTATTAATGATGAGCATAATGAGGATACCTTAAATAATGCTGTTGTATGGGTTAAAATAGATAAATTTCGAGTTGATGGTATGCACTGGCCATCTGGTGATAGATTAGTCATGTATAATCTCGCTGTTCAACCTTTTCTGATGTATGTCATCAAAAAGGTTATGGAGTATGAAGGTTATAAGCTTATACGTAACGACTTCGACGTAGAACCATGGAATAGCATACTCATAGCAAATGCAATGAACACGGTAAACATAAAAGACGCTCTACCACATTGGAAGGTATATACTTTTCTGGAGGAGGTGAGAAAACTATTCAATGCGTCTATTGTTTTTGATGAGCTTGCGAAGACTGTCAAAATACTCTCAACAAACGAACTTGGCACAAACGATATCGTGAGCTACGAATGCTCTGACGAATATACTTGTGAGTATGACGAAGATGGTTTATCTAACTTGGCTACCTCGAACATAGAATACGACTTCGATTCATCAGTAAACCATGATTGGAGAGATTATATCTCACAATCAGTACAAAAAAAATTTGAAACAAAGGAATATAATACTTACAAGGAACTTGAAGAAGCGTATTATAATATGAAACAACGTGAACAAAGTACGCAAATATTCAAAGTTGACAATAAATATTATATATCAGGAAAGGAGCCTGCCTGGTGGGATGATCCTAATAGTGAAAGATTATACAAAGGTTTAATACGCTGTGGATTTTTCAATCCTCTTATAAGAGATACGGAAAGTGACGACTATGTAAGTCTGAAGATTAGTCCTGTAGCAATGGTAAAGAGGAGAAAGAATAATACTAAGGGCTTTTGGTACAAAGAAGACAAACAAGTAAACAAATGGGTGTATGTTCCATCGGTTCCAAACGAGAAACAAGCATCGCTTGATAATATGGAGGTCGATGACGAAGGAGAATATTACACAACCGTTCAAGATGCTATGCAAGGAATGGTAGAAGATACGACCACCACGGAGGAGGAAGATATATCGATGCCAATTATGTTTCAAAGCCCATATTTATGGAGTCTCAGCACAAATGGTAGTACATCTTATAATGACAAAGTACACGATGGAGAAGACGTTAGGCAAAGAATTCCTAAGACCTACACAGCGTCTGGTATGTACGAAATGTTCTATAAAGAACCGGAAGAGGCATCTCTATCACTACCGAATATATCAAGAGTAACAGGTAATCTTAAAATAGGTAAGCATAATCTGATAACCTATGATTTGATAACAGAGGATATTCCAGACCCTTCTAAGATCTATCTCCTTCGTAATAAGAAATATGTATGTGCAAAGATAGAGGTCTATATTCGGCAAGGAAAAATTAGTAATATGAAAAAGGGTTATTTCTACGAGGTTTTATAGTTCCCCTCGGAAATGCTTAGTTTCTTCGTGAGCAACCTTTTCTGATTTGAGATATTTGTTGGTGACAGAAATGTCCGAATGTCGAGCTTGGTCTCGTGCAACAACAATACCTTCAGCATTAGCCAAATCTCGAATGCCAGAATCCTTAAGACTGTAGAATTGGTATGAGTTAGGGAAGCCAAGCGCTTTCCTTACTCGTGCCCATTCTTGTCTGAATCGATTAATAGCAATTTGTTCTTTACCTGGTCTAACATCTTTGCCAAATAGATAATCAGAGGATGGATTATTAAAAATACCTTGATCTATCATTAATTTAAGTATCGTATCATTAAGAGCTACCGCCTGTTCCTTTCTATTCTTAGATACATCTGCAGGTATAGTAATTGTCTGATACTTAATTGATATATATCCAATTTTGATGTGACGCAATTCTTCAGGACGAATGAAAGTATAATATTCCATCATGCAGGCAAGATAGAACCATGGACATTTCTCTAAAGCATACTCCTTGAGTTTTCGCAAGTCTTCAGTTTTGATAGCATCACGGAACTTTTCGCCTTCCTTCATCATTGATATGGTCTCAACGCAATTTTCCTTAATATACTGCCGATCTACGAGCCATGTAGCAAATGTAGATAACCAGGTGCGATAATTGTTGCGTGTCTTAGGTGATCGCTCCTTATCGAAGACTATATAATCGAGAAAATCAACGACAAAAGTTTTGTCAAACTGATAAACATACTTTATTGAGATTTTTGCCTCCTCGATATAGGATAGCAATACCGATAATCGACTACGATAGTCGACTGCAGTCTTAGATTTGAGCATTCCTTTCTTCTCAGCAATTTTAGTATAATCGGTATAGCGTTTAATAAGGCTCACCCGATAAACTAGGGGGAAGACGCTTTGATTCTATAGAAAATTTATACCTTTGTGCCATGAATAATCAAGGACTATTAGCATTGGCACAGTTGATTCTGCCATCAGAGATACTTTCAAATTTTGAAGTAGTACGTGTAGAAGAGGAGTCATCCCTTATCCGCATCTATCTTGATGAATCGGTAAAGGCTGATTATAAAGAGAACCCTGAGATTGAATCCAAAGGGTTCTGTGAAGCTGTAACCATACGTGACTTTCCAATCCGCGACAAAGGTGTTGACTTGATTGTCAGAAGACGCAAATGGTACGACAAGCAGAATAATCGATACTTCTCCGACTCTTATGACCTGAAGGCTGAAGGAACCCGCTACTCCAAGGAGTTTGCGGCTTTTTTAAAAGGAGTGTATGGAGACGATTCCTACGACCTGCCGTTCGCTTGACCGCTATTATCACATTAACGGGGATACGTTTGAAAAGCAATACAAGGATGTGCTCAGTGGCTATCGTGAATGGTCAGAACTTTCACATGCAGAAGACTGGCTTGTCTTTCCTGAAAATATAGGTGAAAGCGTATGCATTGACGAAACGGCTCCAAGCAATGGTGAACTGTACACAATAGTAAGCAATAGATCTTCACGTGGAGGTAAAGGCACTATCATTGCAATTGTAAAAGGTGTGGGAGCAGATGCTGTCATAGAAGCACTTATGCGCATTGACGAAGACAAGAGACTGATGGTTAAGGAAATAACAATGGATATGTCGAATTCCATGCGACTTATAGCCAGACGCTGTTTCCCGAATGCAATGCGCACCATAGACCGTTTCCATATACAGAAACTTGCCTGTGATGCCTTGCAGGAAATGCGTATCGCCCATAGATGGGATGCCATTCAAGCAGACACGGATGCCAGAGAAGAAGCAAAATGCCAGGGTATAGCATACACTCCAATTGTGCTTGCAAATGGTGACACCCACAAGCAGTTGCTGGCTCGCAGCAGATATCTGCTTTTCAAATCTGCCGATAAATGGACTGAAAGTCAGAGACAAAGAGCAGAGGTGCTCTTTGAAACGTATCCAGACATTAAAGAGGCTTATTCTCTCACACATTCGCTAAGAATGATATTTACCAAGAATACTGTCAAAGATGCAGCAAGACTCTCGCTTGCACGTTGGTACAACAAAGTGGACGATTCCGGTTTTAAGAGTTTCAATGTTATTGCCGCCACACTTTACGAGCACTATGATGAAGTCTTGAACTTCTTTGTCAACAGGGCAACTAATGCATTTGCAGAGTCTTTTAATGCTAAAATTAAAGCGTTTAGAGCTGCTTTAAGAGGAGTAACGGATATAAAATTCTTTCTTTTCAGACTTACAAAACTATATGCTTAATCCCCCTGGTTTATCGGATGAGCCTTTAATAACGACATCCCAAGTAGTATAAATCCTTGACTTGTCTGTATTAAGAAAAGGATTCCAGCCAGATATAAGCAATTGCGTAAGGTTAGTGATGAGAACTGATGCTATATTCTTTCGCTCATTCTTTGCATATTTATTAAGCATATACTTTTTTCGCTTGAGTCCGTCAATAGTAGGATCATAAACATAAAAATCTACATACCAATCCTTACCAGTATGCAACCTTGGAAGAGTATATCCTATTATATCTTTTGACGATAAGAGTTTTTTAGGTGTTGGAAACATTTTTTTACATTGTTTGTCCGAAGACAACCAATGCTATTAATAATATAGCGTCCGAATACCGTCCCACTATCCGCAACGCCTTGAAAAGATTAATGGTCGAACTCCTCTATTTAAGAGGAGTTCGACCATTTTTAGTTGCGGAGGCAGGACTCGAACATGCGACCTCCAGGTTATGAGCCTGGCGAGCTACCAACTGCTCCACTCCGCGATATTACCATTAAATCAATTCTTGAGATATCTGCGATTGCTGTATTTCTGAATTGCGGGTGCAAAGGTACAACGATTATTTGATATAACCAAATATAATTGCAACTTTTTTGTATTTTAACTGTAAAAAGGCTGAAATACGTAATTTTTCTTGCATAAGTCGTAGAAATAATCTACTTTTGCACATATCAACTCATTGTGCAAACAAAATAGAGGAAAGTAGCATGTCAATCTCTAAAACACGACAGACACTTGTGGATGTGGCACGACAGTTATTCGCTAAGAATGGTGTTGCCAATACTACAATGAACGACATTGCCCAGGCTTCGGGCAAGGGTCGCAGAACACTATATACCTATTTTAATAGGAAGGAAGACGTATATAATGCTGTCATAGAATCGGAATTGGAGCGACTAAGCGACAAGCTCGACGAGGTTGCAGCAAAGAAGATTCGTCCGCAAGACAAGATAATAGAGCTGATATACACACACTTGAGCATGATTCGCGAGACCGTGGTTAGAAACGGCAATTTGCGAGCAGAGTTCTTCCGCAATATCTGGACTGTGGAAAAGGTGCGCAAGAACTTTGATGAAGACGAGATGGAGATATTCCGCAAGGTTTATGCTGAGGGTGTGGCAGAAGGCGAGTTCGACCTTGAAGACATAGAGCTCGTTGCCGACATCACACACTATTGTATCAAAGGCTTGGAGGTGCCATTCATATATGGCAGACTTGGTCATGGGCTGACAGAGGAATCGAGCAAGCCACTGGTTGCCAAAGTGGTTTATGGTGCTTTGGGCAAGAGAGGAGTGATAAAATAAGTATATATATAATAAGGTATATAAATAGAAGGTATTAACTATATTTACATAACAAATTTTTAAAATGGGATTATTAACAGGTAAGACAGCACTCATTACAGGTGCCGCACGTGGTATCGGCAAGGCCGTAGCCATGAAGTTTGCTAAGGAAGGTGCTAACATAGCTTTCACCGACCTCGTATTGAACGATGATATGAAGGCAGGTCTCGAGGCTACTCGTCAGGAGATTGAGGCTTTGGGCGTAAAGTGCTTGGCATATGCAGGCAACGCTGCAGACTTTGCAGAGACAGAGACTGTTGTAAATAAGATTAAGGAAGACTTTGGTTCAATCGACGTATTGGTAAACAACGCTGGTATCACCAAGGACGGTTTGATGCTTCGTATGTCAGAGGCTCAGTGGGATGCTGTATTGAACGTAAACTTGAAGAGTGCGTTTAACTTTATCCACGCTTGTGCTCCTATCATGCTCCGTCAGCGCAGCGGTTCTATCATCAACATGTCGAGCGTTGTAGGTGTTCATGGTAACGCAGGTCAGTGCAACTACTCAGCTTCAAAGGCTGGTATGATTGGTTTGGCAAAGAGTATCGCTCAGGAGCTCGGTCCTAAGGGTGTACGTGCAAAGAAATAGCAAAAGAATTAGGCAAGAATCTTAATACTATCAAGGTGCAGCTCTTCCGCATCAAGCGTAAACTTGGAGTAAAAGACTGCAGAGGGATTATTAAACATCTACAATTAATGAACTTCTAAAACAATACAATATGCAAGAAACGCTATGCGAAGCAGTAAGTGCTGTAGGGTTGAGATATCTATATGAAATTCTTGATCGAGAACCTCGGCAATATACGATGACTGTATGTCAAGCGGAACATGGAATACGAAATATAGTACTTCTGATTAACAAAGAAGATCATACGCATTTTTATAACATTATTCTTAGAAGTCGAAAAATGTAAGATTAACGTTGTTTAGAACTGCTCATAATCAAATGATGCCCCCACAGAAAATGTCTGTGGGGATTGATGGCAGAGAGCAATCTATACTAATAAAAGTTGGTTATAACTAATTAAAACATTACGAATATGATTACAATTGACGAATATATACAGTTTACAGAAGAGATGAAGGAGAATGGTAGCCTGTCTCCAGACTTCACTATAAAACAATACAGCAACGGTTGTTTGCTTGGTGTTAATGGCAAACCCAAACAGTTCGATGATACAGCCTGTTACATCGGTGACTACATCTTTTGGGACGAGCGGGGTTACGCATATAAACTTGTAGAAAATAGGAGTTCTGATGTGGAAATTACCGACGAAGATGCAAAGATTATTAAAGTAAACAAAAAAGTTCCATGGGCAGAAATGAATCATCCTTGTAGCCGATAAAATATCCGACGATTTTACAAAGATATTGTTTGAAGCGACTACAGCAGATAAGACCACAGGTTTGTAACCTTGTGTTTCTGTGATATACAATGCCGTATAATTGTCGTTTTTTGTCTACGATACGGCACATTCTAATTTTGCACAAAAGAATTTGATTATGATAACAGTTGAACAGATATTGAATGCTACGAATGGTGGTTTGGATATTATTCTAAACATCTACCCACAAGCTAAGAAGTGTGTGGAGAATAAGAATAAGCACTTCGCCATTCGAGAGAACGAGAAGACGCCTTCAGCATCCCTACGTCAACACAACTCAGCTAAATATGGCACAATATGGCAAGTAACTGATTTTGGAGACTCAGGTCACGCTGAAAACGCTATCGATATATATATGCGTGAGAACAACTACGACAGATCTGACTTCGGTGCAGCTATACTCAAGCTCGCTGCCGAGTATGGTGTTCGCGACGAACTTGACCGTAGTGTAAACCGCCCAGATATCAGGCAGCGTGACGCTAACCAAGACGAAGCGGATGGTTCTCGTAACTTCGAGCTCAATGAAAAGTTTACGGATTTTGAACTCAAGACGCTTGGTCCGAAGGTAACGCAAGCTGATGTCGATGCTCTTCATTGGCATTCTGTTAAATGGATAAGCAACGTTAAAGACCGCAAGGCTACTATCAAATACTCCAACGACCATTATCCAATATTTATCCGCGAATGCCTTGTCAAGAAAGCTGAAGGCGACAAACCTGAGGAAAAATTCTATAAGGTGTATGAACCTTTTAATTGCGATAAAGGTTTCCGCTTCTCGTATACTCCTGCAGGTAAAAAGCCACGTCTCTATATCAATGGTCTCTCAGAACTTAAGGATGCTTACCATAAGTTCAATGGAGAGGCTGCACAAGAATGGCAGAGCACACATGGCGATGAGCAGCCATATCGAGAGCAGAAACTTCCTGAAGCTGTTATATGCTCAGGCGAGCGCGACTCCCTCTGCTGCCGTTCTATGGGTTATCATCCTCTGTGGTTTAATTCGGAGACCTACAAGCTATCTGTAGAGGAATATAAAGAGATAATGAAGTATGTAGAAGTATTGTACAATATACCAGACATCGATGATACAGGTAGACGTAAAGGCAAGGAGTTGGCACTTCGCTTCATCGATATCCGTACAGTATGGCTACCTTCTTGGCTAAGCACATACAAAGACAACCGAGGTCGCTCACGTAAGGATCTTCGCGACTGGATGGAGATTCGTCGTGACAAAAAAGACTTCAACAACCTCCTCAAGGTAGCTATGCCGGCTAAGTTCTGGGTGAGCTACCGCAACAAGGACGGAAAGCTGAAGCACGAGATTAATACTGTATATCTCTACAATTTCCTTCAGCTGAATGGTTTCTATGCTCTGCATGACGAGAATTCAACCATCACCCAATATGTTCGTCTTGAAGGTAATATTGTGAAGCGTATCACCGTCAAGGATATCAGAGAATTTGCAGCTTCGTGGGTTCGTGAGAGATACGAAGACCTTGAGGTTCTTAACTTAATCCTCAACTCTCCCAAGTTCTCTCCCGCCAGTCTTGAATCATTGCAAGAGATTGACCTTGACTTTACATCTCATACTGCTAAGAGCCAACTGTTCTTTTTCCCTAACAAGACTATCGAGATTACCAAACCAACATCACCTGATGATGATGGCATACGAGAGTACACACCAGGTTCTGACGACCTGCATAACTACGTATGGGAGAATAATGTAATCCAACATGAATACAAGAAAGGAGAAGACGCATTCGAAATTATCCGAGCCAAAGATGACAAAGGCAAAGACATCTTCGATATCAAAATCAAAAATGTAAAAAGCCATTTCTTTGGGTATCTCATTAATACCAGCCGTATCTACTGGCGTAAGGAAATGGAATATGCTTTCGATGGCAATCTCGATGCCATGAGTAAATATCATGCGCAGCATCCTTTCGATATCGAGGGCGTAAGTCTTACACCTGAAGAGATTAAGGAACAAAAAGCAAACCTTATTAATAAGATATTTACATTCGGCTATATGATGCACCATTTCAAGTCTCCTGAGCGAGCTTGGGCGCCCATGGCCATGGATAATAAGATAGGTGAAGAAAACGAGTGTAATGGACGAAGTGGTAAGTCGTTTTTCTTCAAGGTTCTATCTATACTAATGAAGACTGTCAAGCTCTCAGGTCGTAATCCAAAGCTTATGGACAATCCTCACGTCTTCGACCAGGTGAACCAGCATACGCAATTACTCCTCCTCGATGACTGCGATAGATACCTCAATACGGGTCTATTTTACGATAACATCACGAGCGATATGACTGTGAATCCTAAAAACAATCAATCATTCACTATTCCATTTGAGGACAGTCCGAAGTTGGCTTTTACGACTAATTATGTGCCTTCTGATTTTGATCCATCTTCTGAAGCTCGTCTAATATATATGGTATTCTCTGATTATTATCATCAGAAAACTGAAGATAACGACTATCTCGAGACTCGCACCATTCGCGACGACTTCAACAAGCCTCTCTATACGAAGGAATATAGCGAAGCCGAATGGATGGACGACATCAACTTCTGGCTTCAATGTTGCCGCTTCTACCTATCTATAAGCAACGAGCCTATCAAGCTCATGCCACCAATGTCTAATATCGTTAAGCGTAAATTCAAGGCAGAGATGGGAACAAACTTTGAAGACTGGGCTTATGGTTATTTCGCTAAGGATAGCGAAAACCTGGATACCTTTCTTCAGCGTGACAAGGTATTCGACGAATATCGTAGCTTTGCCAACACTAACAAGATAACCATGCAAAGCTTCTCTCGTAAGCTTAAGGCCTTCGCCAGTCTCTGTCCATGGATAGAGGCATTAAACCCTGAAGAACTATGCAATAGCTCCGGACGTATTCAGCACAGCATCGAGATTACTCCAGGTAATAAGAAGACCAAGGATATGATATATCTGAAGTCAACCAAAGCTGCAGAAACTACAGAGGCTGCAGAGCAAGCCAAGTATCTCGAAAGTCAAAGAGACTCTGAAGAACCATTCTAGTCATAATCATATTCATATTCGCAAATGTGCGGTGTTGTGGAGTAATATCTGCAGCACCGCTTTTTTTTCATTACCACAAACAGCCGATAAAATATCCGAAGTCACTTTTATTGACAAAGCATATTTTACCACGGCATGCCGTCTTTGTCATCCCCTTCCCCCCTTTCATTTTTACTACAAAAACTTTGTGATTTTGTAATAAGGAGTTTGAAAAACACAAAAAACATAGTAAATAAAGGGGTTTCAGCGCTCACAAACTTATCACAAACTTGCATCACAAACCTATCACAAAAATTTCAAAGTTGTGATAAGCTGCTCGACCACCATCCTTCTATATAGTTTATCACAAACTTTTTTTTCTCTCACAAAATGTGATTAGTAAGTTGCAATTCTCCCAAAGTCGCATAAACACTAAGGTTTTGAGCGGTTTTTTCCATTCTCACATTCTCACAAACTTTTCGTAGCAAATCATATCAGACTCAGAGAAGAGAGAGACAGAGAGAGGAAGAGAAGACTAATAAAATAAGAAATATCCTTATAAAGTAGGTTATTTAATATAAATCTCCTATCTTTGCAAGGAACTTACGAACACAATCTATTCTAAACCTCACCATATGTCTAAGTACCTCGTTTATCTTGAGATGAAACCATTCTTGGCGCAATGGCTTCATTACCATTATGGCAATCCAGTAGTCTTCCCTGCTCAATCTGCAGAGAATGCTTGCATCCGTCGTCTCCTTATTCCTCAGCCTACTGCTACTCCAGTTCTGCGACGTGGCAACGAGGTTGCCATCTGTATACCTGACTCTAAGCAGAAGCCTGTAGTTACATACAACTATCTCTCCCACCATGGCTGCAAACTGTTGGCAGAATTTATCGAGAATACTTTTCGCCTACAGCTATGGAGCGATTTGTCGGCAAAGGAGTTTAGTCAATGCACCTTGTTGACAGCTGTTCGTGCTTGGTGTGAGGCGAATGGTATCAGTACCGATTATGATTATACACTCAAGATGAGATATCAGCGTATGCGCAGAGCGTACCTCCCTGCAGGTATCGACTTGCGCAGGAAATCTCGCACGCAAGAAAAAAAGCGTTAATTAATCTATAATTCGTGCGGACAAAGTTTGCCGTGGTGTTCGCCACCGTTCGATATAATTGTCTAACCATCTAACATTATATATAATATGAAGTATAGCAAAATTGTCAAGTCGATAGCTTATGCCGACTCTAATCAAATTCTTGGTGCTATTGTCTGTCCAGATGAGCATGTGAGACTGTCACAAGATATCAAGTGGCAAGAAATCTGTGTCAAAAGTCATCCATCACTGGTATCTGAGTCGAAAATAGAGGATAACAACATGGTTGTGTCTACGACAATCAAGTTGTATACGGCTGATGATCTTCCTCAATATCCTAAACAACTCGACTTCAAGGTTACATTAATTGATGGTACTAAACTACTCGTCGGCTCCACCGGCAGACCATATACAACTGTAGAGATTACAAAGAACTGCCCTGAATCAGTCAAAGATAATCAGCTAAACGAGGTTGTAATCAGCTATAAAAGCAGTCATTTTCCTTATTATATATTGGAATAGCAGTATTTTCGATAGCTTAATTGAGCTGTTAACTTTGCGAGAAAATTAGTCAAATGGAATATAATCTCGTAATATCTGGCACAATTGGTAGTTGGTGGGGTAGCTGCTCTGCTGACTATGTTCGCTATGTGCTCAATCAGAACCAAGGCAAGGAAGTACATGTCGGCTTCTGCTCTCTGGGTGGCTTTGTGAAAGATGGCTTAGAGATAAACCAGGCATTCAAGGACCATGGCAACGTTCATGCTCATGCTTTTGGTATGAATGCTTCGATATCTACCATTGCCATGCTTGGCTGCAAGACTATCGATATCGTAAAAGGCAGCTTCTTCCTTATACATAATGTTTCTGTCCTCATCGACAAGTATGAGCAGAACAACAAGGAACAGATAGATAGCTACATTGCGAAGCTCAAGGTTCAGCGTGAATCGCTCAAGACCTTCGACGATGTTCTGGCATCGATGTATGCCGACAAGACAGGTAAGACCATCGACGAATGTCTCGCTCAGATGAAGAAAGGCAATTGGCTTAGCGCTCAGCAGGCTAAAGACTTCGGACTTGTTGACAGCATACGCGAAGACAAGGAAACCGAGAAAGCTGCAGTCGAGTACACCAATCAGTTTGTCAACTCATATTCTAACATATTCAAGGATGCAGGTATACCGCCACTACCAAAAACTCTGCATGAAGATGCTACTCCAAGCATCTCATCAGTCGTTGATGGCAATGGCAATCCAACCGCGAGCTTTCTCGAGAAGACGTGTGAGCAGCTTAAGAACCTCTTCCGTAACCAACACGCACCAAAACAACCTCATAAAATGATTAAAATCTTTGCTTCAGTCATGGCGTTGCTTGCCATTGACGGTTTTCAGACTAATGATGAGGGCAATATCACTCTCACTCAGGAGCAGCTGAAGAGTATCGATGATCGTTTGAAGGATCTTGAGGAGAAGGAGACTACCAACTCTCAAGCCGTCAAGGATAAAGACGATACCATCAGCAACCTCAAAGCTCAGCTCTCTCAGGCTCAGAAAGAGTCAAAAGAGAAGGATGAGCAAATCAAGAATCTTAAAGGTTCTGCAGGCGACACTACAACCGAGAATCCTGCAAATGAAGAGAACAGCTTCACCGCACAGGATATGTATAACAGCATTAAAAACGTGTAAACTATGGCAGAAATTAAAATTGGAAATGTAACATATGGAGCTTCCGAGCTCTCGAAGACCTTCCAGACCTACCGCAAGGATTTCATTCTTATGCCATTCCTTGCCATGGCAGCTCTTGCTAAGCATTGCAACGTGCGCACAGGTATTCGATACAGAGAGACAGTTTCTCAGATGTCAGCATCAGCTGAAATTGGCAACTATTCGAAGACTAAGCACGAAGATGCTGCAGTAAACATCGATCCTCGTGTATTCGAAACATTCTTTGGTAATATCGTTCAGGGTATTGACCCTAACGCCATCTATCAGTCTATTTGGGGTAGCAACATCACCAAGGGTGATGGTCTGAAGAATGTGCCTATTGTCAATCAGGTATGCGCTTATCTTGTTAAGAAGATTGGCGAAAACATGTTTATGAATGCCTTCACCGCTAAGCATGATGGTACCGACACCTCGAAGACTGCAAAGTGGTTCAACGGCTTCAAGACTATCCTCGATGCTGACGCTGCAGGTACTAATGAGCTTACTAAGGTTCTCATCTCTGAAGCTCTTGGCAACCTCGTTGAGGGAACAGATTCAATCACCAAGGAGAATGCTGAGGAAGTCATCAAGGACTTCTACTGGTCAGAGGCAGGCGATGCTGCAGCAGCAGCTAAGCTACGCTCACAGCAGCTCAAGCTCTTTATGTCCGACCAGACCTATCATATGTATACCGAAGCATACCAGGTCAACCATGGTTCGTTACCATATAATCAGAGCTACGACAAGCGCACTCTTGAAGGTGCAAGCAATGTCGAGCTCGTTCCATTGGCAAACGTGCCTAAGGACTTCCTCCTCCTTACACCTAAGAATAACATCTATCTCCTCTTTAACCAGCAGACAGAAGACGAGAAGTTCTTGGTTAAGCCATCGCTCACCAACCACTACGACGTTGACTTCATCATGAACTACTTCTTCGGTACTCAGTTTGAGAGTGTTTCTCCTGAGGTTCTCCGCTACTGGCGTAAGAAGGCGTAAACTCAAGCAGATAGGCGAGCCACGTTGCTCGTCTGTCTGCATATCATTAACTCATAAAACAATAAAGATATGACTAAATGTACTTCTGCTGATTCTATATACGGCGATATTTGTTTCTCACCAGGTAAGAAATCTCTACCAGGTGTCAGAGGTTACGTGTATGGCATTGCCAAGCGTGATATTATGACATGGCCAACCATTGGCGCTGAAGCTCCGAAGACTCTTGCCGACGTAGCTAAATATGCAGGCGACTTCGTACTCGCAACTGATAAGAAGTGGCATAAGATAGGACTTATTCCTAACGAATCTGAACTCCAGGTAGAATCGCAGGGATCATTCGGCTCTAAGACCTTTAAGGTTACAGGTTCTGCGGTTATCCCTGGTACCGAAGAGGAAGTTTCCGGCTACATTGCTCAAGCTAACAACGATGAGATGGTATATCTCTTCATTCAGCGCAACGGCAAGGCTCGCATGGTAGGTTCTGAAGCATTCACTCCTGAGCTTTCGCTTTCGCAGGCTACAGGCAAGGCTACAACAGATGCCAACTCTACCACAATCTCGGCTGTTGCTGACGATGAGTATCCTGCACCATTCTATCCTGGCAAGATTGAGACGGAGGATGGCGATATCTCAGGTGCCACAGGTCTACCAATCGTAGCTGCTTAATCTTCACCAATAGGCTCAATATATATCACCTGGGCGGTCATGCGATGCAAAGGTTGTAAGACCGCCCTTTAATTATTTCTCATTATGATAGACAAAAAATTCACAGAAGATATGCAGGCGTGGCTCGCTGCCGAGACTCACGACCACGACTCTCTTGTAGCAGGTGCTGAGATGGTGCTACGCCTCACTCGCAACAGAGCTATGTATCAGACCATAATGCGAAGACCTAAATACTTCGAGAATAAAATCAGATACGAGCTCAATAAGTTCCTGCGTATGCGACTTGACGAGATGACAATCCAAGATGTCAAGGAACTGAGCGCAGAGCTTACTCCTAAGGTCAAGGTTGCCATCGATGAAGAGGCTAAGTTTATTGCCGAGAATGCTGAGGATGAAGAGGCTCAGGCAAAATTCCTGCCTGCAGCATCTGGTATACGTGCCGACCACGACACTCTGCCTGAAGATGTAGCTTCGGTATGGAAAGACAACCGTGAACGCTGGTTCCGCATCAAGCAGCTCTACAATACTCTGCTTACCATTGATAAGCCTTGCGACCGCTACGAGTATCTCAAGCAGCTCAAAGAATTGTGGTATAAGTATAAGAGTGAGCTTGAGCGCTACGACAACTATGTTGCCGATGATGCCGAAACAAATACTGAAGGTGATACTCCTGCAGACATTGCCAAGGATATCACCAACGCTCGCTCTTACATTACCAAGAATATTGGCAAGCTCATAGAGCTTCGCCAGAAGTCTTTGGAGTCTGACGAAAACACCAAGGAGCTTGCTGACTACAACAAGCTACTTGCTAAGGTTCAGGAGCGTGTTGCTGTCCTTACTGCCAATAATGCTCCTATAGGCGATGATCTGAAAGCTAAACTCAATGAAGCTGGACTCTCTATTCCGTCCGCTGAGTGATGCTCCTTATCAGTACCACCTCGGTACTGGCTTACACACGCTCGGTCTGCTCGGATGGATACTGCAGCAGACTGAGCGTGCTGATGTTTATATATCAAATTATAATTATGGCTCTACCGATAAACCTTGACCAATATGCTCATTATGTCACTCTCGACGACTCGGAACTTCGCGAGCTCCGTGTCGCTGAGGGTGTGCTGCAGCGCCTGCATCGATTGCGAGGATTATATGCCTACTGGCTGCAGTTCCCATCGAAGTTGGACAACGACCTGGTGCTATATGATATCAATCAGTTCAAGGTGTCGAAGTCGCTTGCCTATGAGGATTTGCATCTCGTAAAGGTTCTACTTGGCAACCTGCAGCAAACGAGTAAGGATTTCATGCGATGGAAGATCAATAAATCTATTGAGCAAGATATTGCTGCAGCACGTCGAGCTGGCGACTACCGCTCGATAGCTGCTCTCTCAAAAGTACTGGTACAGAACAACCGTACAGACAAGGACGATGAGCCAGAACTTGAATTCGACAAGATTGTGCCTCAGAACTTCGAGCCTACCGATGACCCTACAGTTCTCGGTATAGAGCGTATTCCGGACCTACGTGCAAGAATCCGAGCTCTGCAAAAGCGCTATTCTGCAACCATGGTACAGGATGCAGACTACGAAGAGATTAAAGAAGAGAATAAAATAGACGACGATGATTGACAATAAAGAGCAGCCATATCGACAATACTTCAACGATGCCCAATACTACAGCCTGGCAATGAACACACGCGACGAGGTGATTGTTGCCGGGCGTGGTGTGGGCAAAGGAGCCATCCAGGCACGTCGTCTGCAGTCGTGCTTTCAGGGAATGCCAGGAAGCATGGGCGGTTTTGTTGCACCATCGGTTAAGCGCTGCCTTGCCAATATACTTCCCTCAATGCTCATTCATCTCGAGCGTTGGGGCTTCAAGCGCGACTTGCACTATGTTGTCGGCAAAAAACCATGGAAGCGTCTACATTGGAAGACGCCTATCTTTACTCCTGCTAACTGGGAGAATACCATCAGCTTCTATAATGGTTCCGTGTGCAACGTGATATCTCAGGATCGTAGCGGCACCTCTAACTCTATGTCGCTCGACTATCTCATCATCGACGAGGCGAAGTTTATCGACTATGAGCAGCTGAAGGACGAAACCTTTCAAGCCAACCGTGGAAACGAAATGTACTTCAAGAACTTTCCGCTCCACCATGGCATGACAATCACTTCAGATATGCCTATTACAAAGAAAGGTTCGTGGTTTCTCTCTTATAAGGATAAGCAAGATCCTGAACTTGTAAAGGTAATCGAGGGAATAATCTTCCAGATATGGAAGCTCAAGCAGAAACTTGCTAAGCGTCCAGAACTCCACGATGCTATAAACAAGCGACTCGACGAGCTGAATGCTCAACTCAACTTCTTCCGCTCCAATTGTCTACTATACAAGGAGTACTCAAGTATCGAGAACCTCGCCCTGCTGGGCGAAGAATTTATACGTAGAGCCAAGCGTGATTTGCCTCCACTAACCTTTGCCACATCCATAATGTGTCAGAGAGTGGGAGTATCTGCAGATGGCTTCTATGGTGGTTTGCGTGAGGATGTCAATCTCTATACCGCTCCTAACGAATCGGTGCTCAACCTCCACACTCTCGATAATGCTGAAGGTGGCATCATACCTAACGACTGCAGAATGGATGCCGACTGCGACGACAGGTTGCCTCTACTCATAGCCTTCGACAGCAACAACCTTATCAACTGGCTCGTGGTTGGTCAAGTGAAGGATGGTAAACTGAGGATTATAAAATCATTCTTCGTGAAGTACGAGCGCAAGATACCAGAGCTACTCGAAGACTTCAGCAAGTACTATCACTTCCATCGTCGCAGGCAGGTGATATTCTACTACGACTCCACCATGGTTGGCACCAACTGGGGACTTCACTACAACGACCCACATCGAGAGGTTCTCAAGTCGCTACGCTCCATGGGCTGGGCTGTCAGAGATGTCTACCTTGGTAATCCGATGGGACACATCGAGAAGAATGCGCTTATCAACAAGATGCTGCGTGGCAGAGGTAATCTGCAGGTACTCATCAATAGAGATAACAATCCTGACCTGCTTATCTCCATTACCTCTGCAGGAGTATATAATGGCAAGAAAGACAAGCGAGGTGAGAAGCTGGCAGAGACTGAGGAGGATAAGCTTGAAGCACGTACCGATGGTTCTGATGCCTTCGACGTGCTCTGCATAGGTGCTGAGACAAAGCCTGTGTTCCAAGGCACAGGTGGCACCACAAATACTTATGGAGGATAATGTCATGTGTTAACTCTTATATAATTTTTGGTTATTAGTATTATCTTTTACCGAAGCCACTTGCGCGAGATGCGTAGGTGGCTTTATTTATTTTTTTTGATATACATAACAAAATATTTATGTATTTATTTGCACATAACAAATATTTTATGTACCTTTGCATTGTGTTAGAAAACAAATTGTTAAACTTTAAAATTTCAGCTTATGGATGAAGAATTAGAAAAAGACATCGACCGTAAGAAGCGAGAAATCGCAGACTACATGAAAGTAGCCAAGGTGCTTCATTTCGAAGATGAAGTTATCAACAAGAGAGTTGACATGCTTCTCGAAGATTTGAATAAGCTTCTTAAAAAGCGAAAGTAAAAACCGAGTCCTCTCCATAGTGAGAGGACTCAAAAAAAAGAAATACAAATATGGCAGCAACAGAGGAACTTTTAAGAGAGTATGCAAATCTTGCAGGCAATAACGATGCAGCAAGCGAAGCACGAAAGAAAGAAATTCTAACATGGCTTGAAAGCCATGCTGATGAGGATGTAAAGGTAGAGGCAAAAGAGTTTATCAATCAAAAGCTCACAGACATAGAGAATGAGGTTGCAGCTTTGCGTTCACGCATAAGTGATGAGGACTATCATTTGCTCCCCTTGTCGTATATTGCTAAACATTACTTTGGCAAGAGCTCAGCATGGCTCTCACAGCGCATTAACGGCACACAGGTACGTGGCAAAGTCTACACCTTAAATGAGGAACAGAAACGCATTTTCAATAATGCTCTGCAAGACATAAGCTCACGTATCGGTTCACTTCGTCTGGCTTGAAGTAATTAAAGTTAGACAATTGTTTTCTATCACACACCAGCCTCGGGACTTCACAGTCTCGAGGCGTTTTTTTTGTTTTTTTTCTATTGCCACCTGTTGCTAATTTTGTACCAATATTTCTCTAAACTATAAAATAATGGAAGTAATATCTGGTAAAAAGAAAAAGCGTAGGGGGGTAGTAGTAACCCCATAGTCTTTAATGATTACGAGTCTTTTCTTGCAAAATTCAAGGAGAATCCTAAGACTACTGATGAGTGTTGGACTCCGAAGGATGTTTATGAAGCGGTATTGAAGTATGTTGATGAGGTGTATCCATTAGAAGGCAAGCAGATTCTTCGTCCTTTTTATCCTGGAGGCGATTATGAACATGCAGAATACCCTGCCGATGGTGTTGTTGTAGATAATCCTCCGTTCTCTATCTTCACCAAGATATGCCGCTTCTATATAGAGCACAGTATCCCCTTCTTTCTTTTCGGTCCCGCTCTTACGATATTCTCTTGCTGCAAATATGGAGCTACAGCTGTTGTTATTAATAGTCATATAGAATTCCATAATGGAGCAAAAGTGCCTTGTAATTTTGCGAGCAATCTATTTGGTAACGTGTTGGCTCTTTCGTCACCACGTCTTGAAGAGCTTATTAAGGAATGCCCGTCTCAAAATGTAGTGGTGGCTCTTCCAAAATACGACTATCCAGACAATCTGCTTAGCGTGTCCGACCTTCAGACTCTTGCACATGGAGGTGTGGAGTTTATAGTTGAGCGTGAGTCTTGTGCTCACATACGCAATCTCGCAGCCATGCCGAAGGGTAAGTCTCTTTTTGGCGTCCATTATCTTCTCTCTTCAGCAAAAGCAAAAGCAAAATCAAAAGCAATAGCAAAATCAAAAGCATAGAACCGCATACCCGTTCCTCTTTCATCCGCAGAGATTGAGATTATAAACAGCTTGGTTTAAAAGATTTCATTTCTTTTATATTTACTACAAAAAAGTGTAGTAAATATTTGCATAATACGAAAATTTGTAGTACCTTTGTAGTGTCTTAAAAAGTAATACAATATGAAGAAAGAATTAACAGAAGAAGAGGCAGAACTGATAGAAGCTATCAGAGCCTACAAGAGAAGTTACCCGAATGGTCATCCTCAGTTGCTATTTTACGCACAAGAGCTGTTCGACGTGATAACATCAGTTAAGTAAGTCTAACAAGGCAGCCCGAGGGGGGGCTGCCCTTAACTAACACAATATGGAAAAGAATACCAACAAACAGACAAAGGACAATACTGTTAAGCAACGCTTACAGGACATTCTGCTGAGTGTGTCATGGCGTGAGATAGCCAATACGTATTTCGATCGCTCGGCTTCATGGTTGTATCATAAACTTGATGGCATTGATGGCAATGGTGGTGTCGGTGGGTTCACAGACCAGGAGAAGGAGCAGCTTCGTGGTGCTCTTGTCGACCTTAGCGACCGCATACGCCGTGCTGCTGACAATATTTAGGCAGGTGATTGTATTACACCTTTAAGACACAGGTCGTCCGCGCCTACGGATGCGCCCAGCCTCGGGACTTCACAGTCTCGAGGCGTTTTTTGTTTTTGGCAATTGCCATGTTCACGTTTCGCATAACCGCCCACGAGCGACAAGACAAAATCATTTACATGGTTGCAAATTTCGCTACATATTCCGCTATGAGCATAAGGGGCAATTGCCAACCGAGCGTAGGGCGGTGTAGTGCTGCAAAGACAGCAGAAAGCGCAAGCTGCAAAATTCAACCACATAACTCATTGAAAACAAGGTGGTTGAATTTTGCAGCTATGGAAAAAGAGGTAAAAAACCATGCTTTTATATATCTATATAGCTCGTTTTAAGCATTAAAACGAGCAAAAACAATAGGTAGAAACCATAAATTATTGCAAAAACTTGTAGAAACAGATTTTTTTGAGTTACTTTGCAAGTGCTTTTAATAAATGTTGATTCGTAGAATCATTATTTGCAAGTATCCGTACAATCTGTCGATATCCATGACGATTGTATTTCATTTTTGATAAATATAGAGATCACTTTTAGCCCTCTGTGCGTGAAGCATCGAGGGCTTTTTGCTTAACAAATATAAAAGCCCGACCTCCATTTCTGGCGGTCGGGCTTACTGTGATTGTCAAATATGCTCTATGATATGGACAGCAATTCGCGTCCTATTTTGTGCAATCCTTTTATTATGCGTTCGCGCTGCTGCGTGCGTGCCTTCTTAAGTCCGTTGGCGTAGTGGCTTAGTTGTCGTTCGTTCACTCCAGATGCGCGCGAAATGGCTGCAAGCGAGGCGTAGCGCTCGCACGATCGTATGAGCGCAGCTGTGTCGAGGTGGTAGACGAACTCGTAATCGCCCTCGGCGAGCCATTGCGGAATCTCATCGCCATCGGCTTTCATCCCTTCAAGGTGAAACTGGAGTGTTTCAGGCACTTCCTTCTGCAGTCCATCGTAGGTTTTCGCTGCTACGACGATGGCTCCTGGTACGTTGTCTGATAATGTGGCTCCAAAGTTATGGTCGCACCATCTTACTTCTACTATAATCTTTTCCATATCAATATAGGTGTTAGTTGTCTTTTTTGTCAAACCTCGGAAAGTGGCGGGGAGCTTATCGCCACCCCGCTTGTTTCCAAATGCTGTTCAGAAGAAATTGGCTAAGCACCTCGCTCTTCTGCCCTCTTACTGTCACCTTGCCTGGTTTGTCCGGGTGTTTGAATTGTTTGTGGTCGCCTTTCTCAGCTATTTTCACCCATCCGTCTCGCTCCAGCAGCTTGATGACTTCAGATACTTTGTACTTTCTCATATCAAAGAGCTTTTGTTCGACAATGCAAAGGTAGTAAAAATAATACTAATATACAAATATTTAGTCATAAAAGTATTGATAATAATACTCTTTTTGTCTTTTTTTAAAATTTTCCGCAAAATCCTTGCACGTTTCAATCTTATTGCATACCTTTGCCATCGCTAGAATTACAATGCGGAGCACTCCGCATAGTGTGGAGATGCAAAAATTAAAATATACGGCGGTTCGCCTTCCACGTGTTTTTATTGCCCTTTGTGGCGGAAAAGCATTGTAGTTCTAGCAGACGAGGAAGTGCGAGCCGCTTTTTTCGTACCCCTACGTCAACCCGTACCCGACGGATTCGGGCATAAGGCTAGAACTACAAAATTATGCAAACAACTGCATCAATTCAGCGCACAGCTCATTTGCGCCCGTTGGCAACAATCGACTTCAAGACAGCCGTCAAGGCTTATGTCAACGCCAAGAGCAAGTCATTCACCCGTATATGCGGATTCGACATCACACGTCGTGAGGTCATCCGCGTCAACCTCGCTTTCATCGCTATGCTATTCGGAGCAGCTGCTGCCGAAACATCGTTAATCATTACGTTGCTTTGTGTTGCACTCGCGGGCTATAATGTCTATCGCCTTAATATAGAGGATAAAGACAACTGGCTGAAAGACGAAGAGCGCATCGAAATGGAGAAAGGAGGCGAAAAATGAAAATCAAGGTTCCTAAGATGCCTGCCGAGCTGATTAGCGAGGAAGAAGCTTTGAAGATGACAAACTTCGAAAATTTAGACGAGGTGAGAGAGATGCTTGAGAAGTGGCAAGAGACTAACGAGAAGCGTGGGTTCCTCATCCTTGGCTACAACGAAGACAAAATCTCTTATTTTGGTACAGGTGGCGCAAAAGGCACTCTTGCCGGTATAATGGCTTCGCTGATTATGGAGTGCGAGAACTTCAGACGACTGATGATGCCTTCTATTATTGCTGCCACAAAATGGCTTAGCGAAAACAAAGATAAAGTAACCATCATCGAAGGAAAGGAGGACAACCATGCCAACTAACAATATGCCTACATTCAATATCCTTACTCTACAGGAACTGCAGGCTCAGATTTTGGATATTTGCGAGCGAATGAATAAGAATCGTGAGTCGTTTGCTCGAGATCGCGCGGATGAAGACGAAAGATACATCTCGCTAACGGAGGAAATATCAAAGAGTCAAGAAATGGTAGCTGTAAGACGCAAGAAGAGTAAGGAAGATTACCTGAAAGCGATAGAAGCCTGCAACCAGGACGACAAGTTCTATGCCAACAAGAAGCGCAGAGCCTACAACGACCACATTCGCGAAATGGCTCATCTGAAGAGTGAGCATGCTCGCAACAACGTGTTGCTTGAGAATGAGCGTGCGCTGCTGTTTAGCCAGTACAAAGCTCATGGTGGCGATATGGAGATTATTAAATCATTGTACAACGACAACAAAAAGAATGAAGGAGGAAAACAAAATGGAGAACAATAATAATTTCAGCGAGCAGACTCTTAATCTTCTGAGACCAATGCTCGACATCGATACGTTGGAAGCGCAGATACAACTACTGGACGATGTGATGGACGACTATCTTGACGTTTCGCCCGACATAATGAGCAACGAGGAGGCAGCACACAGACTGGATGTAGCCTCTAACCTTAGGAGAATGAGTAAGAATTTGAAAGATCTAAAAAAATCAATAGAATCATGACAGAAGAAGAAGACGAGAAGGTACAGCTCGAATATATCAAAGCTTACTTCGACAATCGTAAACCTGCGTCTGAGGGAAGCCTTGCAGGCAAATCAAATTTTCCCGAGCCAAAGACGACAACAGAGATTATTGATGACCTGTCAGATATGTACGACATCAGCAAAGGACTGTTGAGCAAATATCTGGTAGACCATGGCTATTCACTCGTACCTACAGAGGACGGTAGATTGAAATGGTTGATTTACCGCGACTACGATAGCCATATAGAATAACAAGAAGGAAACATTTATATGAACAAAGACGATTGTTGCAGAATATTCAACGTAGAAGACATTATAAATCTTCCGCAGGCTGCTATGAATGTCGTCATGGGCGACAGAGAGCGGCGCGATGCTGTATACAGAGAGCTGCTCTCTGTCAATCGCTACGACATGAGTTTCGACTGGTTCAGACAGCTGTATGAAGAGGAGTTCGCTCAACGCAAAAAGCAGAAACAAGACTTCACTCCAGTTGAGGTTTCCGAGATTGTGGCAAAGATTGCATTACCTACCGTGGGCACTATACATGAGCCTACAGCAGGCACCGGGGGGCTTATAATAAGCGCATGGTGGGAGCAATGCAGACGTGCCATACCGTGGGACTATTATCCTTCACAGCACATGATTAGTGTATGGGAGTTGTCCGACCGTGCCATTCCTTTGTTGCTGCTAAACCTAAGCATACGTGGGATAATGGGGTATGTCTACCATGGCGACGTTCTTGAGGGTACCGTCAAGGCCCGCTATATTTTACTAAACCGGAGTGACGATGCTCTCGGATTTAGCGATGTTGTGAAGGCAGAGGCGGGCGATATTATTGTTGAACAATGTAAATGAAAGGGGGTGGTTAAGATATGACTTTTTTTGAGGTTTATTACAGATGGCTTGACCAGCATACGGCCGAGGTTAAACAATCTACAGTCGCCACTTATTATAATCTTGGCAAGACGTTCACCCGTATTCTTGACCCTGATACGGATATATGTTCTCTTGATGCGGATGTGATGAAGGCCTGTCTTGAGCGGTTCCGCGAAACTGGGGTCAGCAATCACTATATAGCTGATTTAATACGCGTATTTAGGATGGTTATGCGCTATGCTGGCGAAGATTTGGGTATAAGCAATCTGCCTTCAATAGATTGGAAAATCAAGGATGTGGTGACGGCTCGTGTCAAGGGCGCAACAAGGCAACGTGTGAAAAGATTCACAATCGCTGAATATGAACGTATGATAAAGACGTTTGAGGAGCATCCAACTCCTGGCAGACTTGCCGTTGTGGTGACTATGTTTACCGGTATCCGAATAGGAGAGGCATGTGGGTTGAAATTTTCTGATATTGATTTCGATGAAGGTGTAATACACATACAGCGTACGTGTGTGTCTATCGGCAAAACAATTCAGAAAATGCTTCGCCCTAATGAGGAATACGAAAGGTCCAGATGTCTGCAATCTCCCAAAAGCGCTTCCTCCGACCGCTACATTCCAATGATACCAAAACTCCGCAAGATACTGCAGTCTTACGCAAAGGTTTATCCTGGTGATTATTTTGTTGCCACGCTATCGGCTGAGCCTACGTGCACACGAACACTGCGCGTTTGGTATGGACAGATGCTCAAGGCGGCGAACGTCCCTTATCTGAACTATCATTGCTTGAGACATACCTTTGCTACGCAGATGATAGAGAAAGGTGTCGATGTGAAAACAGTGTCCTCAATACTCGGGCATGCCGGTGTTGAGATTACAATGGACACTTATTGTCATCCTTCTGATGACGTTAAACGTGCAGGCATACAAAAGGCTTTCAAAGGTCTGTTAAAGTAGATTGCAATTATTGCAATATCATAAAGTACATTTTTTACATTTTTTATAAACATTGGTTTAGTGAATATGATTCACTTAAGTTTTAGGGGTGTAAGTATTAAGCTCGTGAGAGTTAGGATACACACAAAGGGAAGCAGCGCTCGTGAGAGTGCTGCTTTTTTTTTGTGTATTTTATGCAGCGATATGAATCATCTATCTTTGCCTAAAAAGAATAAAAGAATGATAACAATAACTCAATCTATATCTGGCGCATATCTATCATCGAATGTTCCCGATGTGGAATTCTCGATAGGTGGCAACCGCGCCATGGTGACGATGACGGTAGACGACGAACAGGTATACCAGGAATATCTATATCCGCTGGCAGGTGTGGTCACGCTTGCCGAACTCGACCGTCTGCTCACTCCTTATGCCAAGAAGCGCCTGAAGGTGAAGTTGAAGATTCAGATTGCCGAACAGGATGCCGACAACGAGACCATCATGTCGACAAAAAGCATGGAGGCAGATATCATATATAGCGAGGTGGATATCAACACTACTGCTCAAGACTTCATAGATACTCACTATCTGACATTGCTCGAGGGCGAGAAGGTGACGAGTCTTCATCGCCTGGAGTATCTACACTATATCGGTACCGACAAGGCTGAGGTGACAGCCTATTACGACGATGGCACTAATAAATCTTTCTCTATATTGCCTGTTGCTGGCAACGACCGCTATACCACACTCGATGTGTCGGCAGAGCAGTTTGCCATGACAGGCAAGACGTTGCTATGTTATGATGTCCAGGCTGGAAAGCGCACGTTCCGGTTCACAATCGATTTTGCTGAGCCCGACTGCGCTCCAGTTCTGGTATTCGACAACTCGTTCGGAGTGGAAGAGCTAATCTATTGTACCGGTACCCACACCATAGCACCATCGTACAAACGCGAGCAAGCGTATATAGGCAAAACCCAACGCAACTATGCGATTACCGAGACGCGAGTGTTTAAAGCCGACACAGGCATACTGTCGTTCGTCATGGCGAACTGGGTGGACGAACTATTCCGTTCGATGAACGTGCATATAGTAACCTTCAAGAATGGCAACCCGAACGTGGGCAAAGAGGTGATAATAACAGACTCGAAGTCGGAATACGACAACAAGCCTACGTCGCTGCCTCGATTCAGCTTCTCATACCAGTATGCTCAGCGCAACCACAACGTGCTGAATATGGAACGTGCAGGCAGAATATTCGACAACACCTTTGACAATACCTTCGAATGAAAGCTATCCATTTCACCGAGATGCTGCGCCAGATAGACCAGGCATATCAGCATCGAGCCCTTGTAGACGTATACGCTTACAAGGGCGAAACAGGCGCCATTGTCCATTACAAGGGTTGGCTTGTGCACCATGTGGCGTGGCGACAAGGTTTTATACGCTTGCGCAACCCTAAGAACCGCGAGATGAGAACCGTGCCTCAGATATTCATCATACAGATAAACAATCAAAAAATATACTTATGAGCAAAAATAGAAATACCCTGCAGCCTACATCGCAACATGCAGATGCTGACGGCTATCGCAAATATAGAATTGTGCCTACAGGAATAGGCTCATCGTCGGAAGGCAACTCTGTAGCTTCAGAATATGGTGGCGACTCTATGGATGTTTTCGACGACGACGATCAGCCAGGAGTATCGAGCGTGAGACAGATAGTGGTAAAGAAGCGAGAGTATAAGTATGTGCAATGGGGCAGAAACGACCAACTGCCATACAGCGTAAGGAAGAAGCTGATGGAGAACATGGTGACGGCACAATGTCAGCAGTTCAACATCGTGTCGTGCTATGGCCAGGGAGTGCGCTTCGTGGATAGAGAGACGAAAAAAGACGTAAGCGACAAAGAGATTCGCGACTTCTGTCTATACAACTCGCTACAGGAGGTGTTCCTCGAGCAGGTTACCGACTTCAAGTTCTTCTTCTTCTCGGTAACAGTTATCATCCTATCGAAGGACGGCACAAAGATAGTGACGGTAAGAAACAAGGATGCCTCATACTGCAGATTTGAATATGCAGGTTCTACAGCTTCAGGCAAGTCGGAACATGTGTTCTATGGCGACTGGCGCCTCGGCTTCTTTGATGAGAGCAAGATTGAGGTGATACCATTGCTCGACTATTTCAATCCGCTTGGCGACCTGATGGTACGAATGGGCAAAATGCCTAATCCTGAGACAGGACTCAAGAATAAGCCTACCAAGGAGCGCAAGTTTGCTATATTGAGCCGTATGGCAACACCAGGCTGTCAGATGTATCCTATACCATATTACTCTTCGATATTCCGTGATGCCTGGTTTGATATCTATCGCTTGATTGGTATCGGCAAACGATATATGATTAAGAACACTTCGGCTCCACGAGTACAGATAGAAGTGCACGAAGAGTATTGGGACAACGTTTGCGACAACGAAGGAATATCAGACGAGCCACTACGCAAGAAACGCAAGGAGGAAGAGAAGCAGAATATCATCGACTTTGTGACAGGTATCGAGAATGCCGGCAAGGCTATGATTAGCGGATACTATGTAGACCCCAACGGCAAGGAGAACAGAATGGTGCGCATAGTGCCACTCAACGATGCCAACAAGAAGGAAGGTGGCAACTGGAGCGACGATATGAGCGAAGCTTCGAATGCTCTCTGTTTCGCCTTCGGCATTCATCCTAACCTGGTGGGAGCCACACCAGGCAAGAGTCAGATGAACAATTCAGGTAGCGACAAGCGCGAACTCTTTACGCTGAAGCAGGCTATAGAGAAGCCATGCCACGACATACTGACTAAACCATACCACCTGATACTCCACTACAACGGATGGAGCGACAAGGTGACGGTAGATGTGCCAATGATACAGCTCACCACTCTCGATGAGAACAAAGATGCCAAGACGGTTACTAATTCTAACAGCAATAGCAATGACAACGATAATAATATCTAAAGAAGACTTCGAGCAAGCGCTGCCAGTAGGCTGCTCAGCACATAGCGAAGTGTTTGAGAGCGTGATGCCTGCAATAGACATCAGTAACGACAATTATTCAAACACCCTGCTTGGCGAAGCTGGCTTGAAACGAATAGCTGAAGAAGGAGAGAATGGCAGACTACTGCAGTATTATAAAATCATGGTGTGTGTGGATGGTTTTCTCTCGGTATTCAGACAGTTGGACCTGGTGTTGACACCTACTGGTTTTGGCATCGTATCAAACGACACCATATCGCCTGCATCGAAGCAGAGGGTGGATGCGCTCGAGGGACAGCTGCGCACGGCTCTATGCAGGGCAAGAGCTATGACCGTGGATTTGCTTCGCTCCGCAGAATGGGGCAAGACTATACAGGCAAAGAATTATATCCGCTACATCTATACTGAGAATTATTTCTTCTTCTCGCCCATGGCAACCAAGGCACGGTCGTATCAAGACTGGCAGGCTATGCAGCGAGCCATCATCGATGCAGACGAAACGCTACGCTTGAGAATATCGGACGAGCAGATGGATGATATCCTCGACGCATGGCGATGCGATGACCATGACAGGCTGACACCGTATGCAGGAATACTGCAGCTGATATGCGACTTTACCGACCAATGGAACACAAGCGGAAAAGCAGCCATCTCTACCCCACTCTATCGACGCATAGAGCGCGAGGTGGAGCAGAACCCGGAGATATACTCTATATATCCAGAGACAGCAGCCTATGACGCTGCGCATATCGAGCACTTCAAAAATACTAAAGATTCATCAGCATTTATATTCAATGGCTAAGACTATCAATATAGAATTAAAGGCTCCTCAGTCGTGGCGCGAACTGACTCAAGAACAGTTGCGCTATGTGTTCTACCTCATGGCAACCTTTGCAGATATGACGGTAGTTAAGACTTATATGTTTGTGCGCTTTACAGGCATCAGCGTGATAGAGAAGAATCGCTATGGTTGGAAGTGCGCTTATAAGCCTGAGGGCGAGAAGCTGAAGGTGTTCTATATAGAGGCGTGGCAAATTCATTCATTTCTTAAACAGTTGAGCTGGGTGGACTCGACGGAGGATATGGGCAATAGGTTGGATGTTGTCCAGGGACTCCAGGCGGTCCATCCGCTTCTGCAGGAAGATACCGAACATAAACGCATCATCAGCTTTGGCGAATACCTCTGTATGGAACAGCAATATCAGCTATTCCACGAGACGAAGAAACAGGAGCATATAGATAAGCTCGCCTCGTTCCTGTACCGTAAGCCAGACTTCTCTCGTCCAGACGAGCTGAGTCTGACAATAGAAGAAAGCCTGGCAACAATAGCGTGGTTTGCCAATATCAAGTTGGTAATGTCGAGAGCCTTTCCTAACTTCTTCCGCAAGGCTACCGCTGACGACGTGACAGAGCTGTCGGTACTACAGTCGATAAACCTGCAGCTAAGAGCTCTGACAGATGGCGACGTGACGAAGGAAGCCGAGGTGAAACGCGTGGACTGTTGGCGAGCGCTGACAGAACTCGACGCTAAAGCCAAGGAGGCAGAAGACTTCAGACGCAAGTATCCAGACTTGAATAAATAACATATAATTCATATTACCATGGCAAAAGACCTTTTTCCAGCTCTCGACTATTTTACACAGCTTGCCAAGTCGAGCCGACTGGCACAAGACAACAAGTTTTATCCTTGCCTCTGCTCTGGTCCAGACTCTATACAGGGAGTGATGGAAAACTTCAGGAAGCAGCAGAACTTCATCATGGTGGACGATACCACCTCGCAACAGACCTTCTCGAATGGCGTAGGCTACTTCCGCAGAGATGTATATACGATATTCATCTTGGCTCATTATCGCATAGACGATATGATAGACAGAGAAGAGAAATTGAACCTATGCAGACAGATATTCAGGCAGTTTCACTCTCGCCTACTTCACGACCGAGACGAACTTGGCGACGACCGACTGACATTCCTGCAGCTGAATAATGTCTACTCATCCGAGTTGCCTCGATATTCATATAACGGAGTGACAGGACTGTACTTCATGATACAAAACGAGGAACCAATAGATATATGCTATGACGAATCGGAATGGACTTAAACCCAATATGACTGATGCCGAACATCAGAAATGGTTGGATGGATGGCAACAGTTTATGGTGGATATATGGCGTGAGCGAATGATGCAATTCACTCCACCAGTAAACGATACAGGAGCATTGGCACGCTCGATACAAGGCGTGGTACATCCTGGTCCTGTTACCACCATCGAGCACCATTTCCTTGAGTATGGTATATATGTGGCTCGAGGCGTGGGCAATGGATATAAGCATGATAACGGTGGCGACCTCAAGTTTCTGAAGGACTGGAAGACAAATCCACATCACAGACAGAAGCGTGACTGGTTCTCGAAGAAGTATCTATACTCTATCCATCGCCTGAACGAATTTGAAGCTTCATATTATGGTACCACATATAATGGTTTGGTATCATCGTTCCTTAGCCAGCTATTCAGCGACGGCAAAAATACTATAGATAGAACGATAAGGAGGTTTTAATTTTTAATCACCATTTTTATTATGTCAATACAATCAGAGTTTTCTGCTCTACGTGAACTCTTCACTAAAATACGCGACGAACGAGGCTCTCATGCCAACACAGCTAATCGTATAGGTTCGGCATTTCTTGCTCTATTAGATTATGTCCTTAATGCGCCATTCTTGCGTAAGGATAAAGAAGATGTAGCAGCTGGCGAAGTTACCTTTCTGCGAGGTCTTAAAATAGGCGATTACTCTTCTGTGTCATTAACTGGTGGAGAATGGTCTGTCGATGACAAGGAACACACACACCTTACTACCGATTATCTCGAAGTAAGAATGAAAGCTATCTTCGAGGAGTTGATGATTAAGAAGACATCCACTATAGGCGGTAATGTTATATTATCTCCTGCAGGAAGTGTGACAGCTCACGATGTACAGACAGTTAGCGTAATATACAACGATGTTTCACAAGAGGCATATCGTTGCTATTTTCTTGCAGAACAAGACGGCAACGAAATTAGTAACGACTTCGCAATAGGCGACCTAATACGTTCGGAAAGTTTCAATCTAAACAATGGGAAATACCACAAGATGGGCAATCACTTCTTGTGGAGACTGTGTATTGGCAGAGACGATAAAGCAATAGAGAAGAATGGCAAAAAGTATCATTATATAGACCTTTCTGTAACAGATTGCGCAACAAATAGCGATAGACCAGCTAAGGGTGACGTCTTAAATCAATGCGGAAATAGAGACAACCCAGAGAGACAGACATGTATGTTCTTCTCTTCTGTTGGTACTTATGCTCCAAGTATCACCTTATATCAAGGAGTAGACAATTATTCATTCGACAAGAAAGAGTATATAGAATATGGAGTGAATAATTCTTCTAAGAAGGCATTCTTCAATGTATATGGAGATATGTATATAGGCGACAGACCTACCGCTGAGAATAACTATGAAGGTAGCACTTATGTAAAATTTCAGCAAGATTGTAATGGTAAAGGCAAGCCACGTCTTCAAATAAAAGCAGAATTAGATATCAAGAGCACTATTGGCGGTAAAAATATCGATAAGTATATCGAGGATAACACATTGAGCGAGGCTGCAGTTAATAATATTATTAACAATTCACAAATCATATCAGACTTACAAAATCAAATAGATGGAGCTATAGAAACATGGTTCTATGAAGGTATTCCTACACTTAGTAATGTTCCTGCTGCAGAGTGGAAAACTGATAGCGATAAGAATATACATCTTGGAGACCTATATTACGACACGTCTACAGGCAAAGCTTATAGATTTGCTATGGTCGACAATATATATAAATGGTTAGCAATAACAGACACCGATATAGTTAAAGCTCTCGAAACAGCAAGCAAGGCGCAAGAAACTGCAGATGGTAAGATGAAAGTGTTTTGCCAACAGCCTACACCTCCTTACTACGAGGGCGACTTGTGGGTTAATGCAACATATCCTCAAGACGGAAGTGTGTACAAAAATGACATATTGAGATGTAGTACAGGGCGAACATTTGGTGCGTTTAACATCAACGATTGGACATTGTCGTCTAAATATACTGACGACACTGAAGCTCACAAGGCTCAAGACGCTATTGCTAAGACACAAGAATCGCTACAGAATCTGTCTAATACTGTAAGCAACGACAAAAGCGCCTTTGATAAGTACACACAGGATGGTTATGTTGATGGAGCAGAGATTGTTGCGATGCAACAAGACATTAAGCGCTTGGTAGACGACTATACGGCTGCCGAGAAAGCTTATAACGAGGTTGTTGGAAGTGAGGTTCTGAAAACTGATACAGGAGCAGAGACTAAGGAACTTACAGATCTGAAGATTGCCAAACAAGCCTTAGATAGCGCTCATAAGGATTTAGTAGATTATCTTAATGATATTACTAAGAGATTTAATGAATCAAATGATACTGGCAAGAAAACTATCAGCAATCGTGTTGGCACTCTCTTCGATAATTTTCAGACTGCTTATAGCGCCTTTTATAATGCTCTCGGCATAGCTAATGCGTACATAACGAGTTCTATCTACTCGATAACCTTAGGTAATGTGACTAATTATGATAATCTCAAGTATCTTAAGAACGCATTGCAAGGAGATAGTACTATACAAGGTGGACTCATGCTGTCAAGCACTATAGTGCTTAGAGATGCAAAAGGCGCTGCTGTAATGAGTGGAATGAATGGTATAGTTGATGAAACAAAACAAAACCAAGGACTTGAGAGTATAGCAACATGGTGGGGAGGCGCTTTTGCTGATAAAAAGACATTCCTTCGTGCAGGGCAATCGATAGCAGATACTATAGAAGGTAAGAATGCTGTCACAGACTATGCAACATCACTTGTTAGATTCGACGGAAGTGGTTATCTTGCAGACGGTGCAATATGGTGGGATAAGACAGGTAATGTACACGCTAATCCTGCTTCATTTATAATAAGCGAAAAAAATGTGGGAGTATATCTATCCTTCTTAGAACCTGTGTGGAAACCAGGAATAACAGATAATACTCTAATTGACAATGTGCAATATCTCATTGCGAAGAAAGACTTTCGTTCCTTGGTCGGAATAGATTCGCTCGCTACAGAAGGATATCTTAAAATCGGTGGCGCTTACCTTGTATGGGACAATACAAATAAGGCTATCAGAATCGCAGGAGACAAGGATGGCAAAACTTTGGCGAATCTGTATACAACGGGTGGCATTACTGCTTATGGTGCTGGTAGCGGAACTGATGGCGGTGGAGGGCTGAATGGTTCGGTGCAGACGTATGCTAATGCTATCAGTTTGACAACTGCAGGCAATGAACTGTCTCAGATAGCCAGTGCTTGGAGTATTAAGAAGCTCTATGACAAGATAGAGGCTATTGATGTTAGCGACCAGCTGACAAATTATCTGCAGAAAACGGAAGCTGCCAATTTGTATCAACCAAAGGGGCATTATCTAACTTCGCTTGGAATCAATGTTCCTACAGGTCTTACGGTGTCGGGTTCTCCTGTAACCTCAAGTGGAAATATTACTATTGGGCTGGCTGCAGGCTACTCTATACCGACAACCGCCAAGCAGACCAACTGGGATACGGCATATAGATGGTATACGGCTATAGCAGGCAAGGATTCGGATGGTGCTATCAATAAATGGGACGAGATTGTGGCATTCTTGGCTAAGATTGATGACTCAACGACTCTGGATGGAATAATTGGTGGTATAAACTCTTCGATATCTGCCGAGACATCGAGGGCTAAGGCTGCAGAAGGTGCGAATGCTACGGGTATAGCTACTCTGCGTAGTTATTTTAGTAATGGCGTGGCGAAGAATGCAAAAAATGCAGATACTTTAGATGGGTATCATGCAGCGGATATTCAGCAGGCAGGTTGGGTAAATCTGTACAGATATGGCACTGACTATAGAGAGATAAAATGGACGAGGATTGGCAGATTTGTTACTAAGATATCAGATAGTGTAGAAAACGACGGAATGATAGAATTCTGTTCGAATGGTGATCAGAACTATTGGTATTTTGCTTATGGTACATTGATGCTGTCGTCTTCATCTACGTCGTCAAGATCTTTGATGTTGACAACTCACGGGATGGGTAGCATACATTTCTATGCTGCTATCGACGATAATGGGTATATATGGCTTGGGCATAATGCTTGGCGCACGGGCAATTCGAAGTTCAGAGTTCTGTGGGCGGGCAAGTATGTTGAAATGTATGATTCTAATCTGATTATGCAGACTAAAGCTCCTGTAGATAAATATGTGACAGATAATGGAACTTTCAAGATGGGACAAGGTGTGAAGGGTATAAACTATCTGAAGAACGTGAATGCATCATCAGCATCGAAGCTTGAGACAACGAGAAAGCTGTGGGGACAGAATTTTGATGGCGGAGGTGATGTGGCTGGTATGCTCACCTTAGCCGACGGTAGTCATGCCGGTTTGAAGCTTGGATCTGCATATCTGTCTTCTCTTGGTGGCTGCGCCATATTTCAAAATGTAAAAGCCATTCGTTTTGGTGGCGATTCTTGGAATTGGAGCGCTTGGGCAGGACTTAGCTATGACGAAAAGAATAAGATGGTGAATTTAGGTTTGGCAGATGGAAGCATTTTTACTGCCACCACATCGCAGATAGACGGTACTGGTACTCTTAATTTGGTGAATATAACTAAGCTGCTGTTAGGAGGGCTCGGCCTTGAGTATGACGTTAACAATAAGGCTCTGAAAGTGAACGGCAATCTGTATGCAACGGGTGGCATTACTGCTTATGGTGCTGGTAGTGGAACTGGTGGCGGAGGTGGAGGGCTTGATGCTACAGTGAAGCTCTTCTCTGAAGCAATAGCCCTCACGCAAGACTCTCGTGGGTTTGTTGCGTCGGCATATTCTGTTGCAGCTCTTAATAGTAAGATAGCAACATTGCAGACTGATGTTACTACATTGAGGGCCGAGCGTAAATTAGATTATAGAGATATAGATTTTGGTTTGTCGTCTGGCAATTCTTCTATTGATAATTGGCATACTTACCAAGATGTTGCAGAAGGCATGTTTATACTTGTTGACAACAAATATGGTCAAGGGCAAAGCATCGGCGTGTTGTTGCAATATAAAGATAATATGAATCATGCACTTAACCAGGTTGTGATATCAAGCTGTGAATTGTTGCCCACCGAAGAGAACTTCAGTTCGCATCGAGATGGAATAATGTTCTTTAAGTGTCGCTCATGGAACACTTTAACAGCGCCAGGATATGCAGGGGCAAAAAACACCTGGAGCGAGTGGCATGATATCAATGAGAGAATTACAGATGATGATATTGATGAACTTTTTAATTAAAAAACTATGACGAAATACTTAGACTTTGAAGGACTTAAACATTTTAAGAAGAAGATAGACGCTGAATATAAACCTGCATTAAATGGCAAGGCAGACAACGATATTGGTATCTTTACAACAGGTGTTGCTACTCCTGAGCTTCACGTTAATTCTAATAATGCTGATGAAAAAAGTGCTAATGAAGTGCTCGCAACAGGATCGAATGGTACAGCAGATATTCTGATACTGCATAATAATTCTAATGGCGCAGCGTTAGAATTGATTAAAGCCAACGTAAATGGTATAACTGTTAATTCATACGCTGCATTATCGTCATTACCAGGTGAAAATATTAACGCTAAAGATTGGACACTTACAGGGCGAAAAACTGATATTACTGGTGATTCTATCACTTCGCCTAAGATTGTTAAGGCTGGTGGTACTTCCAGTGAGATTTTGATGGCTGATGGTTCTGTAAAAGACTTTGTGTCCCTTGCTTCCATTCCACTTACAGGCTCGATTAATCTAACCACAGAGAATGCCGTCACCTTAGCTGCTAAGTATGCCAAGGTGGCTAATAATAGCATCAACTTCTATGTCATAGCAGATAGCCGTGGTAAATTGCCATCATCAGAAACTCGCATAAATATAAACTCTGGTATTACATCTCTTGTAGGTGCAGAGGGTGCTAATGTTGGTGATTTGTTCGTTGTCGGCAAACTTAGTCTGAAGCCTGTATATAAGATAATTCCTCTTAATGATGCTAAGG
>ERZ1034878.96-NODE-96-length-44126-cov-15.192712_pt1 | contig 44126 bp, 44 predicted proteins | sample MGYA00520593_ERZ1034878 | MGnify/ENA primary metagenome ERZ1034878 (study PRJEB33766, sample SAMN09781724) | gut metagenome | biome: gut microbiome | host: Homo sapiens | place: Madagascar | study: EMG produced TPA metagenomics assembly of the PRJNA485056 data set...
CTGCATTGACAGAAAAATTTGGCTATAAAAACATCAACCAAGTTCCAAAACTTCATAAAATTGTTTTGAACATGGGTGTTGGCGAAGCTTCTCACAACTCAAAAATTGCTGAAGCAATCGAAGCTCAATTGACTAAAATTGCAGGTCAAAAATGCGTAGTTACAAAAGCTAAAAAATCTATCGCATCATATAAGTTAAGAGAAGGAATGCCTGTTGGTGCAATGGTAACATTGCGTGGCGAAAGAATGTATGACTTCTTACAAAAACTTATCTGTGTAGTTCTTCCTCGTATTCGTGACTTCAGAGGTATTTCACCTAAGAGTTTCGATGGTCGTGGTAACTATACATTAGGCTTGAAAGAACAAGCTTTGTTCCCTGAAATCACTTATGAAGAAGTTGATTTGGTAAAAGGTATGAACGTATCTGTTATTACAACAGCTGAAACTGACGATGAAGCAAGAGAATTGTTGAAATTGTTAGGAATGCCTTTCAAAGGAATGAACAAGTAGGAGCGTAGCCGCTCCACCTACCAATCAGGTTTTGTATAAGCTTACAAGGCTTGAGTGCATAAAAGAGCGTAGCCGCTCCACCCATCTATTGGGTATTGTATAAACTAAAATACAGAAACAAAAATATATAGATTAATGTCTATATAAATGATAAGTAAAAAAGGAGAAATTCATGGCTAAAAAAGCGATGATAAACAAAGAACTAAGACGTGAAAAACTTGTTGCAGCTGGCAAATACCCTGCAGTAAGACTTCATAACAGATGTAGTATTTGTGGTAGACCTCACGGTTATCACAGAGATTTCGGTCTTTGCAGAATTTGTTTAAGAAAAATGGCTCACCAAGGTTTATTACCTGGTGTTACAAAAGCAAGCTGGTAATGCCGAAGGCATTCTCCCATTAAGCTGTTGTGAGATTCGCAAGAGTAATGTGTGGAGTAGTGCCACTTCGCAATCATTGTGTTTGGGTTTGGTAATACAATTCAAACTCCGTAGTGAAGTGGAATTTGATGAGTCGTAACAATTAAAATAAAATATATAAATAACCAAAAGACCGAGGGATGCGGTCTTTTTTGGTGTTTAAATATAAAAGACGCTAGGACGATAGGACGATAACGCGTTAAGTCCGTATTAAAAGTAAGATTTTTACTGAAAATTCTAAAAGTACAAGTTATTTAGAATCAATTGCTTTTGATAAGGTATCTCCTAAATTTGTAGAACATTTAATGCAAAATGGTTGGAATATGGATTATTAATAGTTTTTTTCTAGGGCGCAAATTTTTTGCACTCTACCTAATTTAATGTTAATGTTTCGTAATTAACTTCTTGCAAATTTGCCTGTTTCATGCTAATATCAACTTGTCAGACTATCGAAAGACGTTCCCGAATGTGGAGCAAAAATTAATTCGACAAGTGACGAGTAGATTGGATACTGCTGATAAAGGTCAGTAAGTCCGTAAAAGTAAAGGAATAAAATTATGTCAATGACAGATCCGATAGCAGATATGCTAACAAGAATCAGAAATGCTAGTATGGTTGCTCACGAAACAGTTTCTATGCCGGCTTCTAAATTGAAAGAACAATTAGCTAAGTTGTTGAAAGAAGAAGGCTTCATTTCTGATTATATCGTTAAAGCTGATGGTAAGTTCAATGTTCTTGAAATTACATTGAAATACGATGCTAAACACAAACCTATTATCACTAAATTAGAAAGAATTTCTAAACCAGGTTTGAGAAATTACAGCAAAGCTAAAGACCTTCCAAAAGTATTGGGTGGTATGGGTATTGCTATTGTTTCTACAAGCAAAGGTCTATTAACAGACAGAAAAGCTCGTAAAGAAAACATCGGCGGCGAAGTTCTTTGCTACGTATATTAGGAGCGTAGCCGCTCCACCCCCCCCAACAATTTTGGTGCTTGGAGAAAGGTCTATGACTTCGTAAAAAGGTGAGTATTGTGTAAGCTGAAACTATATTTATATTGGTGCATAGCACTGATTTGAACTTTTCATTTCTCACTATTCACTTTTCACAAAATCCAAACATAATTGGTAGAAAAGTTTGGAAAAAGTACATAATATACCAAAAGGAGAAAATTAAAATGTCACGTATTGGTAAAAAACCTATCGAAATTCCTAACGGAGTTGAAGTAAAAATAGATGGACATGTTGTTACAATTAAAGGACCTAACGGAACTGAAACAGTTACTGTTAGACCTGAAATTGCTGTAAAAATCGAAGACAATCACGTTGTATTATCAAAAGTTGGCGATTCAAGAGAAACTGACGCTTTGTTCGGTTTGTTCAGAACTTTGATTGCTAACGCAGTACATGGTGTAACTCACTTGTTCGAAAAGAGATTGGAAATCCAAGGTGTTGGTTACAGAGCTAGCATGGAAGGTAAAAACCTTAACCTTGCATTGGGTTATTCTCACCCTGTAATCGTTGAGCCACCAGAAGGAATTACAATTTCTGTTGAAGCTAACACAAAAATTTCTGTAAAAGGTGCTAACAAGCAAACAGTTGGCGATGTAGCAGCTTTCATCAGATCAAAAAGACCTCCTGAAGTTTACAAAGGAAAAGGTGTTAGATACGAAGGCGAACACATCAGACGTAAAGCTGGTAAAGCTGGTAAAAAATAAGATAGGTGTAGGTGACGCTGAGGAACCTTACGTTTATCTTATACCGAAGTTGATTCGGTATCTTTTGAAATTTGTATCTTGCCAAAAGTTTTTAATGATAGCATTTGAAACTTTATGTCCACCCCTTGAGGGAGGACCGAAATCTTTGATTTCGAGGTGGGGTATGATATAGATAGAATTACATGCGGAGGGTTGAAAGCCCGTTAAAGCAGTAAGAAAGGAAAATAAAATGATTAAACAAGAAATTAGAAAACCAAAAGTACAAAAAAGACATAAAACAATTAGGGTTAAATTGGCTGGAACTGCTGAATTCCCTAGATTGGCTGTTTACAGAAGTACAAAACACATCTATGCTCAATTGATTGATGATGACAATCATGTAACTTTGGCATCAGCATCTTCAAACGACAAAGAATTGAAAGAAAAATTGGCTCACGGTGGAAACATTGAAGCTGCAAAACTTGTTGGCGAAGAAATTGCTAAAAAAGCAAAAGTTAAGGGCATTGAATGTGTAGTATTTGATCGTGGAGGTTTCTTATACCATGGTCGTGTTGCAGCCTTGGCTGATGCAGCTAGAGAAGCTGGCTTAATGTTCTAGGAGCGTAGCCGCTCCACCCACCCAAAAGATTTTGGAACTTGGGAAAAGGCTTAGGACTTCGTAAGGAGCGTAGCCGCTCCACTCGCCCATCAGGTGTTGGTGAGATGTACAAAAGCTTAAAAGAACCGTCATTCTGGCGGTTCTTTTTTATTTCTACGTCATGTTCTCGTCAATAGGGAAGGCTGGGAATTCTACGTTATTCTGATAATAATAGTATACTTATTTCACGCAAAGTTCACAGCACATTTGACAAGCTCCGAAAACTTTTGCGGCGTGTAGGTTTTTGCGGAAACATCTGTAATGCGGAAGATTAAAAACTTCTTTAATCGACATATCCCGAACATTCCCGATTTTTTGTGAAAGGCACGGATAAACATCGCCTTGTGGGTTAATCATCATATTTGAATACGGGTACATACAAGGTTTGTAAATCTCTGCAACAGGCTTGTCAGCAGGAATGTTAAAAAATTCTTCAATCTTTGCAAGCGGATTTTGTGAGTATTCAAACTTTGGTGAAAACCTGATTTTTACATTAGAATGTTTGCTCAATGAGTCCAATTCTTTGTAAACCTCTTTGAAATGCTCCATATCAAAATATTTTTCTATCGGATAATTTGCATTGAATTCCGGTACAAAACTATCAAATAGCACTGAATTTTGTTTTAAATTGTTGCGCAAGAAAGAAATTGAAAGGAAATTAAATTTTTTCTCGTCGCACATTTTGTAAAGTTTGACTAAATCATCAAGATTATTTTTTAAAACAATAGTCTTAATGTCAATCATAGGACGCTTTTGGCGAGAATTCATGTTGTCAAAATTATTCATAATTTTGTCCCAAATTCCGTCTTTGCCACGATTAAGGTCGTGGTTTTGCCCAAAGCCGTCGAGTGACACTGATAAAAGCATCATTTTGCTTTTGATGAAGGCATCAATAATTTCATCATTTATTAAAATTCCGTTGGAAACAACATTTAGTTTGCCGTAAGTTTTTTTTGCGGTTTGCATTAAAATATCGATGAAATCTTTTCTGATAAGCGGTTCCCCGCCAACAAGCGTCACAAATGAATACCATGGGATTTGGTCGATAATTTTAAACCACTCGTCAGTTGTGAGTTCGTCTTTTTTCCTATCGTCGCCGACATAGCAGTATGGACAATTCAAATTGCAGCGATAAGTCAGTTCAAAAAAGTAACGCAACGGCATTGGTGCAAGTCCGCTTTTGTCGTTGTATGCAGGCAATGCGTATAAATTTCTGCCTAAATCAAATAAGTTTGATAAATTCATTTTTCTCACTTTCTTGAACTGTTTTATAACTTGAATTTGAGCTATAAAATTGTTGCCTGAGTCTAGCCCCCGATAAGGATTAAGCTAACCCAAATTACTAAAATTCCTGATAGAATTCCGACGATAGATTGGTGCCAGTCGCCGTATTCTTTTGCAAGCGGTAACAAGGTATCAAATGAGATGTAAATCATAATACCTGCAACGGCAGCCATTAAAGCACCAACCAAAACTTGTGGCAAGAATAAGCCGAAAATAAACATTCCAACAAGTGCTCCGATAGGTTCTGTAATCCCTGAAAGTGCTGCGTATAGCATTGCATAGCGTTTTTTGCCTGTTACGTGATACATAGGTAAAGCAACAGCGATACCTTCCGGAATATTATGGATTGCAATTGCAAGTCCTACAGACAAGCCCAAAGTGATATTTTGGGTTGTTGTGAAAAATGTTGCCATACCTTCCGGAAAATTGTGGACGCAAATTGCAATTGCAGTAAAAATTCCGGCTCTTTTTATGCGGTAATTTCTATGTGCGGGGCCGTCAGGGTGCAATACGTCTTCTGTGTCGATGTGATCCGGCAAAAAGTAGTCAATCAGGATTGCAACAATTAAACCCGCTACAAATCCTGCAAGAGTCAACCACTCGTGAGTTGTCGGGAAGTGTTGAGCCAAAAGCTTTCCGGCTTCCGGCAACATATCCATAAATGATACAAACACCATTACGCCGGCTGAAAATCCGAGTCCGACAGATAGTGCCTTTAAGTTATCTTTTTTTACAATAAATGCAATACCGCCACCGATTGCAGTTGATAGACCGGCAAATAGTGTTATTAGCATTGCTGGGGCAAAGTTATTTGGTATAATCATTAATTTCTAATTCCTTTCAAAATCATAATAGCATAAAAATTTTCATTCCTATACTATTATTCAATATTTTTGTGCTAAAATTGGTTAAACGAAAAGAGGCGGAATATGAGTAAATTACATATTTATTTGGACAAAGACATTAACAAAAATTTGATTAAATCAAAGAAAATCGCAGTTATCGGGTTTGGCTCACAAGGTTACGGGCAGTCAATGAATTTGAAAGATTCGGGTTGTGACGTCGTTTTGGGGCTAAGACTTGGCGGGAAATCTGACGTTAAAGCTCGTGATTATGGGTTTAAGACGATGTCTATTGAGGACGCTGTTAAAGATGCAGATATTATTCAAATCCTTATTCCTGACGAAATTCAGGCGAAAGTTTATGAAGAGCAAATTAAACCTTATATGAAAAAGGGACAATATTTGATGTTTTCACATGGGTTTAATATTCACTACAAAAAAATTGTTGCTCCAGAAGGTGTAAACGTAATTATGGTTGCACCAAAAGGTCCTGGACATACTGTTAGAAGCGAATTTCAAATCGGTCGTGGGGTTCCGTCATTAATTGCGGTGTATCAAGATCCATCAGGAAATTCAAAAGAAGTTGCATTGTCTTACGCATCAGCAATCGGTGCAGGGCGTGCAGGAATTATCGAAACAACTTTCAAGGAAGAAACAGAAACTGATTTGTTTGGTGAACAAGCTGTGATTTGCGGTGGCGTTTCTGCTCTTATAAAAACAGGTTTTGAAGTCCTTGTAGATGCCGGATATTCACCATATATGGCTTATTTTGAGGTTTTGCACGAAATGAAACTTTTGGTTGACTTGATTAACCAAGGCGGTTTGGCAGATATGAGATATTCGATTTCAAATACGGCTGAATACGGCGATATGACACGTGGACCAAAAGTTATCGGTGAACAATCTCGAAAAGCTATGAAGGACTTGTTGAAAGATATTCAAAGCGGTGCTTTTGCCGATGAATTCTTGAACGAGATGGAAACAGGTTGCAAAAAGTTCAACGAATTGAGAAAAGAAAATGCCGATCACTTGATAGAAAAAGTTGGTGCAGAAATCCGCTCTTCATTCGTTTGGGGCAACGATAATAAGATTATCGACAGAAGCAGAAACTAAGGCAGCTAAGCAGGCAAGATGCAAAGAGGCTAAGAAGCAAGGAAGCGAAGCAGCTAAGAATAGTAGGTTGGGCTTTCTGGCCCAACATCAAAAGTCTAAACCTTAAAGAGCAAAGAAATGTAAGTCAGGCACCGCCTGACACAAGGAAAACAGTAAAAACAAGGAAACAAATATGTACAGCACAGATGTAGATTATGAAATAGTATTATTTTCAATTGGCGATACAAAAGCCGGTACAAAAATGGGAAAACTTCAACTTAAAAATCTTGAAGATAACACAACTTTGAACTGTATTTTGTGGGAAGAAACCTTAAACCGATTTGATAGCAAGGTTTTTAGAATTGGGAACATTGTCAGAATTGTTTCTGCAAGTTTTAATGAGCGTTATAACAATTGCCTTGTGTCGGCTCTGTCGGTTGTAAAAGAGGCAAAAACAGGACTTGATGAAGCTGAACGAGAAAAGGTTTACGCTGAACTTGTTGCTTATATTGATTCAATTAAGGACGAAAAATTGAATACGTTTTTAGCTCAGTATTTTGCGGAACACAAGGACAAAATTAAAGTTTCTCCGGCGGCGAAAATGATGCATCACAACTATATTGGCGGGCTTATGATTCATACGCTTGAATGTTTGAGATATGCAGAAACCAATATTGAACTTTCGGATTACAAATTTAATCGTGACAACATAATGGCGGCTTGTATGTTGCACGATATCGGAAAGATTTTTGAGTACACAATTGATGTTGAAAATGGTACAATTGATTACGATGAAAACTTCCGAAAAGAATGGCTTACTCATTCGCAATATGGCTTTTCAATTTGTATGACAAATGGGTTTAAAGAAGTTGCTAAAATGATTGCAGCTCACCACGGCAGAAGTGACTGGGGCGCAATTATTGATTTGGATCAAAAGGATTTGGAACCGGAACTTTATTTTATACATATCGTGGATAATTTGTCGGCAAAATTCGGTAAAATCAATGTACATCTTTTAGAAAAAGGAGTGTAAAAATTGTCTAAACTCTTGATGGAACACAATTATAGCGGAACTTTAATTTGCGTTGAAGGAATTGACGGTTCTGGGAAATCTACGCAGCTTGCACTTTTAAGAGATTGGCTAAAATCAATCGGGCAAGATGTGATTTTTACCGAGTGGAATTCTTCAGAATTAATCAGTCAGACAACAAAATTAGCAAAGAAGAAAAATATGCTTTCTCCCAGAACGTTTTCGCTTTTGCATGCTGTTGATTTTGCTGATAGGTTGAAACAAGTTATTGCACCTGCTTTAAAGGCCGGTTTTATCGTTTTGGCTGATAGATATGCATACACCGCTTTTGCAAGAGATGTGGCGCGTGGTGTTGAACCAAATTGGGTTCGAAATGTTTACAGTTTTGCGATAAAGCCTGATTTGGCAATATATTTTGATATTGATCCGAAAGATTCAATGGCAAGAATTTGTGCAAACCGTGCCCCAAAATTCTACGAGGCTGGCATGGATTTGAAATTGAGTAATGATCCTTATGAAAGTTATATGATTTTTCAAGGTCGTGTTGTTAAAGAATACAAACAAATGGTCGATGAATTCGGACTTGTTGAACTCGATGCAATGGATTCAATCCATTCAAAACAGGTTAGAATAAGAGAAATGCTGAAAGAGGTTTTGGCTCAAAAAGGAGTAAACTTATAATGGGACAATTCAAGACAAAACACGGATATGAAGGTTTACTTGTGGTAATTGAAGGTACAGACGGCTCAGGAAAGTCTACCCAATTGGAGCTTTTGAAGAAATCAATTCAGGCAAAATCTTATGGTGTAATGGTTTCTGAGTGGAAAACTTCAAGACTTATTGCCGGTGTGATTGATGATGCAAAAGAACGAAACTTGCTAAATGCAACGACATATAGCCTTTTGTATGCCGCAGATTTTGCAGATAGGTTGGAAAACCAGATTATACCTGCTTTGAAATCGGGATTTATTGTGCTTTTGGACAGATATTATTACACGGCACTTGCGCGCGATGTTGTTCGAGGTCAAGATATAGAATGGGTTAAAAATCTTTATGATTACGCGCCTGAGCCTGATTTGGTGTTCTATCTTGATATGCCGGTTGATGTTTTATTGAAAAGAATTATTGGGACGACAGGTTTGAATTACTACGAAAGTGGACGAGATGTCGGATTTTCGACAGATTTCTATAAAAGTTTTGAAATTTATCAGAACAAGTGTCTTGAGCAGTACGACAAAATGAAATCTGAGTATAATTTTATTAGTATTGACGGTACAAAATCTGTTAACGAAATTCATACTATTATGAATAACGAAGTTCAAAATATTTTGGATTCTGGCGTGCTTTATTAGAATTTGAGGGGAAATATGAAGAAAATTATTATTTTAGCACTGTTGATAACTAGTTCTACGACTGCTGTTTGGGCAGGTGATATGTATTCTGTTCGAGATTTGCGCAAGATGAATATTGAGGCAAATTCTCCTATTCGCAAGGTGGATTTTGAGAATGCTAAGAAAATTATGCTTAATGTTCATCAAAAAACAGCGGAAGGTGTTCAAAACGGCAAAGGTCCTTTTTATGCTGAAATTTATGATGATAACGGCAATTTGGTTGTGTCATCTTCAAATAGCGTTGTGGAAGATAAATGCGCGCTTTATCATGCGGAAGTTAATACGCTTAGAAAAGCTTATGAGAAGTATAGACAGTATGATTTGTCGTCTAAAAATTTTTCGATTTATGTGAATGCGGAGCCTTGCATAATGTGCGCCGGAGCGATTATGTGGTCAGGGGTTAAGACAATATATTTTGGCGTTCCGTCAAAAGATGTTGAGCGCATTACTGGCTTTGACGAAGGTTATAAACCAAATTGGATTAAGGAATTTAAAAAACGCGGAATTACGGTTTATGGAAATATTGAAAAAGCTGCTGGTGAAAAGGTTTTAGAGGACTATGTAAATGGCGGGCATGAGATTTATAAACCAACTCGTGATGAGCACAAAAAAATTATCGGAATGCCAAATCCTTGGACGGATTGCGGAGATGATTTTAAATGTGGAAAAAATGTTTCAGGGTTTGATTTTCCGTTGAGTCTTTCAAATTATTCAATTCGTGCGATGAAAGGAATGTTTGAGATAACTTACCCGCTTGACGAAACTCGAAATGTGAGAGTCCGCAAGAGTTTTGACGAATCTAATAGTGGCGATAACAGCGGAGATTACAACAAATACTCTAATAACGGCATTTATACCTTGAAAAACGGTGTGGATATAAATATTCGTGGCGACAAGGATAAAATTTATGTAATGTACTTTATTGCTGAATCGGGCGTGTATTCTGCCAGATGTGAACAGGGTATGAGCAAGAAAGAAGTCGAGGGCGTATTTGACGTTATCCGAGAAGCCGAAGAACCACGAGGGATAGAGTAAATGAATGTAGGTCGACATGGCTATGCAGCTAAGTAGCTAGGAAGTAAGGCAGCTAAGCGAAATTTCGATGCAAAGATGCATAGATGCATGGGCTGTTTCAAAAGAAGAGTTTTGATTATTTTGCAGCTGTTTTGAATTATAATCAGCTGGATTCCTTCGCTGTCGCTCGGAATGACGTGAATTGCTTCTGTTTCGAACTTATCGTCTTAACGCCTTATCGTCCTATCGTCTTTTATTCCTGATACGAGCTTAGTGCCCCAGTAACTTTGATACAGCCCAAGCGTCTTTGCGTCTTCGCCTCTAAACCAGCCCCCCCCCCAACGTTGCTAACAAATAATTTCCCAAAATTCAATTGTAACAAAATGTAAAGATAAATTTAAAATGGGCTGAAACCCTGTCATAATGCCGCTATGCTATGCATATGCTATGCGGCCCACTGTGTCAATTTTTTCGGCGTTTAAGTTTTTATGTATATGTGTAGAAATTGTTGATGTAAAGGAAGTTTAAATTATGACAGTAGAAAATTTGCGCATTTGTTACCCAAAACAACTTTGTTCTGGCTATGTAGAGACGCAGCCAGGTGAAGTAAGTGGACGTCTTAAATATGGCCCTATACCTAAAACTCTTATTCCTGATGGAGTTATAAGCTACCGAGGTCCAAATGGACTATACGGTGAAAATGTTGTCTATTATCGGAATAATGGTGTTACCAAATTGACGCAGGTTGTAATTGACGATAATCAGCGTTACTCTACAAGAAGTCAAAATTTGGATAATAGTGTTGACAAGCTTTCTATTAAAGAAAACAAGGTAAAGTGTGGTCGTAAAGAATATTTATCAACTCATGTTTTAGATACTGAAACAGGTTATGAAACAGTTGTACGTAAAAAAGGGAAAGAAGTAATTGGCGGTTTCCATGTTGTACCTGCAAAACGAACATTTGCAGAAGGTTTAAAAGGTCGACTACAAAAACTTGGAATGGCTGTCGCAACAGATGCAAACGGTTGCGAAAGACAAGGGTTGAAAAATATCGGTGAAATGATTTTAAAAGTTGCAAAAAAAATTAAGTAAATTATTTAATTAATATTAGTATCAACGGTTGGGCAAGAATGTCCAGCCGTTGTTTTTTTGGGGGAAAATTATATAGTGGTAGGGCACTAAGGTCGTATCAGGAATAAAGGTCGATAGGACGATAAGGCGTTAAGACGATAAGTTCGAAACAGTTTTAAAGTAGGTCGGCACTGCCATGCCGACACGAAACAGAAGTAGCTGCTGCCAGTAGTCATTCTGAGGCTCATTCGCCGAGTGCGGAGTAGTTACAGAAAACAAGGCGGTCTGCAAGACTTTTCTGCAACTACGGAGACACGTTTAACGCGAATGAGATTTTTTCAAGCCGAAAGAATCCAGTTGATAAAGTAGCTAAGCAGCTAGGAAGTGAAGCAGCTAAGCAAAACTGTCACTCCGGACTCCGATCCGGAGTCTGTAAACTTGTTTTTGCATCGTAATCAGAGCTTGAAATTTTTCTCAATTTTTTATATTATATCTAATAATGAACTGATTTGTCGGAGTGGTACTCTGCCGAGCGGATTGTGAGCTAAGGGCGAAGGCTGGTGTCGGCTTGTCACACAAGGCGAGCAGAGCCGTAGACCCGTAAAAGGCGAACAACCAAGAAAGAAAAGGTGACTAAATGTCACGTTTTTTGAGAGGGTGCGGAGCACTTCCACCACATTGAAACCCGACAGTCATAGTGAAAATTGAATAATGAACTGATTTGTCGGAGTGGTGGAATTGGTAGACACGTACGTTTCAGGTGCGTATGGAGAAATCTTTGAGGGTTCGAGCCCCTTCTCCGACATTTTGTTTAAAATCTTAGTAAAAACATTTTAATTATCCTCTGGATAAGGTATTAGATTGTATAGACTTGAAAAATTAAAAAAACATGATATAATAAAGATATGAGTGATGTTTCTAAATTATACAAAATATTGAGGAAGAGTAAAGTTTCATTCGCAGAGTTACAGTTTGTTATAAATGATGAGCATGTGAAATCTGTTGATGTGACAAAATCTGACAATGTTTTTTATACAAAATATGATGTTCATTTGTGTAATGGAGAACTGTTTTATTTGTCTGTAAAAAAGCCACTATCAATGCTGTTGTCAATTATTGCAAACAAAAATTCTAGCAAAACTGACAGTTAAATATTTTAGTAAAATTTGATAATTGGTGCTCTCTCATAATTTAAACATTGCCTGTAGAGCTGTTTCTATCATCTTCTAACTGTTTTATATCAATATTGTTGTCGTCAGTGTAGGTGTTCATTACTGGAACATCTATTTCTACGTTGACATCTGCATCAACCATTTCAATATCATTTTTGTAAAATTCTTTTGTCTTGCCATCTTCCATTTTGACAGCAACTTTTCCGCTCATAAACTGCAAGTAGCAAACTTTCCCGAGTCCATCAGGTGTCATAACTGAAGAACCAACAGGTGGCATTCCTTTTGCAGCGTCGATGTAATTTGAGTATTCGTAAGTCAAGCAACACAATAAACGTCCGCAAGTTCCCGAAATTTTTCCCGGAGCAATTGGCATTCCTTGATCTTTGGCAAGTTTAACGTTTATTGTAGCAAATTTCCTCAAAAAGCTTGAACAGCAGAAAGGTCGCCCACAAACTCCACAGCCTTCTAAAATTGAGGTTTCGTCACGAACACCGATGTGGCGAAGGTCAATTCGAACTCTTGTAAAAACTTGGGTTAAATCTTTCAATAATGCCCTGAAATCAACTCTTTCCGGAGCTGTGTAATAGAAAGTTATTTTATGTTTATCGAATGTAATTCTACATTGAACCAAGTTCATGTTTAATTTGTGTTGTTGAACAAGTGCTTGGCATTTGAAAAACGCTTGAACTTCCTCTTTTTTGATATCCTCAAGGGTTTGCAAGTCTCGTTGAGAAAGTGTCCTGATAACGTGAAACGGCTCAGGCTTATTTTTTGAGTGCTCCCAAAGTTTTTCGATTTTTGAATTTACAATGAAAGCCTTCAAGGCTTCTTCACCCTTTTCAGTTCTGACAAGTACCATTTGACCGTCCTCAATGTGGATTGTGTCCGGCACGTTTAGCGGGTAAAATGAGTTTTTCAAATATTTTACGGCAAACTTAAACATATCTTTCTTCTTCTTTTAACTTTCTGTTCATGAGTTTTTCAAGCAATGCTTGCGGAGTAATGTCTGTGTAAACAGCCTCATAGATTGCGTTAGAAACAGGTACTTCAATATCAAGTTTTTTAGCAAGTTCGCAAATCGCTTTTGAAGTTTTTACACCTTCTGCAACAGAGCCGAGTTCTGCAAGAATATCGTTGATTTTTTTGCCTTTTGCAAGCATTGAACCTACTGTATAGTTTCTTGACATTGGGCTTGAACAAGTCGCAATCAAGTCGCCCATACCTGACAAACCGTACAATGTTGAAGGATTTGCGCCAAGTGTGATACTTACACGAACGATTTCTGCCATTCCTCGAGTTAAAAGCGTTCCTGTGCAGTTGTCGCCCAAGCCCATTGTGTGTGCAAAACCTGATGCGATTGCAATTACGTTTTTCAAAGAACCACCAAGTTCTACGCCGATTACGTCTGTGTTGGTGTAAAGTCTGAATTTTGAAGGAACATTCATTGCCTTTTGTACGAATTCTGCAATTTTAATATCTTCGCAAGCCACAGATGCTGCGGTCGGAAGCCCAGCCAATACTTCTTTTGCGAGGGTTGGACCTGAAAGAATTGCAAGTTTTTGCTCTGGTAAAACTTCTTTGATAACTTCAGACATTCTCATTAATGACGGAACTTCAATCCCTTTTGAAGCGTTTACCAAAATTTGTTCCGATTTAATTCCTGCCTCTTTAAGTTTTTCACAAACATCACGTGTTCCTGATGTCGCAATTACTGATAAAATAATGTCTGCGTCTGAAATCGCTTCTTTTAGATTTGATGAAATTTCAACCTTGCTGTCAAGTTGAACTTCAAGCGGTTTTGATGTGTGCTTGTTCGCACGCAAATCGTCGGAGATGTCTTGTTCTCTACCCCAAACTGTAATCTCATCAAAATTATTTGTTAAAAGCCATGCAAGGGTCAATCCCCAACAACCTGCTCCAAGTACTGTTAATTTCATAATCTCTCCTTTATACCGCCTGATAATTGTTCAATAGTTTCCGAAGGACACCACCATGTTTTTTGAGTTCAAGTCTAGCTTGATCGGCGTTTACCTTCATCAAAATCATTGTAATTGCTGTTTTAATTTCCCAATCGCATTTCAATAATGTTGAAAGTGCTATGCTGTGTTGAGTTTCAGCAATTTCAGCAACAATTCTAATTGCTCTGTCTTTAAGTTTTTCGTTTGTTGCTTTAAGGTCAATCATAAAGTTTTCGTAGGTTTTACCGATTTTAATCATTGAACCTGTTGTCAACATATTCAAAATCATTTTTGTTGCCGTTCCTGCTTTGAGTCTTGAAGAACCTGCAATAACTTCAGGTCCGACTTCTGCGCAAATGACAAGCCCTGCGTCCTCTGCAATTTTACCTTTTGAGTTGCAAGTAATTCCGATTGTCTTGCAGTTTGCGTCTTCTGCTCTTTGCAAAACGCCCTGAATATATTTTGGATTTCCGCTTGCAGAAATTACGACTGCAACGTCATTTTCTGTCAAAATTTTTGCATCTTCATAACCTAGATCGAAATTATCTTCAGCACCTTCTACAGCTGTTCTAAAAGCTTTGTCGCCACCTGCAATAATTCCCTGAACCATGTCAGGTGAAACACTAAATGTCGGAGGACATTCTGAAGCATCTAAAACTCCAAGTCTGCCTGATGTTCCTGCTCCAAAATAAAAAAGCTTTCCGCCTTTTAAAAATTGTTTTGCAATCAAATCTATTGCTTCTGCAATGTGTTCTGTTTCTTCTTCTACGGCAAGGGCGACGAGTTTGTCTTCCTCGTTCATTTTTCTAACCATTTCAACAGTAGAAAGAATGTCAATATCTTTCGTATTCTCGTTTCTGTACTCGGTAATCACTTCACTCATAATTTTACCCTTTCCTTGTGCGAATGCACATTCCAATAAACACTAAACTGATTTTAAAAGATTTGCCATTTCAATAGCTGCTTTGGCAGCGTCAGAGCCTTTATTTCCTGCCTTTGTGCCAGCTCTTTCAATTGCTTGTTCGATATTGTCGGTTGTCAATACTCCGAAAATTACCGGAACTTCTGTCTGCAAGCTAACTTGGGCAACACCTTTTGAAACTTCTGCGCAAACATAATCATAGTGCGAAGTCGCACCTTTAATCACTGCGCCAAGAGTGATAATGGCATTGTATTTTCCCGTTTTGGCGAATTTTAAAGCCGCAACCGGAATTTCGAATGCTCCAGGAACTCTTACGATATCAATATTGTCCTCAGAAACCCCGTGGCGTCTAAGTTCATCAATTGCGCCAGACAATAGTTTTGATCCTATAAAGTCATTAAACCTTGATAATATGATACAAAATTTTTCGCTACCTGCAACCAGTTGTCCTTCAAAAGTTTTCATTTTTCTCTCCTTTGTGCATTATTATACGATATACAGGTATTTTTTACAACCTTACGTAAAGATATATCACGATTTGTGCAAGAGGTGGCAAAAATTTTTTTTACATGTTTTAAAAAGAAAAAAGAAAGGTATATAAATGAAAATATTTGGAATAGGTAGCGAATTTGGTAAACAGATTGGTAAAACTTCAAAAAGCGGTTTGCAAACATTTGTAAAAACAAATAAAAATGGACAAAAATTTTTTACAACAGTTAATGCAAAGACAAAAGATGTTGTGAGAACAAAAAGGTTTACGCCTTCTCAAAGTGCCCGTTCAACTGTAACTCGAATTGATACTTTTGATAAGTCTGGGAATTTGGTTTCAAGTTCTGACAGATATGAAAGAGGTATCGGTTTTGGGCCAAGTTCTGCAAATAAGTTCTCTAAAATAATACGCAGACATTTTGAGAAATTTAACAGATTTGGCCAAACTATCGGTTGTAGCCGAACTACTGTTACTCCTAAACTTGATTTCCCACGTCTAATTGTTGATAAAGATGTAAATGGACGTATTTCAAGAACCTATGTTAATACAATTCCTTTCCCGACAAAGACAGTTAGAACTATTGATTGTGTCGAGTAAGCTTAAATGCGGCTAAGTAGCTAAGCGAAAGTTACTAGATTACTAAGGTTCTATAAAAGAAAATAAGATAATAAGTGAATAGGTGAATAAGTTCGTATCAGTTGCTACGCAACAAAATATTTTTTCGAACGAAGTGAGCGAAACGCACTTATTCACTTATTTTCTTATTTACCTATTCACTTAAAAAAATTAGTTACGGTAGGTCAGGCATTGCCTGACAATATCACTTTACCCCATTACCAACGGAGCAAAAATCTTATAGAAAATATAAATTGCTGCCAAAACTAATAGTGCGCCACTGATTTTTAATAGCCAATCTGAAAATTTGTAAAATCCGTTCCAATTTTTTAAATGTGATGTTAAAAATCCCGCAAGAATAAGGATTAACCCCTGTCCAAGTGAGAATAAAAATAACATTATGATTGCGTTTGCGATACTTGCAGAAAGAGAGGCAAACGCCATAATCCCCGCCAAAATAGGGGTTGAACAAGGTGTGCCTGCCAGTGCAAAAACTCCACCCAATAAAATCGGATACAAATAAATATTTGTACCTTCATTTCTTGGCATCTCTTTAATCATTACTGGAAGTTCGAAATCTAATACCCCCATAAGTTTCAAACCCATAACCATAATAATTCCCGCAAGAAATATTCCGAAATAGCCGCCCGCAAAGGATATGAAAACTTTCCCTGTAACGGCGCAAATTATTCCGATTATTGAAAAAACAATCGCTGTTCCGAATACGAAAAACAGCATTTGTAGAAATGTTTTAAGTGGTTTTTCTTTGGAATATCCGCCAATATAACCGATTATAATCGGAAGCATTGCAAGTGAGCATGGTGAAATTGATGCAACTAGCCCACCAAAAAATGAAAGAGCGAAAAGTAACGGCAGACTTCCGTTTTGCGTAAATAAAGTTACATAGTTCTCCATTATTTAAGCTCCTGTAAATATTTGTCCATTTGCTCTTTTGGGATAGCTCCTTCAATTCTTTTAACTTGTCTGCCATCAGAGTTAAGCAAAACAATTGTAGGAACTAGGGTTACGTTGTATTTTTTTATTTGCTCTTCGCTGAAAGAATTTTTATCTTGAACTTGAATTTCTGTTAAGATAATTTTACCATTGTATTTTGGGAAAATTTCTTTAAAAACTTTATTCATGGTTTGACAATCCAAGCACATTGCAGAGGTGAATTTTACTACTTGCGGTTTACCTGTTTCAGAGGTCTTTGCAGTGGTTGAATTTGAGGCAGTGAGTGCCATATAGAGCATTAAAGGTATTGCAAAAATTAGTGAAATTATGATGATATTTTTTTTCATGAAAGGCTCCTTTCTTGTCCAATTTTAGCATAAAAGAAAAATGATTTTTTTCTAACCACAGTTGGGTAATTTTTTATGTAAAAATTTTTTCACATAACACTAGCAAAAAATTTTTTTCTCATGTATTATTACATTCATAATAAATTTATACTTAATATGGATAACGAAATGCAATTATTAATTGACAAAGAACTTAATTCTGACGACAAGATATTGAAGCCCGACTTCAATTCAAAGACAGGTCGAGAACTTCTCGCTTTTTACCTCCAAACCAAATTTAAGCAAATTTTGGCTTATGACAAGCGATGTGAAACCCCGATGTTTAAAGATGTTGATCCGACATTTATTTCACGGTTCACCAAGAGATTGATAACCAATCCGGCAAAACGTCTTTTGATTGGGATTGCGGGTGAGTCAGCCTCGGGAAAATCAACCGTGTGTCGAGAAGTCAAGAGTATTATCGAGCGTTTAGATATGCCTGTTTCTGTGTTAAGTACTGATAATTATTTCAACGATATTTCTGCATTAATTAAAAAATTTGGAAGTTTTGATAACTTACGTGATAATGGTTATGATGTTGACTCGCCGAAGAGTTTTCAACTTGACTTGTTGCGTCAGGACTTGCAAGATTTGGCGAATGGTGAAACAGTTTACGCGCCTCGTTATGTGCCGAATGGAACAGGTGTTTCTATCCCGAAAGCTACAAAAATTGAGTCTGACAAAATCGTTGTAGTTGAAGGTATTGCGGCTCTTTATGACGATGTTAAAGATGTATTTGATGTAAAAATTTATATTGAAACAGATAATGAAGTAAGATATAACAGATTTATGAAACGTGCTCAGGAAGAGCGAAATCAGGATAAAGAAAATGCCATGAAGCATTGGCAATATCTTCTTGATGTTGGTGAAAAATACGTTATTCCGTGTCGTGAATCAGCTGATTTTGTTTTGGATGGAAATTCTGATTTGAAATATTTCGACAAAATTTTGGAATACATTCATACGATTACGAATAATTTTCAACAATAGTGAAGAGTTTGTAAAATTCCTTCAAAAACGTGATTGCAAATATTTGTACATGGGTATAGTATCTAATGTATATTTATAAATAGGAAAGGAAGCTTTTATATGAATATTGTAAAGACATGTAGGGGGGATGACTGCAATATTAAGTATCATTTTTGGGCATATATTAATGATAATGGAAAATTGCCTTACGACTCGTATGCAAAGCCGTCCAGTGAGCCACTTGTACATTTAATGTCTAACGGCTGGAAGATGGATTATTAAAAAAGACTTTTGAATTTGTGTGATGGCGGGATATGTATTCCGCCATTATTTTTTTATATATAATTTAATTTATCTTAATATTTTTGACAATTTTGCCACATTTATACAAATATGCTAAAATTCTGTTGATTGGTGCTTTGTATTAAACAATTTTAAATCAACTATTTGGTTGATACTCAAGTTACATATAATCTACTATAATAATGTAGGATATAAGAAAAATAGGTGGCAAGTGAGCAAAAATTTTATAACCAGATTTAGAGAAGAAACGAATAAAGATAGCTTTTGGAGCCTGAACAAGAAAATTGGAGCCATACTGATTGGCTTGTTATTGGTAGTTGTTATGATTAACACATCAGGTTGTACACAGGGTGACAGAGACTCAGGAGATGATATTGCAAATTTACCTGACACTTCGACAGAAGAAGTTCAACAAGATACTGTGAAAGTTGGAAATGACGGAGTTAATGCGGCGATTGCGCCGGACGATGTTTCGGTTGTTTCTGATCAAAGTATGTCAAATACAGGTTCTATGGTTGCAATGTCAGTTGAAGATATGGGGCGTTCTGACCCGTTTTTGCCGACAGGAGAGGCAAGAGCTAAAGCTAAGACCAGATCCCAACCAAAGCCGGCTTATGCAAGCTACTTAATGCCACCACCGGAAAGCATTAGTGTTGATTCGACTGCAACTGCAGTTATGACAACTAAGGTTTCGGGAATTATGTATGACAAATCCAATCCGTCTGCGATTTTGAACATTAACGACTCGGATTATCTTGTTAGAACAGGTGATATCGTGAATGGTTACAAAATTTTGTCAATCGGACGAGAAACGGTTACTGTTCAGTACGGTTCAAATGTATATAAAGCCAGTGTTGGCGAAATGTTCAGTGAAAACGGTTTAAACTTTAATACAATATCAAATTTGAATGGAAAATTTGGTGGAAACAAACGATAATTAAATACAAGCGGGAGCAAATATGAATAATACGATTAAACAAAAAATTATTGCAGGCATGATGTTAACATCATTTGTACTTTCAAATGGTGCTATGGCTGCATTTGCAATGGAAAATCCGATGACAGGTTCGACACGTCCTGCATTGAGGGATAGTCAACAAGCTGGCACTTCTCTTCGTTTGAAGGGTGATGTCAGTTTTGTAAAAAGAAACCCTGCAATAAGCATAAGTCTGAGGGATTCGGACGTAAAACAGGTCTTGAGAATGTTTGCAGACAAGGCCGGCATGAACATTGTTTTCCATGATTCTGTTTCGGGAAAAGTTACTCTTGACTTGGTGAATGTGCCTTTGAGCAAAGCATTTGATATGGTTATGGAAATCAATGATCTTAACTATGCGGTTGATGATGGCACATTGATTGTTGCAAAGGCTGGTACTTCAGGGTTTAATTTCGCAAAACAAGATATGACTTTAATTCCTGTTAAATATGTTAGTGCTGCAGCTCTTGCAGAATTTTTGAACAAAAATATTTACGCAATGCATAAGCCGGGACTTTCTGATTCTGATATCGTTTCTACAAACCCGACAACAAATGAGTTAATCGTATTTGGATCAAAGGCTGATGTTCAGATTGCGAAAAAAGTAGTTGCGCAATTTGATAAAAAGCCGACAACAACAGTGTTTAAAGTAAATTATACAACTCCTGCCGAGATGGCTGATATGATTTGTAACTTGTTGCTTCCTGCAACATCAGGTTCTGGTTCAGGTTCAGGTTCAGGCTCTGGTGGTGGAAGTTCCTCATCTGGCGGTTCATCTTCAGACTCATCAACCGGTGGTGCTGCCGGAATTATGACTGGTGCAGCGTCAGATAGTGGTTCCGACGGTGGTTCTTCAAGCTCAGGTGATAGTGGCTCGTCTGGTGGTTCCGGCGGCGGTGATCTTACTTTGAACGGCGGTACTGTTGCTTGTACAATTGATGGAAAATCAAGCGGTAGTATGGCATCTTTGGGCTTGCAAAATATGTCAGTTGCATATTTTCCGCAATTGGGAACAGTCAGTGTTGTTGGCGGTTCTGAACATCAACTTGAAATGATTTCTGACTTTATTAAAGAAACTGATAAAAAACAACCACAAGCATATTTGGAAGTTTCAATTGTTGAATTGAATGAAGATGGCAGTAAAACATTGCAAAATAATTGGAATATTTGGACGAAAGTTTTTTCAGCATCTTTTGATGGTGAAAGTACTAAGACTAACCCATTATATCCAACATTTTTTAAAGGTAATGGTTTCGATGTCGTAGATACATCAGGTGATACTCCTGAAGTTAAATATTCTGTTGCAAAATTTGATGGACCTGCGACTATCAGTTATGCAATCAACTATTTGGTTAAAAATTCAAAAGGCAGAATTGTTTCAAACCCACGTATTTTGATAACAAACGGTCAGGAATCAACCATTGATATTACTCAAGACTATATTGAATCAACAGATTCAGAACAGAGCGCATACACAGGTGGTACAATCGCAACCAGAACATATAATGTTGGTAGCGATGCCGGTATTAAGGTTTCAATTACTCCATTTATTAGCCCTGACGGTTACGTAACAATGAATATAAAGCCTGAATATTCTACTATTCTAAACCAGGTATCTGCAACAGATAGCGTAGGTACTTACGTCGCAGCAACATTGCTTTCTCACAGAAATCTTGATTTGAAAAATATAAGAATTAAAGATGGTGAAACTCTTGTTATTGCCGGTATGATTAACGAAGAAGAACAAAAAAGTATCGGTAAAGTTCCGGTATTAGGCGATCTACCAATAATTGGAACAATATTTAGAAGTACAACTTCTGAAAAGAAGAAAAATGAAATGGTAATTATGCTTACTCCAAAGATAGTTACGGATACAGAAGATGCAGTAGGAAATACCGATGCATTATAAAACTTAAAAATTAACAAACATGAATGAACTTTTAAACAAGTTAAAAAACAGTATCAATAGACAGGTACTGAATAAACTGGATATCGTGCAAATGGAACAATATAAATTTGTTCCACTTTGTGTTAAGGATAATTTTTTGTTTGTTGCAATCGGTCCGGCTTCTGATAGAGAAGTTATAAATGCAAAATTACACGAAACTTTCCCTAATCAAATCAAATATATTCCTGTTTCAGATGGTGATTTGAATGACTTGATGTCTTTTTTGAAAACAGAGGCTCAAAAAGATAACAAGGACGATGGAACTTTCAAACAGGTAAAACTCGGCGAATTATTAATTCAAAAAGGCTATATTAATGATATTCAATTACTTCAAGCACTTGCTGAAAGCAAAAGACAGAGAATGCCGATTGGTTCAACTTTGTTTAAGCTCGGGTTTATTACACTTGTTCAGTTGAAAGAAATTCTTCATCTGCAAACCGGATATGACCTAGTAACGCCGGAACAGCTTGCATCTCAAGACAAGTATGTAAAAATGTTACCGGAAGATTTTATTCGTGCGAATAAAATTATTCCGATATCTTCTGACGGTAAGACATTGATTTTAGGTGTTGTAACTCCTGTAAAGCCAGATGTTTTAAAAGACATCATCTATATGACAGGGCAAAACCCTAAACAGCTTTTGATGACTCACTATGAGTTTCAAAACTCTTTGAACACGTTTTTCAGTGAGCAAAAGAAAGAAACAGAAAAAGTAATCAAGCAAATCGAAAGCGAAGCGGAAGAATTTGAGGTTGAAGAATCTCTTGCAGAAATGGTTGACAAGCAGTTGAAGGATTCAACCGGTTCTGTTGCGACATTTGTAAACCAAATTATTACCAACGCGATTGATAACAAAGTTTCCGATATTCACATAGAGCCAAGACTTTCAGGTTATATTGTAAGATACAGAAAAGACGGTATGTTGCAAAAAGTTCTTGATATTCCGCAAAAGGTTGAAACTCAGGTTATTGCCCGTTTCAAGGTTTTGTCAAGAATGAACATCGCAGAACACAGACGACCTCAGGACGGAACTTTTTCTATTAAATACAAAAACGGTTCGTATGATTTCCGTATCAATACATTACCTGTATCAGGCAAGGAAAAGGTTTGTGTTCGTGTACTTGCTCCTGCCGTAAGTTTGAACGCCGCTGATAAAAATATAAGTTTAATCGGTGGCTCGCAAGAAGATATTGAAAAAATTAAAACAATGGTAAGTTGTCCGAATGGAATTATTCTTACATCAGGTCCAACTGGTTCAGGTAAGACAACAACTTTGTATTCGGTCTTGAAAAGTTTGAACGACGAGGACGTGAACATTACAACAATCGAAGATCCGATAGAAATCAAGTTGGAAGGTATTAACCAGTCACAGATTAACGCAAAGGCTGGGATTACGTTTGCATCTTGTATGAGAGCGATTTTAAGACAGGACCCTGACATTATCCTAGTCGGTGAAATTCGTGACTATGAAACTTTGGAGATTGCGATTTCTGCCGCATTAACAGGTCACTTAGTATTAAGTACTGTCCACACCAACTCTGCTGCCGCAACGGTTACTCGTTTGATTGAAATGGGTGCAAAAGATTATTTGGTTTCTTCAACTTTGTCAGGTGTAATTGCTCAACGTTTGGTAAGACATCTTTGTGATGATTGCAAAGAAGAATACTTTGCATCGCATGACGAAGCTCGTCAAATTATGACGAATGAAGAAGAAATTCAAAAATTTATGAAAAAGCCGATTTATCGTGCAAAAGGTTGTAGTAAATGTGACTTTACAGGATATAAAGGTAGACTTGGTGTATATGAAATTATGGCAATTAATAAAGAGATAAAAAAATTAGTTGCATTGGGAGCCCACGATTTGGAAATCGAAGAGGCTGCGGTTCGCAATGGAATGACGACTTTGCACCAATCTTGTATAAAACATATTTTAGACGGAAAGACAACAATAGATGAATTCGTCAGAGTTCTTGGTGTTGTTAACGAATAGGAGATACAATGGCAATATATAATTATATCGCTTTAAAAAATAATAAAGATATTGTTAAAGGGAAAGTTGAGGCAGCGGACTTGAGGGAAGCGCGCGCAAGTATTAAAAATCTTGGCTTTCTTCCAACTAAGGTTTATGAAGAAAAATCCAAAGAAGACGAAAAAGAGTCTAAAGTTAAGGTTAAAGGCGGAAAAATTCAGAAATTGGGTCTTCAGGATAGAATGGATTTTACATCAACCATGCAGATATTGGCACAGGCCGGTATTCCGATTATTGAATCTTTGATGTTTATTGAAAGCGATGCGGCAAAATTGAAAGTTCGACTTGTAGCACAAGAACTTCGAAGGCAGATTATGGCGGGCGCAACTTTTGCCGACACAATTGCAAAGTATCCGGAACAGTTCGGGCAGATTTATATCGGTCTTGTAAAAGCCGGTGAAGATTCCGGTGAACTTGAAAAAACTTTGCAACGTTTGTTGGAATTGCTAACAAAAGAAGCAAATATTCGAGGAAAAGTAATTGGAACATTAATGTACCCGATGTTCGTTATCATTTTGGCAGTAATCATTGTTCTTGTTATGTTGATGTTCGTATTTCCTGTATTTAAAGACATGTTCGACAATATGGGCAGGGAATTGCCTTGGATTACGCAGACTCTTATGGACGCAGGTATTTTCTTAAAAACTTATTGGTTCTTTGTTCCAATTATCTTAGGTTCAATTGGTGGATTTTTCACATTTCTTATGAGATGGCAACCTAGTAAACGAAAAATAGATGAATTCGTTTTGAAAATTCCTCTTCTTTCGGATTTGGTCCAGTATTCAAACTTTGCAAACTTTGTTGCCGTAATGCAGGTTGCCTATGATGCCGGTGTTCCGATTATCGAATGTTTGTATTTGGCGAATGTAACTTTGACAAACCATACGTTGAAAACGAAAATTGAAACTGCAACCCAAAAAGTTCAACAAGGTCAACACTTGTCTATTGCGTTGCGTTCGACAGGTGTTATGCCTAAGATGATTTTGTTTATGATTGCGACAGGTGAACAATCAGGTCGTTTAGGTGATATGCTTTTGCAAGCTACAAGTTTTATTGATAAAAAACTTGACGGCATCATTGATACGATGACAAAGATGATTGAACCGATAATGCTTATTGTAATCGGTAGCATTGTATTGACGTTGGCACTTGCGCTGTATATGCCACTGTTCAGCTCTTACATGTCAGATTAGAGAAAGAGGAAGATATTGAAAACTTATGTAATTACAGGTGCAACATCAGGAATTGGAAAGGCTCTTGTTGAACAACTTTCAAATGCTAATCGAGTTTTTGCCGGTTATAGAAACGAAAAATATGTTGAAAATTTGCAAAAAATCGGTGCAATTCCTTTCTATATTGATATGGAACGAAAAGATAGTATTGCGCAAGCTTCTGCATATATCAAATCTCAGACTGACAATGTTGATACTCTGATTAATGTTGCAGGGTGCGTTGTTGCAGGTGTTATTGAAAAACTTTCTGTTGATGATATCAGAAAACAGTTTGAGGTCAATACGTTTTCTCATCTTGATTTTACGCAAAGACTTTTACCGATTTTGAATAATGGAAAAGTTATAAATATCAGTTCTATGTCAAGTTTTGGAATATTTCCGTTTGTGGCACCTTATTGTGCTTCCAAAAGAGCTTTGGATATTTTGTTCAACGCAATGACTCTGGAATCCGGTTTGAAAGTCGTTTCTATAAAACCAGGGGTTATTGCAACCCCGCTTTGGGATAAATCAATTGAACTCAACAAATCGGCTATCAAAAATTGTGCCGGCTATGATAAAGAGATGGAATATATGGTCGAGAACGCACATAAAAACGGGCAAAAAGGCTTGAATGTGCAAAAAGTTGTTGATGTAATTTTGAAGGCTGACTCTTTAGACAGTCCAAAACCTTCATACACTATTGGGAATGATGCAATTTTTGCAGAACTTGTTGCGAAATTGCCGTTTAGCATGCAAAATAAATTGATTAAACTTGGAATGCAGAGAAAGTTTGGAAATAAGTGACAGAATTTACCAAAAAAGAGATTGTAGATATTTTAAAAGACGACAGACAAAACGAATGGTTGTTTTCGCTTGCGGACAAGGTACGTCGAGAAAATGTCGGTGATGAAGTGCATTTACGCGGACTGATTGAGTTTTCAAATATTTGTCATTGCTTTTGTAAATATTGTGGGTTAAGGTGCGAAAATAAAGAGCTTGATAGATATAGGATTTTGCCCGACGATATTGTGAAATATGCTCAAAAAGCTGTTGAAATGGGTTATAAAACTATTGTTCTTCAGTCTGGTGAAGATGCTTTTTATACAAGAGAAATCCTTTGTGATATTATCAAAAGAATTAAAGAGTTTGATGTAGCACTGACTTTGAGCATTGGGGAAAGAAGTTTTGACGATTACAAAGCGTTTCGAGATTGTGGTGCAGATAGGTATTTGATTAGAATTGAAACGACTGACAAGGATTTGTACAAAAAAATGCACCCGAATATGAGTTTTGACAATCGCGTAAGATGTTTGAAAGATTTGCGTAAACTAGGGTTTGAAGTCGGAACAGGTTGTCTTGTCGGACTTCCGGGGCAGACTGTTGAGTCGCTTGCAGATGATGTTTTGTTTTTCAAAGAGATAAATGCGGATATGGTTGGAATTGGTCCATTTATCGCACACCCTCATACGCCGTTGAAAGATACGGCGAACGGTAATTTTACGCTTGCCTTGAAGGTTATGGCGTTGACAAGAATTTTGCTGAAAAATATTAATATCCCTGCAACCACGGCTATGGAAACATTAAATCCGAACGGACGAATTATCGCACTGCAAAGTGGCGCAAATGTCGTTATGCCGAATGTTACAACGACTGAATATCGAGCAAAATACGAGATTTATCCGAATAAAATTTGTATAAATGAAAATCCGTCACAATGTTTCCATTGTATCAGTGGGAAGATAAAATCAATTGGTCGAATCGTTTCGACGGGTTACGGGTTCCGAAAAAATTAATTAAAATCTAATTTGATGCAAGCTCGTTTTCACCAAACGAAAACACTTGTAATACATTTTCTTGTTGTTTTATTGGCTTATAAAAATCTTTTATTAAAACGCATTGTGTTTGAATGCAGTTCAAATTCCGTTCGTGCAAATATTTTTCCAAAAAATCCGCGTTCACTGTGTATTGGCGGTGTTTTAAAAATGCGTAGAATGTTGTTTTTCTTCTTGAAATTTCTCCAAGTGCAAAATTGAGAATTTCGTCATAAGGCACACCGTAAGCGTCGTTCAGCGACAAATCTATAATGAAATTCAAATTGTCACTTGTGGTAATTGATAAATATGCAATAATTCTGTGATTTGATGGCTCTTCCAGCACGTAGCGGTTTTTGTAATAATTTGTCAAACCTTCAAAAATCGGTTCTCTGTATTCTGTTTTGAGCCTTTGTAGTGACGGTTTGTAAAGCGGTTTGAGCTCGCTGTTGTATAGCTGCGCAACTTGTTTGGCATCAGAGTTTTGGCAGTATCTGAAATTCGCGATAACTTCTGTTTCCGGATTGAAATTATCCAGTTTCCACAAGTTTTCATAACTGCATTGTCTAAATCCGCAACCTTGCATAAACAGGCTTAAAAGCTCGTCGTGTGATTGATCGACAGTTACAGCAAAAGAAGTTGCGCCTTTTGCTCCAAATCTTGCGATAACAAATTCGACAAGGCGTTTGCCGACATCATACATATTTTGTTGAAATACAAGCCTTGTAATGTTCATTTTATAAGGATTTCCACTTGTTGGAACTACCGTAATCAGCCCGAGAATTTCTTTTTTCTCTAAGAGAATATAAGTTTCAGGCAAGAACTTATATTTCAACGGCAAAAGCCCATGAATTAGCCCAAAAGCTTCTGCAGTGAGAGCTTTTGAAAATTTTTCGTTATCCCCGAGGTACGAAATCATTTTCTTAATTTTTGGTGTATCAAAGCAATTTAATCTTCTTATTACTGTCATAAAAATATTATATAATTTATTTCTTATCTTTTCAAGTTTGTGATAAAATTTTTACGAGAGGTCAGAGAATGAAAACAGCAGTTGTAAGTGATGACAAAATTATTATAAAACAAGCCGATGATATTAAACTCGACGGTCAAAAAGGTGCTATTGTAAAGGTTGTTGGCTGTGGACTTTGTGGGTCTGATATCGTTAAGTTTGTGCATAAAATTGCGAAAAACGGAACGGTTTTGGGGCACGAAATTGTAGCTCAAATTGTTGATATAAATTCAGATACCGATTTTAAAGTCGGCGACGAAATCGTTACATCGCACCATATTCCTTGTGGAAAATGTGTTTATTGCAAGCATGGAAATGTTTCTATGTGTAAGCATTTCAAATCAACAAATATTCGCCCGGGTGGATTTTCGGAATATGTTTACTTGAGCGAAGAACATCTTCAAAATGTCGCACATATCAAGCCTGAAAATTTGACTGATATTGAGGCATCTTTCTACGAACCGCTCGGGTGTATCGTCAGAGCGGTAAAAAGAGCGAACTTGTTGGAAGACGATGAGGTGCTTGTTGTCGGTTTAGGTTCAATCGGAATTTTGACGGCACAAGCCTTAAAAGCTTATGGTGCAAAGGTTACGGGTTGTGATTTAATTCCTGAGCGTGTTGAGTTCTTGAAATCTTTAGGAATAAATGCGGTTGATGTCAGAACTTTGTCGGAAGAACATAAGTTTGACGGAATATTCATGACATCAGGAGCGGACAAGGCGATTGATACGGCTTTTAAATATGTTCGAAACGGCGGGAAAATCCTTGTATTTTCAAGCACTCCGCACGACGAGTCGGCTTACCCAAACAACGAAATCTATTACAGAGAATTAACTGTTATGGGGAGTTATTCGCCGTCACCTGCGGATTTGAAAGACTCTTTGGATCTTTTACGAACCGGAAAAGTTGTTGTTAAAGGGCTTTCAACTGAATACAAACTTGATGATATAGAAAAAGCCTTTGAGGATACAATGGCAAATCGGATTATGAAGGCGTATATCAGTGTGAGTAGCTAAGCAGGTCGGGTTTCCAAATCCGACAATATAATTTAAACGAAACGAACTCATCGTCCTATCGACTTATGGAGAAAACAATGAAAGCAATACAATATTACGGACCACAAAATATTAAATACGAAGAAGTTATGATAAAACCGCCACAGGAAGGCGAAGTTGTCGTAAAAGTTATGTCAGCTTTGACTTGCGGAACTGATGTTAAGACATTCAGGCGCGGTCACCCGGTCTTGATTAAATCAGTGCCATCAGGCTTTGGACACGAATTTGCGGGCATTGTTGAAAAAGTCGGTAAGGGTGTTGAAAACGTGAAAGTTGGTGACAGGGTTGTTGCGGCGAATTCTGCTCCTTGTGGAAAATGTTTTTATTGCAGGCATGGAGAGTTCAATTTGTGCGAAAATTTGGACTTATTGAATGGGGCTTATGCTGAATATATCACTGTTCCGGCTCGTATTGTTGAAAAAAATATGCTTATTTTACCTGACAATTTGAGCTTTGATAAAGCAGCATTTTGCGAACCTTTAGCAAACGTTGTTCACGGCGTTGAAAGAACAGGGATTAAAGCGGGGCAAACAGTCGGTATTATTGGAATTGGACCTATCGGGTTGATGTTTGCAAGACTTGCAAAATTAAAGGGCGCAAATGTTATTGTTGCCGGAAGAAATCCGATAAAATTAAAAGCAGCAGAAGATTTTGCACACGCCGATGAAATCGTTGATTTGACAAGATATCCGAATCCTGAAAAGATTTTTAGAGAGTTTACGGAAGAACACAAAGGACTTGATGTTGCAGTGGAATGCGTTGGACTGCCTGAGATTTGGGAAAGAATTTTCTCTTGTGTTCGTCCTGGTGGAACTGTTCACTTCTTTGGCGGGTGCAAATCCGGTTCTACTGTTACTTTTGACACGACAAAAATGCATTACGGCGATATAAAATTGATGAGCGTATTCCATCATACGCCAAAATATTTCAGAATGGCGTTGGATTACATTGCATCAGGCGATGTTGAGGTGGAAAAACTTATTACAGATACCTTGCCGTTGGATAAGGTCGAATGGGCTATGCATCAACATATTGAGGGCAAAGCGATTAAGTTTTTGATTAAGCCGCAAATGAAAGATTAGAGCTCGATTGTGGGTCGGCATTGCAATGCCGACAAAATGCTACACATCTTCCGGAATAAAGAAATCGACTTTTGACAACAATTCGCGGGTATGTTCATAGCAGCACGAGTTGTGGCAAATTTCTTGATACTCACGCACGATACTCAATACATCATCTACTGACATTTTGATAATTCGTCTTTCTCCATCAATAATTCTAGCCATAGTTTTAATTCCTTTCAAAATTGTTTACGGCAAAAATTTTTCAAACCTTTTGCAAAATCGTGTGTAAGGTTTAGAAATGTTGTTTCAGATTTGAATTATAATGTAATTTCCTAAAATCATTATTTCCAGGTGGGGTGGAACTGAGCTACTTTCCAGTTTTTCATAAATTTTTGACATTTTTCTTCAAATTGCTAAATTTTAATATTTATACTATAATAACCTTATAACAAGGAGAGAGCAATGTTAGAATATTTTATCGGATCATATATTGTAACGGCTGTTGGGTTGATTGGTGCCTATTTATGGGGCGAACATGTTCACAGTGGTTCAGGGCTTGCGTGTGTTTTTATCGCACTTGTTTTGGGAATTCTAGAGATCAGTTTGTCTTTCGATAATGCGGTTGTCAATGCAATGAAACTTGAAAAAATGTCACACAAATGGCGAATGAGATTTTTAACGTGGGGCATTATTATTGCCGTGTTTGGTATGAGATTTTTGTTCCCAATTCTTGTTGTTTCGATTTTTGCAAAGTTAAGTATGTTGGAAGTTGCAAATATTGCGCTTACAAATGCCGATAAATACGCATATTATTTACACCAAACTCACGCGCCGATTGTGACTTTTGGCGGAATGTTTTTGGTAATGTTGTTCTTGAATTATTTCTTTGATCACCAAAAAGATGTTCATTGGATTAAGTGGATTGAAGCTCCGTTGTCGCATTTAGATCATATTAAAGGAATTGAAATTGTAATTTCTTTATTTATGCTTTTGGCGACTCAAAATTTCGTGCCGACAGAGCAAAAAGTTCATGTAATGATTGCAGGGATTTCAGGTATAATAACATATTTGATGATTGACGGTTTTACTCATTACCTAGAAAAACATGAGGAAATGCGACTTGCAAAATGTGCATCAGGTGCGGTTGGTTGCACTGGGTTGGTAAGCTTTTTGTATCTTGAATTGATTGACGCTTCGTTCTCTCTTGACGGGGTTTTGGGAGCTTTTGCATTGAGTAAAGATATTATTATTATTTCAATCGGGCTTGCAATCGGAGCTATGTTCGTTCGTTCGTTGACAATTATGCTTGTTGAAAGAAAGACTTTGAAACAGTTTTTGTACCTTGAACATGGTGCGCATTGGGCAATCGGTGCTTTGGCTTGTTTAATGCTTGTGTCTACTGTCAAAGAAGTTCCTGAAATTGTAACAGGCGGAATTGGGTTAGGCTTTATCCTTGCAGCTCTGGCTTCTTCTATTTTATACAATAAAAAACAAGAAAGGCTTCTGGCAGAAGGAAGCTCAGAAGGAAAGACAAGCGAGAATGCTTAAACTGCCTCAAATAACATTTGTTGTAACATCATACAATTACGAAAAATATATTCTGAAAACGCTTGAAAGTATAAAGTTACAGAGTTATAAAAACTTTGAAATCATAGTGGTTGACGATTATTCTAGCGATAAGTCGTGTGAGATTGTTGAAAAATTTATCTCAGAAAATCAAGATCTTAAAATTACGCTAATTAGGCAGAAAAGCAATCAGGGACAGCTTGCTGCAATGTTGAGAGGCTTGAAAGATGCTCAGGGCGAGTTTGTTTGCTTTGTTGACAGTGATGATGTTTTGTTGACGGATTATGCGAAAGTACATTTAAGTGTACATCTTGAAACATCTGTCGCGTTTACGTCTTGTCAAATTGTGGAAATCGGCGAGAATGATGAAGTTCACACATTGAATTCTATTGCGTCACCGAAATTCAAGCCGACTGAAAAACTTGAACGTTTAAAAAATGATATCGCTGATATTGACGAACTTTTTGGAGATGTAGAATATAAAGTTTTGAAAAACAAACGTTTTGGTGGTTGGTACTGGTCGCCAAACAGCTCTGCAATGTTTAGAAAATCTGCAATAAAGATGCTTTTGGATTATAAAAGAGTTGAGGAATGGAAGATTTGCCCTGACAAATTTGTGTTTAATTTTGCACACCTTATTGGCAGTTCTGCGCTAATAAATATGCCACTTGTCGGTTATCGCCGACATTCGTCAAATGCGGGAAATTGCTCTCTTGTGACTGGTGACAAGAGGTTGCATAGCGATTATATAACCAAAATTAATATTAAAAATAATCTTAAAATCAGACCTGAAACCATTCGTTTTTTGTGGCAAGAGCATAAAAATATGGGGTGGAGAACATTTTTAAGATTGTGTTTGAAGATGATTTATTAATAAGCTGTTATTATTAATTATTTAATTATAATGTCCTACGCGGACAGCGGGAACTTTTTATGGAAAAAGTTCCACAAAACCAGCCACACACTCCATTCACTAATAACTTGTAAGCTCAACTTGAAACAGTCAAACTCGCGCCACATGAGCGGAGTGCGGAGCTGTTCCCAGAAAACTTTTGCGGTCTGCAAGACTTTTCTGGGAACACGGAGTCACGTTTAACGCGAATGTGGCTCCACACTCGCAAACAGAACAGCTTATCGAATAACTTAACCGCTCAAACAATGACTGTTTTTGTTGCCTGTTTCGCTAACGAGTTATTGCTCATTCCGCTATTGTGGCAATTTGACTCCGTAATTATTTCTGTAATGCTCTTAGTGCCCTAGTGCCTTAATAACTTAGTAGCTTCTTTTGATACATCTTTGCATTTGGTAGCTAATAGTTTTTTTGATAAATTCTTTATTCGGGTAGTTACAAAATCTAAAAATTGTGTTAATATGTTGTTGTAAATTAAATAAGAGGAAAGTTTTCTATGAATAAAATAAAAAATTGGTTATTAATATTGGCGGTTGCAGCTGGAATTAGCGTATATTCTGCAAATTCAATTATGGCGTACACAAATGCTCCTATTGCAACTCCGCAGCAACAGCAGACTCAGGGGTATATGTCTGTAAACCCGATTGATGTTGTAAATCGCCCGAATTTTTATTTGAATAAAAATATTAAAATCAGAGCAAAGTTTGACAAATTTTCAACTCTTGGACTTGATTACAAGCCTGCAATGAGAAGTTCTGAAAAATATATTTCATTTTTAATTCAAAGACCTGATGTGCAAAGCCACAATATCCCTTTGTCTGAGATGAAAATATTTATTTCAAGAACTGAGGCCGAAAAGCATATTGACTTGAATTCAGGTGATGTTGTTGAATTTACAGGACACGTTTTTTCAACTGCATTGGGTGATCCTTGGGTTGACGTAAACCGTTTCACTGTAATTAGCACAAAGCCGAAAGATGAAAACAAATAAAAGATTTATATTACGGAGTTAAGAGATGAGCGATAAAAAAAATGAAGTATTTTTGACAATCCATGGACATTTTTACCAACCGCCGAGAGAAAATCCGTGGCTTGAAGCGATAGAATTGCAAGACAGTGCTTTGCCGTTTCACGACTGGAATGAGCGAATTTGTAAGGAATGTTACAATCCGAATTCTGTTTCAAAAATTGTTGATAGCAGAAACAGAATTTTAGACGTTGTAAACAACTACGAACACATGAGTTTCAACTTTGGTCCGACTTTGCTTTCTTGGCTTGAACATTTTGCTCCTCTGACTTACGAAAGAATTATTAAGGCGGATATTGAAAGTGTTGCCGAACACTCTGGGCATGGTAATGCAATGGCGCAGGTTTATAACCACATAATTATGCCTTTGGCTAACGAAAATGACAAACGTACTCAAATTCTTTGGGGAATTCGTGATTTTGTTTATCGTTTTGGACGAAAACCGGAAGGTATGTGGCTTGCAGAAACTGCTGTTGATGATGAAACTCTTCGACTTTTGGAAGAAAATGGAATTAAATTTACTGTTTTGTCTCCGTATCAGGCTTTAAAATTCCGCAAAGAAGGTGCCAAGGATTGGCAAGATGTTAGCTGGGGAAATATTGACCCTGCGCGTTCTTACAGGTATTATATAAAATCTGCCCCTGGAAAATATATTGATTTATTTTTCTATGATGGCGCAATTTCACGGTCTGTCGCTTTTGACGAACTTTTGAAGGACGGAAACAAGTTCATCAAGAGGCTCAAAGAAGGTATTTCGGATTGCAGAGATTATCCTCAGCTTGTGAATATTGCTACAGATGGTGAAAGTTACGGGCACCACACAAAATTTGGTGATATGGCACTTTCTTATGTCTTGAAAATCAAGGCGAAAGATGAAGGTTTTACGATTACCAACTACGCGGAATATTTGGATAAATACCGTAGTGATTGTGAAGTTGATATTAAGCAGGCGTCGAGCTGGAGCTGTTTTCACGGTGTTGGTAGATGGAAAGAGGATTGTGGTTGCTCAACAGGCGGACACCCTGGCTGGAACCAAAAGTGGAGAAAGCCTTTAAGAAATGCTCTTGACTACTTGAGAGATGAATTGGTTGCCGTTTTTGAAGAAGAAGGTCAAAAATATTTTGATGATTGCTGGAAAGTTCGAAACGAGTATATCAACGTAATCTTAGATAGAAGTGAAATGAATGTAAAGAAATTTCAACAGGATAATTTTAAACCTGATTTGTCAGATGAGGATAAAGTTCGCGCTATGGAGTTGTTGGAAATTCAGCGACAAACTCTTTTGATGTATACAAGTTGCGGTTGGTTCTTTTCTGAAATTTCGGGGATTGAAACCGTTCAAATTATGAAATACGCAGCGCGTGCAATGCAACTTGCAGCAAAGTTTACGGATAAAAATCTTGAAGAGAATTTTACAAATATTTTAGCTGAGGCAAAAAGTAATATTGCTGATTTTGGAACAGGTAAAGATATTTTTGAAAGATTTGTTAAACCGTCTATTATTACACCAAAGCAAATCGCATGTTTATGGGCACTTTCGTCTTTGTATGAGGACTTTGAGGACGAAGAAGATGTCTATTGCTATACAATTAACAGGCTTGCTTATAAGAAAGCTCAAAAGGGTTCTGCGACATTTGTTGTAGGTCATATTGAGGTTCAATCGAGAATTACTTTGCAAAAATCTAATCTTGTGCTTGCTTTGATGCAGTACGCAGGTGGCGATTTTCATTGTGCGATTAAGGAATATTCTGACGATGCAGAATATAACAAGATGAAAAATGAGTTGATTAAAACTTTCACAGCATATTCGTTAACTGAGATTATTAGGGCTCTTGACGAGTATTTTGGTAAAGAATATTTTACTTTGAAGGATATATTTATTGAAGAAAGACGCAAAATCCTTCAAATCTTGTTGAAAGGCAAGTTGGAAAAATTCTCTCAAACTTACCAAGATATGTATGATGAGGGTAAGGGTTCAATCTATCACTTACAAGGTCTGGGATTGAAAATCCCTGATGAATTCAAAATTTCAGCGTCTTATGCATTAAGTCATAAATTTAATGATATTGTGGTACATTCGACCGGATTTATGGACGAAGAAATTATTCAACAAGCCGTTGATATAAATTCTGAGGCTAAGAAAATTGATATTCAACTCGATAAAACGCCTTCTAACAAGGTTTTTGGGAAGAAAATTCTTCAAAATATTAACAGACTTGTCCATAGTTTTGAAATTCAACAGGCTGATGTTGTTTTGGAAATCTTTGAAAATATCCGCAAACTTGAACTTCAAGTTGATATTGCAGAGGCTCAAAATACTTATTTTGCAAAGATTTACCATAGAATCGGAGACATAATTGAGTCTGATGCTTTTAAGGCTAAAAAAAATTCAATCAAGCGTTTTGTTGAAATGTTGCTTGAAATAGGTGAAAACTTAAATATTAATACTGAATTTTACAGAAAGAAATTGGATAAAGCTTTGTTACAATAGATTTTTACCAGTTTTCGGAACCGTATTTTTTGTATAGATCAATTGATTTTTGAATTTTATGCTCTACAAGAGTAATTTTCTTTAAAACTTCTTCGTTCGTTGTTTTTAGGCGGAGAAGTTTTAAGTCTAAGATTTCTTCTTTTTCGAGTCGAATTTTCTTTTTAATTTCTTCTCTTTGCCAGAAAAGCCAACCTTCAAAACCGCACCCCGGCGGAACGATTGACCAAGGAGTTGATGGACAGTGCTTGCAGAGATCTAAGCGGGTTTCGTAGCGTGAGCACAAATTGTCATCTCGCAAATATTTGCAACCGTAAAACGTGGTGGTGTTTTCATCAAATTTGCCGTCACTTGCTAATTGCTTGATGATGTTGTCAACGACTTCCGGCTCAACTTTTCGGGCTTCTTCAATTGATTTATATGGCACGAAAATCGAAAGAAAATCAATTGCACCTTGATGTCCTTCCGCTGCGAGTTTTTTTAACTCTTCATAAGGAGTTGAGGTTGTAGACATTCGACAACATTTACCACACATGTGGCAAAGATGTTGAGGACGCTTAGCTAAATAATTTTCTTCATAACTACCCATAAGTAAATTATATTCCTAACATTGAGAATAAAAATATTTCTGTTACATTTCTTAAAAAACACGCAATAAATTTATAAAATATGCCTTTATATAAATAAGGTAGTAAAAGGTAGTTTTATATGCAAAGTTCTTTGGGACAACAAAATATTCAACAGCCAATAGCTCAAACGCAACAGGTTTATGCACAGCCTCAACAGCAGGTTCAGTCACAAGCGCAACAGTGTCCTGTACAATGTCAGCAGGCACAAGTTCCGCAAGCATCTCAATATCAGACAGCTCCAATGGGACAGGCTCAACAGGGGCAGAATGTGCAAGTTCCGAATTATTCAGGTGTAAATATCCAGATTTTCAATCCGTCTGTTACTCCGCCTGGGGCTACAGCACCGGTTTATAACGTAAATGCTCCAAATTATAGTCAAAATCCTGGTTGTTACCCCCCAAATTATTATACGAATAATTATAATGCAAATGGAGCAAATGGCGCTAATGGAGCAGATGCCAATGGTGTAAATGGGGCAAATTCTCAAAACAATGCTAATTCAACAATAAATACAACTGAAAACAAGACAACTGACAAGAAAACCGAAAAACGTGAAATTGTTCAGTTGACAGATGATTATATCAAAAACCTTGAAAATTATTTGAACAGTCAGGACAAAGAAGTTCGAATGATGGGGGCAAAAGAAGTTTTGGCAAGGTTGGAAGAAGATCATTCCAGAAAAGATGACAAGGCTCTTAATGCCTTGATTAATAAGATGTTGCAAGACCCTTCAACTCCAATCAGGGTAATGGCTTTGTCAGCACTTGATTCAAGAGTAGTAACAGGCGATAATTTTACTATTAATATCTTAAAACAATTGCAAAATTCTAAAGATGGTTATGGACAAGACGCTCTTCAAGCAACTGATGTCCTTTTGAAAATGTCAGGACAAAAGGTCGAAAAGGAATTTGAAGTAAAAGACTCTGATAAAAAGAAAACAGAATCTAAAAAGTCAGAAAAAACAGAAAAAACAGGTGAAAAATGAGTTTAAGTACAGCATTTACATCAGTAAGAAATAATTTTACAAGATACTTGGCAAAAGGTGTTGGTGCAGCAGCTTTGGGAATTGTAGCCTATGATTCTCATGTTGTTGGTAAACTTCAATCAGATGTTTATTCCAAAAGTTGTGACGCAGATGCTTGTATGGACGCGTTTAGTAATTCTCAATATTTGACAACACCTAGCGCAACTATGTCTAAGATGAAAAAAGGTGTGTTTAATTTTGAGGTGGAAAGCAATGCTCGCCATTTTGTAAACTCTGCAATTGGTTATTTTAAAGGCTTTGGGTCAATGCTTATTGATAATGTTGTTCCACTTGGTTTGGGGCTAGGCGCATTGTGTGGAAAAGGTAAATGGTCAAAAGGCTCAGCAATCGGACTTGGAATTTATGCTGGAATTAAGTTATTCAAAGATGTTCTCGGTTTTGGGCATTATAATGATTTGAATAAAAAATATTAGTTTATCAATAAAGCAGCTAAGCAGCTAGGAAGCGAGGCAGCTAAGAATTTAGAAGTCGATAAGACGATAAGTTCGTTACAATAAAATATTATCGTCATTCTGAAAGCTTAGGTGCTACGCACGTAGCCCTTTGTAACAATATTCGTTCATACTTCAGACATCGGTGTAAAGTTTTTATCTAGTAAAAGTTCTCGTCATTCTGAAAGCTTAGAATATTAGTATGAGCGTTTAGCGAATACATAATATTCTTGCTATTCAGAATCTCTTGCACAATAAAACAGACTCCGGATCGCAGTCCGGAGTGACATTTACAAGGAAATGTTTTATTAGAATTGTAACTATTTTGATTATATTATTTACTGGATTACTTTGCTAAACGCTCGTAATGACGTGAATAGCAACTATTCCTGATATGAACTTAACGACTTATCGCCCTATCGTCTTTTACTCTCGATACAACTTTCCAAAATAATGTTTTTTATCCTAATTGAGTGAAGCCACTTTTAAATCAATTGTAACGAAATGTAAAAATGAATTTAAAAATGCCTGAAACCCTGTCATAATGCCTCTATGCTATGCGGGGCACTATGTCAAATTTTTCGGCTTTTTTGTTTTAATATAAACAGGTAGAAATAAAGAAAGGAAATAGATATGGCAATAGGCGGTATTAATGCAGGAAATGGTTTGTATCCTTCGGTTTCTCAACCAAATTCTAAAAATAAACAAGGTAAATCTTACGGTGGTTGGATAGTTGGAGCCGGAACTTTAGGAGCTGCAACTTGGGGTTATAATACCAAATCTTATTTAAGTGAACCAGGGAAGTTCACAGATATTTTTGAAAATGTTTGTAGCGATCTTATTAAAGATGATCTCAAAAATGGGCGAGAACTGACAAAAGAAACTAAAACGGCTCTTACTGAGTTAGAAAAATTGAACACCGTTGATGATGTCAAAAAATTCTTGACTGATAATAAAATTGCTCAAAGATTAAGAAAACTTGCGAATACCTCTCTGGAATATGACATTAAAGATTTTACAAAATCTGTTGATGAAATTGGTTTTGCAAATGCAGTAGATGAATTAAAAGTCGGAGTAGAATATTCAGACCAAATTGAAACCACTGCTAAAGCATTTAAGATGAAAAGTGCTTTAAAATATGGTGGAATAGCTGCATTGGTTGGTGTTGGTGTACTTATTCTTAAAAATATTTTTGGCAATAAAGATAAAGCATAGGCTGTAGGTTAGGCTCTTCATTCTAACCCAACGTCAATTTATAAACATTCAACAAAAATAGACTTTTGGCTAGGTGTTTAATAAATTGTAGCGTGGTATCATGAGCTATAAGTATTAAGATTTATTTGTTATGTGAAATGTCAAGAAAATTGTCGGTTTACACCTCTTCAATCACGTCAAGATGAACGTTATTCCCGATTTCTTCGCGAGAAAGTACTGTGATATCGTTCATATATGTGCTCAAAAGTGAGAAAATAAGCTGCCTGAATTCAAGTGGCGCAACAAGAATTGGACTTTCAATGTTTAAATTTTTTGCTTGTTTTGTTATTTTTGCAGCTAATTTTTCAGCAAAACTTGCGTCAATTCTGATTATTGCATCTTCGCTTTCTTCAAAGTTTGGTAAAAATTTATCCATTGTTTTATCGGAAACTTCGAATGCGCAAATTGTATTTTCTTCATTTTTAAGATTCATACAAATTTGACGTGCCATAGTCAAACGAATTTTCTTTATCAAATCTGATTTAGAGCTTTCTTCTGCAAAATCGTTAATTTTTTCAAAGATGTACGAAATGTTTTTAATCGAAACTTTTTCTCTAACTAAACTTGTCAAAATATACCGTAAGTCAGAAAGCGAAATGTAGTCAGGGATAATGTTTTCGACTAAATATTCGTTGTTTTGGCTCACGACATCAATGTATTTATCTAGTTGGTCGTAATCCAACAATTCATCAACATATTTTACGGCACAGAATTCTAACGCTCTTGCGATAAATTCAGATCCCGATATGCCATTTTGCCAAAAGTCTTTTGTTAGTTCTTTTTCTACCCAGATAATTTTTTTGCCTGTAATTTCATCTATTGCGGAAATTGAATTTTTAATTTTCTTTTCTGTATGCAATTCGTCCGCATAGAACATCAAAAAGTTTGGATAAACCGTTGCTGTGAATACATCTACGCCACGAATTCGGATTGAAAACTCGTAAGGGTTTAGGTTTTCGTTATCTTGAAAAACGATTTTAGGAATAACGTAACCCAACTCCTCAGTTAGCTTCAAGCGGGTTTTTACGGTTTCTGCAACGAGTTCTTCTTCCTCAATTTCGCTGTCAGGGTTTAGGTACCCCAAAATCTCTTCACTTAAACAGATTGAAAGCTTTTCTTCTTTGAGTTTAGAGTACATTGCATCAGGCGAAGTTGCTTTTGCAAGTTCTAGTTTCAAGTCATCAAGCTCTTTTAGTCCTGCTGAAATTTTGTCGTTCAATTTCTTTCTGCTGACAGATGCAGGAGCTTCCCTTTCAAGTTCTTTTTTTACCTTCGCAATTTTAGCTTTTTGGTCTTTAATTTTGCTTTGAATATCCAAACAAATTTCGTAAGGAGATTGTTCCGGCGAAAGCATTTTTTCCATCTGGCTTTTGAATGATGAAATATTGATTGTGTCTGCGTTTAGTTCGCTTGGAGAGGAAACTGCTTCGCGCATAAAAATGCAATTGCACAAAATCTGTCCGTCATCGCCTTCAACTTCTTGCATGCTGTACAATTCCCAGTTGTTCATTGACATCTCATTCAGCAAGTTTTGAAGTTCTTGCGTATTGTCGCTGGCACAAGTTTTTATTACATATTGCATTTTTTTGTTTAACATTATTGCTCCTTATTTTTGTCGTTTTCAATAAGAATTTTCAACGCTTCAACAGCTGTTTTTATTGCCATATCGGTATCATGGACAACAGGATTTTCCAAACCTAATTTTTCTCTTTCCTGATTTGCCACAACCAAAAATACAGAACCAACCTTGACTCTCAAAAAGCTTCCAACAATAAACAGTGCTGCTGACTCCATTTCAGATGCCAAACAGCCCATCTTTTTCCAAGCTTCCCATTTGTTTAAAAGTTCGTAGTTTACAGGCATTTTTTCAGGGCTGTGTTGTCCGTAAAAAGAGTCTTTACACTGAACAACACCTGTGTGATATTCGTGTCCGAGATTTTTTGCTGCCTGAACAAGAGAATTTATAACATCAAGGTTTGCAACTGCCGGAAATTCAATCGGTGCGTATTCTTTTGTAGTACCTTCCATACGGATTGCACCTGTTGCAATAACGATATCGCCGCCTTTTACATCTGTTTGAATACCGCCGCAAGTTCCTACTCTGATGAAGGTTTTCGCTCCGATATTTACAAGTTCTTCCAATGCAATAGAAGCAGAAGGTCCGCCAATTCCGGTTGATGTAACGCTGACTTTCACGCCGTTCAAATAACCTGTATAAGTTGTGTACTCACGTCTGTCTGCAACAAGTTTTGCGTCATCAAAGTATTCGGCAATTTTTGCACAACGTTTCGGATCTCCGGGCATAATTACGTATTCGCCGACATCTCCAACGTTTAAGCCGATGTGGTACTGTTCTCCGTGTTCAGAATATTTCATAACTTCTCCTTATTCTCTAATTAAAACTGACCGCTTTTCAATTTTTGAATAACCAAGTCTGAAATATCAACGCCACCAACGAAGATTACTCTGTAATCAACGATTGCATCAAGTTTTTGTTCTACAAGAACTTGTTTTGTTGCAGCTTGAATTTTGTTGTAAACTTGTTCTTCTTTATCAGCTTTTAATCTCATATAAGAATCTTGTTTAAGTTTGAATTCTCTAGCTGTTTGGTCTTCAAAGTTTTGTTTTTTCAAAGGAGTATCCAAAGCTTTGTATTGTTTTTCTTTATCAACCATATATTGCTGCATTTCCAAAGCTTTAGCGTCAATTTCTTTTACTGCTTGTTGAGCAAAAGGAAATCCGTCTTGGACTTTTTGGTAATCAATATATCCGACACCAGCCGCATTTGCTTGATTGCCAAGAGCTAGAAACAAACCTGCGCCCATTAACAAAGCTGCGAATTTTAAATTTTTCATTTTATACCTCCATTAGTACATTATATCGCCTACACCAAAAGTAAAGTAACCGTTTTTGTTACCATTGCTACCCGGATTTGTAAGAGGAATACCGTAATCGATAGACAACGGTCCCATACCCGGAACATAAAGTTTTAAGCCGACACCGGCAGATACTGCATAAAGCGGTCTGTCGTAGATTTTATCCGTAATTGATGGGTTGAAAATTTTACCTGCATCAGCCCAAACTGTAAATCTCAAATTATTCAAGAAGTTAATTCTTGTTCTGTCTAGGAACGGAATAGGAGTTGCAAATTCTGCACTACCCATAATGAATGCGTCGCCGGTACCAACACCACTCATTTTGAAACCTCTGATAGTGTAAGGGCCACCTAAGCGGTATGCCATAACTTCAGGCATATTGTCGCCATGGATTTTTCCGCCACCCTTTGCTGTGAATGACAAAGATGATTTCTTTCCGACAGGAATATATTGTTTAACCATACCGGTCAACTTGCCGTGAGTTTTTTCAAAGTCAAGAACTCCTAACTCTTCGTCAAATCTCAAACTTGCCATAGTACCTTTTCTGGTAACAGTTGCACTATCTCTTGTGTCATACAAAAGAGCAGGGCTCAAAGATAGGAATAACCCACCGTCTAACTGTTTTGCACGTTCGGAAATCGGAATATTATATCTTGAATACAAACTAGTGATTTTGTTTTTGTCACCTTCTGAAACGTCAATATTTTCAAGCCCGAGTGAAAAGGTTCCAGTCACGTGTTTATTGTATTTCATACGGTGTGCAACAGTGGCTTCTGCGCCAATTCTTCTTTCAATTGCAAGCGGAACTTGGTATGAACCGAAATCACGATAAAAAATCTTGCTCATCAAAGAAGTATCGGCGTTATAAAAATATGGTTTGAAATAACTCAATTCTGCCTGTAAATTCATACGACGCTTGATAGATGAGTCGTTCAAAATTACACCTGTACCTGCGATACCATTTAGGGAAATTCGTTCATTACGTCCCATAAAGTTGTTATCCGCAATTCCGACGGATCCGAACACACCTGTTACAGAGTCGATACCACCACCGACAGAAATGCTTGCTGTTCTTTGTTCTTCTATGTTAATTGTAATGTCATATTTGTCAGGATCGTCAGTCGGTTCGATTTCTCTCGTAACATCTTTGAATGCTTGAGTTGCGTAAAGTCTTACCAAATCTTCTTTCAACAAGTTTTCATTGTAAACTTGCCCCGGCTCTGTCAAAACGTTACGTTCAATAACGTAATCTTTTGTTTTTTCGTTGCCGGAAATCAAAATTCGATTAATAGTACCTTCTTTAATGCTAATGTTCACAGTTCCGTCCGGATCATCTGAAACCGAATCAATTCTCGCAAGAATGTAACCTTTTGAGCTGTAGCAGTCTTGGATTTTGGAAATTGCATCATTCAACTCTCCAATGTTTTGAGGTTTGCCCTTCATAGGCATAAGATAGGATAGAATTTCATCGGTAGAAATTACGGTATTCCCCTCAATTGTAAAGTCTGTTACAGGTGCATTTTCGACAAGAACGATTTTTAATGTGACGCTTCCATCTGCATTATTAATCGGGATAGCTTTCATTTTTTCGGTAAAGTAGCCCATTTCATAAATGGCTTTTAAATCTCTTTGAACAAGTTCTCTGCTGTAATTATCACCAACTTGCAATTTCATCTGCTGCAATATTAAAGACTGATCAACAATATTATTGCCAACAAACTCAATATTTTTTATAACTCTCTTATCCTTGTTTGTTGCACTAACAGAAGCAGATGTCATAGGTGTCTCGTCTGTTGTTATTTGAGTTGCAGTCGGTGTTTGAACCTGTGTTTGCGTAGTTTCAGACTCGTTTGTATTGCCCCAAAAACCCCTCGCAGATCCTTGAAGGGGGCACATTATAACCAACATTAGGGCTATTAAAGATATATATTTCTTATTATTCAAAAAATCTCTACCTTAAAAACTTCAATTACTATCCTAAAAATATTATAGCATAAATTAAAAAAAGTGTACTATGTAAATT